>Ga0302323_100000385_pt1 | contig 34929 bp, 45 predicted proteins | sample Fen_T0_3_FD_201950 | JGI IMG/M metagenome (GOLD analysis project Ga0302323, IMG submission 201950) | Peat permafrost microbial communities from Stordalen Mire near Abisko, Sweden - Fen_T0_3 | ecosystem: Environmental > Terrestrial > Soil > Wetlands > Permafrost | place: Sweden: Abisko...
TGATCGGGCGTAGCGCGCTGATCAAGAACAAGCGTGCGGCCGGGCGACCGCAAGACATCGCGGACGTGAAGGCACTCGGCGACGAGTAGCTGCGGCGACACCGGTACAAACGCAAAACGCGGAGCCAGCTTTCGCTAACTCCGCGTTTTCATTCTTAGTTGCGCAGGGGCGCAACGCGGGCTGTATACCGCGATATCATTGGGGTTTGAGCGGCAGCTGGTTGCGTAGCTCACCGTGCGGGAACCGGGCACAGACCCCGCCCGACGCATGGAAGCGCTGTCGTCCGCTCGCTTGTTGGGTGGCCTCGATCCTGGCATCATTCGTGGGTCATGGCGCGTAACCTGAACCCCGCTGACTTGCCCGAAGACGTCGCTCGCTACGCTCAGGCTCAGGTCGCGGCAGGCCGGTTCGCCAGTATAGAAGCCGTTTTGGCCGCTGGCGTCCAAGCGCTTGAGCAGCGCGAGCAGAACGAACGAGAGTGGCTCGAATATGCCCGACAGGAGGCCGTGGACGGGTTTTCGCAGCTCGATCAGGGACGTGCGGTTCAGGGCACCGCCGACGAACACATGACTCGCATTGAACGCGCCGCTCGAGCCAGAATTGCCGAACGCACGGCGAAATAGTGCCCCGAGTTGTCTTCTCGCCCCGCGCCGAAGAGCAGATGGTCGAGGCGCTTGCGTTCACGTTCGAGCGTTTCGGCGAGCCTAAGTACCTCGAATACCTAGCGTTGATTCGCTTCGCCATTGAGTCGCTGGAAAAAGACTCGGCGGCAGGGAGACAGAGGCCTGAGATTCACCCAGATGCCTGGACGCTGCATATCGCCCGGGGCACCAAACGTGCTCGGCACCTGCTGCTGTATCGAGTGCGTGAGGCCGTCGAGGTCGGCGCGTTTTTGTACGACGCGATGGACCTTCCGCGGCAGCGACCAGCGGAGTGGGACGCACCGTAGCGGCGTCCTACAGCGAGGCATGCCGAAAGTCACTTGATGTCGCGAGTAGGATACCGCAAGCAGCTGGCCAGCGCGTGGTCGCGCGCCACGTGCCGAGTGCCATTGCCCTCGGCGGACCGCCACGCCGGGTGTCGCTGGTCCCTGGTTACCCGCTAGCGCGGATCCTGGGTTATATCCAGATTGCCAGCATGGCTTCCTCGAACCGCTTCCGCGCGGGTCTTGCCAACGACGGGCGATTTCAGCTCGGCGCTTGCCGAGATGCGCGCATTCGATAGCAAGTCGACGAGGGCAATCACTGGGTTTCGCGTCGACCAATCTTGACGTCGGAGTTTCTCGAGCGACCCCCGCGCTCCAGTGAGCTGACCCCTCGACCGGCGGCCTGCTGAGTCCACGTCCAGACCGACTGCTGGCATCGGGTTGACGTCGCGCCTTGGGCTCGCGGAGCGCCTATCTTTGCTCGCACCGCGCTTGCGCGGCGGCTACGCGCAACTCGCGCCGTATACCGCGGAATCACAGCACAAAAGAGAACCGCGGAATCGAAGCGTTCTCGATTCCGCGGTTCAGTCGTTGCGCGGGGGCGATTCGTTCGATGTACCACGAGGTTTGCGCCGAAATATGCGTGCCGCTCGCGTCGTAGCGGCTGGAGGCGCTTGGTTGTATCCTTCGGGGGTGCATGCCTTCGACCTGGGACCAGCCCCAATCACCAAAGACGAAGATGGTGTGCTGCGTGTCGCGGGCACGCGCGTCACGCTGGATTTTATCGTCGCCGCATTCGACCTGGGGGCTACGCCCGAGGAGATCGTTCAGCGGTACCCGTCAGTGGACCTCGCTTCGGCATATGTCGTCATCGCCTACGTCTTGCGCCATCGTGAGAGCGTCGACCTCTACCTGACAGGGCGCTCCAACGCCGCATCTGATGTGCAGGCCGAAGTCGAAGCCAGGTTTCCACCAGACGGGCTCAGGGCCCGCTTGTTGGCTCGCCGGCCTGCAGGGCAATGATTCGGCTCGCGGCTGACGAGGACTTCAACAATGACATCGTGCGGGCGTTGCGGCGGTCGCTTCCGAATGTGGATCCACAGTTTGGCCGATCCGTGGTGGATCCGAGAGGACGATCGTCGACACCAGTACTTTCATCTTCTGCGCGCGGTCGGTGTGAGTGATCACTCCGCCGACTGTGCCCCTCCCCGAGTTGGAACCGTTGCGCGACGTCGAAGGCTGTGACGGCTGTAACGTGGCTCGTGACCATCAACCCTGTTGAGAGAAGCGCCGATTACGCACGGGAAGTAGCCGGCTGCGCGAGAAGGTCAGGGGTCTGGATGCTGGTCGCGATAGGCTTGGACCATCTCAGTGCTGACGTCGGTCGGGAAGCAGAGTGGAGCGGCTCCGCCTTCACGGCTCCAAGCGCTGCGTTTGCCGCAGCGGAAGCCGTTCCGGGCGCGACTGTAAGGGCAGGGGCAGTTGCCGTCGTAGGCTGCGATCGACTCTTTTATCAGGATCTGGCGAATCGTTGCGTCGCTGGCGCGCTTCTCGGGCCCGCTCTTGTCGGCGAGGGGCTTTGCGCGAGCGTCGCGCTCCGCGCCTGAGGCGGAGCCGCCGATGGCGGACGTCGCCAAGACCAACACCAGGCCAAACGAGATTAGGCGCATCCTTCCAGGGTATGCGGGAACGACCGGTGTCCGATACTCTACGGAAGCGCAGTGACGCTAGCATTGTGCGTTGTCGCGGCCGGCGGCACTCATCTGAAGTGCCGACCGACTGTAGCGGCTCTCTAACGCCCGGCTTTTAAATCGCATGCGCATGGCCTTCGCTCGAAAGAGGTTTGATGGTCGCGTGATGCGTGGAGACCGTCGTAGCCTTCGGCGGCGCGGTTCGCTCTCTCCCTCGTACAAATAAATGACCATTGCGCTGCTCTGCGAAGGCGTTGCATCCTAAATCGCTTTGCGTTCAACCCTGTTGTGCCCCGCAAGGATGGTCGCACAGCTAGCTTGAACGTGCGGTTGCGGCGCTGCGCGGGCTGTTGCAAGTGTCGTCGCATGAGGTCAACTGCCTCGGACGTCCTCGATCGAGCAACGCCCGGTGGTGTGCTCTCGGCCTTCTGTGAGGACGTTGACGGCGCTCGGCTGGAATTGCGGGCTGCGGCAGAGGAGCTCGAGCCGATCCCGACATTGGTCGCGTTGGAATGGGCCCAGGCTCCTGCTCTCGCGTCGGAGGTCGATGAGATTCGCGATGCGCTGGCGCGCGCCGCGGCATCCTTGTGGCCTGATTGGTACATTACCGCGGAGCAACGCTTGGAGCGGCAGCGGTTGGCGAGCGACCCCGTAGCAGGCGTGATTGAGGAAACCGCGAACGCGCCCGTGCATCCGTCGGCGAGCTGGTTGAGAGAGGCTTGGCGCCGCTGCAGCGCGGGCAGGTTGCCGCTCGTGCCGCGGATGACTGCAGCCGAGCAAGTGCGCCAGCTTTCTCGCGCGCTCGATCCTACTCGATTGATCTTTGCGCTTTCGGTAGCCTCGGCGGAGGCCACACCGCCGCGCGTGCGAGCGGTGGCGCACGCCGCCGAATGGCTGGCCTACGAGTCCCAGGCCAAAACGCTGCTGCTGCTGCCGCGGGCTTGGCAAAATCACTTGGAGCTCGACCATGTGACGTATCAGGCGCTCACGCTGGAGCCTCCGATGGCTGCGCCGGCAGAGGGCGCTGCTCCGGCTTCGGTTCGGACGGCCGCGGCCATTGCCTTGAGCGCAAGCGAGCCGCTGCATGTAGTCGTCGGGCCTATCATCGGTAGGCCGCGCGGCGAAGTCGAAACACTCTTGCATGATGCCCTGATCGCGGATGCCGAGCTTGCGGCGCTTTTCGAATACAACCAGTCGCTCATTTTGTATGGCGAGAAGCGCTGCACGGTTGATCTGATTTGGCGTAGCGGAGCGTTGGTGATCGAAGTCGATGGCAACGAACATCGTAGCGAAGCCGCATTCGGCAAAGATCGCGACCGCGACTATCGAGTGTTCATGAGCGGCTACACCATGTTGCGCCTGACCAATGGCGAAGTGATCCACAATACCAGCGGTGTGCTGAACAAGATCCGTAGCGTAGTAAGACGCCTGAAAACGTTGACAATGCAGAGGTAACATGCCCCCATCGATTACTCCTAAGCAGGCTCTCTTCCTCTGGCACCTCATCCTTACCGATGGCGCAAGCGACGTCGGAGTGATGTCGAGCGATACCGTGCCCAGGTTGAGCCGGACCGAATGGCAAGCCCTGGTGGACGCCGGTTACCTCGACGCTCCCAAACGAGGGCGAGCGACGTTCCTTACCGCCACTGACCGGACTTGGAGTTGGGCAGAGCAGGCGGAGAATGTCGAGCTCGCCAAGCTCGAGTCACCGGCGGGCGCTGCGGCGCTCGAAGCACTTCTGAACCGACTGCTCCCCCTGCTCCGCGAGCGGGACATCGGTTTGGCAGAGCTGTTCAAGAATGATCCGCCTCCGGCACCTTCTAGCCCGGTTGCTCGCGCTCCGCGCAAGAAGTCGGCGGCGACGCCAACCGTAAAGAAGGAGGCCAGCGCGAAAAAAGCTCCGCCGAAGAAGAAGGCCAAGGCGAAAAAACCTCCGGCGAAGAAAGCGGACACGACGAAGAAAGCCAATACCAAACCGAAAACGAAGCAGGTCAAGCCCGCAAAAGGGACGAAAGTCACGCCTCTCAATTCTCCGCCTACGCTCCCCGAACGAATCGAACAAGCGTGCCTCCTGCTCACCCAGGGTGCCCGCCAAACACGGGTGACGTTGCGGGATCTGCGCGCCCGCCTCTCTGACGTCGCGCGCGACGACATGGACCGGGCGCTACTCGCGCTTCAGCGCGAGAAAAAGCTAGTGCTCTATCGCGAAGACAACAGCGCCGCGCTGCGCTCGGAAGATCATCAGGCGGCGTTGCTCGTTGGCAATCAACCCCGTCATCTCGTTCTGTTGGAGGCTTGATCATCATGCAAGGCGCGCTCGCGGCACTCCGCAAAGTCAACTTCGATTGGACGGCTCACATCGACCAGATCTGGCGCGACCAGCCGCACGAGACCGAGAGCCTGCAAGCTGATTCTCGCCGTGAGCTCATCGAGCGCTTGGACGACTTGCGCGACCAGACAAGCGATTCATCGCCGCTTGGGCAGCCGTTGCTCGGACCCGCTGGGTCCGGCAAGACTCACCTGCTTGGCTTCGTCCGCCGGGAAACGCTCGCGCGTGGGATGTTCTTCATCCTCGCGGACATGACCGACGTGGGCGACTTCTGGGACACGGTGTTGCTCGGCTACTTGCGCTCGCTGCAGCAGAAGCTGTCGGGTGGCAAGCGCCAGGTCGATCACTGGCTCGTGCAGATGATTGCTAAGTTCGGTCAAGGGGTAAAAAAGAGCGACGCTATCCCGCAGCAGCGACCGCCGGGCTTGATCAATCGCATCGATGAGCTGATCGCGGGTGTGCGCCAGCACCACGACGCTGAGGGTCAGCAGCATTCGGATGTGCTTCGGGCTCTGGTGCTGTTTGCCTGCGATCACATCGACATCAATGATCTCGGCTACAAATGGCTTCAGGGCGTCACAATCGATGCGGACGAATTGAGTCTGTTCGGCTTTCGACAGCGTGAGCAAACGCCTTCGAGCATCGTGCGCGGCGTGTCGTGGCTATTGTCGCTCACGGCACCTGCGGTACTTGCGCTCGATCAACTAGATGCGATTGTCGCCGAGCACGAGCTGGCGCGCTCGGAGCCAAACGCCGAGAACCCATCCGAGCAGCAGCGGCGCTCGCTGGCCATCATACAAGGCATTGCGAGCGGCCTACTCGAGCTGCGCGATCTCTCGCGGCGAACGTTGTCGGTCGTTTCCTCGCTCGAGACCACCTGGAACGTCCTCCACGTTCAAGCCGCTGTCAGCATGGGGGATCGCTTTGATAGTCCGCTTCTGCTCAAGCCTGAATCGAGCTCCGCCGCTCTACGTGAGCTGGTCGCGGGACGCCTCGTTGTCGCATTCGAGCAGGTGCAGTCTGTGGCGCCGTACCCGACGTATCCGTTTGCGGATGGGTTCTTCGAGAGCTACGCGAGCAACACCCCGCGCGAGCTGTTGAAAGCTTGCGAGGCTCATCGGAAGGCTTGCCGGCGCGCTGAGCAAGTCACCGAAGCGGGAGGGACCAGCTCGACTAGCCCAGAACCAGCTCTCCCCGCGGGTTGGAAAGCCCCGATCTCCGAGAAGGTCGCGGAGCTCGCCGCGCGCGCCCCATTCAGCGAGCTCTTGAATGAAGACGCCGAGAGTTGGCAAGATCGGTTAATCGAAGCCGCCTGCGACGCCCTCGTGTTGGAGAACCCACTCCCCAGCAACGTACTAGCCACGGTCGACAAAGACTTCATGGGTACGGGGAGCTACGACCCATTGCACGCACGCGTTCGCCTGGTGCTGACCGAGCAACGTGAACGAGAGGTGCATCATTCTTTCCGGTTTTTGCAGAAGTCTCACCACAGCGCCTTTCTGCCGCGACTCAAAGCCGCGCTGACCGCGTCGGGCATCGATAAAAACCTCGCGTTCCGTGGTCTGTCAATCTTACGTTTCGGACCGATCCCGAACGGGGCTGTCACCCGAACACTGGTTGCCGAGCTGCGCGCGCGCGGCGGGCAGTTGCTGGAACCGACCGAGGCCGAGCTAGCGATGTTGTTCGCGTTAGCGGAGCTGCTTCATTCCGCCGACGAGCCGCGGCGTTTCGAGCAGTGGCTGGCCGAGGAGCGGCCCGTTTCTTCCATGGCCTGCTTCCGCGGTGCGGTCGAATCGTTGTTCGGCGGTGCCCAAAGCGCGAGCGGTCCTGCGCAACCCGAGGCGGCAACAATCCCGTCTATCGCTGCCCCTCCGCAGACCTCCACCGGCACCCCGCCGGCTGACCCTTCGCCGCCCAAGCCGCCGCCAACGCCAGAAGATTCGCTACAAGATCCCCCTCCAGTCGAGACCCCGAAGCCTCGCTCCATGCCTTCCACGCTGCCCATCGGGCGGCGCATGGCGGGCAGTGACCTCGGCGAAGAAGTGGGCATCCCACTGGCCATGTTGCCGTATCACACTTGCGTGTTTGCAGGCTCTGGCAGTGGCAAGACCGTATTTCTCAAACGGGTGATCGAGGAAGCGGCGTTGCTCGGCATTCCGAGCCTCGTGCTCGACGGCGCAAACGACCTCTCGCGCCTCGCGCTGCCTTGGCCAGAGCGGCCGGAATCGTTTTTGGACCAGGACGTCGAGAAGTCGAAGCAATATTTCGATCGCTCCGAAGTCGTGATTTGGACACCTGGAGTAGCAAACGGCAATCCGATTCGGCTCGAGCCGTTGCCAGACTTTACCGCGCACGGATCTACAGTCGATGAGCGCGCCGCCCAACTCGACGCGGCGAGCGAAATCGCCACGACCAGTATCGCGGACAGGATCATCGACGGCACTGGCGCCACGGCGCAGAAGCAAATGGCAATCCTCAAAGGAACAATGCGTTACTTCGCGCGGCGCCCAGGCGGGAAAATTCGTGACCTTGCGGCGCTGCTACGCGAGCCGCCCGAGGACGTGATCGAGCCCTACGGGAAGGGCGACAAGCTCGCGCTCGACCTTGCCGAGCGGCTGTACGCACAAATCGAGAACGACCCGTTGATCGGAGGTTCCGGCACCCCGCTGGACCCTGCCGCGCTGCTCCGTTCGAGCATCCCGGGGAAGACGCGCGTTTCGGTCGTCAGCTTAGTGGGCTTGCCCAACTACGATCAAAAGCGGCGCTTCGTCGATCAACTCTCTAGCGCGCTCTTTTCCTGGATCAAGAAGAACCCCGCTCCGCCCGGAGGCATTCTGGGCCTCTTCGTGATGGACGAGGCCAAAGACTTCGTGCCCTCTGGCAAGAAAGTGCCAGGCAAGGAGAACGTTCAGCGCCTTGCGGCGCAAGCGCGCAAGTACGGCCTCGGCTTGCTGTTTGCGACGCAGGAGCCAAAGAGCATCGACCACAGCATCGTCTCCAATTGTTCGACGCTGCTTGGCGGCAAGATGAGCTCACCCGCAGCCATCAACGCTCTGGAGCAATTGCTAGCGGACAAGGGCGCGAGCGCGAGCGACGTCGGCAAGTTGCCGCGAGGGACTTTTTACTTCGGAACGAGCCCAGATAAACCGCGCAAGGTCGCGACCTCGCTCTGCCTCAGCTTTCACCCGTCTACTCCTCCGACAGAAGCGCAGGTACTCGAACTGGCTCGCACGACCAAGCCGGCTGGGTGAGTTTGGCTACGAGCCCGCGTTTTCAGATTCCCTCCGCGACGTGGGAAACCACGTGACGCTCGCGCAACCGACGCGATAGGCGCGATCCGTCTCCCGTGACTACGAAGGTTCTCCATTGTGGGCTGAGCGGCCGTCGACTATGTGGGTTGTCGGTCCGGCCCGCACGTCAGTGGCTTCAAGCCGCCGCCGCCGGAGTTCGGTCTCCGCTCGGCGTAGGTTTCGAGGACGGCGCTCTTGCGCTTGCCCTCGTGGTCGAACCAACGGATTCGCCACGTGCCTCGAAATGAAGCTGGTCGCGCGCTTTTCGTCAGTTGCTGCTCCTAGGTCGAGCAAGCTGCCGGCGCCCCCACAAGCCCCTTTGGGTCCCGCTGTGGGGAACCTCGCAAACTGAGTGGCCACAAGCGTGGCCACAAAGAGAAAAAGAAAAAGAAAAACCCCACCTCGACATTGCTGTCGAAGCAGGGTTTTCAGTCGTTGCGCGGGGGCGCAACTACACTTGGATAACTGCGTTCACGGTGCCGATTGAGGTGCGGGTGGCTTGAACCCGCTGCTCCGCAAGCGCACTGCCCGGTAATCACAGCGTGCGTTGCGCGCCCGACACCGCGCTGCGCGCCCTCTTCTTACGTACTACTACTACCGGCTCGAGCGAAAGGCGAACACGCATGCCGGTTGCTTTTGCAAATCGTTCGAGCGTTGACAAGCTCGGCTTGGCGGCTCCGCTCTCGAGGCGCGCGATCGTGGATTGCGAAGTGCCCATCTTCTTCGCGACTTCCTGCTGGGACAGCTTGGCCCTTGTTCTCGCCTCAATGAGCATGCTCGCGAGTGCAAATTCTGCTTCGAGCGCGTCGTAACCGCCCTTGAAGCCGGGCTCTTTCATCCAACGCTTCTTGAGCTTGCTGATCGGAATGCCCATCAAACCACTTCCTTTGCTCGTGTGCGGGCCACGTCGAGCGCCCGAGCCGGCGTCTTCTGTGTTTTCTTGGTGAAAGCGTGCACGACAACGACGCGCTCGCGCTCTGCGGTGACATAAATGGCTCGTGCGATGCCATCCTTGCCCTTCATACGCATCTCCCAAAGTTTGCCTTCGAGATGTTTGACGTGCGGTTCAGCCATCGCGGCGACGCCGTGTCGCTCGATGAGCTCGACGATTCGCAAGAATCTCTGTCGAATATCATCGGCAAGCGCGTCGAGCTCCCGCTCGACTCGCTTGTCCAGGATCTCGACTCGCCAAACCACATCCGGCAGTATATCTCAAAAAAGAGATTATGCCCAGGCTTGAGCGATCAGGACCCGCCACCCGCCGCCAGGAGCGGACGACGAGGCTCGCAAAGGCAAACGAAAAACGCGGAGTCAGCTTTCGCTAACTCCGCGTTTTCATTCTTTGTTGCGCGGGGGCGATACTCGCTCTGGACAACGAACTTTTGGCTGCCTTTTGAAAAGCGGGTGGCATAGCTTGGGGAGGAGCCGGTTCGGTTCGGATCAGCGTCGTGGTGGTTGTTCGCCATGCGTTTTCTGGCATAATCCGAAGGTCGGTACCAGAATCACGGCAATGACGAAGCTTGATCACATCATGCTCACTGAGGAAGCCGCCAGCTTTGTCCAAGCGCTGGTTGCCTCGGGTCGGTTTCGGTCAGTTGACGACGCCCTCGCTGCGGCTGTGGAAGCCCTGAAGCAGCGTGACGGCATCGACGCGGACCGTGCAGCGCTGCTTCGCGCGGCATGGGATGAGGGCATCGAGTCCATGCGGCAGCATGGCCCTCAGCTCGAGTCTGACGCCGCCTTCGACGCATTCATGGACGAGTGCGAGGCCGAAGCAGCTCGGCACTGAGTCGTGCGCCTTGTTCTGGCCGAAGCCGCCAAGGCGGATATCCTCGCTGTTGTTCGCGCGACTCGAGCACAGTTCGGACCGATGCAGGTCCCACGCTACCGAGCACTCATCGCTGAAGCGCGCTTGCGGCTCAAGGAGGATCCCCATCTTGGGCATCATCGAGAGGGCCTGCCGCCCGAAGCCCGGATCTTTCACATCAGCCAGCGAGGCCGCCCGGCTAGCCATTTCCTCCTGTACTGGGTAAACGTCGCCGAGAATCGCATTGAGGTCTTGCGCGTCCTGCACGATGCGATGGATATCCCTCGCTACTGGCCTGTCGAGGGCGCCTGAGCCTTCAGGCTTTCCTCCGTGGAAGCCATTCGCACAAACAGGCGGAGGCGGGCGTTACAGCCCTTGAACGCACTGCGCTTCAATTAGGGCCGCCGCGCGCGAGTGGTCTATGGGGGCGCGCCGCAAACAATCCAGTCGAGAATCGCTTGCCGATCACTCGCCGCGAGCGCCATTGCGCCTGCGGGCGGCATCGTGCATGTCTGGAGCTGTCCGGCAACGCTGGTTAGCCGTTTCGAGACCTGGCTGTAGTCCGTCAGCGGGACGGTGCTCTCGACGCCACCCGGCGCATGGCATGGGGAGCAGGTCGTCTTGAGCGTTGCACCCACTTCAGAAGCGTAGGTCAGCGTCGGATCTGGACAGCTCGTCGGCACATTCACCGAGCACTCGTCGGAGCCGGCCGTGCTAGCGCAACCCACGACGCTGACCACTACGATGAGGCAGAGGGACGTCGACGAGAACGCAGAGGGCATCATCCTATACTACGCTAAAGCGCTCTCCATGCAGGGGTACGGTCGGTGCTCGCTGGGATGCGGCCTTCAGTCCCACGGTTTAGAATCGAGCGCAGCAGTTGGTGTCGCTGCGCCTCGCGCGAAACCGGAATGGTGGGGACAATCCCGAGCGGGGCGAAGCGACGCTGTTTTTTTGCTCGGCTGCGGCCAAACGACAATGCGGTAACTTGTCGCAGTGACGAGCTATGCCACGTAGCCGCCAGCAGCGCGTACTGACCACGCTGCTACCTGCGTCGGTCGTGTACTTTGCGATCGTAGCTGGATTGGTGTCCGCCAAGAGCCCCACGCACTGAATCAAGTAGCCTACGGAACGTCGACAAAGAACGCCGCGTGCCCATGCGGAGAGGTTTCTGAATCGACGCATGCCTCGTAAAAGTGAAAGCGAACCGCCCAGCGCCCTGACTTGTCGAAGACGATCGGGCCCACCTCGAAGACGCCGGGCGCCGTTTCTGTGATCGGCGCTCTGAGATCGGCGGACGGCGGCAGATGCGTCGGATCACAAGGAATATAGGGTTCGACACGCGAGAGCGCGGTGGCTCCAACTTTTTGGGACGGGATGCGTTCAAGTGGTTTGCCGGTCATCAAGTTCGACGTAGTCACCGTGAAGGTGACATTCTGACCTTTGCGGATCGGCGTCGCGGCCCAGGACACCTGATACTTGCAGTCATCGTCTTTGCCTGATGAATTGAACAGCGTGTCACCGTAGTCCGCGTCGTGCGTCTGGCTGCAATCCGCAGCGCCTCCCTCAGCGCTAGCTCCGTCATCGTCACCGGATGCGCCCCCATCGCCTTCTGGGCTGGGCTCAGCAGTACAGGCTGCCGGATCGGAGACGCCTTCAGGCTGGCCCACACAATGATCGTCCGCCGGGCCCACGACTGCGCCGCCCGCCGGACCGGTAGCTGGCGCCTCGACGTCGGACGACGAACAGCCAAGGCCGGAAAGAAGACTGCCTGCCGCAATGACGAACAGGGTGTTGCGGAATTTCATTTTCAAGCTCCGGATATTGAAGGGGGTTCGTTTGAACTAACGAGCGGTAGAGCGCGGCTCCGAAAGCGTCCATCGCTAACGGGCGCCTGCGACAACTTGCCGCGTCGTCGCGTTTTCTACGGCGCTGCTTGCTTTGCTGCCACCAGGTGGAGCGCGGCAGGCCGCACGCGGAATACGGAGACGTTGGCGCACATCGTTAATGACTTTACAACGCTGACCCCAAGTCGCGACGGCTGCCGTTCGGTATATCGCTCGCGGCGTTGGTCGTTTACCGACGACTCAGAATTTCTGACTTGAATCGCGCACGAAGGCACTTTCATGAAGGCGACGCCCAGCCGATCGTTGCAGCTCCTGATTCATCCTCAAGCTCAAGGCGAGTTCAGCTTCCATGATTGATGGCTCGGCGAATCTCGCGCCCGATGCCGCAATCAGCGAGCGAAGTGCACCGCTCCGATTCATCGTCGGCGCGACAACGTGACGCACGAGAGCGCCTCCGGCTTTGGGAGCAGACGCGCCGCAAGCGGGAGCAGCTTCCAAGCGCGCGTGGCGCACGAGCTCGAGCTGCTCGTGAAGTTTGGCAGCAGCTCCGGGCAGTCCGCGTGGTCGCGCTCGTGCACGGGCTTGAGACAGTGGTACAGTCGACGCCGTAGTAGCTAGTTTCATGTCGCCGCAACGAACCAAAACCAGACTAGCCGCGGCTTGCGCGCCGCTGCTCGTGCTTGCTTCTTGCGCTTGGGGTGAGGCCCTCGATTCCAATCCGTCGGCCTGGCACCCCGCCGAGGTCAGCGTCGAAAGTCCTCCTCCGCAACCGAGCGTGGATGAAGCAGGTGCAGAACCGGCACCGGCAGCGAACTGCACGGATCCGCCACCGTACCAGCACGACCTGCGACGCTCAACGAGCGAAGGGTTAAGCCATCGCGCCAGTGAACCGTGTTTGGCCGGATGTCACGAGCCAGGCGGAACGGCTCAGCTCGCGTTTGCAGCGGCGGGTTCAGCTTACAGCGCGCAAGGAGTTCGGAGTGCGGCGAGCCCGGGCAATTTGGTTCGTGGCGTTGGCGGCACCGAGCTCGAGGTCGACGCTTGCGGCAATTTCTATGCAATTGCCCATGCCCTGACCACGAACGTGCGGAGCACGCAGCCGTGGGTCAAGGGCGCGTCGTTTCATCGCATGGAAAAGCCTCTCGCAAAGAACGCGCGGGCGGGCGACTGTAACCAATCCGGTTGCCACGACTTCAGCGGGCGACTCAACTTGGGGATCTACTATTGATCGCTGAGACCCACCCAAAGGCCATGCTCCACGCTCCGGGCGAGCCACTTCTGAGTTCTGGCGGGTAGCAAGTCGCGCTCGACGGGGCCGCATTCCTGCTCGAGCTGCGCGAGCGCTTCGCCGACCGGGAACAGCCCCAACAACGCCAGCAAGCGTGCTTCTTGCGCTTCGATCGGGAGCTGGCCGATCTTGGTGGAAGATCGAACCAGCAACCAGTGTCGAGGCTGGGCAAGGCGCGGCGGCAAGGGCGCGGGCGTCTCAGCCGGATCGCCGAGCAGCGCCCGCCGCAGCTCACACAGGGGCCAATCTTCTTCCAACACTGCGGCCGCTGGCGATGGTTGGAGCCGGCTCGTGAGTAGCCTTTCAGCGTCCCCCGCCGATGGCCGAAAAGCCGTGCAGGCGGGGGCACGAAAGACGTGATGGTAGGCTGCATCGATGCGCGATGCCTGCAGGACCGCGGCTCGTTCGACCGAGCGGCCCCGGGGGTCGACCGTCACCGTGGGTGACGGCAGGGCCAAGACCAAGAAATCTTCGAAACCATCCACCACGGCGTCGATGTCCCAGACTTTGGGGGGATGCGCGAGCAGGAAACGCGAAGCGTACTCGTTGAAACAGAAATGACCCAGCAGGCGGGTCGTGAGCGGAAAGGCGCCATGGAAGACGGTGAACAGCCTGAACCAGTACTGGCGATTGTAGATGGCTAGGCGCTCGGGGGAGCTCAACTTGGCTCCACGCACAGCATCTCGGGCCAGTCGCGGGTCGTAACTAGCGGGGCTGGCACGCAATGTTCCCGAGCGCCGATCGAGGGGCGTTCGAAGCATCTGGCTAAAGCGCGCTTGAAAGGCCTCGAGCCACTCCGGCGATGGGCGAGTGGTCACGCGCGGATCCGTGCGGCCTTGGCGAGCTCTGACAACACCTCTGGCATGGGCGGGATGTGATCGTCCCATTCGAGAAGGGTCGGAAACGGTCCGCCTTGGCGCCATGCTTCCGCATATAGACGCCACACGGCGTCCGCGACCGGGTGATCGTGCGTGTCGATGATGATGCCGTTGCTCTCGCGCGAATGGCCGGCAACGTGCACCTGCAGCACGCGCGAGAAATCGATGGCATTCAGGTACGCTTCAGGGGAAAAATCGTGATTTTGGCTGGAGACGTAGATGTTGTTCACGTCGAGCATGGACCAACAACCCGAGTCTCGGACCACGGCGCCGTAAAACTCCCACTCAGTGAGGGTCGAGCTGTCGAACTCGACGTAGCTGGAGAGATTCTCTAGCCCAAACGGCCGCCCCAACTGGCGCTGCACGAACGCAGCCCGCTCCGCGGCCATGCCCACCAAGTCAGCGGTGTAGGGTGTAGGCAGTAGATCGTGATGACTGATGCCGTGGGCGCCGGTCCAACATAAGTGATCCGTAACGAACGGCGCGTTCACGTACTCGGCGAGCCAGCACAGCTTGTCCAAGTACGCCGAGTCGAGCTGCGCATGCCCGAGCAGATTCAAGCCAACGCCGTGCAGCACGATCGGGTAGCGCTCGCGTACGAGATCCAGGTGTCGGCGCGGCGGCAGTGCGTCACCTAAAAAGTTTTCGCTGATGATCTCGAAGTAGCCGAGCTCGGGCCAATGTTCGAACAGATAGCCGTAGTGGGGAATACGGAGACCGAGCCCCAGAGCGTCACGTGGCAGCTCCTGGCGCTTCACGACCATTTGTGTACTCTAACTCGATGGCGCGTCGAGCTCAGCCGCCAGATCCGCTGTTCCCACCGCCAGTTCCGCCACCGCCGGTTCCACCGCCGCCAGTTCCGCCACCGCCGGTTCCGCCACCGCCGGTTCCGCCACCGCCGGTTCCACCGCCGCCGCCCCCGGCTCCACCCGAGCTGGGCGCGTCAGGAATACCGAAGCCAGGGGTCACTCCGAAAATATCGTACTGCTCGACTGCAGTGGGCAGTGTCTTCACGTACTGAACGGCTCGCTTGATCTCGGCGAGCGAGTACTTCTGATAGTACGCAGGCATATTCGAGTACGGCGTGCCGTCCGGATGCAGGCCCTGCGTACCAAAGATGACAATCGAGAGCAGCCTCTGATCGGTGCTGTCCTTGAAGCGAGTGAGCGCCTGCTCATCCGAGAGATCGCTGCCGTGAACGACGTTGTAGATGTTGAAATCCGGCTTGTCGGGGTTCGACCAATCGCCGTGGCAGCCACCGCAGGGACCCGCGCTGTAGATTTCCTTGCCGGTGAGTCCGGTGTCCGCCGGCAGCACCACGCAGCCGGCACCACCGCAGCTGTTCATCCCTTTGCAGGAGTGATCCGTAAGCGTGGTTCCTAGCAGAGAAAGGCCCTTGCACATGCCCGCTCCCGCGCAAAACGCGGTGACGTAGACCCAGCCATTGCGCTCGTCACACAGCGCTTGGAACTCCTTCGCGTCGATCTCGACACCGTCCGAGATCACGTTGTCGTAGGTATCAGAGACCGCGCCGCCAGCCCCGGCTTCAGCCGTATCGGTCGCTCCAGCCTCGCTACCGCCGCTCGGAGCCGCACCGCCGGCCCCGCCGGAATCGGCTCCGGCATCCGTTTGGCTTGGTCCGACCCCGGCCTTCCCGCCGTCACTACAGGCGACCGCTGCGCTTGCGGCGAGCAGGCCAGCCAACGCTGCCGATACGAGTGCGCTGGAAGATTTTGACAGCGACGAGGGCGCGGGCGAGGAGTGGAGTTCGGACATGATTGATTCCTGCTTAGATATAGGTGAAGCGATGCGGGAGTCTCGCTCGAAGACCTCCGCTGAAGCAATGCCTCGGCGTGCGGCCAATTGTCGCATCGCACACGCAACGATTGGTTCGCATGCGGTGCGAAAGTATGGGTCGTTTGGATGCTCGAGTACGGGAGCGTGCTGGCCGCGCGCGAAAATTCAGGCCGGAATCAATTGCAACCGCAGCCGCTGCTGACGCCGAGCTCGCCACCCACAGCGCCTTCGTGGATCGCGTGAACGTGGTCCCGGGCCGGGCTCTTGGCATACGTCGGTTGCATCGTCGGTGCGGCGAGTCGTCCTCGTTCGTAGGACATGACTGGCGTGCAGGCGCTGACCAACACGAGCACGAGCGCCGGAACGAGCGTACGGAGCATCACTACCGGTGAGGTATCACGGTTCACGCCTCAGGATGCTGATCATCGCGATCAGCTGCGTCATTTCAGTGCGGAGTCGTCCAGTTCTAGGGCAGGGCAACCCGCATCTCAAAGAGCCGGCATCGGAGCAAGGAATAGTCGGTAGCGCGCGAGTGGTCGACGCGAGCGGCTCTGCGGAAATGTCTGTCTACGCAGATACGAATGCTGTAACCGTGTTCACGCCGACGGCTGGGGCCAGCGTCGAAAGCAAGACGGACGCCTGGTCGGTGAGCGGCCACTATTTGGCGGATATAGTGAGCGCCGCCTCAATCGACATCGTCAGCACCGCCAGCCCTCGCTGGACCGAGGTGCGCCACGAGGCGGCGCTTTCCGCCGCCTACAAACCCGGACCTGTCGGGCTACGCCTCAGCGCGTCCGTGTCGCGAGAACCAGACTACCTTTCGATCAGCGCCGGTGGGCTCCTGCTGCTCGAGCTCGCGAACAAGAACGTGAACCCCACGTTTGGCTATTCGATCACCTCGGACACAGCGGGGCGCACGGGCACACCGTTCGCTGTGTTTTCGCAGAGATTGCTGGTGCAATCACTCACGGCTGCAACCGAATTCATCGTCGATCGACGCACGACCGCACTGCTCGAAGCCAACGGCGTGCTCGAACTCGGGGATTCGTCCAAGCCCTACCGATTCTTGCCACTTTTCGCTCCCGAAGTGGTGCCTCTGATTCAGCCTGGCGCATCGCTGGCCTTCGTGAACGAGGTCCGCCTCCCGGGCAGGATCACGGAACGGGTGCCCGAACAGCGCGTGCGATTTGCCCTGTCTGCGCGCTTCGCTCATCGGTTCAACACCACCACGCTCACACTCTTTGAGCGCGTCTACGCGGACACCTGGGGCCTATTCGCGTCGACCTCGGAAGCCCGCTACCTTTGGGACGTCAATGAGCGCTTCGTGTTCTGGCTGAGCACGCGCGCGCACCTGCAGAACAGCGTCTTCTTCTGGGAACGGGCGTACGCTGCACACCTAGCGAGCGGAGCGGTCGTCGTCCCGACCTACCGCACTGGCGATCGCGAGCTCAGCTCGCTCATCTCCGGCAGTGTGGGCGCTGGCGTGCGTTGGAACGTCGGGCCGCGGGGCAATCCGCAGGTGACGCGACTCACGCTTCAAGCGGATGAAATGGCAACTCAGTTTCGGGACGCATTGTACATTGATGGGCGCCTCGCCCACCTGGTCATCCTCCAGGCGGAGTCCGAATTCTAGTGCGCGCGCCTGCTCTTCTCTTGCTGGTCTTTGGTGCCGTTGCTTGCAGCGATCCGGTGCACGATCAGCTCGTGGCAAGTCTGGGCGATGAAGCGCCGGGCGTTCCGCCAGGGCCCGAGCACCGACCCGGGCAGCCTTGTGTTGCTTGCCATGGAGAACAGGGCCCGGCTGAGAGTCAATTCACGCTCGCGGGAACGGTTTTTCAACGGCAAGTTGCCACCAGCCCGCTCGCCAATGCGACCGTTCATGCCATCGACTCTACGGGCGCTCAACGCTCAGCGCGCTCGAACTGCGTCGGGAACTTCTTTTTTCGAATAGATGATTTCGCACCGAGCTGGCCCGTTTGGGTGAAGCTCGAGCTAGGCGACCTCACGGTAGACATGAGCTCCGCGATTTCTCGCGACGGTTCTTGCGCGACCTGCCACCAAGATCCAGCGAGCCCCAGTAGCGTGGGCCATGTCTACCTGGCGGCCGACGACCGAGCGTTGCCGGAGGCCTCGTGCGATCCGTGATCCAGCTCGCCTCCACCCTGCAGTGCGCTTGCGCAGGCTGGCTACTGATCTTGGTCTGCTCTGGCTGTTCCTTGGAAAATTCCGATGTGGCCTTGCGCACTCCGCCCCGCAAAGACTTCGCTGCCGTCAGCTCGGTCTTCGAACGCCGCTGCGGGACCCTCGATTGCCACGGTGCTCCAGCGCGCAATCTCAGAGTCTACGGAATCTTCGGCCTGCGAGCGAACGGGCTCGACGTGACGGGTGGGGCCGCAACGACCGACGCCGAGGTCGAAGCAACCTATACGTCGTTGATCAGCATCGACCCAGAGACGCTCAGTCGTGTCAGCGCTGACGCGGAGGCGCCAGAGCAATGGCTCGTGCTTTCCAAAGGCCGCGCGCGCGAACAGCACAAGGGCGGCGAACGGCTGCCACCTGGAAGTGCCGCGGACGCCTGCATTCTGTCTTGGCTCGCCGGCCACGTCGACGAGGACGTCTGCGCGGGCGACACCTTCAGTCCCGCGCCGTTGCCCGGCGAAGAATGGTGAACGAGCGCGCGGGGGGCGCGCGAGCGGCGGTTCCGACGTCGATCTGCGACAACACGCCGCAGCATTCAACCCGCGACAACATGCCGCAGCACCGGACGCCACGCTCCCGGCTATAACTCGCCGCGAGCTGCTCCAATGATTTCTTACGTTATCAAATCGTGCGTCCTTGCCCTTTCCGCGACTCTGCTGCTGGCCGGTTGCGGTAGTGACGCTGAAGAGGCGCCAACCCCTCGCGCTTTCGAGCTGGGGTTTGCGGCCACTGCCGACGGCAAACACGTGGGTTGTAACGACAGCATCGGTGGCCTCGGACCCGACGGAGCCGATACCGTCGGCGTGTCGGATCTGCGCTTTTATGTGAGCAACCTCAAGCTGTGGGACGCCAAACAGCAGCAGGTAGCGCTGACGCTCGACGAGAATGATTTTCAGTATGCGAGCGACGCGGGGCAAGTGTCGCTCGTGGATTTGACGAGCAACACCGAGGGCAGCTGCGCCGGGAGTGCGATCGCGTTCGCTGAGGGTACCAAGCGCACGAATAGTGTGATTACCGGCAAAACCGTGGTCGAGCAGGTGAAGAGCGTCTCGTTCGACGTTGGGGTGCCCCAAGCCGTCATGCAAGACGTCATTGCCAACCACACCGCCGAGGGCGCGCCCTCTCCGCTCGCGGAGCTGCAGTGGACGTGGGCCACTGGTTACCGTCACTTCGTGCTGAACTTCGCGGTGACGGACGGCGACGGCGCGACCGGCGACGGCTACGCGCACTTGGGTAGCCGCAACTGTGGTCCCGCTGACGGTTTGGCACTGGAGGATCGTGAGCGTTGCGAATTCATCAACACGCCTCAGGTCAAGCTGGATCACTTCGATCTCGACAAGAACGTCGTGACCTTGGACATTCCGAAAGTGCTCGCGGGTCTCGACTTCATTTCGCCCGTCTATGATCTCGACACCTTCGAAGTGATTGGTGAAGGGCCCGGCGTCGAATGCCATTCTTCGCCGATGCAGCCGGACTGCCCAACGCTCTTCGAGCACTTCGGGCTGGACATAGCGACCGGCGAGGCCAAAGCTTCGCAAGATGTCGTGTTCGGCGTGGAGTAGTTTGCCGAGGGGCCTGATGAGCGCGCTGGCGCTCGTGTTGGCCTCGGGCGGGCTTTCGTGCAGCAGCAAGTCGTCGGCTCCCGAGGTCGAACTAGCCCAGCCCAGCGAGGCTGAGACACGAGCGCTGCTGGTACTGCCTGAGCGCTTTTTCTTGCCCGCTATCCCTGCCTACAATCCGATTTCGGCAGAAAAGATCGCGCTCGGCCGCCGCCTCTTTTACGACGTACGGCTGTCGGCCGCGCAGACACAATCCTGCTCGTCCTGCCATCTCCAACGCTTGGCTTTCAGCGACGGCCTCGCGACGCCGACGGGCTCGACCGGGCAACGGCTGCACCGCAACAGCCCCGGGCTTGCCAACGTAGCCTACCTGTCGACGCTGACCTGGGCCAATCCGAGCTTGCGAGATCTCGAAGACCAGCTGCCGGTTCCGATATTGGGAGACAACCCCGTCGAGCTCGGCGTGTCCGACGGCGCACGTCAGGAGGTATTGGCGCGATTCGACGCGGACGACGGCTACCGAGTGCTGTTTCAGGGCGCGTTCCCGGACAGTAAGAGCGGCGCCACCATCGACAAGATAGTGTTCGCGCTGGCCAGCTTTTGTCGAACTCTGGTGAGCAGCATGAGCCCGTACGACCGCTACGTCCGTGGCGACAAGGCTGCGCTCAGCGACAGCCAGCGCAGGGGGCTGGGCCTTTTCACCGGCGAGCGAATGGAGTGCTTTCACTGCCACTCGGGAACGAACCTCACGGTCTCGTACCATGACGCGAACACCACCGAGGACACTGCGCGCTATCCTTTCTTCAACGATGGGCTCTACAACTTGGATGGCGAAGGCGCGTACCCGCCGGTCGATCAGGGCCTGTACGACGTGACCTTCCAGCCCCGCGATCGTGGCCTCTTTCGCCCGCCTTCACTGCGAAACATTGCGCTCACTGCGCCGTACATGCATGACGGTTCAATCCCTGATCTGCGTGGCGTGCTCGCCCACTACTCTGCCGGCGGCAGCGTCACAGACTCCGGGCCGTTCGCCGGTGACGGCCGCCTCAACCCGTTGAAGTCCGGGCTCATTCGCGGATTCAAGCTGAACCCAGAAGAGACCGAAGACGTGCTCGCCTTCTTCGAGTCGCTCACCGACGACGATTTCATCGGCAATCCCGCATTCTCGGACCCGTTCACTGCCGAGTAGGCCCCGTTGAATGGAGCGCAGGACTGGCTCGTCCGACGTCTGGCTCGCGAACGCAGTTTCGCTCGGGCTCGGTGTCAGGGTGCGAAACGCGGATCTTCGAGCAGTGCGGGGTCCGTGAAGGAACGTAGGAACGCGAGCAAATCAGCCCTTTCATCGCTCGAAAGCGTGAACGGCTTGATCAGTGGATCCGTCGTCGGATCGCCTCGCCCACCCGCCGAGTACTGATCGATTACGTCATCCAGCGTGGCTAGCGATCCGTCGTGCATGTACGGTGCGCTGACTTCAATGTTGCGCAAGCCCGGCACTTTGAACTTGCCGATATCGCCCACGCGGCCGCTCACTTGCTGGCGTCCAGTGTCCCCGCCCGCGGTGTAGGTGCCGTTGTTGAAGTAGCCCTCGTTGCTGAGCTCGCCCGACGGGTGACAATGAAAGCATTCCGCCTTCTCACTCTGGAATAGTGCTTCACCGCGCTGGCGCTCAGGCCCGAAATCGCTGTCGTCACCGCGCAGATGCCGATCATAGGGGCTCATCCCGCTCACCAAGCTGCGCACGAAGCTGGCCAGCGCCTTCTGCAGGGAGATCTCGCTCGGTGCTTCGCCGTAGGCCTGCTGGAAACTTGCGACATAGCTCGGATCGGCAGCCACTCGCGCGACGGCGTCCGAAAGGGCCAAGTCCATCTCGACGGGGTTTTCGATGGGCTGACCCGCTTGCGCTTCCAAGGTGTGTGCACGGCCATCCCAGAAGAAAGTCTTGCCCCAGGCGCCGTTCACGATCGAAGGGGCGTTTCGCGTTCCCATGCGGCCGTCGACACCCGTGGAAACGGCGCGCGGATCGGCGAATGCGAACTGCTGCTGATGACACGTGCTGCACGAGACGTCGCTCGTGCGCGACAGCACTGGATCGTAAAAGAGCCGCTTCCCCAGGAGTGCTCGGGCTTCGGTCAGCGCGTTGTCCGAAGGGGCCCGATCCGCGTTCGTGCCTTTCGGGAACCCCGCCGGAGTCGTAGACACGATCAGCGAGGGGGCCGTGTCATGCGCCGCACCGGCGGCGCCGTCCGAGCAGCCAGCGACCAAGCCGAGCGAAAGCAGTGTCACCGCTAGCACCGAATGCTCTGCCATCGCTCAATGCTCGAGCACGAACACGTGCAGCTGCGGCAGCTCCCGGCGCAGACGCTCGCCAGCTACGGATTCGGGCGCGGAGAGCGCGCCAATGGCGAAATCGCTCACGTCGATGTTGCTCGTCGCGCCCTTGAAGATTTCATCCATCACCACGCTCATCCCCCTTTCGAGGCTGCCACTCGCGGGAATCGAAAGCGGACCGAGTACCGTCACGTGCGGTACGCGCTCCGTTGCAACGTTGCCCCCCATGTGCACCGCCGCCGGGATTTCATCCGCCGAGCTAGCACCCGAAGCACCCGAAGCACCGCCGCTGTCGGCCGCGGTGTTCCGCCCCTCGTAACGAAGGTACAGAAAGCCCCGCGCGTGTGGCCACGTCATCTGCGAAATGTTGGTGAGTGGATCGCCCAAGTTTTCTGGCTTCTGCTGGTTGCAACTCAGCTTGATCCCAAGCGCAAAACTGAGACCAGAGTATTGCCCGGGGGGAGCCAACACGCGCAGCGTGCCGGAGTCCGCATCCTCCGCATTGAACAAATGGATGCCGTACGGCTCCGGAGTGCCTGCCTCGGTTACAACGTCGACGTCGATCGGCTCCTCGTCGCTTCCGCGGAGCAACTCAACCTCGGAAATGTAGAAGCGAAAATTGAGTGGCACAACCGAACCGCCGTCGGCCAGCGCATTTTCTTCTCCGAATACGAATGGCTTACCGGCCATGACGGGCTGCAGCGGCAGAGACACGAGTGTGCCTTGCGTGCGCAGCGGAGTCGGATGCTCCACGCAAGCGCGGTCCCTCACTCCGACAATGCCAGTATCAGCGCCACCTTCACCGCCGAGATCGCTCGCACCCGAACTGCTCGCGGCGCCACCATCCGTACCGACGCCTCCACCGCGGAGATTGCTTTCGCCCGACACTCCCGCCGCGCCACCGCCTGTACCGGCGCCGCTGTCTGTGTCCGAGGAGCAACCGGGCGAGGCTGTCAATACGACCGCCACCGCCCAGAAGACAGTCAGAAACCCTAACTTCATGGTCAAAGTCTACACGTTCCGAGACTGTGCGCTCTCCAGACCCGCTTGCCATCAGCGAAGTGCGGCAGCCGTCGTACTTCAATATTCCGTGAGCCAGAGCACGTTGCCGTCGGGCCCTTGGAGCCACGCGCGAGAAGCGGCCCCCGCACGCCGAGTCCTCGAGCTACGCGGAGTCGATCAATGTCCGATTCGAGCGTTGCCGCTCGCGGCGGAAGCTGGAGAAAGATGGGCTCGCGCGAGCGTCGCGCTCCAGGTCCTAACGTCTTGAATTGTTAATGGTCACCGATCACGATCTGCGGCGGCTCAGTCTTCGGTGTCGCGTTCAGCGCCCGAAGCGCTCACCCCGGCGATGCCGGTGTCAGCGTCCGCTCTTCTATTCGAAGCAACCTGCAGCGCATGCCAAGGCATCGATCTCCGCATCGTAGGTCCACCACTCACCGAGATAGCCAAGCTTTACGGCAGCAATCCGGGTGGGATCGTGGTCTGGGCTCGCGCGCCGGGTAAGAAACGCGAAGGGTTTCCGCAAATGCCCGCTTTCGCGTCGCTTGGGGAGAGCAAGCTCGGAGCCATCGCCAAGTACATGATCGAAGCGGGAAGCGGCAGGCTGAGCACTCCGTAGTACTGCGCCGACTGCGGCAAGTTGCCGCATTGCAACCGAAGGCCATGCAGGGCACGAGGGACCAGTCGCTTCGCCTCGCTCGGAATTGGTCCCCCCCTTTTTCCCACCTGAGGCGCAGCGACACTGCTGCCTACCTGCGAAGCGGTGTTCACGAACCGCGCGCATGACCGTCAATAGATCGCACGTGCTCCCAGTTGGCGCGTCCCGAGCGCGCGCATCACCGCCGGGAGTGCGGCAATTGGTCGCTCTCTGCGGTTTGCCGATTGGCCCGGGACGATTCAAGCTACCTGGTGAAAATGCGCGCTCTACGCCTATCCGCTCGGTTGCTTCTCGGCCTACCGCTGCTCCCGGCGTGTAGCTCAGCATCGAACGATGGGCACGCGGCCGAGGCCATCTGCGCGCCGATTGCACCTACGGAATGCCCGGACCCAGCGCCACACTATCCGGACGTCGCCCCGATCTTCGCAAAGCGCTGTGAGTCCTGCCACGACGGCGTTGCGGATGGGCCGTGGCCTCTCGACACCTACGCGCAAGTTGCTGCCTGGGCGCACTTCGTGCGAGACGAGCTGCTGCGTTGCTCGATGCCGCCTGCCGACTCCGGGGTCACGATGACGCCGGAAGAGCGGGACCAAGTCCTGGTCTGGATCCGCTGCGGGCACCCGAAGTAGGTTCCACCGCGCGCCCGTGAGGCAAGCGAGCGCGGCCTGCGGCAACCGGTCGCAGGTCTTCGAGTCGGCGCCATGTTAAGTGCGCAATGGAATGCTCAGCGCCGCCAAGATTCTGCTCGTCACTCTTCTGCTCGACTGCTCGAAGCCGCGTGATGCAACGCGCGCAACTTCGAGCACATCGCCTTCGAGCAGCGCACAAACGACCGCGACTGCACCCTCGCAGCGGTACTCCGCGCGTGGCACCGTGCGCTCGATCGACGCGGACAAATCGCTGCTATGGATCGCGCACGAAGATATTCCCGGCTATATGAAAGCAATGACGATGCCCTTCGTGGCTTCGGCGGCGCTCCGGGCGGATCTGCACGCAGGCGATCGCGTCGAGTTCAGCTTTCACGATGACGGCAACGGAGCGCTGATCGTCGACACCCTAGTCAAGCGCGCGTAGCGACGACCGTTCGCCGCGCAGTGATACGTCGACTGGTCTCGGATCTGCCTGGAGCAGGCTTTCAATCTCTGACCAGCGCTGCCTCGCGGCGGAAGGCGAGCCATCGTTGATATCGCACAACCGAAGCGCATACGAGAGCACCATGCCCTCCGAATCACGCTTCGTCGACAGCATGACCGATTCATTCGAATCGAGAGCTGCCGTCTGCGCTCGCGCGGCATCCTCGTCCAGGTGCAGGCGAACGGCGGTCAGCAGTCCGCTATGAAAGACGAAGGCCGCACCGGTCGGGCTGCCTAGCGTGCTACGTCTACGTTGCCAATAAAGGAGTTCGTATTCCTTGCCATTGGCGGCGCGCCACTCCCCGAGCGAAGCGTCTCGGAACTGGAGCTGAGTCGCCTCTTTGGACATGCCGAAGCGAACGCCATAGACGCTGCCGAGCCCGGTCCGGGCGCCCAATTGCTGACTGATGATTGCCAGTGTCAGAACGATGGCAAAAACCATTGCCACGGCGGCTGCGGCCGTCAGCGTGCGCATGGCGTCAGTTGGCGAGCGCCTGCGCATCGAGGGTTAGACGCTCGATTTCTGCGGGCATGTCGGCCAGGTAGTAGCCCCGGATCTGACCAGTCGCGTCTACCAAGATGAACCAATTGCCGTGCATGATTTCTGCAATACCAAGCGTGGAGTCCGGCTTCTTGTATTCGGTCTTGAACCCATCCACGACGATGCGGTGTAAATCGCCCGCCTCGCCGCTCAAGAAGCTCCACGAGGTCCGCTCGGCTTTGTACCGGGCGGCATAGTCGCGCAGCCGCTCCGGCGTGTCCGTTTCGGGATCGACGCTGATCGAAACCAGTTGAATGTGCTTCTTGCTGGCTCGAGGCTTAGCTTCGAGGCGATCCCTGAGTTCGGCCATCCGCGCCGCGAGCCGCGGGCACATCACGGGACACGAGGTGAAGAAGAAATCCACGATGCTGATGCGCCCGCGAAAGGCTTGGTCGGTGACCGTGGCGCCCGCCTGATCGCGCATGACGAATTGCGGGATCCGGCCCAAGGTGGGCAACCCTGGCGAGCCCGAGGTCTGCCCTGCCTTGAACGCAAATAGCGCGGCCAAGGCCAGCGCGCCGGCCGACCAAGACATCGCTGTCAGGGCCGTTCGCCGAGTGCTCGCGGGGTTAGAAACCAGGAGCCTTAGCTGAGTGCGCGGAGGAGTTCCGGGGGCAGTCATCTCGCTAGGGTACACGCGATCCTGCATAGCTAGACGGCGGTGTGATGCCGCGCGACACGGTGTCGCAGCCGGAACTGCGTGCGACCATTCACCTCATTGTCGGGCCGCGGGGCTGGAGTTATCTGGCACGGGCACATGACGAAACGGTTCACTTGGCTTGCCGGACTTGCCTCGGCTTACCTAGCAAGCGCGTGCGGCGGTACCCCGAACGAAGACTATTCATTCCCCACAGAAAGCCTAGTCGCTCTGAAGAGCGATTCCGGGCGGCAGCTGGTCGAGGTGCGCACGGCCCCTGAGCAACCGCCGACACGCGGTAACGTCTGGATGCAGTTGTCGATAACGGATGCGATGACCGGCGCCCCCGAGGTCGGGCTCGACGTCACCGCGGTACCCTGGATGCCCGCGATGGGGCATGGCACCTCCGTAAAGCCCACGATCGTGGAAGCGTCTCCCGGCATCTACGAGATCCAAAATTTGAGCTTGTTCATGCCCGGCACCTGGGAAATTCGCACTCAGTTCACTGGTCCAGCAGCCGATCATGTCACGCCGACGTTCGACATTCGTTGAGCGCCTCGCGGCCATCACCGTGCTCGTGGGTTGGTCTGCTCATGCAAATGCACAAGCCTGCTGCGCCGGAACTGGAGCCGTCACGCCTGGTCGTCTGGCACTGCACGAGGTAGCGCTGGTTGGAGTGCAGCTGAAGGGGGCGGCGGAGCTCGGTTCTTTCGATGCACGGGGGCAATACGAAAAGGCTCCCGTTGGTGCCTCTGAGCTGAATCTCGAACAAGATCTCTTCGGGGCGATTCGATTTTTGGATCGCGCGCAGCTCGCGTTGCTCGTGCCATTCGTCGAGACGCGCCGAACCAATCGCGCAGCTTCCGAATTCGGTGGGGGCTTGGGTGATTTGAATCTCAGCCTGCGTTACGATTTCACACTCGCTGGCGCGTCACGCTCCGTCCCGGGAATTGCGGCGCTTTCCGGCATTACTTTCCCCACGGGAACCCCACCGGACGCCGAAGACCTTCGACCCCTGGCCACCGATGCGACAGGAATTGGTGCCTTTCAGGGCAGCCTCGGCCTGGCCGTCGAGCAAGTATTCGGTGCCTGGCTGGTGAGCGCGACTGGCCTCGTCGCCGTCCGCAGTGCGCGGAACGTGACCACCGGCGGAGTGACCGTCCATGAACGCCTCGCTCCGCAGTGGACCGCACTGGGAGCAGTCGCGTATGTCTTGCCGAGCGAGGCGGCGATCGCATTGAGCATATCCTACGCAACGGAAGGGAACGCCGTCATCGACGGTGCGGAGGCAGCGGGCTCTGGTCGTCGAATGACCACGGTCACCCTGGGCGGGCTGCTACCGCTATCGGATAGCTGGCGCTTGCAAGGTGCGCTCTTCGCCAATCCGCCTTTTTCTGACACCAGTCGCAACCAAACGGGCTTTTGCGGGCTATCGTTCACCGTGGTGCATTCATGGACCTGAAGCGCCTGGCGCTCGTCGGCCTGACGCTCTGGGCATGCGCGCCCGCGAGGACGCCCGGCTTTGTGAGTGGTCGTCTTCCCGGCACCGACGGCGCGTCCCACCCGATCGTGGATCCTGAGGCGAAGTTTACGGTGGTCGAGTTCTTTTCGGCTCACTGCCCGTGTCAGGCGCAACACGATGCGCGCCTCCGGGAACTCGTCAAACGCTATCGCGGCCAAGGAATCGCCTTCGTCGCGATCGATTCCGAAGCAGAAGCGACGGTGAGTCGCGACCGCGCTGAGGCGGCTCGGCGTGGCTATCCCTACGTCATACTGGTTGACCCCGAGGGCACCGCCGCACGCGCCATGAAGGCCGACTACGCAACGTACTCGCTGCTAGTCGATCGCGCCGGAACGGTGCTCTTTCGCGGCGGCATCGACTCGGACCGCAGCCACTTGCGTGATGACGCGACTCCCTACCTGCAAAACGCGATCGATGACGTGCTCGCAGCCCGACCGGTTCGGCTTCCTGAAGCGAAGACCTTGGGGTGTTCGCTCATGCTCAAGTGACTCTGTTTCGCCAGGGCCCGGGAACATGCCGGACTTGGCAGGCCGCTGACGTACCGAGGGCCTTCGAACACGGTCCGTGATCACCACCGGCAATGAAGCGCCGCTGGGTTTTGGAGCCGCCTTGTGCCATTGTGCTACGAATGTTTAAGTTCGTAGCACAATGCCGTGTCCCGATTTGTTCCTCGGCAACGCGGCTGCCTTGAACGTTCTCGCTGTGCTGGGGATCGGCTTCTTGCTCGGCATGCGGCATGCGACCGACGCTGACCACGTGGTGGCTGTTTCTGCGATCGTGAGTCGTGAGCGTTCGTTGCGCGGTGCGGCTCCCATCGGAGTGCTCTGGGGCATCGGTCACACGTTCACGGTTCTGGTCGTCGGTGGTGCCATCATCCTGTTGGGGGTTGTCATTCCCCCTCAGCTCGGGTTGGGGATGGAGCTATGCGTGGCGGTGATGCTAATCTTGCTCGGTACTCTCAACTTAAGCGAGGCGCTGCGCAAGCCGAACGGTTGTCTCGATGCACGTGCGAGTCGTTCACACGAGCACACGCACACCTCGCTCGAACACTCGATACGCCATCTCTCCCTACGCCCGTTGGTGGTGGGCATGGTTCACGGCCTCGCGGGGTCAGCCGCGATCGCGCTGCTCGTCTTGGGGTCCATACGAAGTGCCCTCTTAGCCGCCGGGTACCTGCTCGTCTTCGGTGTTGGCACGATCGCGGGGATGCTGCTCATCACGATGGCAATGGCCATGCCCATCGCCCTGCTCGCAGATCGGTTCGACCGGCTGCATCGCTGGCTGGGTGCGCTTACGGGCTTGGGGAGTTGCGCATTTGGCGCGGTCCTTTTCTACGAGATCGGCTTCGTACATGGGCTGTTCATGAATCACGCGGTGTGGACACCGCAATGAGCGTTGGGCTGCCCGCGTTCGCGGAGGTGGGGTGATCGTGCATCTCTCGAGCGTCGCACCGCTCGTGCCCGGCGCTCGGGTCACTGCGCGAGTTTTTTTCCAATCGACGATGCGCGCCTTCATCGAGGAACTCGCGAACGTCAACGTTACCGACCAGCGCGGCAGCGACCTGAAACGCATCTGGCAAGATACCGGTTACGCTGCGCCTCGACTGGCCAAGATGCAAACACTCGACCTCCAATTGCTGCCCGCGTCGGCGGCTGGGGCTGGCGGCGGGAGCGGCTCTGGCGGCTTCGGCACGCCCAATGGTGGCAGCGCCGGCGCTGCTCCCACCTCGGGTGGCACTCCCACCGCCCAAGGCTCGAACAGCGGCGGTTGCACCATACAACGGGGCACATCAGGGAAAGCGACTCCGTTTGGCCTTGTGCTTCTGCTGCTCGGACTCTTTGGCGTTCGCCGTGCCAGAAACAAGCAGCGCGTCGAGCAGACGGTGCCTAGCGCGCGCCAGTCGGTCGCGCAGATCGTTCAGGCACCGCGGCCACCTCTGCTGCGCAGCCCGTGAATGGTGAAACCCAATGGCCCGTGATATTTGCCGCATCCGCGTCGATCGCAGCATGGCGCGGGGCGTGATGGACTAGCGCAAGGTGTCGTGCCATTGGACTAACTCGACCGCCAGATGTGAGCGTGCAGAGTCGCCGCCTTGATGCTCGTCATAGGAGACAAAGTGATCGATGCGAGCGCTCTCGAGGTTGCTCAGGCGCGCCCCCAGCGGAATAGGAGCTAGCTGCGTAGGTCGAGGCCATGACGCGGGCCGCGGTGCGTCCGATTCGCATCTCAGTCAGTGCGAAGCAAGATGAGTTCTACATTGTTGGGCGGGTTCAACATCGCGCGGCAGTAAAAAGACGCGGCGACGGCGCTGCAAGCACGGAAGGCATTCACGCCGTATTAGGCCAAAGGGTCACGTAGGCGCGCCATGGCTTCATGCAGCGCCGCCTCCAGCAACTCGTTCTCAAGACCCTGTGGGCGTGACTCGGAGCCGTTTCGCTTGTCACGAGTGCCCCGCGTTCGCTTCCGAGCCTTGCGGGCTTCCTGTGCTGGGCACGTCGTGCAGTATTCAGGGAACCCAGCCTTACATCGCGTGCATTGCTTCGGCGGTCGTTCAACGAAACGCCGAACAGCGGCCGCAGCGTCGGCGCCGCTCCGGATCGGTTGGTTAACGAACAGGACCTCGCGTAGCGCGCGCACGGCCTCGGGAGAAAGCGACACCAGGCCGCGAAGCCTGGCCCATGTTCGCCAGAGGTATTCAACGGTGTCGACGGCAAGCACTAGCTCGATGACGACCTCGCCTGGGGACGCGCCGCCGTCGAACCGCTCAAAGACGCTCGCCGCAACGGCGCCCTCGGACGTTGCTTCGTTCGATGTCGCGCCACTGCGAGGCTGGGTGAGTGCTGTTTTCGTCATTGGCTTGCTCGATCAGAAGAGTTTTCGAGCGTCGCGTTCTTGAGCCTCCGCGCGCCCCGCTTCTTGAGCGCAGTTGCGACACCAATAGGCGGTCTCGCGCTCGCACAGGACGCAGCATTGCGCGTTGCGCTTTTTGAACTCGGCGACGGCCGACAGCAAAGCGTTCTCGTCGGCCAGCGCGTCGGCGTTCAGGTCGCTTGCGATTGCAGCGAGGCTCTTGACGTCGAGCATGACCGTGCCGCGCAGACGCTTCCAGTGTCCGAGCAGCGTCTCAATCTTTTCGGGAGCCTCGCGCAGCTCCTTGACGACAGCGACCACGTCGGCGCCGCGTTGGAAAAGTGCGAAGGCCGCGGCCGCGAGTGTCCCGTCAGCGCGCTCGTTGTCGGGCATGCGCGCCCGTCGGACGCGCACGAACACCGCTTGGATCTCGGTTTCTTCAAAGTAGTGGACTCCGCGAGGTCCGATGATCGGTTTGAGCTGCTCGCCTTCCATGCGGCGCACGGTGCTCAGGCTGGTACCGAGCCGCCGTGCCACCTGTCCGCGTGTCAGAAGCCTGCCAGAAGGGCCTGCCGGCTCGGCAGGGTCAACGATCTCTGCTTCGCAAGGGGCGTTTGCATCGCCAATTTCGATCATTTTTGAAGCCTTTCCTCGCCCGTTGTCACGATTGGCGGCCCCGGTGACAGGTTCAGAGTGAGCTCAAGCCGCAGACCGCGCAACCTCGCGACATACGTTTTTTGAACGGGGTTCGCGTGCGACAACCGAGCCCAATAGCAGCCAATCACAACCACCAGTTACCCTCGGTTGCGACGGCATCTGCCTACGGACTGCGCGTGTCGACGACTGATGCCACGCTATGACTCATGGCAACCAAACCGAAGGAGGTTCCCTGCGACGAGGTGATCGACTGCAGTGACGAGCTTCGCGGCTGGCTCGTTAGTCGGAACCTGGCCGGGCGTAAGGATAGCGCTCTGAAGGCGAGTTTTGACGTGCTCGCGACGTATCCCGACGAAGGCTGCTTGGAGAACATCGTCGCCCAGTGCATCTACGAACTGGAAATGTTCCTCGCTGCGGCGCAGCGACGCGATTCGGAAATTCAGGCTCCGCGCCTCGAGCCACTGAGCGACGTGGACAAAAGCTTGCTCTACGATGACAGCCCCGAAGTGGAGACCGACAAGGCGATTCGAGCATTCGATCCCAAGCTCGCGCAACTGGAACGGTTGATCCGCCGGGTCGCGATCAGGAAAGTACAACGCGCCAAACTCAAGGGGTTCAATGCCAAGGTGATGAACGACACGGTGACGGAGACAAAAGTCTTTGCATCCTGCGCGATTGAGCAAATCGAATTGGTCCGGCGAAAATTGGCGCTCGTGCTCGAGGCGTTTCAAACCATGTGTCCGGCGCTGCCCGAGGACGAAGTGACGCTCTCCGGGTGGCGAAAGCTCGAACGAAGCGTTCGAAAGCGGCTACGAGCCGCGGGCTACGAAGCGGTGCCCCCCGAGCGCGCTCGCTGAACAGAGACGCGCAGCAAGTCAAGACCACAAAAAGGGGGGCCCTTGTCGGTTGGCGATCGGTCGCCAAACTCGTGTGCACGGAGCAAAACCATGCACGACTACTTGCTGCTGAGTGAAGTCGCGGAGATTGCGCGGACGTCGATCGATTCGGTTCGGGGCTGGCTGCGCTCGGGCCGCTTGCCGAGCGTGAAGCCGGGCAGGCGCCGACTGGTGCGACGCGAGGAGCTGGAGCGATTCCTGGCCCGCGACGGGCTCACGGAGCGGCGAGCCGTGCACGCCGAGGCAGCGGGGACGGAATGACCTTGCCTGATCGTCGTCTGCGGCTGGTTCACGACCATGGCGAAATCGAGGACTGTATTCTGAGACTGCGCGGCTTCCTTGCCCTCCCGGACCAGATGGCCACCGAGCTGACGCTCTTTGTCCGCGGGCGCATTCACCGGGCCCATGCCGCTACCCTGCGCCACCACGTGAGGCTGCTTTGGGAAGGCGAAAAGCTCTCCAGCCTCAACGGCGCCTATCAGCTGGTCAACGGCCCGATCAATCCGGCCATTTTCGCCCGATACCAATCGAGCCGGATCCGTCCGGCGTGGAACGGTCGAGTCGGTGACGGCGACAGCGAGCTTCGAAGCGCGGTCTACATTGATATCGATCCGATTCGACCGAACAGACCAAACCCGACTAGCGCGAAGTGCACCAGCACGCCGGACATGAGTTGGGAGGCCACGTGCGGGGCTCGACCATTGGTGCGACACGAGTCCTCCCCGCTCGGCGGAACATTTGATTCGTTCATTTGGAGAACTCTGTTGCAGCCAAATTCAGCTGGCTGTCGATAGTGGCTGAGCATTGCGGATTGCGATTGTTGCCGCGTTTTTCTCACTGATGCGCATCGGCGGATCGGGATGGTAGGGCTCATGTCGAGGACGATTTCGACGACGCACACTTCCGGCGCGCGTGATTCGGCGCGTCACAGCAATGCGCTCGGCGAGCTCAGCTTGACGCAAACCATCGGGCAAGCAGGTGCTTTGTCGGATGGCTCGGCCGTTCTCCATCGTCGCAACCCTGCGCCTGCCTCTGCTCGTAGCGTCGAACTACCCCTGGTCTGGTCAACGTTTCATTGTGCAGACCGTGACGCTCACTCGCCACCGCTGGCGGAACGCACGAGGTCACCGTGAGCCGGCGCCGCAAGGGGGATCTCGGTAGCTCAGCGGCGCCGCAAAAGCCTGGGCAAAATTTGTCCAAGGACTCGCAGACTTGCAAGTGCGCGCCGGAACGGCCCCGTGACTCCTCGGGTGAAAGTGCTACCGACGTGGTGTCTTTGAGTGAAGATCAGGGGTACGAGCAGCTGATCGATTTCTTGGTGGAAGAGGCGGTGCGAGCGTGGAAAGCGGACAATCCCTAGAACGAGAATGGCTCACGCCGGAGCAACGGGGGCGCCGATGAGCACCGCCCTCTACGCCCGATATTCGAGCGAACATCAGAACCCCCGCTCGATCGAGGACCAGCTCCAACACCTCAAGCGCTATCTTGTTCAGCGCGGTGGGCAGCCGGAGCTGGCTCGCCCGTTCGTCGATGCCGAGACCTCTGGGGCGGTCTGGGAACGGCCCGGTCTACAATCACTGCTTCGCGAGCTTGAGAGCAAGCGCGTCCAGCACGTTTTCGTCGAGGACATCTCGCGTATCTCGCGCGACCCCGAGGACCTCGCGCGGTTGCGGAAGTTGTTCGCGTTCTACGGGGCTCGGCTCGTTTCGGTAGACGATGGCTTTGAGCTGGACGGAAGCGCGGGCTCAGCGCTCGCGTTCGGCGTCAAGAGCATGCTGAGCGAGCAGTACCTTCGAGATCTCGGTGCCAAGACCAAGCGCGGCTTGATGGGTAACGCACGCGAGGGCAAAAGCACCGGCGGACGCATCTTCGGCTACCAAGCGGGGAGCGAAGCCAAGTTGGTGGAGCCCGTCGAGCATCAGGCCGCGGTTGTACGACGCATCTTCGAGCAGTACGCGGAGGGTGCGAGCTACGACCGCATCGCGAGGGAGCTGAACCGTGATCGCATTGATCCGCCGCGCGCTGAGCGGCGCCGCGCGGGAGGTGGCTGGATGTCGAGTTGCATTCGGGAAATGCTCCGCAATCCCAAGTACGTCGGCCGGTGGTCCTTCGGTCTACGCGAGTTCCGTCGGCACCCGACTACGCGACGGCGTGTTGCTCGTGAGCGTGACCAGCCCGACGTGTTGACGGCGGAACGACCAGAACTTGCGATCGTCGAACGCGAGACCTGGGATCGGGTGCAGGCACGCTTGCTCGGGAACGCTCGGAGCACCTCGCCAACACCGAAGCGACGCACCACCTACCTGCTCTCGAGCTTGGTCCGCTGCGGCGTCTGCGGGGCACTGCTCGAGATATCGTCGGGCAGCTCAGATCGGTACTACCGCTGTTCGGCGAGCCGTAAGCGCGGCACCTGTGAAAACCGGCTGAGCGTCCGCGAGTCACTGACCCGAACGCGGGTAATCGAAGCCGTTCGTGAGACCTTGGCAGGGCCGAAGGTCGCTGCCGACGTCCGAAAGCGGCTCGCGGAACGGCTCGGTGGCGCCTCGAAAGAGATAGATACGGAGATTGGGGAACGGCGAGCGCGGTTGTCACGAAGCGAGGACCGCATCCGCGCGGCCATTGCCATGCAGCTCGACGGCGATCGTTCGCCGTCGCTAGCCGAGATGCGGCGCGATCTCGAATCCTCCGCCATTCTCGAACGCTCCGCCATTGGCGAGCTACGAACGCGTGCTAACGCCCCGGTGCCCCTGGCCGCTATCGACCAGCTCACCAAGCGCGTGCTCTCCCTGGTCGACCTGCTTGAGTCGAAAGAACCCGAGCGAGCCCGCGAGGCGCTACGTAGCTACCTGCGCGGCGGGCAGATCACGTTGACGCCGGAGCAGGGCGTCTACATCGCGAGGGCGGAGCTTTTTCCGCTGAAAGTCGCCCTCGATTCAGAAAGTAGCGGAAATCTTCGTTGTCCAGAGTTGGTTGCGCGGGGAGGATTTGAACCTCCGACCTTCGGGTTATGAGAACGCCTAAACAGTCTTGCATTGTTTTGGTGTCCTTGCGTTCTCGAGGATATCGGCTCTCGAATCCTTGTCAACGCTGGCCAA
>Ga0302323_100000386_pt1 | contig 34860 bp, 15 predicted proteins | sample Fen_T0_3_FD_201950 | JGI IMG/M metagenome (GOLD analysis project Ga0302323, IMG submission 201950) | Peat permafrost microbial communities from Stordalen Mire near Abisko, Sweden - Fen_T0_3 | ecosystem: Environmental > Terrestrial > Soil > Wetlands > Permafrost | place: Sweden: Abisko...
ACAGGGATCGACGCTCAAGCCGAGATCGCCTACGGCAGAGACGTCGTCTTCCAAGTGAGCGACCGCTGGAGCTTGAGCGGGGCTGTGGTCACGGTCAGCAGGAAGATCGAAGTCGTCGGTAGCGCGCCCGGCGGCTTCGACTCGGCCGTCGTGGTCCGAGTTGACCCTGCGGTTGGCTGGCGCGACGTGGCCTACCTGGCCCCGGGGGCGCTGTACGGCGATCCTACATACAACGGCGATCGTTCGCCTGGCGGCACACTGAACGATGCAGCGCGGCGCTTCCTCATGCGTGAGGACCTCCTCCCAGCACCGCTGTTCGCGCTCTCCTTTGGTAATGGTGCCTCAGTCGCCGTGCTGGACCCTTCGCCGCGCGGCGACACGACCGTGGATGAGACCAAGCTCTCAAAGGCCGTGATGACCGATGCGCGCTTTCAGTTCGGTGGCCTGGGGGCCTGGCAGGCGCAGGATGGCGCGGTCGAGTTCGGTTTTTGGCTTCCCGGCACCGTGAGCAGCTATGGAGGCGCTCCGGGCGCAGAGCCGCAAGCGCGATGGATTCGGCGCTACCACCCGATCACACCACGCGTGACGCACAGCTACCAGGTGAGCTTTCGTTTCGGAGAGAAAGAGTCGTTCCGAGACCTGACGCGCAACTCGTGGCGCTGGGCGTGGGAGACGCTGAATCCTGCGGTCAGCTACATCGACGTCGAGCAGATGCGACGGGTCCTGACCGATCATCTGGCTGCGCAGGCTGCGACGATCGACGGGCGCACGGCCATCCCCTTTGTCCTGTCCACCGTATCGGACAAGCTGCAATGGAACTGGACCATGGTCGCGATGGGCTTCGTGGCCAAGAACATCGAGTGCGCGGACCAGTTGCTGCGCGAAGGCGATCGCGACCACACCGAGCGCGGACGGAAGATGCGCCAGACTGGCCTGGCCATCATCTCGTCTTTGATCCAGGCCCTTCCGACAGTGCCGCTTCAAGGAACCGGCTACGATCTCGCCACCGGAAAGCCGTGGGACCACATCTGGCTCGCCCCCTGGCTCAGAAATGCCACTGAAGATATGCGCGTGCTGATGCGGGCGTACCGCCGCGAGCGCGCCCAGGGGCGCAAGCATCCGGAGTGGTTCAGCTGGGTGAAGTCCTACGTGGATTGGCTGATCCTGCAGCAGCGGGAGGACGGCTCGTTCCCGCGGCGCTGGAAGCCTGGGACCGGCGAAGTCGTGGAACCCACCGGAACGACCAGCTATTGTCCTGTGCCGCTGCTAGTGATGATGACCGAAGAGACCGGGGATCCGAAGTACAAGCAGGTAGCGATTCGCGCGGCCGACTACGTCTGGGAGACCTGGGGAACGCGGGGCCTCTTCATCGGAGGCGCGAGCGACAATCCGAACATCACGGACAAAGAGGCGGGGATGCTCAGTATGGAGGCCTTCCTGAGCCTCTACGACTCGACAAAGGACCGCAAGTGGTTGGAGCGCGCCCAGACGGCTGCGGACTTCGCCGAAAGTTGGATCTGGATCTGGAATCTGCCGATGCCCGTGGATGCGGACGACGCGCAGCTCCATTGGAAGAAGGGCGTGTCGACCGTCGGTGTCCAGGGCATCACGGCCCGCGTCGCGGGCAGCGCTGACGAGTACCTGGACTGGGCCGTGCCTTCCTACGCGAAGCTCTACAAAGACACGAAGGACCCGCACTACCTCGACGTGGCGCTCGTGCTGCTGCACGACACGAAGTCCATGGTTGCCCTTCCAGGTCGTCAGTACGACATGCGAGGCATCGGATGGCAGCAAGAGGGTTGGCGCATGGGGCCGGGTGGTGCGGGCCGTGGCGTCGGAGGACACCGGTTCTGGCTGCCGTGGATCACAGCGAACCACCTGTACGGAATCAGCGGGCTCGAGGAGTACGACCCCGCGCTATATAAGAGGATGTGCGTGAAGCCGCGCTCCGTTCCTGCGCGTCCGGCTCACCCCCTCCGACAGGACTAGAGACCCTACGCGCGCGGCGCCACGGAGAACAGAGGAGACTGGCCATGCCCAAGCACTTCGTGCCACTCGCTCTAGCGATGATCGCCGGTGTCTGGCTCTCTTCGCAGAGCTCTCTGGCCTGTAGCGCGGAGATGGCCTCGGCCCAAGCCAGCAAGCCAGAGCGGCTGATCGTCCTGACCGACATCGAGGCTGACCCGGACGACACGGAAAGCCTCGTCCGTCTGTTGCTCTACTCGGACGTCATCGAGATTCAAGGACTGATCGCCACGACCTCGACCCATCAAAGGACCTCTGTCTTTCCAGACTCAGTCCGGCGTGTCATCCAGGCATACGGGAAGGTGCAGGGCAACCTCGCCAAACACGACGCGAGCTACCCCAAAGCCGAAGCCTTGCTGGCTCTGGTGAAGCAAGGACTGCCTGAGTACAGTATGAAGGCCGTCGGCGCAGGCAAGGACTCTGAGGGGTCGGAGTGGATCATCAGGGTCCTGGAACAGAACGACGAGCGCCCACTGTGGGTCACGGTCTGGGGCGGAGCCAACACGCTCGCCCAGGCGCTCCACAAGATCAGGGCGACGAGAAGCGAGCTGGACGCGAAACGCCTGATTACGAAGCTCAGGGTCTATACGATCTCAGACCAAGACGACAGCGGCATTTGGATCAGGAACACGTTCCCGGATCTGTTCTACATCGTCAGCCCAGGAGGATATGGCGCCGGGACCTGGACGGGCATCCTCCAAGTGGTCCCAGGGATCGACAACACGCGCATCAGCAACAAGTGGCTCGCGGAAAATATCCAGCAGGGACATGGGCCGCTGGGTGCTGCGTATCCCGACGTGGCCTATGGCATGGAGGGCGACACGCCCTCCTGGCTGTCGCTGATTCCAAACGGCCTGAATGCTTCGGAGCATCCCAATTGGGGTGGCTGGGGCGGACGCTATGAGCTGTACCGCCCAGATATTTCCGCCTTGGATCTCCAAGGGTTCACCGGCGGCGTGCCGATCGAGCCAGAGACGCGCGCGATCTGGACCAATGCAGCCGACGAATACGCGCCAGCCGGACCGGGTGAGTACGGCCGAGCGCTGCGCATGGGTGAGGGGTCGTTCAAGGACTATCGGGCGACCGTGTGGCGCTGGCGCGACGACTTCCAGAACGACTTCGCTGCCCGGCTGGACTGGACCTGTAAGCCATATGCACAGGCCAATCATCCGCCGGTCCCGGTCCTCGGCCATGCCGACAGGATCACCGTGAAATCCGGTGAGCATTTCCAGTTGGACGGCCACGAGACCACGGATCCCGACGGTGACAGCCTGAGCTTCTGGTGGTTCCACTATCCCGAAGCGGGCACCTACAGGGGCCGCATCACGTGGCCCGGCGCAGAGAATCTGGCACGGGTCGGCGTGGTCGCCCCCACGGTCGAGAAGCCGGAGACGGCGCACTTCATCCTGAGAGTCACGGACAAGGGAAGTCCGGCGCTGTCGCGATACAAGCGCGTGATCGTCACGATACTCCCAGAGTAGCTCGTCGCTGCTTTCGGATCGACGCGCGCGGCCAGTAGGGTGCCTTGCGGGTGACCACCGAGAAGGCTATCGTGCCGAAAAGGCCGGCGTCAGAATGTGGATGCCGTGGCCTCGGAGAGGTGGTACTCATGACTCGCGCGCGGACTTCAGGTGCAATTCTCGCGGCGCTGACCCTGGCCGGTGTTGTCGCTGCGACGAGCGCGAACGCCGACCCGAGCGCGGATCCGTACGCCGCGGAGACGAAGGCCGAGCGCGACGGCCGCATGCAGTGGTGGCGCGAGGCGCGCTTCGGGATGTTCATCCACTGGGGCGTCTACTCTGTGCCGGCCGGCACCTACGACGGGAAGCGCGTCAACGGGATCGGCGAGTGGATCATGTTCAACGGCAAGATCCCCGTGGCCCGCTACCGTGAGTACGCGAAGCAGTTCAACCCGGTGAAGTACGACCCGGAGCAGTGGGTGCGCTTGGCGAAGGACGCTGGCATGAAGTACATCGTCATCACCAGCAAGCACCACGATGGCTTCGCGCTGTTCGATTCGCAGGTCTCTGACTGGAACGTGGTGAAGGCGACCCCGTACGGCCGCGACTTGCTGAAGCCGCTCGCCGAGGCCTGCCGCAAGTACGGGATCAAGCTCGGCTTCTACTACTCCCAGGCCCAGGATTGGAACAACAAGGGCGGTGGCGTCTGCGGCGAGCACTGGGACAAGGCGCAGGACGGCGACATGGACGAGTACCTGCGCCGCGTCGCTGTGCCGCAGGTGCGCGAGATCCTGAGCAACTACGGTCCTGTCTCGGTGTTGTGGTGGGACACACCCTGCGGAATGACCCGCGAGCGCGCCGAACAGCTCCTGCCGCTCCTGAAGCTCTCACCTGGCATCGTGCACAACAACCGCCTCGGCGGCGTCTACCAGGGGGACACGGAGACGCCCGAACAGGAGATCCCAGCGACCGGGATTGCCGGCCGCGACTGGGAGACCTGCATGACGATGAACGACACCTGGGGGTTCAAGAGCTACGACGCGAACTGGAAGAGCGCCGACATGCTCCTGCAGAACCTGATCGACATCGCGAGCAAGGGCGGCAACTATCTGCTCAACGTGGGCCCGACGTCGGAGGGGCTCATCCCCGAGCCTTCGGTCGAACGGCTGCAAGTGGTCGGTCGTTGGATGCAGACGAACGGAGAGGCGATTCACGGGACGCAGGCCAGCCCCTTCCAGGCGCTGGCCTGGGGACGCTGCACACAGAAGGCAATGACCGGCGGCACGCGGCTCTATCTCCACGTCTTCGACTGGCCGAAGGACGGCCGACTGGTGGTCGACGGCCTCCTCAACCAGCCGCGCCGGGCGTACCTGCTCAAAGACCCGCGCCGGGCAGCGCTGCCAGTGAAGCGTCAGGGGGACGCGCTCGTCATTTCCGTCCCTAGCGTGTTGCCGGAGGGGCCCGCGACCGTGGTGGCCCTCGATATCGAAGGCCTGCCCGACGTCACCAATCCTCCTCGGTTGGAGTCGGACTTCGGCTCGTTCGTGGATACGCTCGAGGTGCGCGCGGTCTCGACGCGCGAGAAAGTCGAGATTCGCTACACGCTCGACGGCAGTGATCCGGTCGCCACGTCACCCAAGGCAGACGCGCCCATCCGTCTGACACAGACAGCGACCGTGTCTGCGCGCTGTTTCCGCGACGGAAAGCCTGTCAGTGGCACTGCGCGCACGCGCTTTGAGAAGGTCACCCCCAAGCCTGCTGCGAACGTCGGCGCGACCTTGCCCGGGCTCCGCTACACCTATTTCGAGGGCGAGTGGGATCGCCTGCCGGACTTTTCCGCGCTCGCGCCGCTAAGCCAGGGTGAGAGCGCTGGCTTTGACCTGACGCCCCGGCGGCAGGACGATCGGCTCGCTTTCGTCTACGAGGGCTTCGTGCGCGTGCCCCAGGACGGTCTCTATGTCTTCTACACCGAGTCGGACGACGGCAGCCGCCTCGCGGTCGACGGCCAACAGGTGGTGCTGAACGACGGCCAGCACGCGATGCAGGAGCGCCAGGGCGAGCTCGCGCTGGCCCGGGGCCTGCACCGTCTGCGCGTCGAGTTCTTCGAGAAGGCGGGCGAGGAGGGACTGCGCGTCTCCTACAAGGGTCCGGGCATCACCAAGCAGCCGATTCCGATCGACGCGCTGTCGCACTGAGTCGTCCACGGTTCCGGAGATGCGCGCCACCGCGGGCCGTACCGGCTGGTGTCGCCCCATCCAGCGTCAGCCGGGTGTGATGGCAGCAACCGATCGTTTCTCGAATGTTCAGGTGTGTTGCGGCAGACGATGCGTCACCGTTTTTGTGTGATCTTGAACACGAGGGCGATGTCATTGGGTTGACTTCTCGGCGCATCGATCAGCAGGGCCTCGCCTGTCTGTGACCACTTGAGATTCTCGGCGCTGCCGAGCAGCGTGACCGACGCGATCGGCTGCGACAGTAACTTTGCGTCCCTGCCCAAGGACCTGACCTTCACCGCTGCTGTGGGCGCGCCCATGGCGATGGCGTAGAGCGTCTCGCCTTTCGTCGTGAAGCGCACGTCCTTGGCGGTGAACGGCTTGCCTCGGCCTTCGTTGAACCCTTGCGCGCTCAAAGCGGCAGCGCTGGCCATGCGCGGGCCTTCGCCATAGACCTTCCAGGGACGCGTACCGTGGATGGCTTCTTTGTTCACTTCCATCCACTTGGCAATGCCCTCGACGATCGCGACTTCGTCCGAATCAAGAGTGCCGTCGCCTTTGAGCGGGACGCTGAGCAGGAGGTTGCCGTTCTTGCTCACGACGTCGATCAACGTCTGCACGACCGTCTTCGCGTTCTTGTAGCGGTGCCGGTCGAGCACGCCCTGATCGTAGTGCCACCCGCCGATGCACGTATCCGTTTGCCAAGGCTGTGGCTCGATCTCGTTGCTGCTGCCGCGCTCGATGTCCCACGCCATGCACTTGCGTTGCTCGGGATCGAGGACCTTGGCGAACAACACGCCGTCGTCGTTCTTGCCGTGCCATTTGTTGTTGCTGTTGTAGAAGTGCGCCGCGACCTTGAGTCCCGCGTCGCTCACCGGCCAGAGCGGCAGGGCCGTATCGTCGAAGTAGATCAGGTCCGGGCGATACTTGTTGATCAGGTCTACCGTGCGGTTGTAGAACCTTTCGCAGTACGCCTGGTCGGGCAAGACCGCGCCGTTGCCCCAGTTCCAACGGGAATGGAGGCGGAGCAGCTTTCGAAAGTCCGGACTGGGCGTGTGGCGTTGCTCGTAGAGGTCCTGCGGGTCGTATCCGTCCCACCAAGTCCCTTTGCCGTCGGCCTTAGTGAGCTTGCCGTCATACGGCACGCCGGCCAGCGGGCCGTTCTTGTCCGCTCCCTGCGCCGTCTCGTACCAGCTCCAGGCGTGAGCGGCATGCACGCTCACGCCGAACCGCATGCCGTTCTTGCGCGCGGCCTGGGCCCAACCGGCGATCAGGTCCTTCTGCGGGCCCAGGTTCACGGAGTTCCACGGCTGATACTTGCTGTCGTAGTTGTCGAAGTTGTCATGATGGTTGGCGAGCGCAAAGAAGTACTGCGCGCCAGCGCGCTTGTAGAGCGCGAGCAACCGCTCCGGATCCCACTTCTCCGCCTTCCAGGCATGGATGACGTCCTTGAAGCCCTTGACGGAGGGGTGACCGTAGCGCGCGACGTGGTCTTTGTACTGCTCGTTACCCTCGCTGTACATCTGGCGCGCATACCAATCGCCGCGCTCGGGCTGACACTGCGGACCCCAGTGCGCCCAGATGCCGAACTTCGCGTCGCGGAACCACTCGGGCACTTGGTACTGCTTCAGCGAGTCCCAGGTGGGTTGGAATGTCCCGCCCGCCACCGGCTCCGCGCTGGTACTGACGATCACGGTCGGCGTTGCGCTGCTGGGAATGGACTGCGCCACTGCCGTCGAAGCGGTGACGCCTGCCATGCCGATCGCGATGAGAAGCGCCTTGGGCGTGGCCGTTCTCCGAATCCAGTTCCCTGTTCGCCCGGCTGCGTTGATCAGGCGCAAGGCGTCGACCTCCATGAGAAAGCGACCTCGAATTCTGAGCAGGTCGGTGGACGGGCTGGCCGTGTGTCGCGGACGTTCACTCCCGTGTTCTTCTCGCTTCGCTGAATCGCTAGCCGTAGCGCTGCTCTTGGTGCCAGCCGGTTCGAGGCTAACGGCCCTGCGCAGCCCTGTCAAATACTTCGTCGTGACGTGGTGGCGATCCGCGCAGTAGGGGCACGGCACGCCGTGCCCCTATGGATCTCGACTGGCCAAGAGCCCAATCTCGGTGCAAGATCACCGTGGCGACAGCGCGGTTTCAGGATCCGACAGGACAAGCTAGCATCGAGAGGAAGCAGATGGCTGTAGCAGTGACCATGGAAAGCAGCTCACGCTCCCAAGAGGTCGCCGAGGTCTCTCTGTCGTTGATCCGGGCGAGATCAGAGTCCCTCGACCGAGCGATCGAGAGTGCCCTCGGCACGATCTGCTCCGCTGTGGGCGCCCTGCGGGGGTCGCTCTTCTGCCTTTCTGAGGACAGGCAGAGCATGACGACCACGCACGAGTGGTCCCGCGATGGGGAGCAGGACCCGCGCACAGGCGCGCCGCCAGATTGCCTCGATGCGTATCGGGCCGATCTGCTAGCCGGAAAGAGCGTCGTCGTCGCGCCCACGCCGGCCGGGTTGCGACGCGAGGGCGACGAATGCGGGGATGGGAGCGCAGCGGGCCGCCCTTGTCGCTGCGTGTTCTTCCCACTGGGTATCGAGAGCGAGCTCTGCGCAATCGTCGGCATGTACGGCGCTGCCGGCCAGGTCGCGGATTGGACTGACAACGCTGTGAGGCTGCTCGAAGGGGTCAAGGACGCGTTGGCCAACGCCGTGATGCGCATCCAGTCGGAGAGGGCCCTGCGCCTCAGCGTGGAACGTCTCAGTGAGAGCGACCAACACTGCCAAATGGCGTCCGGGCTGCTGATCGACTACTCGTTTCGGCTTGCGGTCGCGCCGGATGGAACAGCGTCCATGGACTATGTCACGGAAAACTTCTTCGCCGCCACCGGACGCACCCAAGAAGAAGCTGCGACCATCGACGCGTGGACCCGCTTCATTCATCCCGAGGACCTTGGCAGGCTGCGCTCTCTTCTGGGCCAACTCGTTAGAGGACCTCGGCTGGAGCGAATCGAATGTCGCTCGGTAGGTCGTGGAGGTACGCGGCGATGGGTTGAGGTGGCGGCTAGGTCCGACTGGGACGAGAGGGGAAAGCGGGTGACCTCCATCGTCGGCGCAGTCAAGGACATTACCGAGCGCAAGCGGGCCGAGGAGACGCTCAGACTACGCGAGCACTACCTGACGGCGATCATCGAGAACCAACCTGGATTGGTCTGGCTCAAGGATGCGGACAGTCGCTTTCTCGCGGTCAATCGGGCGTTTGCCCGATCGTGTGGCAAGCAGGAGCCTGAGGATCTCATTGGAAGGACCGACCTGGACGTCTGGCCGAAGGAGCTGGCCGAACAGTATCGAGAGGACGACGCGGCGGTGATGAACCACGGGGTCCCGGTCCGCGTGGAGGAGCTCATCTCCGACAAAGGCGAGAGGCGCTGGTTCGAGACCTTCAAGACGCCGGTCAAAGACGCGCGCGGCCAGATGATCGGGACGACCGGATACGCTCATGACATCACTGAGCGCAAGAGGGAAGAAGAGGCGCTGCGCAACGTGCAAAAACTCGAGTCCCTCGGCATTCTGGCCGGTGGCATCGCGCACGACTTCAACAACCTCCTGGGCGGCATATTCGGGTACATCGACCTCGCGGCCGCAAAGGCCTCCGCAAAGGACGTCGCGGACATATTGGCCAGAGCTCTTGCGACCATCGACCGCGCTCGAGGACTGACCCGGCAGTTGCTCACCTTCGCCAAGGGCGGAGCTCCGATCAAGAAGATCGAAAGCTTGGTGCCGTCCATCGAGGAGGCGGCGAGATTCGCCCTCAGTGGATCGCGCGTCTCGTGCGACTTTCACATCTCGCCCGACCTGTGGCTGTGTGAGTTCGACAAGGACCAGATCGGCCAGGTGATCGACAACATCGTCATCAACGCCCAGCAGGCCATGCCCGACGGAGGCACGATCGACATCCATGCACAGAACGTCTCCATCGCCGCGAAACCCGGTAGTGCGACGCTCCTGCGCGGCCACTGTGTCAGAGTCTCGATTGTAGACCACGGGATCGGAATGCCGGCGGATATCGTCCCGCGCATCTTTGACCCGTTCTTTACCACGAAGGCCAAGGGACACGGTCTAGGTCTCGCCACATGCCATTCCATCGTTCATCGACACGGAGGCTGGATCGACGTCGAGTCTGAGCCGGGAAAGGGCAGCAGCTTCCACGTCTATCTCCCTGCGAGCCCCAGCCTCGCTCGACCCGAGGCTGCCGCGAGCGCTGCTGCCTCCCACAAAGGCCGTGGCACGATCGTCATCATGGATGACGAAGAAGTGGTCCGAGACGCGGTCGGCGAGATGCTGAAGTCCATCGGGTATTCCGTCATCACCGCACAGCACGGAAGAGAGGCCATCGACGCACTGCGCAGCGAGCTTCAGGCCGGCAGAAAGGTGGAGGCGATGATCCTCGACATGACCGTTCCCGGAGGAATGGGCGGCCGCGAGGCTGTCGGTGAGATTCGCGGAATCGACCCGCAGCTGCGGGTCTTTGTCGCCAGCGGCTACGCGGAGGATCCGGTGATGGCGGCACCGAAAGACCACGGATTCGCAGGCAGCATCTGCAAGCCCTTCACCAGAAGCGATCTGGCAGAAATGCTGCGGAAGAGTAAAGAAGAGTAAAGAAGAACGGGCTGGGAGTAAACCCTCCATCACCTTGCCTGGTCGTCGAGGTAATCTCTCGGAGATTCGTCCGTGGCGCGTTGCCAACTCGCGTGGTGTCACGTGGGGTGGCGTTTGACGGGCTCTTGAAAGAGAGGAAGATCGAACACAAGAGCCGCAGCTCTATTTCAAGTGACAGGCAGGATATGAACAGAGAGTGGACGACGGTCAAGCGGCGCATCCTTTCCTCTGCAGTACTGACGGCCCTGGCGCTGGTGGCCGGCACAGTCGGCGCAGCTCCCTCTGAAGCTGAGCCACTGCCGTTCATCAGCCCGATCTTTGGCGACTCGATGGTGCTCCAGCGCGGTAAGCCGAATGCGATCTGGGGATGGTCGCTGCCCGGCGACCGCGTGCGCGTGGAGATCGGCGATAGCTCCGCGACCGCAACCGCCGGCGCCGACGGCCGCTGGCAGACGCAGATCCAGCCTCCGCCGGCCGGCGGGCCTTACACTGTCAAGATCAGCGGCCGGCAGAGCGTCGAGCTGCACGATGTGCTGGTCGGCGACGTCTGGATCTGTTCGGGCCAGTCGAACATGCAGTTCGGCCTGGCCCAGGCCAGAAACGGCGCGGAGGAGATCAAGAACGCCAATCACCCCGAGATCCGTTACTTCACCATCCGCCAGCGCGTGTCCTACTCGCACGCCGACGTTCCGCGCGGCACCTGGAAGGTCGTCTCGCCAGCCACTCTCGGCGGCGGCCCCATCGGCGGGATCTCGGCAGCGGCCTACTTCTTCGCACGCAGGGTGCAGGAGTCAGTGCACGTGCCGATCGGTCTGATACAGGCAGCGGTGGGCGGCGTGCCGGCCGAGACCCTGGCCAGCCCCGAGTCCCTGCGCTCGGTGAAGGACTTTGACGCCGGCCTGGACGAGGTGGAACAGCGCGGCCAGAAGGGCGGCCCGGAATACGGCAACTACATCATGCACTGGTACGACGAGTACGACATCGGTACCAAGAACGGCTCCTGGGCAGATCCGAAGCTGGATGATTCTGCGTGGAAGAGTGTCCAGATTCCGGGTCGTTTCGGGGAGTTGGGAGCGGCCGACGTCCCCAGTCTCCTCTGGCTGCGGAAGGAGATCACGCTGCCGGAGACACTGCCACAGGGTCCGGCCCGGCTGCTGCTGGGCTCGGTCGAGAAGATGGACACCACCTACGTCAACGGCCAGCAGGTGGGCGCGAGCTCCTGGGTCGAGAACCCACGCGCCTACTTCGCCGGTCGCGTGCTCACGCCTGGCCGCAACGTGATCGCCATTCGCCTGCTCAAGATGAAGCCCGACGGCGGCTTCCTCAACCCGGCCAGCGATCTCAAGCTGACCCTGGGTGACGGTACCGTGATTCCGCTCGCCGGCGAGTGGAGGGGCCGGGTGGCGGTGGACGGACGGCCGCCGCAGCCGCTGCCGATGGCCTTCGAGAACCTGCCGAGCATGCCCGGCGTCCTGTATCGGGGCATGCTGCGGCCGATCGCGCCGCTCGCGCTCACTGGCGCGATCTGGTACCAGGGAGAGTCCAACACCGTGCGCGCCTATCAGTACCGCAGGTTACTACCGGCGCTGATCTCCGGATGGCGTCAGGCATTCGGCCAGGGCGATTTCCCGTTCTACATCGTCAGTCTGCCGAGATACCTGCATCACCGCGATGTCCCCGGAAGCGACGATTGGGCCGAGTTGCGCGAGGCCCAAGCACTCACGGCGAAGACCGTGCCGCATACCTGCGTCGCGGTGACGATCGACACCGGCGACCCTGACAACATCCACCCGCCGGACAAGAAGGAAGTCGGCGACCGCTTGGCCTTTTGCGCGCTCGCCGAGCACTATGGGCTCAAGGTCCCAGACTCCGGACCGACGCTTTCCTCCGTGGAGCGGTTGCCTGGCGCCATGAAGCTCGTTTTCGATCACGCCGATGGTGGCCTGGTGGTCAAGGGCGACAAGCCGGGCGAGTTCTCGCTAGCTGGCGACGACCGCAAGTTCTACTGGGCCGACGCCCGGCTCCAGGGCGATGCCGTGATCGTCTCGACCGCGTCCGTTCCAGATCCGAAGGCGGTCCGCTACGCTTGGCAGGCCAATCCCGAGGCAACGCTGTTCAACGGCGTCGGGCTTCCGGCTGCGCCCTTCCGCACGGATGGTTGGCCGGGCGTCACAGAGGGCCAGTAGGGGCGCGGCGCCGCTGCGCCCCTACGCAAGGGAAGCGGGGACTATGAATCAGGACGCAATGAACCAAGACAGGAGACTCAGATTGAAGCTCTATCGATTCGTCCTCGCTTTGCTCCTGCTGACGAGCTCAGCATCGTTTGGACAACAGCCGAACAGCGCATCGTATCTGGATCCGAATCTGCCTCCGGAGCGGCGCGCAGCCGAGATCGTCTCCCGCATGACACTCGAGGAGAAGGTGCTCCAGATGCAGAGCACCGCTCCTGCGATTCCGCGTCTCGGTGTGGCTGCCTACAACTGGTGGAACGAGGCCCTGCATGGCGTCGTTCAGGGACGCGCGACGGTCTTTCCGCAGGCCATTGGACTCGCCGCGACATGGGATACGGATCTGATGTATCGGGTGGCCGACATCATCTCTACCGAAGCACGGGCGAAGTACAACGACGCTCTGGTTCATCCCGGTGAGACGACGACCGCCACTCTTCCCGGCCGCACCGCCGGGCTGACCTACTGGTCCCCGAACGTCAACATCTTCCGCGACCCCCGTTGGGGACGCGGTCAGGAAACCTACGGAGAAGATCCCTATCTGACCGGCCGCATGGGCGTCGCGTTCGTCACCGGTATGCAGGGGAACGACCCTCACTACCTGAAAGTCGTGTCCACGCCCAAGCACTACGCGGTGCACAGCGGCCCGGAGCCGCAGCGCCACAGTTTCGATGCCAAGGTGGGCGAGACTGACCTTGTGGACACCTACCTCGCAGCGTTTCGCGCCACCGTGGTCGAGGGCAAGGCTGACTCGATCATGTGCGTCTACAACGCCGTGAACGGCGTGCCCGGATGCGCCAGCTCCGACCTGCTGCAGAAGCGGTTGCGAGACCAGTGGGGTTTTCAGGGCTACGTCGTGAGCGACTGTGGCGCGGTGGGCGACATCTACCAGAATCACAAGTTCACGCCGACGCTGGGCGAGGGAGCCGTGGCTGCGGTCAAGGCCGGCACCGACCTCACCTGTGGCACTGAGTACCGAACTCTGGTGGACGAGGTGAAGGCGGGCCACATCACAGAAGCCGAGATCAACCGCGCGGTGGAGCGGCTCTTCGTGGCGCGATTCCGCCTGGGCATGTTCGATCCTCCGGAGCGGGTCCCGTACGCGAGGATCCCCATTTCCGAGAACGATTCCAGCGCACACCGATTGGTGGCGCAGGATGCGGCGCGAAGAGCCATCGTCCTGCTGAAGAACCAGGGCGGGGTTCTGCCGCTGAGCCGGGCGGTGCGCAAGATCGCAGTCATCGGTCCGTCCGCGGACGATCCCATCGCACTGCTGGGGAGCTACAACGGCATCTCGTCCAAGCAGGTGACTCCGCTGGAAGGCATCGCGCGCCAGTTCTCGAGCGCGCAAGTGCGTTACGCGCTCGGCGCGACGTACACCGGCAGCACTCACGCGCTGATTCCTTCGACGTTCCTGGTGCCGCCGGAGGGGAAGGGGCACGGACTGTTGGTCGAGTACTTCGACAATCCCGACCTTCAGGGACAGCCGAAGCTTCGCCGGTCTGAGCCGCGTGCCTACTTTGACATGGCCATGGACAGCCCTACCGTTGTCGCAGCGATCGGCGGCGGCAACTACTCGGTGCGCTGGTCAGGCACGCTGACCCCGCCAGCCACAGGTGAGTATGACCTGACCGTTCGCACAGGCATGTGGAACTGGACCGCCACGGCGCGGCTCTTCCTCGACGACAAGGAGCTCACTTCTGGCAGCACCGGTCCCTCCACTCAATTGACCTCGACTCAAGCGGCAATGAGACCGCGGCGTGGTCCCCGCGCCAAGGTGCAGCTCGAGGGCGGCCGGAAGTACAGCGTACGCGTGGAGTATCGGCAGCCGGGCGGCGGCGGCACGGTGCAGCTCGCCTGGATTCCGCCTGCCGCAGTGGCCCTGGCCGAGGCCGAGAGGCTTGTGAAGGACTCAGACGTCGCCGTCGTCTTTGTCGGCCTGAGCTCCGAGCTGGAGGGCGAAGAGCTGCGCGGCGTGAACATCCCCGGGTTCCTCGGCGGCGACCGCACGAGTCTGGACCTGCCTGAGCCGCAGGAGAACCTGGTGAAGGCCGCGATTGCCACCGGCAATCCGGTCGTGGTCGTGCTCACCAGTGGTAGCGCGATATCCGCGAACTACGCGGCCGAGCACGCGGCCGCATTGCTCACGGAGTGGTACGGTGGCGAGGAAGCGGGTACGGCCATCGCAGAGACCCTGGCCGGGGTCAGCAACCCGGCGGGCCGTCTCCCGGTGACGTTCTACAAGAGCGTGGATCAGCTGCCGCCCTTCACGGACTACGCCATGAAGGGGCGCACCTACCGGCACTTCAAAGACGAGCCGCTGTATCCGTTCGGCTTCGGGTTGAGCTATTCGACCTTCGAGTACTCCGGCCTGAGTGCGAAGCGGACGCCGAAGGGCGCCAACGTGAGCGCGATGGTCAAGAACACCTCGGCCCGGGACGGAGACGAAGTCGTCCAGTTGTACGTCACTGGCGGCTCCGGAGAAGAGGCGCCGGTGCGGAGCCTGCGCGGCTTCCAACGAATCCATCTGCGTGCGGGCGAGAGCCGGGAGGTGAGCTTCACGCTCGGCTCCGATGACGTTCCGGAGTCCAAGTTGGAGATCAGCGTGGGCGGCGGACAGCCGCTGGCCAATACCCCGCACGTGCGGGGCACACTATAGGAGCGTGCCATGTTGAGCTTCAGCCGCCATCCAATCACTTGTCTGGCCATTGCATCTCTGGCCGCAACCCTGTCCAGCGGACGCGCGAGCGCTGCGGAAGCCAGGCAAACCCGATCGTTCGACTCGGACTGGCGCTTCCACGCGGGCGAAATCAGCGGCGCCGAGCGACCGGAGTATGACGACTCCGCATGGCTCAGAGTGGATGTGCCCCACGACTGGAGCATCGAAGGACTGGCCCACTCCGAAACGAAGGTCGACGACGCGCCTGAGTTGCCTGTCGTGCAAGGAGAGTGGAAATTCAGCAAAGGCGACGATCTGCGTTGGAAAGACCCCGGGTTTGACGACGGCGCCTGGCAGGCGGTGAAGCTCCCTTCGACGTGGGAGGTGCATTCGAACTACACCGAGGACAACGTCTACGGCTGGTTCCGCCGGGAGCTGAGTGTCCCCGCGGATTTGCAGGGGAAGGACATCTTCATCAACGTCGGCAAGATCGACGACACCGATGAAACCTATTTCAACGGCGTGAAGGTCGGCGGCTTGGGCCAATTCCCCCCCAACTACGTGTCGGCCTGGGACGTCATCCGGCGCTACCGGGTCCCGCACGAGATCATCCGCTACGGCGGCCAGAACAGCCTCGCCATTCGGGTGTTCGACGGCATCAGCGGTGGCGGCATATACAGCGACGGCCAGAGAGTGACGGAAGGGCCATTTGAAACGACCAGCCCGGGTGGAGGCGGCGCGGGGTACATAAACGCAGGCACGGGCTGGTACAGGAAGGCGTTCAAGCTGCCCAAAATCGTCAAAGGCAAGCGCGTGTTCGTCGAGTTCGACGGCGTGTACATGAACAGTGATGTCTGGCTCAACGGCGTCCATCTCGGCAATCGCCCGTATGGCTATTCCAGCTTTCAGTATGAGCTGACTCCGTATCTGGCATCCGGCGATGGGACGAATGTCCTGGCCGTTCGCGCCATTGTGCAGCAGCCGTGCAGCCGCTGGTATTCAGGCGCAGGCATCTACCGGCATGTGCGGCTGACAACGACGGACGCGGTCCACATCGCGCAGTGGGGCACGTATGTGACCACGCCCCAGGTTTCCAACGACAAGGCGACGGTTCGCGTCGAAACGAAGATCCGGAATCAATCCGCTTCGGCTCAGCCGGTGACGCTTGAGACCGTCGTTGTGGATGACACCGGTCGCAGCACGGACGTGAGCCGCTCCACGCAGACAGTGAAGGCCGACGGCACCAGGGTCTTCGAGCAGCTCCTCGAAGTTCCAAAGCCAAAGCTCTGGTCGCTTGAGGATCCCCGTCTCTACCGCGTTGAGTCCAAGGTGCGCGTGGACGACCGGACCGTGGATGCCGGGGTGACGGCCTTCGGCATCCGCACGTTCGAATTCACCCTGGACAAGGGCTTCTTCTTGAACGGCAAACACGTCGACGTCAGGGGCGTCTGCCTGCACCATGACCAGGGAAGCCTGGGGGCCGCGGTGCGCAAGCGGGCGATTGAGCGTCAATTGCAGATCATGAAGAGCATGGGCAGCAACGCCATACGCACGAGCCACAATCCGCCTGATCCTGAGCTGCTGGATCTGTGCGACCGCATGGGATTCCTGGTGATGGACGAGGCGTTCGACGAGTGGAAAAGATCGAAGACCATGTACGGGTATGGTCGCTTCTTTGACGAGTGGAGCGAGAAGGACCTGACGGACCTGATTCATCGCGACAGGAACCATCCCAGCATCATTTTGTGGAGCATCGGGAACGAAATCCCTGAACAAGACAATGCCAACGCGTACGAGATGTCGAAGCGGCTTGCGGACATCTGTCACAGGGAAGATCCGACTCGCCCGGTCACCTCGGGCTGCAATTCGCCGGAAGCAGCCGTCAGGAGCGGTTTTTCGAAACCACTCGACGTGCTTGGCGTCAACTATCAAATCCCCTTCTACCGGACCCTGCAGGGCAAGGCGAGGCTGATTGCCTCTGAAACCGCGTCCGCTGTCAGCACTCGCGGAGAGTACAACCTGATTCAAGAGGGCGGCGCCCTGAGGATCAAGAGAGAGCTGAACAACCAGTGCAGCTCCTACGACGACAGCACCGCGGAGTCGTACCTGAAGGCAGTCAGGAGCGCTCCCTGGGTGGCCGGCGAGTTCGTGTGGACAGGCTTCGACTACATCGGCGAACCCTCGCCTTTCCCCTGGCCAGCGGTCAGTTCGTATTTCGGCATTGTGGATCTGTGCGGTTTTCCGAAGGACCGCTACTACCTTTACCAGAGCCAATGGACTGACAAGCCCATGGTTCACATCCTTCCCCACTGGAATTGGCCGGGTTTCGAGGGCCAGGAGATTCCAGTGTGGTCCTACAGCAACGGTGAGTCAGTGGAGCTGTTCTTGAACGGGAAATCCCTAGGTGAGAAGAGATTCAGCGACACACAGGACCTGCATCTGGCGTGGAAGGTTCCGTACTCTCCAGGGACGCTGAGAGCCGTTGCCAAGAACAACGGCAAGGTAGTGTCCGTGGACGAGATCCAGACCGCGGGTGCTCCAGCTAGAATAGTGCTCAGGCCCGATCGGAACGAGATCAGTGCAGACGGTGAGGACCTTTCGTACGTCAGAGTCGAGATTGTGGACCAAGAAGGCCGCGTCTGCCCCAACGCCGACAACCTGGTGAGGTTCAGAATTGAAGGCGAGGGTGTCATCGCCGGTGTGGGCAACGGCAACCCGGTCAGCCACGAGTATCTCAAAGCTCGCGAGCGCAAGGCCTTCCACGGCCTGTGCCTAGCCGTGGTTCAATCGAAACGCGAACGAGGCGCGATACGCCTCTCCGCAGAATCCGAAGGCCTACAGACCGCGGAGGTTCTAGTTCAAGTGAGATAGCCAGCGGGCCTCGTGCTCACCGAGGCCCGGTTCTCTTCCCCCCGGACCTGCGCCTGCCTGCTATTCCTCAAGGCACCAGCGTGATCGCCGAGCCGGCCATCTCGGTCTGCGCGGTGACGACCTGCGTCGTCTTCGCGTCTGCCGCGCCCTTGAATCCCGGCTGCTTGCCACCGACGGCGATCAGGACTTGGCCTGGCTCAACGCGCACCTGGCCGGCGTCGTTGACGATCGCGAGCTGCTTCGGCTCGAGCGCAAAGCTCACCGTCTGCTGCTCACCGGGCTTGAGATGGATGCGCTTGATGCCCTGCAACGCGCGGATGGGAACGCGCGTGCTGGCTCCGGGATGCGTCACATAGAGCTGCACGACCTCGTCGCCCTCGCGGCTGCCGACGTTCTTGACAGAGACGGAGACCTGAGCCGGGGTCCCGACATCGACGCGGGCCGGGACGGTCAGTGCCGAGTACTCGAAGCGCGTGTAGCTCAGGCCATGACCGAACGGGAAGAGCGGCGCGCCCTTGAAGAAGCGATAGGTGCGGCCATCCATGGCGTAGTCAGTGAAGGGGGGGAGCTGCTCGACGGACTCGTAGAACGTGACCGGCACTCGTCCGCCGGGGTTCACGTCTCCGAAGAGCACGTCGGCGAGCGCGGTGCCTCCTTCTTCGCCGGGATACCAGAGCTGGACGACCGCCGGCAGCTTCTCGACGGCCCAGGGCACTGACAACGGACTGCCGGAGAGGAGCACGAGCACGACAGGCTTGCCGGTGGCCGCGAGCTTCTCGAGGAGCTGCTGCTGCACCTTGGGCAAACCGAGCTGGGTGCGATCGCCTCCGCGGAAGCCCTCGGTGTTGGTCTGCAGCTCCTCGCCCTCGAGCGACGAGTCGAGCCCCATCGCGGCGATCACGACGTCGGCCTGGCGCGCGGCCGCGATCGCTTCTTCTTGCAGCCGCTCCGCCTGGCCCGGCCCCTGCCACTCGAGGCGCGCGACAGCAGCACCCGCTGCCTGGTAGTACTCGGCCCTGATCGCGTGGGAGCGGCCAGCTTCGAGTCTCACCTTGGAGGAGGCGGAGATCGGCTGGTGGTCGTGCCAGTTCTCGACGACGAGATTGTCGTCGAGCCACAGGCGGAAGCCGTCATCGCCCGTAAACCCGAGGGTGTACTCGCCGCTCGCAGTTGGCGTCAGGCTGCCTGTCCAGCGGACTGAGAAGTCCTCGGGTGTCAGGCCGGGAGCCGGGCTCTTGGCCCAGGCGAAGTCGAGGGCCTTGTCGATGCGGACGGTTGTCGGTTCACCGGAGAGCGTCTTGTTGGCGAAGTACTCGGCGCGCAGCCCATGCGTACCCGGCCTGGCGCCCGCAGGACTCAGGTACTGCGTCGGAATCGGTAGCGTGGATTCGGCCGTCACACCGGTTCCGCGGGCGAGGATCACCTTCGCCTTCGGCAGCTTGGCCTTGATCCCGGCATAGGGCGTGACGACCTGGTCGTTCCAGCCGTTGTAGCTCCCGAGCAGCACGGTCGTCTCATCTGCATTCGGCCCGATCACGGCGACGGTTCCGAGCGTCTTGCGCAGCGGCAGCAAGCCGTCGTTCTTCAGCAGCACGATCGACTCGCGGGCCGCAGCCAGGGCCAGGCGGCGATGTTCCGGAGTGTCGTTCTCGGCGGGCGTGATCTGCGCCCACTTGACCGACGCGGGCGGATCAAAGAGGCCCAGCCTGAAGCGGGACGAGAGCACGCGGAAGAGCGCGCGATCGACGTCCTGCTCGGTCAAGTAGCCTCGACGCACTGCTTCGACCAGGTTCTTGTAGGTGTCGCCACACTCCAGGTCGGTCCCTCGCCGGAGCGCAATGCCGGCGCCCTCCCAGGGAGTCTCCACGTAGCGGTGCTCGTTCGGCCGCCAGATGTTGGTGACCGCGTCACAGTCCGAGACCACATAACCGTCGAAGCCCCACTCGCCGCGCAGGAAGCGGTAGAGCAGGTCCTCGCTGGCACAGGCCGGCTGGCCGTTGACCGCGTTGTAGGAGCACATCACGGAGGCGACGTGGGCCTCACGCACGAGCGCTTCGAAGGCCGGCAGGTAGGTCTCGCGCATGTCCTTGAGCGAGGCCTTGGCGTCGAAGCGGTGGCGCTCCGGTTCAGGGCCGCTGTGGACCGCGTAGTGTTTGGCGGTCGCGGCAACCTTCAGGTAGCGTGGATCGTCTCCCTGGATGCCCTTCACAAAGGCAACGCCCATGCGCGCGGTGAGATAGGGGTCCTCGCCGTAGGTCTCCTGGCCGCGCCCCCAGCGCGGGTCGCGAACGAGGTTGATGTTCGGGCTGAACATCGTGAGGCCGCGAAAGCGGTCGACCTTGCCTGCGCGGCCAAAGGCCTCCGCGTGCTTCGCACGTGCTTCGTCTCCGATTGCGGTCGAGACGCGCAGCATCAGCTCCGGATCGAACGTCGCTGCGAGGCCGATCGCCTGTGGGAAGACGGTCGCTTGCCCGGACACGGCCACGCCGTGAAGGGCTTCGCTCCAGTACTCGTACGATGGAAGACCGAGCCGCGGGATCGCCGGCGCGCTGTCCATCAGCTGCGCCGCCTTCTCCTCGAGGGTCATGCGAGAGACGAGGTCGCGGACGCGCGTCTCGAGACAGGTGTCCGGGTCTTTCCACAGCAGCCGCTCCTCGGCTTGGGCGATGCCCACGGAGGAGAGCGAGATGGCGCTCAGTGCTGCACGCGTGAAGAGGGAGCGCATCATTCGGTTCATGGTCACCTCGTGGAAGGCGTTCGATGCTAGCACGGCGTCTGCGAGCCTTGAGCTGGGTTTGGAGTGCGCCAGCGATCCGCGTGAGGAATATAATGACCGCGAGCCGACGTGGGCAAGTTGCACGACGGCCAGAACCTCTGCGCTGAGGCAGCGCTGTCGGTAGCCCGCCCGCCTCAGGGTGCAGACGCGAGGAGAGAGAGCGAATGACACTCAGAAGCGGTGACCGACTTTCACTTCGATTGAGCGCCTGCGCGCGCCCGTCGTCTCTGCTGCGGACGGTCGTGGTCGCTTCCGCCCTGGTCGGGGCAGCCCTGACAGGCCCGGTGACGGCCGCGGAGAAGATCGAGTTGTCCGTTGACGCGTCGAAGACCGGCGCGAAGATCGACCGCAACGTCTTCGGCCAGTTCGCCGAGCACCTCGGGTACGGCGTTTACGAGGGTATCTGGGTCGGTCCTGACTCGAAGATCCCCAACACGCGCGGGATCCGGACTGACGTCGTCGCTGCCCTGAAGGCGCTCAAGGTGCCGAACGTACGCTGGCCCGGCGGGTGTTTCGCAGACGAGTATCACTGGCGCAAGGGCATCGGCCCGGCCAAACAGCGTGCCGCCAGCTTGAATCCCAACTGGGGCGGCGTGATCGAGCCGAACAGCTTCGGCGTCCACGAGTTCATGGACTTCGTTGATCAGATCGGCAGCGAGGCGTACCTGTCTGTCAATGTCGGATCCGGCACTCCCCAGGAAGCCTCTGATTGGCTGGAGTACATGACTACCGCGCAGCCGACGACGCTGGCCAAGGAGCGCGCCACCAACGGTCATCCCGCTCCCTACAAGATCCCCTATCTGGGCATCGGCAACGAGAGCTGGGACTGTGGTGGCAACATGACGCCGGAGTACTACCTCAGCCAGCTCAAGGCCTACAGCCACTTTGTTCGGAACTTCAACCCGGCGCAGCAGCCGGACCCACAGCGCATGCTCCGAATCGCAGTCGGGCCCGGCGGCGACGGGCCACGCTGGACGGAGTGGACCGAGACCATCATGAAGGCCTGGCAGGGCCGCTCGTGGAGCTGGGACATGGATGGCCTATCGATGCACAGCTACACCGTGGTGAAGTGGCCCCCGGCATACAAGTCGGTCGGGTTTGGCGAGACCGAGTACGCCGAGATCCTGCAGTCGACTCTCGATATGGACCGCCTCATCGGAATCCACTCGGCGATCATGGACAAGTACGACCCGCAGAAGAAGATTGCATTGGTCGTTGACGAGTGGGGCGCCTGGTACGCGCCGCTTCCCGGGTCAAATCCGGGCTTCCTGGTGCAGCAGAACACTCAGCGCGACGCCATCCTGGCTGCGCTCAACTTGAACATCTTTGCCCGCCATGCCGACCGCGTGCGCATGGCCAACATCGCCCAGATGATCAACGTGCTGCAGGCCATGATCTTGACGGACAAAGACAAGATGGTCCTGACGCCGACCTATCATGTCTTCAAGATGTACGTGCCGTTCCAGGACGCGACCTTCGTGCCGGTGGATTTCGATGGCGGCTTCTATACGCACGGCCGCATCGCGCTGCCGCGCGTCGATGCCATCGCGGCCAAGGACAAGGCCGGCAAGTTGTGGTTGGCCTTCACCAACGTCGATCCCAATCAGCCGGCCGAGATCGAGGCCAACCTGGCAGGCATCACGGCCAAATCGGCGGTCGGGCAGACCCTAAGTGCGCCGCAAGTCGACAGCGTCAACACCTTTGAGGCGCCACAGGCGGTCACACCGCGGCCGGTGTCGGCAAAGGTGCAGGGCGGCAAACTGGCTCTGCGGCTGGAGCCGAAGTCGGTCACCGTCGTCTCGGTCGAGTGATCCACGTGCCGCGAGCGCGAAGCACAGGGCCGTTGACACCCTGCTGCGCAGGGGAGTAGTCTGCCCGCGAGCCACAAGGGAGAGACGGGCCACCCTGCCCAGATGTGAGGGCGACAGGAGGATGCATGGCAAAGGCCGCGAGACTCGTCCTGTTGGTCGTTCTCGGTGCGCTGCTGATCAGCGCCACCTCAACCGCTGTGGCTGCCAAGAAGTACCGCATCGCCTACGTGGCTCGCGCTCAAGGCGACTCATTCGCAGCCTGGCTGGCCAACTCGATGGTCGCCGAGGCCAAGAAGTACCCCGACCTCTCTGTGGTCGTCTTTGACGGCCAGAGCCGCAACGAGCTCATCGCATCTCACATCGAGAACGCTGTGACCAGCATGTACGACCTGGTGCTGATCCAGCCACTGGACTCCGAGGCCCAGGTCGCGCCAGCGCGAGCTGCCGTGGCTGCAGGCGTCAAGGTCATGACGTGCAACAACCGCATCAACGATCCCAGCATCCCAGGCATCGACGCTGACCCCATCCAGCAGGCAGCCGAGAACGCCAAGCTGGCCGTGACGCAGGTCCCGAAGAACGCTCGGGTGGTGGTGCTCCTGGGCCCGGCTGGCAACATGCACTCGCTCAAGCGTCGCGAGGGCTGGCAGACGTATTTCTTCAACGTCCGCCGGGACGTGAAGATCGTGGGAGAGCAGATCGCCAACTGGAACAAGGACGAGGCCATGCGCTTCATGGAGGACTGGATCCAGTCGCAGGGCCGCATCGACGCCATCATCTCCATGAACGACAACATGGCAGTGGGCGCGCTTGAGGCCGTGAAGGGCTCGGGCAGCAAGACCTACCCGCTGGCCTATGGTGTCGACGGCACACCCGAGGCGTGCCTGTGCATCAAGAACGGCACCATGACCTCGACCACGCTTCAGAGCGCCTATGCGCTGGCGACAAAGTCGATGCAGATGGCGCACGACCTCTTGACCGGCAAGATGACGGCCGCGCGGATCGACTTCATCACTGCCGAGCTCATCACCAAGGACAACGTCGACAAGTACATCCAGATGCACCGCGACGCAGGCAACATGCGGTAGCAGCGTCCGACCTGGGACAAAGCGCCACAGGGACGCGCACCGGATGTCAGGCACCCCAGACAGCGGAGGACGGCTGGCAGAGCAGCCGCTGCTCGAGCTTCGCAGGATCGAGAAGTCCTTCCCAGGCGTAAAGGCCCTGCGCGACATGAGCCTGACGCTTGTGCGCGGGTCGGTGCATGTGATCTGCGGCGAGAACGGCGCTGGCAAATCCACACTGGTCAAGATCGTCAACGGCGTGTACCAGCCCGACCAGGGCGAGATCCGTATCGACGGGGAGCGGGTGGTCTTGCAGGACCCGTCCCAGGCCCGCGGCCATGGGATCGCCATGATCTTCCAGGAGCTGAACTTCATCCCGGAGATGACCGTCGAGCAGGCGCTCTTCCTGGGTATCGAGCCGCTCAACCGCCTGCGCGGCATTGACTGGCGAAAGATCCGGCGCGCCACGCTGGCGCTGTTGGCACGCGAGCACCTGGCCTACGAGCCGACGACGCTTCTCAAAGACCTCTCGGTCTCGGACATCCAGATGCTCGAGATCCTCAAGGCGATCGCTTGCGACGCCCGCATTCTCATCATGGACGAACCCACCTCGGCCCTGACCCACAAGGAGGTCGAGATCCTTTTTCAGAAGGTCGCTGACCTCAAGTCCCGGGGCGTGGGTATCATCTACATCTCACATCGGATGGACGAGATCTTCCGGATCGCTGACCAGATCACGGTCCTGCGCGACGGTGCTCTTGTCGAGACGCGGCCCGCGCGCGAGCTCGACATCGACACGGTCATCCGGCTCATGGTGGGCCGGACTCTCGACAGCGTCTATCCGCCGAGGACCACGAAGCGTCTGGGCGAGGTGATGCTGGAGGTGGAGGGCTTCACCCGTCGTCCGCGATTTGCTGACGTCGGGTTTCACATCCGAGCCGGCGAGATCGTCGGGTTGGCCGGGCTCATGGGCGCGGGCCGCACGGAGGTGGCCCGCGCGCTCTTCGGCCTGGACCCGCACGAATCCGGCACTGTGAAGATTCGCGGGAAGGTCGCGCGCATCCGCAACGTGCGCGAGGCCGTCTCGCAATCCATGGCCCTGCTCTCCGAAGACCGCCGGCGTTACGGACTAGTCGGCGTGCGTGACGTGAAGGAGAACGTGACGCTCGCCAGCCTGGCGCGGGTCATCTACGGCGGGTGGCTGCACAAGAAAGAGGAGCGTCGGCTGGTGAGCGCTGTCTGCGACCGAATGCAGGTGAAGACCCCCAGCCTTTCGACCACTGTCAGCACACTGAGCGGCGGCAACCAGCAGAAAGTGGTCTTTGCGAAGTGGATGCTGCGCGACCCGGACATCTTGGTACTCGACGAGCCGACCCGCGGCATCGACGTGGGCGCCAAGTACGAGATCTACAAGATCATGACCGAGCTGGCGCAAGATGGGAAGGCGATCCTGCTGATCTCCTCGGAGCTTCCGGAGCTGCTGGGAGTGAGCGATCGGATCTATGTGATGGCTCGCGGTCGCGTCACCGGCGAGCTGCGAGCCGAGCACGCCAGCCAAGAGAAGGTCATGCGGCTCGCCACTCGGATGGCGGAGGCGTGAGACTGATGGATCTCAAGAGGGCCCTTCGCAGAGGCTGGTCAGTGGTGTCGTCGAAGTACAGCATCTATCTGGTCTTGGTCGCGATGCTGGTGGCCAACACGATCCTAAGCCCGGTGTTCTTCTCAGCCAGAAACTTCTCCAACATCTCGCGCCAGATCTCGATCACGACCATCATCGCCTTTGGCCAGACGATGCTCATCATCGCCGGCATGATCGACCTGGCTTCTGGGTCGGTGATGGCGCTGGCCGGCCTGCTCGCCGTGGCCATCTACAAGGCCACCGGGAGCCTGATGCTCGCCATGGCGGCTGGCATCGTCATCGGCATGGCCTGTAACGCGATTAGCGGGCTGGTCGTCACAAAGTTCAGGACGCCGTCCTTTATCGCCACGCTGGCCATGCAGACCTCGGCGCGCGGCGTGGCCCTGCTCTACACCGCTGGTCAGAACATCTACGAGATCGGCAATTTCACGGTCTTTGGCCAGAGCGCTGTCATGGGACTGCCCACTCCCGTGATCTTCATGCTCGGCGTGACCGCGCTGACCTGGTACCTCCTCAACCACACCCGATTCGGCCGGTACTTGTACGCCATCGGCGGCAACGAAGAGGCCGCGCGCGCGTCCGGCATCCAGATCAACAAGGTCAAGATGACGGCTTTCGTGGCTTCTGGTGCGCTGGTGGGTTTGTCCGGCGTTCTCTACATGTCCCGCGTGAATGCGGGCCTGCCGAACGCCGGCGTGGGCTTTGAGTTCGACGCCATGACCGCGGCCGTCATTGGTGGCACCAGCTTCTCCGGAGGCGTGGGCACAGCCATGGGCACGTTGGCCGGAGCGTTCATCATGGGCTTTCTCGGAAACATCATGAACCTGATGGGCATTGGCTCGTACATGCAGCAGATCATCAAGGGCGGGATCATCGCCTTGGCCGTGGCCTACGACATCATGTTCAAGTCGAGACGCGCTGGCTCGAATCCAGCGTGAGGTCACACTGCACGCACTGACTGACGCCGTCGGCGGGCTTGCACCGCCGGCCGTACACACGCATGATCTGCCCATGACACTTCGATCCCTCCTGTGTGCGGCCATCGGCTCGTGCCTTGTGTGCGCCAACTGGCTGGGTGCCGAGACGGTCTGGGTCGATGAGCTCGACCTGTCCCCGATCGTGCAGGATTACGGCAAACCGACCAGCAAGACCTCGCTCGACGGGCACAAGCTCGCGATCGCTGGCCGGACTTACGAACGTGGCTTTGCGACTCACGCGGAGAGCTGGTTCGCGGTCCGACTCGACGGCAAGGGTCGGACGTTCTCCGCCGAGGTCGGGCTCGACGACGAGGTGCAAGGTCGTCCTGGAGGAACCGCAGAGTTCGTGCTAATCGGCGATGGGAAGAAGCTTTGGTCGAGCGGTCTGATGCGTGTGGGCGACGCCGCGCTGGCCTGCCGAGTTGATGTCGCCGGCGTCAAGCTGCTCGAGCTCGTCGTGACAGACGGTGGGGACAACAACTACTACGACCATGCTGACTGGGCCGAGGCAAAGGTCGAGGCCGATGGCGTGAGCACGTTCGCCACGGTGGCGCGCGTGGTGCCGCAGCCGTACATCCTCACGCCGCCGCCGCCCGCCAAGCCGCGGATCAATGGCGCGCGCGTCTTCGGCGTCCGACCTGATTCTCCATTCCTATTCGCCGTACCCGTCACCGGCGATCGTCCCATGACGTTCGCGGCGAAAGGTCTTCCTGCCGGGCTCCGGATCGATTCCGAAACTGGCCGGATCACCGGTCGCCTCACCGAGCCGGGGACTTACATCGTGACGTTGGTCGCAAGAAACGCCAAGGGCCGCTCCGAGCGGACGCTGCGCATCGTGTGTGGTGATCGGATCGCGCTCACACCGCCCATGGGCTGGAACAGCTGGAACTGCTTTGCCGGAGAGGTCTCTGTACAACGGGTCAAAGGCGCGGCGGCCGCCATGGTGAAGACCGGCCTCATCAACCACGGATGGACCTACATCAACGTCGACGACTTCTGGCAGCGTCATCGCGAGACGGCGGACCCGACGCTCACCGGGGCGCCGCGCGACGCGGACGGAAGCATTCTGCCGAATGCGCGCTTCGGCGACATGAAGGCCCTTGCGGACTACATCCACGGGCTCGGTCTCAAGGCCGGTCTCTACTCGTCTCCGGGACCGTGGACTTGCGGCGGATGCGCGGGGAGCTACGGCCACGAGCAGCAGGACGCGGAAGCGTATGCGGCATGGGGGTACGACTACCTGAAGTACGACTGGTGCAGCTATGGTGGCCTCACGGAGGGCCTGGCCGCGGCAGACCCCAAGCTTCCCTCGGTCAGTTGGGGCAAGGGAACGAGCGACCGGGAGATCGCCCAGGCGCCCTATCGAACGATGGGTGACCATCTCCGCCGGCAATCCCGCGACATCGTCTACAGTCTCTGCCAGTACGGCATGTCCAAGGTATGGGAGTGGGGCAACGCTGTCGGCGGCAACTCCTGGCGGACCACGGGCGACATCACCGGCACCTGGACGAGCATGAGCCGAATCGCGCTTGCGCAGGACGAGGCCTCGGCCTGGGCCAAGCCAGGCAACTGGAACGATCCCGACATGCTGATTCTCGGCCTCATCGGCTGGGGCAACCCCCAGCCCACGCGCCTCACGCCTGACGAGCAGTACCTGCACTTCAGCCTCTGGTGCCTCTTCTCTGCGCCGCTCCTGATTGGCTGCGACATGGAGAAACTCGACGACTTCACCCTGAGCCTTCTCACCAACGACGAGGTGATCGCCCTTGACCAGGACCCGCTGGGCCAGCAGGCCAAATGCGTGGACACGGTCGGCGATGTGCGCGTGTACCGCAAGGCGCTTGCGGACGGCTCTGTCGCTGTGGGCTTCTGCAACTTCGGCAGCCAGCCGGCGGAGCTTTCGTACGACAACCTGGCCCGCCTTGGGCTTTCGGGCCGCCAGCAGGTCCGCGATCTCTGGCGCCAACAGGATCTCAGAACCGTCGAGATCGGCCGCCGCCCATTGCCGCTCAAGATACCCACCCACGGCATCGTTTTGCTGAAGTTCGTCCGTGCTCGTTCCGGCCAGTCGAGACCCCACACTTCGTCGGTGCGTCGCTCTACCCCGGGAGCTTCCCTTGGACATGAATAGAAGAAACTCAATCCGATCTTCCCTCGCCGTTGCCGCTGCGTTCTGCTGCTGCGCCGCGCTCCACGCCCAAACCGGACTGGACTCCGCCGGGCAACTGCAGGTCGTGCCTGCTGCGGCACACGACGGATTCTCGTTCGTCCGTCTGCAAAGCGGCGTCCAGCTGCGCTCTGACGGCATCACCAAGAACGTTCTTTTCTACGGGCCGGGCATGGTCCGCGTGAACGCCAACCTCGGCCGCACGCACACCACCCAGCCCAGTCTCGCAGTCGTCGCCCAGCCGGCCGCGGTGACGTTCAAGGTGCAGGACTCTCCCGCGACTCTCACCGTCGTCTCTGAGAAGCTGCGCATCGTCGCTGACAAGAAGACCGGCGCGCTCACGTTCTTCGGTGCCGACGGCAAGGAGCTGACGCGCGAGCGCTCAGAGCATCCGAGCGAGATCAAGGAGGTGACGATCGCCGGCGAGCCCACCTACGAGATCCGGCAGACGTTCACCCTCGAGCCAGGCGAGTCTCTCTACGGCCTGGGGCAGTACAACCGGCCTTACATGGACTACCGCGGCCAGGAGGTGCTGCTCGTTCAGACCAACATCGGCATCGTCGTGCCGTTTGTGGTTTCGACGAAGCGCTACGGCATCCTTTGGGACATCTACTCGAAGATGACCTTCAAAGACGACCAGAGCGGCGCCACGCTCTGGGCCGAGAGCGCGCCGGCTGGAGTCGATTACTACTTCGTCGCCGGTCACGCGATGGACGACGTAATCGCGGGGTATCGGAGCCTGACAGGCGCAGCGCCGATGTTCCCAAAGGCGGCCTTTGGCTTCTTCATGAGCAAGGAGCGCTACAAGACCCAGGATCGCCTCATCGAGGTGGCCCGCACGTTCCGAAAGGAGGGCTTCCCGATCGACTACATCGTGCAGGATTGGCAGTACTGGGGCAGCGACAGGGATGGCACGTGGAGCGGCATGATCTGGGACCCTGAGCGCTTTCCAGATCCTGCCGCGCTCACGAAGACGCTGCACGAGGAGCTGCACGTGAAGCTGATGAACTCGATCTGGCCCTCCATCGGCAACGACACGGCGCTGGCTCACGAGCTGGATGCCAAGGGCCTTCGCTTTGAGCCGCTCCACTGGATCTCCAAGCGGGCGCGCATCTACGACGCCTTCAGCCCCGAGGGCCGCGCGATCTACTTCAAGCACATCAAGAAGGGCCTGCTCGACGTCGGAGTGGACGCGCTCTGGATGGACGGCACCGAGGTCGAGGTCGGCGGGGCCTGCCACGATCCGGCTGAGGTGGAGCGCGACATCAAGAGCCTCGGGCGAAACGCGCTGGGCGACTTCACGCGCTACCTGAATCCCTACAGCCTCATGACGACCAAGGGCACCTACGAAGGCCAGCGTGCCACAGGCGACAAGCGCGTCTTCACCCTCACGCGCTCAGCGTGGGCCGGGCAGCAACGCTATGCCGCGCTGCCGTGGTCGGGCGACACTTCGGCCAGCTGGGCGACGCTCCGAGATCAGATCTCAGGCGGCATCAACGTCGCCATGGCCGGCTTGCCGTACTGGACCCAGGACACGGGCGGCTTCTTCGTGTACGACCCGCTGGGCGAGAAGAGTCCAGAGTATCAGGAGCTCTTCGCCCGCTGGAACCAGTTCGGGGCCTTCAATCCCATCTACCGCATCCACGGAGCCAACATCGAGCGCGAGCCCTACCTCTTCAAGACGCTGGCGCCCGAGATCTACGGCTCGTTGCTCGGCGCCGCGCAGCTGCGCTACGAGCTGCTGCCCTACGTCTACTCGCTGGCCTGGCAGACCACCGCCAACGCCTACACGATCATGCGCGGACTTGCGATGGACTTTCCGGACGACCCAAAGGTTCGCCGCACGGACGATGCCTTCATGTTCGGTCCGGCGTTCTTGGCTCATCCGGTCACTCGCGCGATGTACCACCAGAGCGATCCGCCGCCGGCCACGATTCCGACTGGGGCGCTTGAAACGCCGGACGGGAAGCCGGGTCTCGCCGTGCAGTACTTCGCAGGCGTCGATTTCGACAGACCCGCCGGCTCGGCGGTTGACGAGCAGGTCGAGCACAGCTGGCCTGGCCCACCGCTGGCCAACCCGCCTGCCGGACTCACCGGATTCGACAATTTCTCAGCGCGTTGGGAGGGCTTCGTGACCGCGCCCGAAGACGGCGAGTACGAGTTTGGCGTCGAGTACGACGACGGCGCGCGCCTCTATCTCGACGGCAAGCTCGTCATCGAGGACTGGAGCTACGGCGCCAAGCGCCACCGCGTCGCGAAGATCACGCTGGCAAAGGGCCAGAGGCTGGCCGTAAAGGCCGAGTTCCACCAAGGCGGCCAGGATCGTTTCTTCCGCCTGGGCTGGCGCACGCCGAGCGAGCGCCGCGCTCTGGCAGCGCGCATGACGGAGCTCAGCAACACGATGGAGACCTATCTGCCTGCTGGAGCGGACTGGTACGACTTCTGGACCGGCGAGCGTTTCTCTGGCGGCCGCACGGTGAAGAAGGACTGCCCGCTCGACCGCTTCCCGCTGTACGTGCGGGCCGGCTCGATCGTGCCCATGGGCCCGGCCGTGCAGTACGCGACCGAGCGCCCCGAGGCCCCCTACGAGATTCGCATCTATCCCGGGGCCGACGCGCGGTTCACGATCTACGAGGACGACAACGAGACCTACGCCTACGAGCGCGGCGAGCGTGCCACCTATGATCTTTCGTGGGACGATGCGGCTCAGACGCTCCGTATCGGTGCTCGGCACGGCTCATTCCCTGGCCTGGTCGCCCGGCGGAAGATCACGGCTTTGCTGATGACACCGGCTAGGGATGCCGCTTCTCCAGCTGCCCAGAAAGCTGTCGCGTCAGTCGTCTATACCGGCGAGCCTGTCGTTCTGAAGCTCGCCCACTGAGAACAGTGCGACCTCTCGCTCACACTCTCGGTCTAACCGGCCTTCGCGGCCAAACTATCAGGCTATGACACCTCTCTCTCTACACCTCCTGGCCGTATCGATTGTCGCAGCCGCGCCTGCTGCGGCTTCCAAGATCGCGATTGCGCCTGAAACGCCGGCGCAATTGTTCCGCCTGAGCTCTGTCCGGCTCTTGGATCAGGGCCCCTTCGCGCCCGCGGTCAGGGCGAACCGCGAATACGTCCTGGCCCACGATCCGGCCCGGCTGCTGGCGCCCTTCCGGCGCGAGGCAGGCTTGCCGTCCGAGGCTGAGCCCTACGGCAACTGGGAGAGCTCGGGACTGGACGGGCATACGCTCGGCCACTACATGTCGGCGCTGGCGCACATGATCGCTGCTGGCGAGGACACTCCGGATGGGGAGCTTCGTCACAGACTGAATGCGGTGATCGACGGGCTTTATGTTTGCCAGCAGGCCTCGAGCGACGGCTACATCGGCGGCGTTCCGGAGGGCCGCAAGTTGTGGGCAGCAGTGGCTGCTGGCGAGGAGCGCGCGATCTTCCGTCGCTGGGCGCCTTGGTACAACCTGCACAAGACCTTTGCTGGGCTGCGCGACGCCTATCTCGAGGCTGGGAACGCCCGGGCCCGCGAGATCTTGGTGCGCTACGGTGACTGGTGCGTCGGCTTCACGTCACGCCTCAGCGACGGCCAGATGCAGCAGATGCTCAGCAATGAGCATGGCGGCATGAACGAGGTGATGGCAGACATCTACGCCATCACCGGCGACCGGCGCTACTTGGACACGGCGGAACGCTTCAACCACAAGGCCATCCTGGACCCGCTCATTCAGCACCAGGATCAGCTCACCGGCAAACACGCCAACACCCAGATCCCGAAGGTCATCGGTCTCGAGCGCATCGCCACGTTGACCGGCAACCCGGCCGCCGACTCCGGCGCGCGCTTCTTCTGGGACACCGTCAGCCGGAACCGCTCCGTTGCCTTTGGCGGCAACAGCGTGTCCGAGCACTTCAACGATCCGCACGATTTCCAGGGCATGCTGGCCCATCGGGAAGGCCCCGAGACCTGCAACACCTACAACATGCTGCGGCTCACCGAGCAGTTGTTCGCCAGCGGACCGAGCGCCACCTACGCCGACTACTACGAGCGCGCGCTCTACAACCACATCCTCGCCTCGATTGACTCCGAGAACCCGGGATACGTCTACTTCACACCGATTCGACCAGGCCACTACCGGGTCTACTCGGTGCCGGGCCAAGCGTTCTGGTGCTGTGTCGGTACCGGTATGGAGAACCCCGGTCGATACGGCGAGTTCATCTATGCGCGGGCTCGAGATGGGATCTATGTCAACCTCTTCATCGCTTCCGAGCTAAAGGATGCTCCGCTCGGTCTCACCTTGCGGCAGGACACCGCGTTTCCCGACGAGCCACGCACTCGGCTGACGCTCAAGCTCGGCCATCCGCGGCGCTTCGTGCTCCACCTCAGACAGCCCGGCTGGGTGGCGCCTGGGGCCTTCACCGTCAAGGTCAACGGTGAGCCGGTGCCTGTCACGACAGCGCCATCCTCATATGTCTCGGTGCGCCGCACGTGGCGCGATGGCGACCGCGTGGAGATGGCGCTGCCAATGCACACGCGCGTCGAAGAACTGCCTGACGGTTCTCCGTGGTACGCGATCCTGTACGGCCCTCTTGTGCTGGCCCATCCCGCTGGCACCTGGGACATGACCGGCTTGCGAGCGGACGATTCCCGGATGGCGCACGTGGCCTCTGGTCCGACGCTTCCGCTCGACCAGGCGCCGGCGCTGCTGGCCGATGCCGGCACGATCCCCACCAAGGTCGTCCCTGATCCGGCGGCCGGCCCGCTACCAGATGTATTGGGAGGCGACGACGCGGCCGGGCCTCGCAGAGCGCAGGGAACGGCTGGCAGAGGCTGAGCGCGCCCGCGCTGCCCGCGAGGCGGCCACGCTGGACTGGGTTGCGCCGGGCGAGCAGCAACCCGAGGTCGAGCATGCCTATCAGGGCTTGGAGACCGAGTCCGGCATGTACAACGGCCGGCACTGGCGCCATGGTCGGCAGATCCAGTACACGCTCAACACTCGCGGCGCGCAGGCGGCCGTCCTGTCGGTAACCTACTCGGGCAACGACGCCGGCCGCACCTTTGACATCTTCGCAAACGATACGCTGATCGCCACACAGGAGCTCGTGGCCGAGAAGCCCGCGCAATTCCTGGAAAAGCTCTATGAAATCCCTGCGGCTGTGCTCGCGTCCGCATCGGACGGCCGTGTCACCATCAAGTTCGTGGCCAAGGTGCAGCTCGCCGGTGGCGTCTTTGACGTGCGCCTCCTCCGGCCGGGCACCGGGCAGACGTCGCCCGCCGGCAAGTAGACGGACCCGCTCGTTCGTCCTCTCCACGCGCGTTCCGCCTGATCGCCCGCGCCCGCTGTACTGACGAGCGCCCTGCATGCGTTCACGAGCGGGGCCATTGAATGCCGCAGCCGATATCGGCATTCCGCGCCCCGCGGCGTCGCAATGCGACGGTCGGCGCGAACGCCTACCATGTCTCCACAGCGACGACCGATGGCGGACCGGGGTGGCCGTCGATGATCTGGGTCTTGATGATCGCCTCGATGTTGAGGCGATCCCAGTTTGTCGGCGCCTTGGCCAGTAGAGCGTCCAGGTGGACGGGACTGTAGATCACTTCGCTGGCAGCCTCGGTGCCCTTGTTCAGGATGCCGCCGACGATGATCACCGGCTGGCCGGTCGTCTTGTCGTGTATCCGGGCGACGATGGCGTAGTCCGTGGCCAGGTCACGATACGTCAGGCCCGGCGCGACCTCCCAGACGACCCTCTGCGCGGCCTTGCGATCGACTAGCCTCGCCACCCTGTTGTCGAGCTCGAATCCGAAACGGAGGTTCTGCGTGAGGCGCAGCGTCCAGACGTTGTCGAATGCCCCGATCAGCACGCTCGGCCCCTCGCGGAGCTGGGCGAAGCCGGTCTCCGACGCGGGCAGCACGCGGAACGCACCGTGGCGGGGAACGAGCGGCACGATCGTGCGCGCGAGCGTGACCACGTCGGAGACGTCGAGCCGGCCAGGGACGCGGACAGGTGCGTCCTGTGACAGGACGGGCCTCTGGGTGCCGGGGGGCGCCGGTTCGCCGACGCAGTAAGTGACCGGGCTCGAGCTCGAGACGAAGGGCGCCCAGAAGCGCTCGAGGTTCGAGGGAGGCGGCGTGGCGCGGTAGCGGCCGAAGGCCACGCCGAGGAGGCCGGCGAGCAACGCGACCGCGGCGTAGCGGAGCCAGAGGCGGCCACTCCCGGCGAGCTCGGGATGTCCAGAGACGACCTGTCGGACGTCGACAGGCGCGCCGGACTCTGCGGCCGGCGCCTCAGGCTCGTGGAAGGCGGGGACGTAGGAGCCCGCGGACAGCTCGATGACCAGCTC
>Ga0302323_100000389_pt1 | contig 34742 bp, 33 predicted proteins | sample Fen_T0_3_FD_201950 | JGI IMG/M metagenome (GOLD analysis project Ga0302323, IMG submission 201950) | Peat permafrost microbial communities from Stordalen Mire near Abisko, Sweden - Fen_T0_3 | ecosystem: Environmental > Terrestrial > Soil > Wetlands > Permafrost | place: Sweden: Abisko...
CGCATCAGAATTTTGCTTGTCGGATATTCGCGGCACATTTTCATGATTTCCTATCGAGGTTGAGTTGGTGGGACTGGCTGCGATGATGATAATCTCGTGTCTACAAAGACGCTGAACCGACGAGCCATTGCAGCTCGTGCTGCTGTATACAGGCGCGCCGGCCGTGTCATCATCGGATAGAGGGCAGTAACGATGAGCAAAGACGACGAGCGGCCCCGTGCGACGTTCACCTGCACCGAGGACAGCACCCCCGCAGATTGGGAGATCATCGGCGCCGAGTTCGTGCGGTTCGCCGGAGACCTGCCGGACCGCGTCCTGGCGCACCTCGAGCTGCTCGCGCACGGCTTCGGCGGCTTCCCGGTCGATCGCCTGACCCACTCGCTGCAGGCCGCCACGCTCGCCTACGAGGCCGATCAGGACGAGGAATACGTCGTCTGCGCGCTGCTCCATGATATCGGCGATTCGCTCGGCTCGTACAACCACCCCGATATCGCGGCGGCGATCCTCCGGCCGTTCGTGTCCGAGGCGAACTGCTGGATGGTGGAGAAGCACGCCATCTTCCAGGCCTATCAGCTGCTGCGTCACACCACGGGCCAAGACCTCCGCGACAGCGTGCGCTCGCACCGCCATTTCGACCGCGCGCAGGAGTTCTGTACCCGGTTCGATAACCCGGCGTTCAATCCCAAGCGCAAGACTGCGCCGCTCGAGTTCTTCGAGCCCATGGTGCGGCGCCTGTTCGCCAGGCCGCGCCGCCCCTGACCGCTCACCGCTGATACTTGGTCTTCCACTCGTCGTACGGCATGCCGTAGACGACCTCGCGGGCCTCGGGATCGCTGATCTCGACACCGCGCTCGGTCGCCGCGGCGCGGTACCACTTCGACAGGCAGTTACGGCAGAACCCTGCCAGGTTCATGACGTCGACGTTCTGCACGTCGGTGCGCTCGCGAAAATGCTCGAGCAAGCGGCGGAAGGCCGCGGCTTCGATCTCGACGCGCGTGGGTTCGGGGATCGGTGTCGCCATGCGCTGGGTGTAGCGCAGCGCACGTGCTATGCCAGCGCCGTGCCGGTGACCAAGCTCGTTTTCAGCGGCACCACGTACTACGTCATTGGCACGGCGCACGTCTCGCACCACAGCGTCGAAGAGGTCCGCACCGCGATCGCCGAGCTCGCGCCCGAGGTGGTGTGCGTCGAGCTCGACCGGGCGCGCTACGACGCGCTGACCGGGAGCTTTGCGTTTCGCGATCTCGACGTGATCAAGGTCGTTCGCGAGGGCCGCGCGCTGTATCTGCTCGCACAGCTCGCGCTGTCGGCATACCAGCGGCGGCTCGGCGCCACGCTGGGCGTGCGTCCGGGAGCGGAGCTCCGGGCCGCGGTCGATGCCGCGAACGCGGCCGGCATCCCGATCGAGCTCATCGATCGCAACCTCGACATCACGCTGAAGCGAACCTGGCGCAATCTGGGCCTGTGGCGCCGCGCCTCGCTGCTCGCCGCGCTGGTCGTCGGGTTGGCGCCGCGCGGCACCGGCGACCCGCCGATCACGTCCGAGACCATCGAGGGACTCAAGCAGCCCAAGGCGCTGGCCGAGATGCTCGCCGAGCTCGGCCGCGCGGTCCCCGAGATCAAGGTGACGCTGATCGACGAGCGCGACCGCTACCTCGCGTCCAAGCTCGGCGACGCCGGCGCCGGTCGCCGCACCGTGGTCGCGGTGGTCGGCGCCGCCCACGTGCCGGGGATCCAGGCCAGCCTCGGCGCCGTGATCGATCGCGCCGAGCTCGAGCGCGTGCCACCTCCGGCGCTGGCGTGGCGGATCGCCAGGTCGCTGGTGCCGCTCCTGTTCATCACAGCCCTGGCGTGGGGCTGGCGGCGTGGCGACGCGACGCGCTTGCTCGAGATGACGCTGGCGTGGATCCTGCCGACGTCGATCGCCGCCGGCGGCTGCACCCTGCTGGCCGGCGGCTCGCTGCGCGCGATCGCCGCGGCGATGGTGGTGTCGCCGGTCGCGGCGCTCCACCCTCGGCTGCGAACCGGCAGGGTGGTCGGCGTCGTCGAGGCGTCGCGCCGGCGGCCGAGCGCCGCGGATCGCGCGCGCTTGCCCGACGATGTCCAGAGCCTGCGCGGGTTCTGGCGCAACCCGGTGACCCGGGTGCTGCTGATCGCGGTGGCGTCCAGCGTCGGCACCGCGGTCGGGTGCTGGATCGCGATGGGCTGGGTCGTGAGCCTCTTGTAGTCGGGTGCACACAGCGCGCTCGCCGCACGAACGAGTGCTTGCGGTCGCCAGCGCGCTCGGCCATCCTTGGTCACCATGAAGAAACTCGCGCTTGCCGCCGCCGTGTTGTCGCTGTCGATCGCCGCGCCCGCGTTCGCGTGTCCGCAGGAGGCCGCTCCGAGCACGGCCGAGACCGCCAAGGCGTCCGAGGCCAAGACCGCCAAGGCCGACAAGGCCAAGGCGAAGGCCACCCCAGCCAAGAAGACCGCCGACAAGCCGGCCGATAAAGTCTCGCAGCGCTAGCCAGCGCCGCCCACGTAGCGAGCGCTCGACGAGGATTGCAGGGGCAGCTTGCGGGCGTAGTCGATCATCTGGAGGGCGCCGCGCCGTGTGAGCGCGGCGCATACGCAGGGGCGGAGACGGCGTGGGGGCGTGGTCCGCGCGGCTGCCGCGCTCGGGGAGCCTCCTCGGACCCGCGTTCGCCGCGGCGTTCGGGCACCGCGAAGCCGCTCGAGGCCGTGCCGGGATCATGGATCGATCCGGCCGTGGTCGATCGCGGCCCATGCAGTACGATCCCGGCATGGTCGCGACGATCGCGCTGCGCATCGCACAGGCCTGGGCGCTCGCCGCCGGCCTGCAGCTCGCGCTGTGGCTCGTCCAGCGGCGCACTCGCAACGCCGGGATCGTCGACGTCGGCTGGGCGCTCAGCTTCGCGCTCGTCGTCGCGCTGTTCGCGGCGCGCGCCACGGCGCCGGTCGCCGCGTGGGCGCCGCTCGCGGTGATCGCGGCGGTGTGGAGCACGCGGCTCGGTGGCTACCTCATCGCGCGCGGCGCGGCGCACGCACCCGAGGAGGCCCGCTACGCCGAGCTGCGCGCCCGGTGGGCGCCGCACGCCACGGCCCGGTTCCTCGTGTTCTTCCAGGCCCAGGCCGCGATGACCGGCGTCTTGTCGACCGCGCTGGTCGTGCCGTTCGTCGCCGCGCCGTGGGACGGCGGCTGGCTGCGCGCGCTGGGCGCCGCGATCGCCGCCGCCGGCGTCGCGGGAGAAGCGCTGGCCGACGCCCAGCTCGCGCGCTGGAAGCGCGATCCGGCGCGCCGCGGCCAGGTGTGCGACGCCGGCCTGTGGGCCTACTCGCGCCACCCCAACTACTTCTTCGAGTGGTGCGTGTGGATCGGGTATGCGGTGTACGGGATCGCGTTCGGGACGGCCGGCCTGATCGCGATCGTGCCGCAAGCTGTCATCCTGGGCTCGATCTTCGGGGTCACGGGCATCCCACCGACGGAGAACCAGGCAGTACGCAGCAAGGGCGAGGCGTATCGCGCGTATCAGCGGCGGGTCTCGAAGTTCGTTCCGTGGCCGCCGAAGCGCGCGTGAGCGAGCGCTCGCCGATCGCGCGACTCCCCCGTCGGGGCCGCCCGGGAGCCAGTTCAGGAGAACATGGCGGAGTCCGCGAACGCGACCGCGGATCACGTCGGCAAGCAGATTGTCTATCTCAACGTGCGACGCGCCATGTCCGTGAACCGCGAAGCCTCGATCGACCCGGTGGCCAAGCTGCCCGCCGCGGCGCTTCATGACTTGAGGGAGCGCATCGAATCGCGAGATGACCACGCTGTAACGGTCGCCGTCATCGCGGCACGGGACGCCCGATCGGTGCCGTGCCGCTGCCCCCGCGCGGCCACGGCGAGCGGACGGCCCGGCTGATAACCGCTACCTATCGGATCCATAGCGGCTGAAGATTAGACTTATCAGACGGCGAGCCGCATGGTGCGTGCATCCCAAGGAGTAACGAGATGCTGACCATCGGAGATACGTTCCCGTCGTTCACCGCCAAGGCCGTCGTAGGGCTCGAGCGCGGCAAAGAGTTTGCTGACCTGTCGAACCAGAGCTTCGACGGCAAGTGGAAGGTCTACTTCTTCTGGCCCAAGGACTTCACGTTCGTCTGCCCGACCGAGATCGCCGCGTTCGGCAAGCTCAACCGCGACTTCGCGGACCGCGACGCCCAGGTGCTCGGCGTGTCGACCGACAACGAGTACGTCCACCTCGCGTGGCGAAACCAGCACCCCGACCTGAAGGACCTGCCGTTCCCGATGGTCGCCGACCTCAAGCGCGAGCTGTCCCAGGCGCTCGGCATCCTCGACAAGCACGAAGGCGTGGCGCTGCGCGCGACCTTCATCGTCGACCCGCAGGGCGTGATCCGGTTCGCGTCGGTCAACGACCTGTCGGTCGGCCGCAACCCGGCCGAGGTGCTCCGCGTGCTCGACGCGCTGCAGACCGACGAGCTGTGCCCGTGCAACTGGCAAAAAGGCCAGTCCACGCTCACCGCGGCCTGAGCAACGCACCCGAAAAGGAGACCACCATGTCGACCACGTCGATCGATCGTCTGAAGGAACGGCTCCCCGATCACGCCAAGGATCTGCGGATCAACCTCGGCGTCGTCGCGGGGGCGACCGCCCTGACGCCGCAGCAGGCGTGGGGCACCGCGGTCACCGCCGCGCTCACCTCGCGCAACGCCGAGGTCATCGCGGCGATCGAGGAAGCCGCCGCCGCGCATCTGTCGGCGGAGGCGGTCACGGCGGCCCGCGGCGCCGCGTCCATCATGGGGATGAACAACGTCTACTACCGGTTCGTTCACATGATGGGCGATGACTCGGAGTACCCGCAGATGCCGGCGCGGCTGCGGATGCAGATCATCGGCAAGCCCGGCGTCGACTCGCTCGACTTCGAGCTCTGGTGCCTCGCGGCGTCCGCGATCACCGGGTGCGAGATGTGCGTGCGGTCGCACGAGAAGTCGGTGCGCGACAAGCAAGGCTCCAAGGAACAGGTCCATGAAGCCGTGCGGATCGCCGCGGTGATCCACGCGGCCGCGCTGACGCTCGATGGCGTAGCGGCGCCGATCGCGGCCTGATCTGCCGCGACGACGAGCGCCCGGGCCGGTACAGTCCGGGCGTGCTGCAACAGATCGTCGATTCTGGCCGCGTCCCCGAGCCGCTCCTGCGAGTCGGGATCCGCGCCGTTTGTGCGCTGCGGTTGAGGCAAGAGCGACGGCGACCGCCCGGCTACGCGCAGGCGCTGATCGCCGAGCTGCGCGACAGCGAGATCGCGGTCGCGACCGCGGCGGCGAACGCCCAGCACTACGAGGTGCCTGCGGCGTTCTTCGTCCACGTGCTGGGGCCGCACCTCAAGTATTCGAGCTGCTACTGGCCGCCTGGCGTCTCGACGCTCGGCGCCGCCGAGGCGGCGATGCTCGAGCTCACGGCGGCGCGCGCCGGGCTCGTCGATGGCCAGGCCGTGCTAGATCTCGGGTGCGGCTGGGGGTCGTTCACGCTGTGGGCGGCGGCGCGGTATCCGGCGAGCCGGTTCACCGCGGTGTCGCACTCGCATTCGCAGCGCGCGTTCATCGAGGCCCAGGCCGCCGCGCGCGGGTTGACCAACGTGACCGTCCAGACGGCGGACGTCCGCAGCCTCGAGCTGCCCGCGGCCGCGTTCGACCGCGTCGTGTCGATCGAGATGTTCGAGCACATGCGCAACTACGCCGCCCTGCTCCGCCGGATCGCCGGGTGGCTTCGGCCCGGCGGCGCGCTGTTCGTTCACGTGTTCGCCCATCGCCACCACGCCTATCCGTTCGAGGATCGCGGGGCCTCGGACTGGATGGCGCGCGAGTTCTTCACCGGTGGCCTGATGCCCTCCGCCGATCTGCTGGGCCACTTCCGCGACGACCTGGGAATCAGCGAGCACTGGCAGCTCGCCGGCACGCACTATGCGCGGACCGCGGAGGCCTGGTACCGAAACCTCATGGCGCACCGCGACGAGGTGATCGAGCTGCTCGGCTCGCGCGCCAAGCTCGAGCGCTGGCGGGTGTTCTTCCTCGCCTGCGCCGAGCTGTTCGGCTACGCGCACGGCCGCGAGTGGATCGTCGCCCACTACCTGCTCCGGCCGACCGCGCCGGCGCGGTGATCCAGCGGATCAGGCGCCGAACGCCTGATCGACGAACGCGCGCGCGCTGGCCGGGCGATCGTCGGGCGACTTGGCGAGCGCGGTGAGGATCGCGTTCTCGAGGCGAGCCGGCACATCCTTGCGGAGCTGGCGCGGCGGCGGCACCGGCTCGGAGAGGTGCGCGAAGCCGATCGCGATCGGGTTATCGCCCGTGAACGGCGGCCGGCCGCACACCAGGTGAAACGCCAGCGCGCCCAGCGCGTAGATGTCGGTGCGCGCGTCGACCGCTTTGCCGCGGACCTGCTCGGGGGCCATGTAGTGCGGCGTGCCGAGGATGGCGCCCGTGGCGGTGAGGCCATCGGCGACCGCCGTGGTCGCGAGTCCAAAATCGATGATCTTGACCATGCCGCGCTCGCCGACCAGCACGTTGCTCGGCTTGAGATCGCGATGGATCACGCCGGCCTGGTGCGCGGCGTCGAGGCCCGTGCCGATCTGGGTCAGCATGTCCTGGATATCGCGGAGCGGGACCACCCCGCGCTGGGCGATCAGCTCGGTGAGCGTTCGGCCCGCGAAGTACTCCATCGACAGGTACAGGAGCCCGGGCCGGGCCTCACCGAGGTCGTGGATGCGGATCACCGAGGGTGACGAGACCCGGCGCGCCGCGGCGGCCTCGCGGCGGAACCGCGCGACCATCGCGACCTCGTCGGCGGCGTACGCGCTCGAGATCACCTTGAGCGCCACCAGCTCGCCGAGCACCTCGTCGTCGGCGAGGTACACCGCGCCCATGCCCCCCTTGCCGAGCAGGCGCTGCACGCGATAGCGCTGGGCGAGCATCTGGCCGGGCTCCAGCGTGGCGGCCAGCGGGGCTTTGGCCCGATCGTTGCCGTGCGCGGTGGCGGTGCGATCGAGCGCCACGGCTGCCGGGGCCGGAGAGACGAAGCCTGCGTCGCCGGCTGGGACCGTCGCAGCGACCGCCGCACCGGCGCCGGTCGGGGAACGCGCCGGGGGCACCATCGAGCGCTGCTCGTCGATGACCCGGGCGAGCTTCTGGTTGAGCTCGAAGTCGACGCTCGACACGATCGACTCGAGGTTCTCGACGCGCTCGCGCAGCAGCCGGTTGTCCTCGGTGATCCGCCGGGTGTCCTGGGAGCTGCCGCCGGTTCGCGCCTCGAGCTCGAGCCTGCGCTCCTCGATGCGATGGCGATTTCGCAAGTGCACGATCAGCGGGCCAATCCCGAACGCGCCAAGAACCGCAACCAGACCCGTGATGTCCATCAGCTATACGCCTCGAGGGGTGGGCATGAGCAAATCAGGTTGCGATCGCCGTACGCGTTGTCAACCCTCGCGACGGGGGGCCAGTACTTGTGGACGCGCAGCCACGGCGCCGGGAACGCCGCTTGCTCGCGGGTATACGGCCGCTCCCACTCCGTGCCGGAAACTGCCGCCGCGGTGTGCGGCGCGTTCTTGAGCGGGTTGTTGGTGCGGTCCATCTGGCCCGCCTCGATCGCCGCGATCTCGTGGCGGATCGCGATCATCGCCTCGCAGAACCGGTCGAGCTCGGACTTGGCCTCGCTCTCGGTCGGCTCGACCATCAGCGTGCCGGGCACCGGGAACGACATCGTCGGCGCGTGGAACCCGAAGTCCATGAGGCGCTTGGCGATATCCTCGGCTTCGATCCCCGCGGTCTTCTTGAAGCCGCGGCAATCCAGGATCAGCTCGTGCGCCACGCGGCCATTCTGGCCCGAATACAGCACTGGATAGTGAGGATTCAGCCGGTGCGCGATGTAATTGGCGCCGAGGATCGCGACCTGGGTGGCGCGCTTGAGCCCGGGTTCGCCCATCATGGCGATGTAGGCGAACGAGATCGGCAGGATCGACGCCGATCCCCAGGGGGCCGCCGACACCGCGCCGACCGGCTGCGCCCCGGGCGCCGCGAGCGGATGGCCCGGCAGGTACGCCGCGAGGTGCTGGGCGACCGCGATCGGCCCCATGCCCGGACCGCCGCCGCCGTGCGGGATGCAGAACGTCTTGTGAAGATTGAGGTGGCAGACGTCGGCGCCGATCGCACCCGGCCGGGTCAGGCCGACCTGCGCGTTCATGTTGGCGCCATCCATGTAGACCTGGCCGCCGTGGCGATGGACGATCTCGCAGATCTCGCGGATCGGCCCCTCGAACACGCCGTGGGTCGACGGGTAGGTGATCATGAGCGCGCCGAGCTGGCCGGCGTGGCGCTCGGCCTTGGCGCGCAGATCGGCCATGTCGATCGTGCCGTCGGCCGCCGAGGCGACCACGACGACCTGCATGCCGGCGAGCACCGCCGACGCTGGGTTGGTGCCGTGCGCCGACTGCGGGATCAGGCAGATCGTGCGGTGGCCCTCGTTGCGGCCCAGGTGATAGGCGCGGATCGCGAGCAGGCCAGCGTACTCGCCCTGCGCGCCCGAGTTGGGCTGCAGCGACACCGCCGCGAACCCGGTGATCTCGGCGAGCCAGGCCTCGAGCTGATCGAACATCGCGCGATAGCCGCCCCACTGCTCGGCGGGTGCGAACGGGTGCATCCGGCCGAACTCGGGCCAGGTCACCGGCAGCATCTCGGTCGTCGCGTTGAGCTTCATCGTGCACGAGCCGAGCGGGATCATCGACGTGGTGAGCGACAGATCCTTGGTCGTCAGCCGGTTCAGGTAGCGCAGCATCTCGTGCTCGGACCGGTAGCGATGGAAGGTCTGGTGGGTCAAGAACTCCGAGGTCCGGCGCAGCGCCAGCGCCGGCAGCTCGGTCGCCTGGGCGAGCGCCGCGACGTCGAACGGCAGCTCGTCGTGGCCGACCGCGAACGCCTCGAGCACCGCGTGGATATCGGCGAAGCTCGTGGTCTCGTCGCACGAGATGCCGACCCCGTCGTCGTAGCGCCGGAGGTTGATGCCGCGGTCGATCGCGCGCGCCAGGACCTGGGCCTGGGCGTGGGCATCCAGGTCGATGCGCAGCGTGTCGAACCGCTCGCCGCCGCGCACCGCGACGCCGAGCTTGGCGAGCCCGGCCGCGACCACCGCGGTGAACCCGCGGACGCGCTCGGCGATCCGGACCAGCCCGTCGGGGCCGTGATAGACCGCGTACATCGACGCCATCACGGCGAGCAGGACCTGCGACGTGCAGATGTTCGAGGTCGCCTTCTCGCGGCGGATGTGTTGCTCGCGGGTCTGCAGCGCGAGCCGGAACGCGACCTTGCCCTTGGCGTCGCGGGACGCGCCGATGATGCGGCCGGGCAGCTGGCGCCGGAAGTCTTCCTTGGCGGACAGAAACGCCGCGTGCGGGCCGCCAAAGCCCATCGGCACGCCAAACCGCTGCGCCGAGCCGATCGCGATATCGGCGCCGAGCTCGCCCGGCGGCACCAGCACGGTCAGCGCCAGCAGGTCGGTCGCCATCACGACCGCGGCGCCGGCCGCGTGGATCTGGTCGATCACCGCGCGGTAGTCCTCGATCCGGCCGTCCGTCGTCGGGTACGACAGCAGCACGCCGGCGACGTCGGCGCCGAGCCCCCTGGCGATCTCGGCGACCGTGCCGACCCGGAGCTCGATGCCGAGCGGCTCGGCGCGGGTCCGCATCACCGCGATGGTCTGCGGGTGGGTCTCGGCCTGGACCCAGAACGCCATGCGCTTGCCGGCATCGCTGCGCACGTGCTCGATGCACATGTTCATCGCCTCGGCGGCCGCGGTCGCCTCGTCGAGCAGCGAGGCATTGGCCATCGGCAGCGCGGTGAGGTTCTCGATCATGGTCTGGAAGTTGATCAGCGCCTCGAGCCGGCCCTGCGAGATCTCGGGCTGGTACGGCGTGTACTGCGTGTACCAGCCCGGATTCTCGAGCACGTTGCGCAGCAGCACCGGCGGGGTGATCGTATCGTAGTAGCCCTGGCCGATGAACGACCGCAGCACGACGTTGTCGGCCGCGAGGTTCTTCATCTCGTCGATCAGCTCGTGCTCGCCCAGCGGCAGCCGATCGCCCAGCGCCAGCGGCCTGGCGAGCCGGATCGCGGCGGGCACCACGGCGGTGGCGAGCTCATCGAGGCTGCGATAGCCGAGCACGGCGAGCATCTCGGCGATCTCCGGATCGGTCGGCGAGATGTGGCGGCGCGCAAACGTATCGGAAGAAGCCAGAATATCGGAGTGCACGGGCGCACCCTACCAAGCGGGAATGACGTTGAAAACACCTCGCATCGCGCGCGCCTCCGCGTCCGATCGCCGCGGCTCGCCCGCGCGCGCCTGGGGCGCACCGACTAGTAGACCACGGCGAGCGTGGCGGACCCGCCGATCGAGCGATCCGTCAGGCCGGCGACGTCCTTGGTGGTCGGGTCGCCATCGACGTTACCCGACCGCGCACCGATCCCCGTGAACGCGTAGCCGATCTGCGTGAACTCGCCGGCCAGCCGGACCACGAACCGGGGGGTCACCTGGATCTCGACCGCGGCCAGGCCCTCGGCGCCGAACACGGTAGCCTGGCCGTACGAGCTGTTGCTCTGGATCCCGCCGGAATCGAGCACGATCAGGCCGCGGGCGCCGAGCGCGACGGCGATCCGCGCGGTGACCGGCAGCCGGAAGGTCGCGCCGGGGTCGACCAGCGCGTAGTTCGTGTTCGGCGAGTCGCGCAGGACGCTGTCGATCACCGCCGGATCGGTCAGCCCCGATCGGTCAGGCGAGAACAGCCGCTTGCCGAACCCCAGGCCGAAGGTCAACGTCGGGGGCGCCGGCGCGGCGCCGATCGCCCAGCGATAGCGCAGGCCGACCGCGTAGCTGCGCTGCTTGACCGGCACCGTGGTGCCCGTCGCCAAGGTCGGCGCGGTGAGGCCGAACGACTGGTCGTAGGCGATCGCGATGCCGACCGGGGCCAGCGCGCCGCTCGGGTTGGTGTACGCCATCGGGTAGACCTCGGCCTCGAACCGAACCCCGGGCGCCGAGCCCGCGTAGTTGTTGGGCTTGCCGACGATGTTGCGGGCGTCGAACGTGTAGCTGCGGTCGACCAGCGAGGCGCCGAGCGCGACGCGCGCGATCGGCGGGTTCGGCCGGCGCGCCGGCGCGGCGGGCGGTTCCGGCGCGGCGCGGGTCTGGGCGCCGGCGGGCGCGGCGGCGACCGTCTTGCCGGGCGAGGCGGGCGCCGGGTCCGGCTCGGCGTCGTCGGTGGCCTGCTCGTCGTCGGCCTTGGCCTTCTTGACCGGTCGGGCGTCGCTGGCCTCGCCGAGCCCGGCGTTGGCGATCCGATCGAGCACCTTGTCGTGCAGCATCGAGCGGAACTTGTCGGACGTCGGGTCCTTGAAGCTGACCGTGAAGCCCTTGGCCATCTGCTTGCCGATGTAGAGCCTCAGCTTGAGCTTCTTGATCGCGCCGGCCTTGTCGAGCTTGCCCGCGATGACGGCGTCGGCAGCGAGCTCGATCGCCAGCGCGCGGAGCTCGAGCTCGGTGAACGCGGCCGGCTCGCCGACCTTGTCGGCCGCGCGATTGACGTCCTTGCTGGCGACCAGCGTCAGGTCCCGGCCCCCGAGCGCCTCGCTCACCGCGTCGCGCAGCTCGCCGCTCGCGTCGCCTTCGATCCGCAGGATGGCGACCCTCGGCTTCGCCGCGGCGGCGTGCGCCGACAGCAAGAACACCGCGCAAACAACCAACGGCAGTGATCGAGTCATGTGCTCCGCGTGCTCCGCTTGGGCCCAACCCAGCGGGGCCAAGCGACGATTATACACACGGCCCGGCGCCGCCAGCCGCGGTGTGGGTCACACGCCGCTTGCCAAGTCCCCCCAGGCATGGCCGACTGAGCTCCGCATGGATCCCGTCGACCGCCGCAACCTCACCATCACCGGGCGCCACCGGGCTGTCGCCGGGCCGCACATCACCGTCGAGGACGACGTCCTGGTGATCGTCACCCAGGCGTTTGGACCGCGCGGCGACAACCTCGTCGGGATCTCGGGGGTCGAGTTCGACGGCCACCCGGCGGTGACGATCGGAATCCGCGCGGCGGGCCACGAGGGGCTGCTTCACCTGTCGCCGATCCACGGCGATGGCCGCAAGACCCGGCCGTACGAGATCGCGCCCGGCACGCGCTGCGAGCTGTTCTGCCCCGTGTCGCGCCAGCCGCTCGATCTGATCGGCGATGTCGACGATGGCTCCGGCGCGCGGTACTACGCGATCTACCTGACGCCGCAGCTGTCGCGCGGCTCGATGCTCACGATCAGCGACCTGTGGGGGCACTACCACTCGCGGATCGTCGATGAATTCGAGCTGATCTCGACGTGGGCCGCGCGCCACGACGCGCCGCAGCCGGGCTGACCGGGCCGAAGGTCCATGCGTTCCTGATCTAGAGATCGTAGAGATAGAAGTAGGCGCGCAGGTTGGCATTGGCGAGCGGCTTCTTGATCCGGGGCGCGCCGAGCGCCGGGAAGAACGCCTGCTCGAGCAGCGGGTTGCCGACGAGGAAGCCCGCGCGCCAGCCGCGGAACCGGTGGCACGCGTCGGCGAGCCGGCCGTACAGCTGGTGGAGATCGGCCTCATCGAGCCGCTCGCCGTAGGGCGGGTTGGCGAGCAGCACGCCGGTGCCGCCGGCGTGGCCGCGCTCGCGCGCGATGTCGGCGATGATCTCGGGCCGGAGCTGGGTGGCGTCGCCGCGCTGCCACACGACCTGATCGGCGATCCCCGCGGCCCGCGCGTTGTCGCGCGCGGCGGCGAGCACGGCGAGGTCGAGATCGCAGCCGATCACCAGCGGGGCCGCGTCGGGGAACAGCGCCGCCGCCGGGCGCGCCAGGCCGAGCGCGTCGAGCGCCGGGGCGAGCCGCGGGGTGGCGCGCGCCGCGAGCACGGCCTCGAGCGGGATCGTGCCCGAGCCGCACATCGGATCGACCAGGATATCGCTGCGCGGATCGAACCGGCACAGCATCAGCAGCACCGCGGCGAGGTGCTCGCGCAGCGGCGCTTCGCCGGCGTCGCGCCGCCAGCCGCGCTGCGACAGCGAGCCGCCGCCGAGATCGATCGACACCACGAGCTCGCCGCGGTCGTCCATCCGGGCGACCCAGTGCAGCGTCGGATCGTGCGGATCGACGTGCAGCCGGATCCCGCGCCGCGCCGCCGCGTCGATCAGCGCGTTCTTGACCGTGCCGACGATCTGGCGCTCGCCGGCCGCGAACGCCTCGACCCGGCGCGCCTCGATCGACAGGCCGTCGCCGTCGCGAAGCAGCGCCCGGCCGTCGTCGCGGATATCGCCGACCAGCTCGTCATACAGCGGCTCGAGCCGCGTCGCGCGCGATCGGTAGACGTCCCACACCACGCGGGTCGGCGTGCGCATGTAGGTGACCGCGGCCCACGCGAGATCTTTGTCGAACGGCAGCACGAGCTGGCCGAGCCCCTCCTTGCGCGGCGTGGGCGGCCGGACGCCGAGCGCGCGGCGGGCGATCCGGGTCAGCTCGGCGGCCATGACGACGTTGGTCTGGGTCGATCCGATGATGCGCAGCTCGTCGACGATCACGAGGCCTCCAGGCCATTGAGCGTGGCGAGCAGGCCCGCCTCGGCGAAGAATCGCTTGTGCAGGTAGAGGCCGCGGGCCCGCGTACCGGCCGGGCCCTTGGGCCGATCGTGGAGGTAGCGCCGGGTCAGCCGCGCGACCTCCGGATCCCAGTCGAGCAGGTACCAGGACACGAGGGTCGCGTCGCCGGGCTCGACGCTGGCGCGGGCGAGCCACAGCGTGCGGGCGAGCTTGGCGAGCGCCGGCTCGCCGGTCATGGCGATCGCCGGATCCTCGAGCACGCGCCACCATCCGCCGGGCTCGCGGGCGACCGGCACGGTCTTGACCTCGACGTCGCCGCGCCAGTCGGGCTCGGCGTCGTTGCCCTGGGCGATGCCGAGCAGCCGCGCCGCGCGCAGGCCCCACGCGCCCTTGTCGCGGCCGCGCCCGCCGAGCCGGACGCCGATCGCCCGGTCGGCCGCCGCGAGCAGCTCGTCGAGCGTGTCCGGCTCGGCTTCGGGTGGCTGCGCGGCGCGCGCCGCGGGGACCTCTCGCGGCCAGCCCGGGCTCGGTGGGTACAGCCCGCGCGGCCGGGCCTGCACGACGAGGTGGCCGCCGAGCACGATCGGCCGCGGCTGCACGCCGGGCGCGACCTCGACGCCGCCGCGCTCGAGCGCCGCCCCGCGGCCCCACAGCGCCGCCCGCAGCTCCGGCGAGCGCGCGTCCCCGCGCATCTGCAGCCGCAGCGCGAGCGCGGCGAGCTCGCCCCGGGTCATCGCGTTGAGCAGGCCGCAGAGATCGCCGTCCCACCGCGCGATCAGCCGCGCCGTGGCCTGCTCGACGTCGAGCGGCCCGCGCGGCCCGGGCGCCGCCGCGGCGGCCACGAGCCGCGGCACGCGCAGCACCGCGAGCCGGCGGATCACCTCCGGCGGCAACAGCGAGACCATGTGGACGACCGCGTTCATGAGCGTGGCGGCGATACCGGCTCGACGGGCCGAGACCTGCGGCGCAGCATGCTACGGTCGCGCCATGCGCAGCAACCCGGGGGGCTCGGCGATCGCGATCGCCGTGGCGATCTCCGCGTAGGCGCCCGCGGTCGATCGCGACGAGGGCGACCGCCTGGCGGGACCGCTGGGCGCGGCGCGCGTCACCGCCGCGAGAACAGCGCCCAGTAGTCGAGCTCGAGGACGATCCGCGGGTCCTTGGTGCCCGAGAGCAGCGGCGCGATCTCCGGCAGCTCGGTCGGGCTGACGTTCTTGACCGCCGAGAGCCGCAGCCGCAGCGCGCCGACGTCGGCCCGGCCCGGCAGCTCGGCGCGCTCGACGACCTCGGTGAACGCGCGCAGCGTGTCGCCGGCGAACGTCGGCGCGACGTGGGCGCCGCCGTTCCACGCGGCGATCTTGAGCGAGGTCTGCAGGCCGTTCTGCGCCAGCGCCATCGCCACGCTGATCACGTGGCCGCCGTAGACGATGCGCCGGCCGAACCGCGACTCGGCCATGCCGCGCGCATCGCAGTGGACCTGCGCGCTGTTGTGGTACAGCCGCGTCGCCTGGACGTGATCGGCTTCCTCGATGGTCATCGCGTCGGGGTGATCGAGCCGCTCGCCGGGCGCGTAATCGTCCCACCGCGCGGTGCCGCCGAACGCCCACGCGAGATCCGGAAACCGTTGCAGGTTCATCGTGTCCGGCACCGGGATCCGGTCGGGAGTCACCACGGCGAGAAGCGGCGGCACCGCGCTCACGCCCTTGGCCTGGGCCTTGTCGCGCTTGGGCACCATGACCCAGCGCACGTAGCTAAGGACCTCCTGACCCTTCTGGTTGGTGCCGCGCGTCCGGACATAGACCACGCCGCCCTCGCCGCTCGACAGCTCGCGCAGCCCGATGACCTCGCTCTCGGCGACCAGCGTGTCCCCGGGGTACACCGGCCGCGTGAACCGCACATCGGCGTAGCCAAGGTTGGCCGTGGCATTGTGAGACACGTCCGGCACCGACTTGCCGAACACGATGTGAAATACCAGGAGATCGGGGACCACCTCGCGCATGAAGCCGAGCGAACGGGCCACCTCGGTCGACGAGGCGAGCGGCGGCCGCTCCCCGGTGAGCGCCATGTACAGCGCGATGTCGCCGCCATGCACCGTGCGGGGGATCGCGTGCAGCAAGCGCTGGCCGACGCTGAAGTCTTCGAAAAACCGACCGATCGAGACCTTTCTCATGGCAAGACCGCGAACCTATCGCCGCTGGCAAAAATCGACAAGCGCACCTGCGACCTGTGGCGATGTGCTGCGGTGATCCGGATCGCCAGCATCTGTAAATATTTGCCGTCGTCGCGCGACGGCGCTGTCACAGAAACGCTGCCATCCATTGCTACCGTGAGGCTCTCATGCAGGCATTCCTGGGCGACTACCGGTTGATCGCCACGCTCGGACGTGGCGGTATGGCGGAGGTTTTCCTGGCCGTCCGGAGCGGCATGGTGGGCTTTCACAAGCTCGTCGTCATCAAGCGGCTGCGCGCCGATCTGGTCGCGCAGCCCCAGGCCGCCCGGTACCGCACGCTGATGCTCGACGAGGCGCGGCTCGCCGCGCGGCTCAACCACCCGAACATCGTGCAGACCTTCGAGGTCGGCGACCAGCAAGGCGCCCCGTTCCTCGCGATGGAGTACCTCGACGGTCAGCCGCTCAGCCGGGTGCTGGCGCAGGCGCGCCGGATGGCGGTGCCGCTGCCGATCGAGCTCGCGCTGCAGATCGTCGGCGGCGTGCTGAGCGGCCTGGGCTACGCCCACGATCTCGCCGACTACGATGGCATGCCGCTCGACATCGTGCACCGCGACGTCGGCCCGCAGAACACGTTCTGGACCTACGAAGGCGACATCAAGCTCGTCGATTTCGGCGTCGCGAAGTTCGCGCTCAACACCGACGAGACCGAGGCCGGCGTCGTCAAGGGCAAGCTGACGTACATGGCGCCCGAGCAGGCGCGCGGCCAGGCGATCGATCGCCGCGCCGATCTGTTCGTCACCGGCATCCTGTTGTGGGAGCTCATCACCGGGCGGCGCCTGCTGCGCGCGCCGTCGCAGGCCGCGTCGCTCGAGCGCCTGCTGTTCGAGGAGCTGCCGTCGCCCGCTCGCATCATCCCGGATCTCGATCCGGCGATCGCGCGGATCTGCGAGCGCGCGCTCCAGCGCGACCGCGAACGCCGCTACCAGACCGCCGGCGAGATGCGGGCCGATCTCGAGCAGATCGCGGTGGCCAGGCCGCCCCGGCGCGAGGACCTGAGCGGGTTCATCCAGCCGCTGTTCCGCGACGAGCGCGCCGTGATGGCGCAGCACATCCGCGACGCGCTCGCCGGCGATGGCGAGCTGCTGTCGCTGTCGACCCCCGAGCTCCTGACCTCGCGCAGCAACGCGGTCGCCAGCGCGCCCGGCAGCACCAGCCTTCCGGCCGTGCACGGCGATGCCGACCGGACCACGCCGAGCCGCCAGCCCAACGAGAGCGTCGCGGAGCCCGGGCGCTCGATGAGCTTCCCGACGTCGCCGGCGGCCCCCACCGCGGCGATGCCCCCGCTGAGCCCCCCGCTGCCGGCGCAGCGCCACCGGCGCTGGGCGATCGGCGCGGGCGTGGGCCTCGGCGCGATCGTCGCGGTGGTCGTCGGCGTCGCGGTGTCGCGCAGCCCGGGCGCGCCCGCCGTCGCCACCAGGTCCGCGCCGCCCCCGCCGTTCGCGTCGCCCGTGCCAGCCGGCGCCGCGGCCGCAGGTCGGGTCGCAGCCCCCGCCGCGCCGCGCGCCGAGCGCATAGCCGACCTCCGGCTGTGCGGCTCCAACACGATCGGCGCCGAGCTCGGCCCGGCCCTCGTCGAGGCCTTCCTCAAGCGCAAGGGCGCCCAGACGGTCGCCCGCGAGGTCGAGCCCGAGCACGCCAAGCTGACCGCCCAGCTCGGCGGCCAGACCCTGGTGATCGATGTCCGCGCCGCCGGCTCGGCCACCGCGTTCGAAGGCCTGCTCGCCGGCACCTGCGACCTCGGCATGGCGTCGCGCCCGATCAACGACAAGGAGATCAAGAAGCTCGCCGATGCCGGCCTCGGCGACCTCAGCTCGCCGGCCACCGAGCACGTGATCGGCCTCGACGGCATCGCCGTCATCGTCCACCCCAACAACAAGCTCGCCGCGCTCGACAAGGGCCAGCTCCACGACATCTTCACCGGCAAGGTCACCGACTGGCGAGAGGTCGGCGGGGCGCCGGGGCCGATCACGCTGCTCGCCCGCGACAACAAGTCCGGCACGTTCGATACGTTCAAGGCGCTGGTGCTCGGCGCCGACCCGCTGCTGGCCTCGGCGCGCCGGCTCGCGGAGAGCGACGTCCTGGCGGACGCGGTCGCCAGCGATCCGACGGCGATCGGCTTCATCGGCCTGGCCTACGTGCGATCGGCCAAGGCGCTGCAGGTCGGCGATGCCGGCGCCTCCCCCAAACTGCCGACGTCGTTCACGGTCACCACCGAGGAGTACATGCTGTCGCGCCGGCTGTTCATGTACTCGACGCCGACCCCGCGCACCCCGCTGGTCACCGAGCTGGTCAGCTACGTGCTGTCGCCGCAGGGCCAGGCCGTCGTGCGCGACACCAACTTCATCGACCTCAGCGTGGCGCTGCGCGATGGCGACCCGTGCGATCTGCGGTGCCCCAGGACCTACGCGGCGCTGGTCGCGCACGCCCAGCGGATCTCGCTCGACTTCCGGTTCCGCGTCGGCAGCGGTGAGGTCGACAGCCGCGCGAACCGCGACCTCGATCGGGTCGTCCAGTTCCTGCGTGGCTACCCCAACGCCAAGCTGATGCTGCTCGGGTTCTCCGACGCCGCCGGCGTCCCGCTCGCCAACCTCCGGCTGTCGCAGCAGCGCGCCGCCACGATCGCCAAGGAGCTGGCCGTCCGCGGCATCCACGCCGCGCTGGTCGATGGCTTCGGCGCCGCCATGCCGGTCGCGTCGAACGCGACCGAGGCGGACCGCCAGCGCAACCGCCGCGTGGAAGCGTGGCTCGAGCTACCGCATTGACATGGCGCGACGCGACGAACGCAAGGAGTATCGATGATCTACGATGACGACGACGAGATGCTGGACCAGATCGACGAGGAGCTCGAGCTCGATCTCGCCGACGATTGGCTCGCCAACGCCCACGGCGCCGCCCCGCCCGACGCCACCGGCGCGCAGCTGAGCCGGACGGTCTACCTGCGCGAGCTGTTCCGGCTCCAGGGCGAGCTCATCAAGCTGCAGGACACGGTCGTCAAGGACAAGCGCAAGGTCGTCGTGATCTTCGAGGGCCGCGACGCCGCCGGCAAGGGCGGCGCGATCAAGCGCATCACCCAGCGGCTGAACCCGCGGATCTGCCGCGTCGTCGCGCTGCCGGCGCCCAACGATCGCGAGCGCACGCAGTGGTACTTCCAGCGCTACGTCCCGCACCTGCCCGCCGCGGGCGAGATCGTGCTGCTCGACCGCAGCTGGTACAACCGCGCCGGCGTCGAGCGGGTCATGGGGTTCTGCACCGACGCCGAGTACGAGGAGTTCTTCCGGACCGTCCCCGACTTCGAGAAGATGCTGATCCGGTCCGGCATCATCCTGGTCAAGTACTGGTTCTCGATCTCCGACGAGGAGCAGCAGCGGCGGTTCCTGCTGCGCGCCCGCGATCCGCTCAAGCAGTGGAAGCTGTCGCCGATGGACCTCGAGTCGCGGCGGCGCTGGGAGCGCTACACGCTCGCCAAGCAGGTCATGCTCGAGAAGACCCACATCCCCGAGGCGCCGTGGTGGATCGTCGAGGCCGACGACAAGCGGCGCGCGCGGCTCAACTGCATCTTCCACCTGCTCTCGCAGGTGCCGTACACCGAGGTGCCGCACGAGCCGGTCACGCTGCCCGAGCGCATCCACGATCCGGACTACACGCGCACCCCGATCCCCAAGCAGATGTACGTGCCGTCCAAGTTCTGACGGCGGACCGCGAGCGCGGGGGCCTGCTCGTGCGCGCCCCGCACCAACCAGCGCCGCTGACCTACCTTAGCGTCGGCGGTCGGCTTCGAACAGCTTCGCGGTCAGGCCCGCGGCCAGGTCGGTCAAGCGGGCCAGCGCGCGGGCCGCGTCGGCTTGCGCGGCGAGCCGCGCGCGGATGCGGTCGACCCCGGCCGCGCCGGCGTCCGAGGCGCGCTGCCGCGTGGTGACGTCGAGCACCGAGAGCGGATCGGCGCCGCCGAGCTGGCTGCGCAGCGCGGAGATCCGCGCGCGCGCTTCGCGGAGCGCGTCGGCGACGTCGTCGGCGAACGCGGCGATCAGCTCGGCGTCGCCGATCGCCAGGGCGTCGATCTCCACCAGCGCCAGATCGCGCAGCCGGGTCGACAGCGCCTCGTCGAGATCGGTCGCCTGGCCCGGCGCGCGCACGCCGACGGTGTACTCCAGCGTGCGATCGAGCGTCACTTGGCGGCCTTGGGATCTTTGGTCGCCGCCTCGGCCGCCGCGGCCAGCTGGTTGTGCCGGGCCGCCTTCTGCTCGGCCATCTTGTCCTTGAGCTGGGCCAGCGGATCAACGGCGTCGCCGCCGGTGAGCTGGCCCGCCGAGCGCGCGGCGGCCTGGAGCTTGGCGTCGAACGCCTGGGTCTCGAGCTCGTCGCCGCGCATCGCCGCGTCGACCTCGGTGGCGATCGCCTCGCTGTCGATCCGATCCTCGGCCGCGGCGAACCGATCCCACACCGAGCTGTCGTTGCCGAACGCGTCGCCGCCTGGGGCGCGCGCCGCGGCGATCTGGGTCGCCAGCGTGCCCTTGCGCATCTTCAGCATGGCCAGCTTGGTCTCGAACTCCTTGCGGCTCTTGTTGAGCTGGATCGCGTAGCTCGCGGCCTCGTGCTTGTCGTGCTCGATCTGGGCGGCGAGGGTCTCGGCGGCCTTCTTCTCGCGCAGCGCGACCTTGGCCGCGTCGTCGTCGCCCGCCTTGATCGCGAGCATGGCGCGGCGCTCCCAGTCGGTGGCCTTGGCGCGCTGCTTCTCGATGTCCTGGTCGAGCTGCTTGACCGTGGTCTTGTACGACAGGAGCTCGGCCAGCGCCTTCTTGCGGCCGTCCTCGAGCTCGAGGATCGCCATGTCGAGCTCCTTGGCCGGGTCGACGGACTTGTCGATCGCGGCGCTCGCCTTGCTCGAGATGCCGTTCTTGATCCGGGAGAAGATGCCCATGGCGGGGAGCTTAGCCCCAAATCGGCGAGCCCGCTCAGTCCTTGCCCAGCCCGTACTTGCGGTAGCGCTGGCGAAACTGGTCGTACGACAGGCCGAGCAGCGCCGCGGCTTCCTTCTGCTTGTAGCGCGTGCGCTCGAGCGCGTCCTTGCACAGCCAGGCCTCGAACGCGTCGACCCGATCGGGCAGCGCGAGCCGGCGATCGTCCTCGAACGAACCGCCCGAGGCCTGGGGGGCCGCCTCGGGGGGCAGCGCCGCTTCGACGTCGGCGGCGGTCAGCACCTCGCCCTGCGCCATGTAGACCGCGCGCTCGACGATGTTCTTCAGCTCGCGGACGTTGCCCGGGTAGTCGTACGACGCGAACCGATCGAGCGCCCCGGCGCTGATCTCCTTGACGTTGATCCCGGCGACCTCCTGGCGGAACCGGATCAGGAAGTGGACCGCGAGCACCGGCACGTCGTCGCGGCGCGCGGCCAAGGGCGGCAGGTTGATCACCTCGAAGGCGAGCCGATCGTAGAGGTCGGGCCGGAACTTGCCGTCGAGCATCGCCTGCTTGAGATCGAGGTTGGTCGCGGCGATCACCCGGACGTTGACCTGGATCGACTCGCTGCCGGCGACCCGCTCGAACCGCTGGTACTCGAGCACGCGCAGGATCTTGGCCTGGAAGTCGAGCGACATGTTGCCGATCTCGTCGAGGAACAGCGTGCCGCCGTCGGCGAGCTCGAACTTGCCCTCCTTCTGCTTGGTCGCGCCGGTGAACGCGCCCTCCTCGTGGCCGAACAGCTCGCTCTCGAGCAGGCTCTCGGCGACCGCGGCGCAGTTGATCGTGATGTAGGGCTCCGAAGCCCGCGGCGACAGCGTGTGGATCGCGCGGGCCACCAGCTCCTTGCCGGTGCCGCGCGGCCCGAGCACCAGCACCGGCCGCGGCACCGGCGCGACCTTCTCGATCTTGGTCATCACCTGGCGCATGGCCTGCGAGTCGCCGACGATCTGCCAGCGCCGGCCGGCCGCCTTGCGCAGTCGCTCGTTGGTCGCGCGCAGCTCGCGGTTCTCGTCCTCGAGCCGCTTGCGATCGAGCGCGTGCTGCAGGATCCGCTCGACCTTCTCCACCGAGATCTGCAGCTTGTCCTCGAGGTACGGATCCTTGGTGATGAAGTCGACCGCGCCGGCCTTCACGGCGGCGACCGCGTCGTCGATCGTGCCGTGGCCGGTCAGGATGATGATCGGCAGGTCCGGCAGGCGCGCGCGGATCGCGCGGCAGATCTCGATGCCGCTGCGCCGCCCGGGCCCCAGGTCGAGATCGAGCACCGCGAGATCGGCGTCGTTGCTGGCGAGCCAGGCGATCGCGTCCTCGCCGTCGTCGAAGCTCACCACGTTGGAGCCCCGCGCGCGGAACACGTCGCCGAGCAGCCGCCGGACCTCGGCCTGGTCGTCGACGCAGACGATCGTCCCGATCGTCACGGCACGCCTCGCTCGGTCGTGGTCCACAGCGGCAGCTGCGACAGCCCGGTCTTGTCGGTCGGCAGGGTGATCGTGATCGTCGTGCCACGGCCCTCCTCGGACTCGACGGTGATCCGGCCGTGGTGCGCCGCGATCACGCGCTCGGCGATCGCCAGGCCGACGCCCGAGCCGGTCTCCTTGGTGGTGAACCCGGGGACGAACAGCCGGTTCAGGTGGGCGCGCGGGATGCCCGGACCGGTATCGCTCACCACCAGCTCGACGAGCGGCGCGGCGCTGCCCCCGGGCGCCGCGATCGCGCGCACCCGCACGGCGACCTCGCCCTGGGCCGCCGCGCAGGCCTCGGCGGCGTTCGACACCACGTTCAGCAGGGCCTCGCGCAGCAGCATGCGGTCGCCGCGCACGTCGGGCAGCCCCGCCGCGGTCTCGAGCGCGATCACGACCTGCTGGCTGCGCGCCTGCGCGGCCACGACGACCTCGTGGACCAGCGGCGAGAGCGGCACCAGCTCGACCGTCGGGGTCGGCGATTGCAGCGAACGCAGGTACTGCGCCCACTCCTCGTAGAGCGAGGTCACGTCGGTCTCGAGATCGCGCAGCCGCTCGACCAGGTCGGCGCTGATCACAGGCTTGCCGGGATCGCCGACCAGCTTGCGCGCCGAGCGGGTCCGCGCGCCGATGATGCCGAGCAGGTTCTTGACCCGGTGGCCGTGGGCGTAGACCCCGGCGAGCACGTCGTGCCGGGTGACCTCGGCGGTCGCGGTGACCAGCCGGGGCGCGACCAGGCCAGCGGCGCTGCCGGCGCCCGGGGTGGCCGCGTCGAGCAACCGGCGGACCACGAGGCCCAGGCTCGGCGATTGCGCGTCGAGCATGCGCGCGGCGTTGCGCCACGCCAGGCCGTGGCTGGCGTCGATCCGCAGCGCCCGCTCGATCTCGGCGAGCGCCCCCGCCTGATCGCCGCGGTCGAGCATCAGCAGCGCGAGCCGGCACGCCGCCGCGGTGTGGCCGGGCTGGAACGCGAGGCCCTTGCGGTAGGCGTCCTCGGCCTGGCCGCGCATCTGGGGATCCTCGGCGCACAGCGAGCCATAGAGGAACTGCAGCCGCGCGCGATCGACCGCCGCGAGATCCTCGACGACGGCGGCCTGGATCACCGACTCGAGCTCGGCGAGCACGGCCGCGCGATCGGCGGTCGCGGGCTTGCGCGCCCGGCGCTCGAGCCGGCGCAGCCGGATCGCGGCGCTGTCGCCCAGCCCCGCGAGCTCCTGATCGATCGCGCGATCGGTGACCTGGGAGTCGCCGGCGGCCTGGCGGGCCGACAGCAGCGCCGCGGCGCAGATCGCAGCTCCAGCCTGGCCGCGCGCGGCCAGGCTGATGGTCTGGGCATCGGCACCCCGACCATGCGCCACCACGGTCGCGGCGACCTCCTCGATCAGGTTCAGATCGGGCGGCAGCTTGGCGGCGGCCACGAGCATGGTCTCGAACGCGGCCGCGGCCTGCGCGGCCACCCCGGGCGCGTCGCCGTGGGCATCGGCGGCGCGCGCCAGCTCGAGGTGAGCGCGCACCCGGTCCCACGGCGTCAGCGTGGGCGCATCGAGCGCCGCGAGCAGCGACATCCGCGCCCCCGCCAGCTCGCCGGCCGCCAGCTGGGCCCGCCCAAGCAGGATCTTGGTCGCCGGGCCCGGCGCGCGCTTGGCGGCTTCGGCGGCGTACTTGCGCGCAGCCTGGACGTCACCCTGGGCGAGCGCCACGTCGGTGAGCCGCAGCGCCGGCGTCACGTCGTCGCTCTGCGCCAGGGCCCGCACCAGCGCGCTCTTGGCCGCCGCTGGCAGGCCCAACGCCCAGTAGCGGTCACCCAAGGCGAGCAACGTGCTCCGCGATCCCACCGTGGAATCCTACTCGACCGCGCGCGGAGAAGCGGCCCACATCCACCGCAAATGACGCAGGCGGTTCAGCGCTACGCGAGCTGGTTCTTGCGCCGCGCGATGTGCCGCTCGAGCCCGTCGATCGCGTCGGCGAGCCGCGCGCGCGCCTCGCCGCGGTAATCGGCTTCGTTGTGCGAACCGCGCAGCGTGGCGGCGACGCGGTCGAGCAGCTCGACCTCGGCGATCGCCCGCGACCTCAGCGATTCGTGCATCGCCTTGAAGTCGCCGAAGAAGTCCTGAAGCATATCGCCGCGCCGCAGCGGCGTGACCGGCCCGAGCCGGCCCTCGGCCATGCGCTCGAAGTACATCGAGACCTTGAACAGCGGCCCGGCGACCTTGTGCGTCATGATCACGAGATACGCTGACAGGATCACGACCAGGCCGAACCCGACGATGACCATCTTGTAGACCAGCATCTGGTCGTCGGACTCGAGCCCGCTGGTGACCTGCTCCTGGAACTCCTTGCTGGGATCGGCCTGGGTCAGGACCTTGAGGTCGCCCTCGATCGACTCGGACGCGACCCGGTGCTGGTGGTAGATCATGTAGCCGAGCGTCGCGGCGATCACCGCCGACAAGACCGAGACCAGCACCACGTAGCGCAGCTGCAGGCGCTTATCGAGCAGGTAGTTCGAGATCTTGCGGTGGTGCTGGGTGCGCGGCGCCGGCGAGCCGGTGGCGGCGGTCGGATCACTCAATGGACTTCTCCTTCCGTGCGACGAGCTCGCGGAGCTCGGCGATGGCCGGGTGACCGCCCGCCCCCGCCGCCTCGGCCGCGGCGATCACCGCCGTGACCTGCGAGATGTCGTCGCGCTGCATCGCCACGATGCCGTCGTGAGCGAGCTTGAAGTGATCGTAGAACTCGACGAGCTGGTCGCCCTTGCGCAGGTTGTAGACCTTGTCGAACCGGCCGGCGCGCATCTTGGTCAGGTAGAGGCTGACCTTGAACAGCGGCCCGGCCACGCGGTGGGTCATCTTGATGCCGTAGACCGCGAGGCCGACGACGAGCAGAATGCCGGTCGCGATCATCGCCCACAGGATGAGGAGGCGATCGAACTCGAGCCGGTCGAACTTGCTGACCTGGAGCAGCTCGCACGCCCAGTGCGCCACGATCTGCTCGGCGAGATCGCGAGGCAGCGTCAGCGTCATCGAGCTCTCGTCGATCTGGACGTTGACGTGGTGGGGTTCGTCGTCAGGCGCGGCCGCCGATCCAGCCGCCGCAGCGCCGCCCGCCACGGCCGAGCCGGCGCTGGCCGTGACGACCGCCGCGGCCGCGACCGCCGGGCGGCGACCGCGACCGTGCGCGCGGCCGCGGTGCGGCGGCGGCGCGGCGACCGCGGCCGGCGCCGCGGCCACGATCGCCCCATGGCCCTCGGACCCGGACGGCGCCACCGGCGGCGCACCGGCGGCCGTCGATTCGTCAGGCCCCGGCGCCCCTGGGCCCCCGGGCGCCGCGGCCGGCGCCGGCGAATCGCCCGCGGCGCCGTCGCGCATCGGCGGCGGCGCGGGCGCGGGCGCGGGGGCCTCGTCGTCGGACGCCGCGTCGTCGTCGAGCGCGGGCAGCTGCGGACACGCCTGGCCGCGCACGCTGGCCATCGAGACCTCGGTGGTCTCGTTGGCGACCCGCATTACCCAGACGCCGAGGCCGACCATGAGCACCGCGGCGAGCCCGACCATGAACAGCGTGAAGCGCAGCTGGTACCTCTTGTTGATCAAGAGGTTCTTCCAGCTCCGCCTGTGGCCGCGGTCGCCTGGTTTCAAATCGGTCACGGAGATCCAGCCTTGCTATTGATCGTCGGAACAATCTTCTTCGCGATCAAGTCCTCGATGACCGCGGACACACAATCTTCGCGTGCCAGCGCGATGTCGCGCGCCGAGCCCGAGGCTTGCACAGAGGCACCGCCGTTGAGCATCCCGAAGATGCTCTTGTCTGGATAGCTTGCGAGCAACATGTTGATCTTACAAGAAACCGTGGTCGACGATCCGGATACTTTTTCCTTGAGCTCGTTCAGCGTGCCGTCAACGTAAAACCCCTGGGCGCTCTTGGCGTCCAGCATGGCCTTGCTGGGCGCCCCGCCTGGCCACGACGTCGTCATGCCGGTCGCGACCTTGGCCATCGTCTTGGTCGCCACCCGGGACATCAGCATGCGGAGCTTGGCGTCATCGCCGCCGGTCTTCGACGACATCGGCCCGATGTTTACATAGATCGAGCCGCCGCCGGGCGACGCGGTGGGCGCCGACGCACCCCCGATCGCCTTGAGCGCCTTCTCGGCCTGGCTCTTGACGAAATCGGTCTCGTTCGGATCGCTCATCACCTGGTTCAGCGCGTCGATCGCGTCGCGCCGCACCTTGTTGCTCGTCTTGTCGGTGACGAGCTTGCCGAGCCCGACCGCCGCGGCGCCGCGCACCGTGCGGTCGTTGTCCGACGTCATCGCAGACGCCAGCGCCGCGATCGCGCGGGGGTTGCCGAGCCGGGTCAGGTTGAGCGCCGCCGACAGCCGGACCTTCTCCGAGCTGTCGTTGCGCAGCTGCTGGACCAGATCATCGAAGTTGTCGGCGCGGGCGACCTGCCGCGCGAGCAAGAGGACGCCGATGATCGCGGCGCTCGCCGCGAACCGGCTGCTGGCCATTCGCATCCACCGAACCACGCAAGACGGTGTCATTCCGCAGCTGCCTGTCGTGCCTGTGCCTGGAACATCCGCCGAACGAGCCGAGCAAACCTTGCTCGTGCTTCAACCCGACGATCTACCGTACCGAGGATCCGCCGTCGCCCGCAAGGTACCTGCGAGTCAGCTCGACATAGTGAGCAGCCCCGTACTCGATTTGATCGAGTTCCTTCTGACGGACCGGCCGTACGACACGGGCCGGCGCGCCCAGTACGAGACTGCCCGGTGGGATGACGGTCCCGGGTGTGACCAGCGCACCTGCACCAACGAGGCTGCCTCGGCCGACGCGCGCGCCATCGAGGATGGTCGAGCCCATGCCGATCAAGCAAAAGTCCTCGACCGTGCACGCGTGCAGGATCGCGGCGTGGCCGACCGTGCAGTCGTCGCCGACCGTGGTGCCGAACCGCCCGGCGGTGACGTGGACGACCGCGCCATCCTGAAGGCTCGTCCGCGCGCCGATCCGGATCGGCATCTCGTCGCCGCGGATCACCGTGGAGTACCAGATCGACGACTCTTCGCCGATCACGACATCGCCGATCACCGCGCAGGTCTCGGCGAGGAACACCCCGGCGCCGATCTGCGGATGCTTGTCACCAAGACTTCGAATGACCGCTGCCATGACCACGCTTTCTACTTCGAGCGCCGCGCGGCCTGGTCGGCCGCCGCGAACAGCTCGTCGAGCACCGCGTCGGTATCGTCGCTGTTGGGCGCGATCGGCCCGACGTACTGCACGGTGCCGCGGCCGTCGATCACGATGACGCCGAGCCGCTCGCGATCGGAGATCACGAGCTCGCGGAACGGCGAGGTGTCGCTATCGGCGCCGCCGAGGTCACCGGCGGCCAGCGGCACATCGAGCGAGCGCTGCAGCATCTTCAGATCCTGCGGCGGCTTGCCCGAGGTCACCGCGAGCACCAGCAGCTGCGGGCCGCCCTTGTGCGCCTTGTCGCGCGTCCACGCCTCGAACTTGCTGAACAGCGACCCGCAGTCGACGCACGCCGGGTCGTACAGGCCGATGATCGCAGGCGTGCCGCGCAGCGCGGAGAGATCGTAGGTCGCGCCGTCCTCGACGCCGACCAGGTTGGTCTCGACCATCGGCTTGCCGATGACCTTCCGGAGCAGGGCATCGCGCGTGGTCAGCTGGACCTTGGCGAGCACCGGCACGGTGTTGCGCGACAGCCGGATCGCGACCAGGTCGCCGGGGACGTGCGAGGTGATCTCGTCGAGCAGCGCGTTGCAGTTGGCGATCGGCTTGTCGTTGAGCGAGAGGATGATGTCGCTGTTGCGCAGCCCGGCTGCCTCGGCGGGGCTGTCGGGGGTCGCCCGCTTGACCTCGCACAGCCCCTGCCTGTTGTCGCTCATCTGGATCCCGAGGAACGCTGGATTGCTCGAACGCGGCGAACCGGCCGCCGGGGCCGAGACCATCGCGATCGCGGAGCACATCATGAAGCCCGTCCAGCGCACGCCGAGAATCTGCCCGATCGGCACGCGCCGAGCCAGCGCCAAACCCGGCAGACGCGATGTAGGACAAGGTAAGTTCTTTGACTCCATGGCGCGGTCCTCCGATCATTATTTTCGTGAAGCGCCGTGAACCTCTGTATCTCGCCCACGTCCTCGAGGACGACCTGCCGATGCCGGTCGTCCCGGTGCCGATCACCCCGAGCATCCCGCGCGAGAAGCGCATCCATACCCGCTTCGATAAGGCCTTCGTGGTGATGATCGGCAGCGAGCTCTACGGCGACTCGGTGGCCGTGGCGCGCAACGTCTCGGCGGGCGGCATCCTCGTCGAGATGAACTACGCCCCGCCGCTGGGCACCGTGGTCACGGTGCACTTCCAGCACGCGCGGGAGGACGAGCAGCTCGACGAGATCGTCGCGCGCGCCGAGGTCAAGCACCACCACTACCTGAACTTCACCGGGGGCAACGACGCGGCGAGCTCGCGCGCCATCGGGCTTCGCTTCCTCGACTTCCTGGACCCCGACGAGGGGATCTCGGCGGACCGCGTGCACTGATCGAGCCGCGGCGATCGCTGGGGAATCGCCGCCGGGCGTGCGACGTTGGGTTCCATATGTTGCGTGCCGTCTGTCGATTGGCTAAGTCCTCCGCGATGCGGGCTGCGCTGATCATTGTCTGGGCCACGGCGGCGACCGCCGCTGCCGCTCCGCGAGCGGCGCGCAAGCCCCCCAAGGCGACCGCCGCGGACCGCGCCGAGACGGCGGCCAAACCTGCCGAGCCGGCCAGCACCGACAAGCCCGACAAGCCGGCGGCCCGGCCCGCCGATCCACCGCCACCGCCAGGCCCCGACGACGCCAAGGCCGTCGCGATCCTCGATCGCATCGTCCAGGCGCCCGACAGCGCCCAGCGCAAGGCCGCGATCGCCGAGCTCACCGACGCCGCGCCGCGCGCGATCGACGCGATCGGCCGCTGGCTCGCGCGCGACCACGCCGCGAGCGTCGAGACCCGGCGCGACGTGCTCGCCCAGATCCGCGCGTCGGTGCCCGACAAGACCGGCAAGTTCTCGCAGCCGGCGCGCCAGACCGGCCAGGAGCAGAAGGCCGACGACGACATCGACTGGCAGCTCGCGCTGCTCGCGCTCGATCCGGCCACCGCGGGCGCCGGCGAGGTGATCGCCGACGACGCCGCGATCCGCGCGCTCGCCCAGACCAAGGATCCGCGCGCCGCGCAGGTGATCTTCCAGGCCGGGTTCGGCGCCGACACGATGATCTACCGCGACGAGTGCGGGCGCTACCTGCGCCGGATGGAGCCCGCGTCGATCCCGGCGTTGACCCGCGAGTCGCAGTCCCGCGACTTCGACCGCAAGCGCTACGCGACCTGGCAGCTCGAGCGGCTCGATCGCCAGGAGCCCGGCAAGGCGCTCGACGCGGCGGCGGGCGACGAGGCGCTGACGATCGCGCTGCTCGATACGTTCCGTGCGACCCACCACCGCGAGGCGGTCCACGCGGTGTGGCGGCGGGTCGACGTCGAGGCGCCCCGGGTCCGCGCCGCGGCGCGCGCCGCCTGGATGGCCTACATCACAGGTCCTGCGCCGCCCCCCGCCCCGGTCGCCAAGCTCAGCCTGCCGGGCGGCAAGAAGACCAAGAAGCCCAAGCCGCTGTGGCTGACCTACCGCGAGCTCGCCGACAACGAGCTGCGCAAGGCGGCCAACGAGCTGCTCCACGAGGACTACCTGCTCGAAGATCCGACCCTCGAGGACGAGGAAGAAGGCCACGAGCGCAAGTCGAGGACGGTCAAGGTCGACCTCCAGGACCTGACCCGGCGGCTCCTGGCCTACTACGACGGCGAGCGCGCCAAGCGCGACACCGCCGCGTGGGCGGTCGCCAAGCAGAAGTCGAGCTCCGGCGATCTCGCCGGCGCGGTCCAGATGGTCGACGGCATGCTCGCGGTCAACCCCGACCGCGGCGAGCCCGTCGAGCGCACCGAGATGGCCCGGCTCTACCTGGCGTGGGGCAAGGAGCTCGCGTCGAGCGCGAAGTGGGCCGAGGCCGCCGGCGCCTACTCCAAGGCGCACGGGCTCGACCCGACCGGGCCGTCGGCCAACGACGCGCTCGCGGCGCACCACTTCGCGCTCGGCAAGTCGCTCGAGGCCGCCGGCAAAGATGGCGGCCCCGACTTCCGCCGCGCCGTCGCGCTGAGGCCGGACTACGCGCCCGCCCGCAGCGCGGCGCGCGAGGTCGCCCGCGCCGACAAGCCGGTCTGGATGCTCTACGCCGCCGCGCTGGTCGCGCTCGCCGCGATGGTCGTGCTCGCCGCGGCCGTGGTACGACGACGCGCATGACCCGGCTGATCGTCCTGGAAGGGCTCGATGGAGCCGGCACCACCACCCAGGCCCGCCGGCTGGTCGGGTACCTCAACGACCACGCCCACCCGGCGCACGCCACGCGCGAGCCGAGCGATGGCCCGATCGGCCGGCTGATCCGCGAGATGCTGACCGGCCACCACGCGATCGCCGGCCAGGCGATCGGCCAGTCGACGTTCGGCCTGCTGTTCGCCGCCGATCGCCTCGACCACCTGCAGCGCGAGGTCGAGCCGCAGCTCGCCGCCGGCCGGCTCGTCGTGTCCGACCGCTGGTACCACTCCTCGCTCGCCTACCAGGGCACCGGCGCCGATCGCGACTGGATCACCGCGATCAACGCGCGCGCCCGCCGGCCCGATCTGACGATCTTCCTCGAGGTCCGCCCCGAGATCGCGGCGCAGCGCCGGGTCGCCGCCGGCCGGGTCCAGGAGCTGTTCGAGGACCTCGCGATGCAGCAGGAGGTCGCCGCCGGCTACCGCGCGACGATCACCGAGCTGACCGCGCTGGGCGAGCGCATCGACGTGATCGACGGCGAGCTGCCGCCCGACGCCGTGTTCCACGAGATCGTCGGGCTCGTCGGGCCGCTGCTCGGGTAGCGCGCCGGGGCAATCACAAAGTTGCCCGTCGATCGCGCGCGGGGCACGCTTGGCGCATGCGTCCCGGCTCCGCCCTGCTCGTCGCCGCCCAGCTGGCGCACCTGGCGGCCTGCGGGCCCAAGCCGCGCGCCGCGCCGCCGCGCATCGACGACGTCGAGGCCGAAGCCGGCACGGCGCCCCCTGCCCCGGCGCCGACCGACGCCCAGCGCGCGGTGGCGCCCCCGGGCACGGGCCTGCGCACCGGCACGATCGCGCGCGCTCACCTGGTCGCCGTGCTCGACGCCGGGGCCGGCAACTTCTTGCGCCAGCTCGAGGTCGCGCCGCGGATGGCGGGCCCCAGGTTCGTCGGCTGGCAGCTCGTGCAGCTGCTCGACCCCACCGGGCCGCTGCACGACGTCGACCTGGTCCCCGGCGACGTGCTGCTCGCGATCAACGACCAGCCGGTCGCGCGGCCCGAGCAGCTGCAGACCGTATGGGATTCGCTGCGCTCCGCCAACGCGGTCGTCGCGCGGCTGTGGCGCGGCGATCAGAAGCTCGAGCTTCGGTTCGCGATCGAGCCGCCGGTCGCTCGATAGACGGTAGACCCGCTGCGCGCGCTCATTTGCCGAGCACGCGGCCCATCGAGCGATACTCCAGGCGCGCCGCTCGCTCGAGATGCTGCTGCGTGAGCGGGGACGACTCCGAGGCGGCCAAGAACGCCCCGGCCACGGCCGCGTTGCGGATGTTGGCGCCGGTCATATCCGCGAAGCTGTGCGCGAGGCCCTCAAAGTCCAGGTTGCCCTTCCTCGGCGCCATCGAAGGAATCATCTTGGCCCATAGCGCGCAACGTTCATCATCATCGGGCGGCCAGAACACCACGTGCGCGGCGAGCCGACGCCGCAGCGCCGGATCGATCGATGTGTCCATGTTGGTCGTGAGGATCGTCACGCCGCCGAACGCCTCGACTCGCTGCAACAAGTAGTTCACCTCGAGGTTCGCATAGCGATCCACGGCCGCCTTCACCTCGGTGCGTTTGGCTGCGAGAGGGTCCAGCGTACAGCGGCGCCGCGCGCGTTGATCATTCGTCACTTCCAGTCTCTGGCCGTTCGCCGGCGATCCGGTCCTTGTTCGCGATCAGCGCTTGAAGCCTCTCCGTCCAGTCAGCAAGAGCTGCCCCAAAATACGTCTGGCAGTATTCCAGCGTGCCAATCGCGACGGGCAAATTCCACGCCTGCTCGGTTTGATGCTGCAGTGCAAGGCCATACCGCGTCTTGTCGACGATATTTCGGAGGTTCGCCACGACAATTTCAGCGACCGGAATTGCGCTGATGAATGCGGCGACCTTGGCGCTACTCGCCGGGCCACCGTGCGATGCCGCGCCGGCTTGGCGGCCCGCCTCGTCATAGGCTTCCCTGCGAGCAGTCATCGCAGTGTGCAGATTGGCCTTCTTCTCCGACAGCACCTGCAGCGCGGCAAGCGCTTTGGACTTCGCCGCCTCAAGGCGATGCTGCAGACCGGCCGCCGTTGCTGCCTTCATTCTTGTCTGTGCCTGCGCGAGCTTGGCCTCGGCAGCTGTGAGGCCAGCGACTGGAAGTGTGCTGAACACCAGCGCACAGACGGAGCCTACGTGAGACAGTTTTTCGACGCCTTCTTCAAGTAGCTTCGCGATCTTCGCTGGGCCGTTATCGATGAACTCGAGCGCAGACCGGATCTTCTCGGCATCTCCTTTGAGCGCGGCGATCTCCTTCGCAGCATCTTCAGCGTCTTTCTCGGCTTGCGCGACCTCGATGGCGTCATAGGCCGCAAGGAGATCGCTACGTGCTTCCATGACTGTTGTGGTGGCCTGCTTCACCGCTTTCAGAGCCGCCGTGAGCTGCGAGTCCGCCTTGATGACGCCAAGGAACCCACCATCTGCCGCGCCCTTGCTCGCGTTGTCGATCGCTCTCTCGTCGCTCTTGGTGGTGTTGAGCGTGTTGTCGCCGCGAAATAGGCCGCCCACTTGCGCGCCGCCGCGATGCGGGACTTCTTGTCGGTTGGCCAGGGTCGTCAGATCGCCTTGAAAGCCCTTGGGTTTCACGAATCCGAGCGCCCGGAGGTCCGGATGTTTCTCGGCATGACGAAAGCTGTTGATGTCGGGCGCAACGTCTGATGCATCGCCTGGACCGGCAACGTCGCGAGGTGATACGCATCCCATTGTTGCTGTCGCCAACCGAGCTTCCACTCGGTCAGGATCACAGGTGGGTCGCCTGCCGGGGCGTCCTGCTGGTGCGGCCGGTCGGACCCCGCGTGGTGTGACGGCATCGCCTCCAGGACGGAGTTAGGAGCCTTGGGGCACCAGAAAGGAGGCACCACCTCGATCAATTCAAATGGATCCTTCGGCGAGACCATCCGCACATGGTTGTTCCAGTTGGCGGGCTTTTCGTCCTCGGGTGAGCGGAACGCGCTCTTGGGGCCATGATGCTCGTTCGCCTCACGTGAATGGGTCCGGAATCCTTGTCTTGCCCGGAATCCTTCGTCTCATCGTGGCGAAAATCCTTCATACAATCCCCTGCTCCTGCGAGCGTTCGCTCCCACATGTGCGTCGATCGGACGTCGAGCGTCGGCCGAGCGTACGCCGGTGGCGGCGACGCTACCAGGTCCTGGCAGCCCGAGGCGCGCTTTCAGCGCCATGGCAGCTGACCTGCTGGCTGCCACGCGCAGCATCGAGGCGACGAGCTAGCTGGAGACAGCGGCGGAGAGCACCGAGATCGCGTGGCCTGGATCGTTGCAGAACACGCCGTCGACGCCGATCCGCGCCAGCCGCGCCAGCTCGTCGGCGTCGTCGACCGTCCAGGTGTTGACCGGCAGGCCGGCGCGATGCCACGCCTGGACCCGCGCCTCGGTGCACAGCGTGTGCTGCGGATGGGCCAGGCTGGCGCCGATCAGCGTGCCGATCCAGCCGCGGCGCATCGGCAGCGCCTGGTCGTCGTGGAACAGGTAGCCGAGCGCGATGTCGGGCAGGAAGATGTGGAGCTGGACCAGCGCGATCGGGTCGAACGACGAGACCAGGACCTGCTCGGCGCGGCCCGAGGCCTTGATGATCCGGGCGGTGGCCTCGGCGAGCCCGCCGGCCCGCCCCGGCCGGTCGACCTTGAGCTCGACGTCGATCTCGAGCTCGCGGTCGGCGGCGGCCAGCACGTCGGCGAGCAGCGGGACCGGCTCGCCGCTGACGCGGAGCCGGGCGCGCTCGGCCGCCGAGAGCTGCTCGATGCGGCCCGGCTGGCCGGTCAGCCGGTCGAGCAGGCTGTCGTGGAACACGACCACGTTGCCGTCACCGTCGAACCGGACGTCGAGCTCGATGCCGTCGGCGCCGGCGGCGCGCGCCTTGTCGAACGCGAGCAGCGTGTTCTCCGGCGCGTGCGCCGAATCGCCGCGGTGGGCCCAGACCCGCGGCCGGCCCCTGGTGCGCCGCCAGCGGGTCGCGCGACCGTGCCTGCCGAGGTGCGGCACCAGGCGAGCGAGAGACAACTTCGGCATGTCGG
>Ga0302323_100000390_pt1 | contig 34723 bp, 21 predicted proteins | sample Fen_T0_3_FD_201950 | JGI IMG/M metagenome (GOLD analysis project Ga0302323, IMG submission 201950) | Peat permafrost microbial communities from Stordalen Mire near Abisko, Sweden - Fen_T0_3 | ecosystem: Environmental > Terrestrial > Soil > Wetlands > Permafrost | place: Sweden: Abisko...
ACGCCCGAGCACTTTCTCAGCCTCGGCAAGCCACGCATCAATGGCTTCACCACCACCTTGCCCAGCCGCGATCATCAATTTGCCCAGCATGGTCAGGCTCGTGCTGTCCAAGTTGTAAAGCACCTCGCCCACCGTCACGTGGCTGCAAGCGCTCCACACTGACCACGCCACCAGCAGCAGCAAACGCTCACCGCTCGACAATGGCCCGCCGCCGCGTTCCGCAAGATCCCTGGCCAGCGTTGTCGGTCCCTCGTCGGTCCACAGCCCGGTCAGTCGACCTCGAGCACAGAATGCCCGGCATACCCGCGATAATTGCGACTCTGAGCTAAACACGTTCGTCCTCCTCCTCGCTGGATTCAGCGGCTAAAGTAGAAAGTAATTCCTCGGCGTCCTTCTCGCTGACCGCTGGTTTCTGGCCAGATTCCCGTCGGCCGAGGTGCGCCCCTGGGTGGGTCAGCTCGTGCACTTCCTTCAGCTTCTTGATCGACACCAAGGTGTAGATGCTCGTCGTCTCAAGGCTGGCATGCCCGAGCATCGCCTGAATGAAGCGGATGTCCGCCCCACTTTCCAGCATCAAGGTGGCCATCGTGTGCCTGAATAGATGGCAGCTCCCCACCTTCCCGATCTTCGCCGCCTCGATGTACCCGCGCACGATGTCCGTCAGCGAGTGAGGCATGAAAGCGTTTCCGAGGTGCGAGATAAACAGCACCCCCTCGTCGGGCTCTACCACCTCGTGAGGTCGCACCTCGACCAAGTATTTCTCGATCCACGACAGCGCACGCTCGCCGATGGGCACCACCCGATCCTTCCGGCCTTTTCCGAGCCGCACCATCAGTGTGCCGGCCTCGGGTTGCACGTCGTAGATCCCAAGCCTGACCAGCTCGCTCCGCCGAATCCCCGTCGAATACAGCGTCTCCAGCATCGCCCGATCGCGGATCCCGCTTGGCTTCGTCACGTCAGGCAAGCTCAGGATGTGTTCCACCTCGGCGATGGTCAGCACGTCCCGCGGTAGCCGCCGATCCAGCCTCGGCAGATCGATCTCAGACGCTGGATTGAAAAGAATCATGTTCGACCTCGCCATCCACTTGAAAAAGGCCAGCACCGCAGCCAGCCGCTTGTGTTGCGAGGCGATGGTCAAGGGTTTGCCCAGCTTCGTCCGGTAGTAGAAGAGCCACCGCTGGTACCGTTCCAAGATCGGCCGCGTGATCTCCGTCGGATTGCGCAGGCTGCGCTCTTCGCACCAATTAAAGAAGGCCCGCAGGTTGCCTTCGTTCCACTCGATGGTTCCCGGTGAAAAATGCTTCGCCCGCCGCATATCCAGAAACTCGGCTGCCCGTGTCCCGAGCGTCCCGTAACTTGCAAGCTCACGCAGTTGCCGAGCCATCAGTTCACCTTGGCCACGGCTGCGAGTACGACGGGCGGGTCAGAGTACGATATGATTTTGGGCTCTACCCCCCTATGTGCTGTTTTTGGCTCCAAATGCCCGTTTTCACAGTTTCCCTCGGGTTTTCCAGGCAAAACCTCACCCCGACCACCCCCCGACACCCCCCCGACTTCGGCCCGACTTGGCCCCGACTTCTTTGCTTCCAGCCCCGACCACCCGGCCAATACCCCCGACTTCTTTTCGTCGTACCCCAAGCTTCCGAGCTTGATCAGACCCGACAGAAACGGCATCCCGTCCTTGCCCTTGCCATCATAGGCCAGCTCGTAGACAAAGCCCTGCCCGCGAGTTCCACGGTGCACCGCCAGGTACTCCAGATCTTCCAGCCGACCAAGATGGATCTTCAGCTGCGTGTTGCCCCAGCCCGTCGCGTCCCGCACCTCGCGCCGACTGAAACGAAAATCCTTCCGCTCCATACTGAGCCGCTGGCATTCCGCCGTCACGTGCGCATCGACCAGCAGCAAAAGCCGCCGCGTCTGCGGTGGCAGCTCGTCGAGTGATCGCCCAAGCACCTGGTCGGCCAAACGGTTCGCCACCGCGATGTCATCGAGAGTGACCTCGATGTACTCGACGGCCTGCACGCCCTGCTGCGCGGTCTTCACTGGCCGCTGATGCTGGTGCAGCAGCGCCACCGTCTCGATCAGCGTCAGGTATTTCATGTGGTCCCGTCGCGTCCGCGTCTGCCGATCTACAAACGTGAGGTCACGGGCGTAGGGGTTCACCACCATCAGCGGGCGTAGCAGCCGCTGCGCGTTCCGGTGCACCTTCAGCACGTCTTTCTTTCCCGCCCGCGCCAGGCGTCCTTCCAGTGTGTGCGCCTCGCGCTGGATCTTGTGGATCGCCTGCGTCTGCTCTCTGTCTTCGTCGACGGTGAGCACCAGGCAGCGGTTGAGCAATTCCTCGTCGATCTCGATCGCCGTCGTGGTCAGAAAGATCATCACCGGTCCCTCGACCCGGTATTCGTGCGTGATCAGCTTGCCGCTCTCTGGATCTTTGCCAGTGGATGCGATGGTCAGCTCGCCTTCGCTCTGCAAGACCTTCAGTGCGTACGAGGCCCGCGAGGCGCCTTCTTCCTCGACGATGGCGAGGATCTTGTGTTTCAGATTCGTCTCGCCCATGTAGAAGAGCGACTGTCCAGTCATCGCCGCGTACTTCACCCGCTCTTCCTCGGGCATGAAGGCCAGCACCGCTTCCATCAGCGACGACTTTCCTGCGGCCGACGACGACTGGATCACCACCGCCAAGGGCTCGTCCAGCTTGCGCGACACCGCCGCGAGATACCCGACGAGCTTGTTCGTCTCTTCGCCCACCACACCGCACCGACGGAAATCCTCGAGGATGCGATCGAGCAGTCTCGGATCTTTCAGCAGTTCCAAAGCCGCCGCGGTTTCTTCGTCGGTGAGCCTGACCGTCGTGTCCTTCGGCGCCAGCGCCGCACGGATCTGCTGGTCTTGCAGCTGTTCCAGCTTCAGCAGCACCTTGCCCAGGTCCGCCTTCAGCACGTCTTCGCTGACGCCGAGCTCGGTTGCCGCTTGTTTGAGGAATATCGCCCGCTGTCGGGCGCCGTAGAGATCGAGAGTGTCGACGTGAAAGTGATCCCCACGACCGGCGAGCAGGTTTACCTTCAGCGAGTCGAAGGCCGTGTTCTTCGCAAGACCTCGCACGCGATACCGACGGTCGCCGAAATGAAAGATCACGTCTTCGCCCTGATGTTCGCAAGGCACGTCCGCCACTGGCACAGCCTCGGGCGCAGTCGATTCCAAGATCGTCACCGGCGTCGCCGGTGGCTCCGGCGTGGCCTCCGTGGTGGGCAAGTCCTCCGCGTTGGCGGCTAAGGAAGGATGGTCAGCCGCCGCTGGCGTCTCCGTCGGCGCTTCGCTGGTTGCCACGGCCGCGGTGTCGCTCGTGGGCATGTCCGCGAGTAGGCGCGCGCCCTTGCCCATGAAAACCGAGCTCTTCAGCGCCAGCTCCAGCGACTTTGCTGCCGGCAACACCTTGCACGCGTACTCGTTCGCGTCCATGCCGCGAGGAAATTGCACGCGGTAGCACGAGATGCCCGCGACCATCAGTTGCTCAGCCACCTTCTCGGCGCCACGGTCGCCGGCCTCGTCGCGATCGAAAGCGATCAAGACCTGCGTGGTCCCGTAGCGCTTGAAGGCAGCCAGGTGCTCGGTGATATGACTTTCGATGCCGTACACCGAGGTCACGTTGCGAAAGCCGTGGCACCAGAAGGTCAGTGCATCGATCAGTGCCTCGCACAGGATGATCGACTTCGACACCCGCAAGGCTTCCCAGTTAAAGATCCCGCGGTGCGGACCAGGCAGATACATGTGCAGCGGGGTTCCTTCCCGCAGCCCTGGCGTGATCTTCCGCCCGTACATCCCCACCACGTTGCCTTCCTCGTCGAAGATCGGAATCACGACGGACCCGTTCATGTGCTCGTGCCCGCTCTCGCGCAGCACCCCGAGCTTCTGCAGCCGCCCGCGGATCTCGCCGCCTGCCTTCCACTGCTTCATCGGCAGCCGCAGTCCCAGCGTCCGATTGGCAAAGCCCAGCTTGAAGCGGTCGATCATCTCCGACGACTGCAGCCCGCGGCCCTCCAAATACTTCAGCGCCTCCGGGCTCTGCTTCAGCGTCTCGTGGTAGTAGCCCACCACCTGCGCCAGCAATTCCCGGTCATCCGCATCTGCCTGCACCGGCGCCGCTAGCTTTCGCACCACGGAAGTCTTCACCACGTTCGTCGACGGCGCGGTCAAAGGTAGATCCGCACGCAGCAGTTCCACCGCGTGCCGGAAGGAAACGCCTTCCGCCTTCATCACCCAATCAATCACCGACCCACCCGCCTGGCACGCCCCGAGGCAATGCCAAAGGTTCTTCCGAGAGCTGATCACCAGCGACGGCTTCTTGTCGTCGTGAAAAGGGCACAGCCCGATCAAGTCCGCCCCATGTCGCTTCAGCACCACGCCGCGCGCCTCCGCCAGCCGCTGGATGGAGACCTGGCTCTTCAGCCGCTCAAGCTCGACGTCGCTCACTCTGGCCATCAGGCGTGCCCTTCCAGCCGCCGCTTTCGCATCGGATGCGCCGGCAGCCTTACCACCACCGCGCGCTTCGTACGGATCGCCCAGAAGCCCTCGGGCGCCTGCCAAAGCTCGAGACCTGCCTCGTTCAGCATCTCCACCAAGTTCCACTTCGGATCGGGCGGCCCGGGAAAGTCTGTCAAGTCCCTCTTGGAGTTCATCGACACCTCCAAATTGCGGATTGCAACTTTCCAAACGATACGTTTATCGTATCTTCATGTCAACACCCATTTCAAGGCAGGCCACGGATCTGGTCTTACGATGGTTGTCATTCACCATCGAAGGTATGCCCGTGCCCAAGACCAAGTCGTCGCCCTCGCCAGAATCCTTCAGTCAGCGACTCGTTCGCCTGCGCAAGTCGCGCGGCCTCAGCCAGCTTGCGCTCGGCAAGCAGATCGGGATCTCGAAGCGGATGGTCGCCTACTACGAGACCGAGACCGACAGGCCGCCGGCGCATCTGCTGCCGGCCATCGCCAAGGCCCTGGCCGTCTCCTTCGACGACCTCATGGGCGCCGGCCACCTGCCGTCAGAGCCAGTCGAAGTCGACGTTCGCGTGTGGCGCCGTTTCCAGCGCCTGCAAGCCTTGGCTCCAGGCGAGAAGAAGACCGTGCTCAAGCTCCTCGATTCACTGCTCGACCGCTACGGTGCTCTTGACGACGAGTCAAATTCTATTTGATCCCATCAGGGCCTCAGTCTTCGGCTCTACAGTTACTCGCTACTACCCTTCCATTGCTTCACGTCCCCGTGCTTGCGTCTCAACTCTAGAGTTCTGTCGATTCGTTTCTGGTCAATCACTGGCTGGCCATCGAAGCAGGTGTCGACAATTATCTTCTCAAGTGCCTGCAAACTGTCCTTGGCTAGTAGAAACGAATGCCCGTCACGCAGCATCCGTCCGTCCTGTTCGATAGCACCCAACAGCCTCTTCCGTTTTTGGACTTCAAGCCACAGCTTGATCCTGACGGCTTGATTCTGGAACCCATCCTCCTTCGACTTCGGCTCAGTCGTGGAAGACAACAATTCCTTGATTCTGGCCACGGTGGCTTGCTCGACTATGTCACAGTTCTCACCCACCGCCTCAATACTCTCCTGTGTCACCGCCTTCAGCATTCCCATGTCAAGGGGCAAATAGAATACCCGTATCCTTTCCCGATTCCGCTCTTGCCCTGGAGCCGCCGCCGCTATTGTCCCCGCCATCAATAGCGCCGCTAATCCTGCAATGAAGTACATTTTCATCTCAGACCTCACCAATTCCGGGAATACCTGTCGTTGGTGTACCCGAGCTGTCCCATTATCTTGTTCTCATTCTCTATCGTGTTCAGATTGAAGTAGTCCGTCCTCGCGTAGACGGCATGTCCCAGTTCGTGGGCCAAGATCCTTTCATAGTCGTACGTTCCCGCCCCTTGGGAGCCAAAGTAGGTACCATTCACTTGGGCGGTATCGATAACGATCGTATTGCCACCCATTTGGGCATAGGAACCGCCAACGTGGTAATCGAGGAAGACGTCTAGAGTCTGAGTCTGGCCGGTTACAGGATCTAGACGAGCTGTGAGCTTCCCGAGCATCTGCTGTCCGCGTTCGGTACTCAGATCGGTTCTGAGGGCGTCAAGCGTCTGATCTCTGGCCTCGTCCGAACCTCCCCAAACTGCGACAGGCAGGTCCCCTATCTTTCCCTCGGTGATTCCACCCTTATCGATCAGCTCCAATAGGTGGGCACGTCTCAGGTTCTTCAGCTCTTCGCTGGGCCTGCTTCCGTCCAGATTTGCTTGGTCCCCGCCCCCCTGCGGTGCCGCACTCTCCTGAGATACCGGATTCGTTCCGCTGAACGCCACCGACACCGCGGCAAAGAAGGCCCCCCGAGCGGAACCTTCGAGCATGTTTTCGCCGAGGCTGCCGCCGCTCTCGACCGTGGAGACCGCGCCCATAATGCCGCCACTGATGGCTCCCCCCAGGATAGCCCCACCCACGCCTCCTCCGGCAGCATTGCCGACTGCACCACCGACGGCCCCAGCCGCGAAGCCGATGGCGAGGTTGATCGTACCGTACATAAGGGCACGATCCCAAGGGGTGCCCGACTCGATCGCCGCGGTGGTGTTGATAGCCGTGTTTATAAGCGTCGCGGCGTAGCACCCGGCCGCACCGCCATAGGAGCAGAGGACCATCGAACCAACCATCTCGACCACTTGCAGTTCGAACCCGTACTTTTGCAAGAAGGTCTCTTGCCGCTGGTAGTAGCCTGTTGGATCTGTGTACCGAAGCGGATTGTTTAGGACGTAGCTGTACCGGTTATAGCTCTGCAGGTCGGACGCAAACTGAACGTTCGGATCCGGTGACAGGAAACGTCCAACGACTGGGTCGTAGATGCGCCCGTTCATGTTCACCAGACCCAGGCTCGGAATCGCCTCATGGTCGGTGTAACCTCGGTTGCCAGCAGGCGCGGCGAACGTGACCGGATCGGCAGACTGACCGCTGGGCTTGCGAATTGCGCCCCAGGGGTCGTAGCCAACAGCACTGCCTCCGGAGCCGCTCCAAACGGAAGTCGTCACGTGGCCGCGCTCGTCGCTCGTCGCCACGACAGACCCAATGTGATCGAAGTGATGGTACTCCGTGCTCGACGTGGAGGACGATGAGGAGGTGTCCTCCTTCACCACCCGGACGGCAAACGCGCTCCCTCCGTGAGCGCTGCCGGCGTAGATGAAGCTCGAATGCTCGATGATGTTGCCGTGCTTGGTTCGCTCGTACACGCTCTTGCCCGTGGCGCCGAGCCCCACGTAGACTGTCCTCGAAAGGGTATTGTTGCTCGAGCTGCCGAGCGGGCCGTCCCCAACGCCGACCACCTGGACCACCCGCGCACCATCGGCGCCGTAGATGAAGTCGGCGGTCTTCATCGTACTGCCCGTTCCGTCGGTCAGCCGGGTCGCCTTGTTGGCAGCATTCCATTCAGCCTTGTGGTCGCCAGCGCTGACCAGGTTCCCGTTGCCGTCGTAACTGTATGTCGCGCCTTCGTCAACCTGACACACTGCATGCGGACCTGCGGTACGTGTTCCGGCAAGGCAGCCAGTCCCGTACTTGTAGCTCTTACCTGTCTTGGTTAATAGGTTCCCGGAGTCGTCGTAGCTGTAGCTCTCGGCGGGGTACCCTTGCGATGGGGTCTGCACGTTGGCGGCAAGCAGTCGGTCGATAGGGTCATACCCGAAGGTCTCGCTGGCGGCCAGGGAGTCGGCGCCATCCTTGCGCTGCCGTGCGCGGAGATTTCCCGCCTCGTCGAAGGCGTATCCCAAGCCCTGGATCAGGGTGTCCCCGTCCGCATGGGCGGTGCTGGTCCTATTGAGCAGCCACCCCGTCGCATCGTTGCGAAGGGACTGGGTCTGCACGCCATTGCCCAACAGCTCGTCGGTCACTTGTCCAGCTGCGTTCATCGCCGTCGCAGCCCACATTACTGCGCCTGTGGCCTCGTCGGCAACGTGGTGCAGGTATCCCGCGTCGGTGTACACGTACTTGACTGCCAAGCGTTTGCCCTTGACATCAGGATACTGCATGCGATTGGACCGGCCAAATTGGTCGTAGGCGTAGGTGGTGAGGAAATTGCTGCCGTCAGTGCAGTCGGTCACCTGCTCGACGTCGCCGAACGCCGTGTAGTGGTACGATCGGCCGGTTTGTTTCTCACCGTCAGCCGGCTTGGGTGCGAACTCGACCTGGCAAGCGCCGTCTAGACGGTTGTTGTCACTTGGGCTGACCATGGCAGCGAGCTTACCAATCCCGTGAGGAGCGGCGTCGTAGATCCATCGCCCGGTTCCGCTGTCGTCATCCCGTTGGCGCATGCGCCCCAAGGTGTCGTACTTCATGTTGGCAGGCCGCCCCTTGCCGTCGGTTTGGAGCACCAGGTCGCCGAAGCTATTGTACTGGTAGCCCCAGTCACCGAGGTCGGGATCGTGGCTAGATTGCTTCCGCCCCCGAGCGTCGTATGTGATGTGCAGGACCTTGTCGGAGACGCCCGAGGTCGATTCGCAGACCTCTGATGGCGCGGCTGTGTAGGCCAAGTTTCCATCGGCATCGTAGGAGTACGAAATGGCCACGCCTTTCGCATCGGTCACGGATGCGATTTTGCCGAGAGCATTCTTTGTCTGGGAGCGGGTACGCGTTTCGCCGTTCACTGTGCGGATCGTCGTGACCGTGGGACCGTCGTACGTTGTCGCAACCGCGGTTGATCGGGTCTGACCTCCCGATATTCCGTCGAGCACGCCCAGGTCCTGCTGGTTAAGAGTCACTCGACCAATCGGATCGTAAGACGTGGACGTGGTGCGCGTGCTGACTTCCGGAAGCGAGATGGCGGATTTCGATAGGTACGGGGCGGTTGTGGTAGCCACACGACCGAAGTTGTCGTAGACCGTGAGCGTCTTGACGTAGCTACTGTCGAATGCTCGAGCGAGCGTCATCGTGGTCCGACCGAGCGTGTCGGCATAGGCCCAGGTGGGGCTGCCCGTGGGAGGACTTGAGACCGTCACGACCGGGCCAAGTCCATTTCGTAAGCGCTTGATGGTGGTCGTGAGACCGCCCGTGGCTGTGCACCGGGTAGTCTCACTGGTCTGGCGACCGAGGCCGTCGTATTCCCTGCACGTGCTGATCCCGTTCGGACCAGTCTGCTGCATGAGAGTCCCGAATCGGGGGTCGTAGGCGGTCATCTCGGCATGGCCCGCTGCATTCGTGGTCTTGACGGGGAATTGACCCGCGCCGTAGGGCAAGGTCGTTATCCGGCCACTGTCTGCCGGAGCCGTGAATTCCGCTGGGTCGTAGCTAACCGACGTGGTCCGATAAGGCAAGTCCGTCGAGCCCGTCGCGCCCGACTTTCCGCACGACGCAAACTCGTTCGCACAGCTCGTCGTCTTGGTCACGTTCCCGAACCGATCGTATTGATAGGCGGTGTGAAGCTCGATGGGTGCGCCGGAACCGGGCTCAACGATGGTCCTGAGCAACCCTAGCGTTCCCACCATAGTCCCGTCGCTCACCGGCGAGGCATAACGGTTTACCTCACCGTACTCAAACTTCGTCGTGTGGGTGATTGGCGTGGCGAGACAATCCTGCGGATATACCCGCCGGGTGGTCACCGTCGATAGCGTAACCTTCCCAAGTCGCTCTTCTGGACTGTCGGAGGCACCGTAGACGTTTTCGATTTTCTTCTCATAGGTCTCGTCACCCTGTTGCGTAGAAACCGTCGTCGTCAACGGATTCCCCCGCTTGTCATGCTCGAATTTGGTGCTGACGCCGAACGGTGGGTCTGTGCCTTCGCCTCCGCTGTTGGTCGCCAGTGAATCCGAAGAGACAAGAAAGCTCGTGTCCAGGACAGTCGTGGGCCGCACGAAGCGAGTTCTGCCAGTGGGCGCAGACGAAGAATCGCCCGTGTATTCTGTGCACGTCTCTTCCGTCGCGGGGATAGCGTCGCAGTAGTCTGTCACTGTTACGGACATCAATCTGAGTTCGCTCCTGCTCGACGAATCGACGAGGTAACGCTTCACCTTGCCGGGCAGCCCCGTGTATGGGAAAGGTTGGAGGTACTCTGTCTTTGTCTCGATCCGAGTTCGGTGCCCCGTGGGTTGGCTTCGGTCTTCGGGCCCGGTCGTGATGACAGAGCCAAAGCCTTGCGGCCCGCGACCGGAAGGGCTGACGCGCAGGTCGCGGTATTCGTAGTCTGTCGTTGCCGTGCCGCCGATCCCATCGTCGACCGCGAGGGACGCGACGACACGCATCGGGGTGATCATGAACGACGTGCCGGACGCGAGCGCCGTTTTGTTCCAGGTCGAGTCGCAGTACACTGGATGTCCAGAGCAAGTGGGGTAGCCTTGGGCGTCAGCCGTTGTTATCACCTTGTAGGTCGGCACCGTCTTCTTGGCGAGGCCATTCGGAAAGTGTGTTATCATGGGTGGCCGGTAGGTATTGCGTGACGCATCACGCGTGCTTGCCAGATCGGGCACGCCGTCGCCATCCAGGTCGATGAACGTTGCATTGGCGTCCCCCGAGTCCACCAACCTGTTCTGCAATGGAACACGCGGGACTGGGGGCGTGCTGCCCAACGGATCCTTCCAGGAGGTCTTTCCGTCGAGATCCACAAAGGTTGTGCCCGTGTTGAACAGCAGCCGGCCGGAAGCATTCTCGGGATTGTCGTACGGTCCCATAACACGTTGGACGAGATCCGCCAGGCCATCGGCGTTGATGTCCACAGGGATGAAGGCCCAGTCTTCGACCCTGATTGCTAGGTTAAGGGTAGGAGGCGTGAAGCCCTTCAGGAAGGTCATCCTGGGATCGGTTGCACCTAGCAAATCGTAGCCGGCACCGGTGGACAGGATTATCCTCTCGATGAACGGATAGGGGTACGATGGATTGTGATCACAACCGGGTTCGTTCGAACCGCAGCCATACTGGATGGTGTCGTGGAGTCCGTCGCCGTCAAAATCGGCTATGCCTTGCATATTGGCAGGAATGCGGCCGGGTCTTTCCGACATGTCGAAGCGAATCCAGACGGTCGGCTGGTTCGCTGAATGTTTGCCAGTATTGAGGAACGTCTTTCCCTCTGATGAGGTCCGATCTCTACCGACCAGATCCGGAAGGCCATCACGGTTCACGTCGCGCAGCTCGTATTCGCTGATGGGCGTAACGCCGCCATAGATGGCAGAGTCGTCTCGCCAGACGTTCGCACTCATGGTTTTGAAGTCGAAGCCCGTATTGATCAGGACTTTCATCGGCTCATTGGCACCTGATGCCATCGAAACCAGGTCCGCTCGCCCATCCCCATCCATGTCGACGAGGGCGCCGCGATCGATGAGGTTCACACTATAGGCCCAAGCCGTGGTATTCCACCAAGAGAAGGATGTCCACTGTCCGTCGTGCAAGATTCTGTTCAGCCAAATCGATGGACCTTGAGGTACCCAGGGCCCATTGGTAATATGCATGGCGTCAACAAGACCATCGCCATCGAGGTCCGCGAAGGCTGTATTTCCTGGGTTATCGCCATCCCCGGCCGACCACACCCCCGAAGGCATGGACCACGGCTTCGGCTTTTCCTGGAAGGTGGTACCAGTATTCCGCCATGCTGTGGAATGGCTACTGGGTTGTGACGACACCATATCTTGCCGGCCGTCGCCGTCGAGATCCATGAACCAGGTGCCAGGGCTAAGTGTATCCGGCAGCTTGAATGCCTCTTTTAATTCCCAGTTATAGCCTCCGCCGTCCCAGTCGAACACCAGCGGTTCAGCACAATCACCAGTGGCTGGGCAGTAGCTTATCTTCTGCAAAAGGCTCGGGAGCATCTTGTCGTCTATTGCAGTCATCCCCGGCGGTCGATCATAGTTGAGCGTGTAGGTGCCGATACTGGTTATGATCTTGTTCAGCCGCAAGCTCCTGGGCAGTGTCGCGGAGAAGAGGCGGCTACGACGAACGTCAGGACGAGTCTGATACACGAACTTGATGATCTCGAATGTCGGCACGTCGGCGGCGTCGTCGTCCTGGGAAGATCCGGCGAGGCGCCCCGTATACTCGATTGCAGACACTATGATGCCGATACTTTCGAAGTCCTGGTTGCCATAGTTGTAGCGGATGTCGTAATAGTTGCCCCAGACGTCCACCACCTTCTCGAGTAGCCAAATAGCAGTCGTTTCGCCGAATCCCGCCGGTCGCACGCGAGCTTTGTCGGTCATACCGTAGTACCTGGTCTCGCCAGCCTTCGTGACGACGATGAACATCGATTTGTCGGTGGAGAGCGTGATGTCGCTGAAGTCGGTGATCTCGGGCTCATAACGACGTCCGGTCCCGTCGCTCTTCGCTCCGCGATCAAAGAGACGCTTGCCATCGAGGCAGATACCATCGGCATCGTCGCCGAAAAGGTCATCGGTCAAAGTCAGCGGCCGTGCGTAGCCGTCCTCGGGGCGGGTCTTGGGGCACCTATGGATCATCGACAGCCCCGTGAGATCCCAACCCTGACCAGCGATGCCATTGCCGCCCTGGCTCGAATAGACGAGAGCGAGATTCGGCGCCATCCCGGCTATGCCCGGCGGGAACGCGATCGGGACCTTGTAGGTCGCCGCACCGGTCGGGGTCACGGTCAGGTCGCCGCTCAGCATGCCGGGGAACGACGAGAACCCCGCAGTAGGATCAGGCGCCTGATTGGGGTTCGAACAGATGCACTGGCTGGACGCGCAGAGGCCGCCGTGGGTACAGGAATCGCTGGTATCACAGAGAGTTCCGTCGGGTGCGGGCGGACTCGTGCACGCACCTGTGGTGGAATCGCACGTTCCGGCTTCATGGCACTCGCCTTCCGGGGCACAAGTCACCGGCTGGTGCCGACATCCTTCTTCGGGATCACATGAATCTACGGTGCACAGATCCCCGTCGTCGCAAGATAGTGGTGTCTCTGGAAGACAGTCACCGCTGCCGGTGTCACATGAGCCAGCGACATGGCACTTGTCGCTCACCGGACAAGACTTGGGCTCGCCGCTGATGCAGACACCGCCGTGGCAGGTGTCAGCGACGGTGCAGGCCCTTCCATCGTCGCAAGTCGTGTTGTCATCCTTCGTCGGGTTGCTACAGGCGCCAGTCATCAGGTCGCAAGTGCCCGCGATGTGGCATTGGTCAAGCGGGCCGCAGACCGTCGGGGCGCCCGGCTTGCATACGCCGTTCTGGCAGGTGTCGTCCCAACTGCATGCGCTGCCATCCGAGCACAGGGTCCAGTCCGCCTTCTTGGCGGCGTCGCATTTCACGGAACCAGCGCATCCCATGCATTGGTAGACTTGATCGGCGACGATCTTGGATGCCGTCCCCCAGGTGTTCAGGCGGGGGTAGTTGACACCGCACACGTCGTCCTGACCGCCGCAGCTTGCGGGGCCACACCCGTTGCTCGCGTAGCAGTCGAGGACGTCCTTGCAGCCGACTCGGTCACTTTGCGTCTGACCCTTGCAATAGTCCGCACAGGGGCTGTCCCGCCAGTTCTGTACGCATGTGTTTGTGGTTGGGGCGGTCACGCGAACGTCGTCGGCTTCGAAGGAAGCGCCAAAGCTGGCCACACCGACGCTGCCCACGCCGCACGTGCTGTCGGTTTGCGACAGGATTTGCGTTCCGTTCAGATAGGCATTGATGGTGCTGCCCTGGATGTTCAGCTTCAGCGCGTACCAGGTCCCAGCCACGATGCCGGACGAAACGGCGCTTCCAAGCACGCTGTCGACGCCATTGAGACGCTTGCCGAGGGCGACCTTTCCGTCCCCGCGCAGGCTGACGTAGTAGGCGCAATCCCCCAACCAGTTCTTCTCGTAGCGGCCAAACAGGGCCATCGACGCAGTCGAGGACGAGAAAACGACTGCCTTCATCTTTGCCTCGATGGTCTGGTCCATCCACATCGCGCCAGCCTGGGCGGTATGCCAGGTGGACGCCGCCAGGCTGCCTTCCAGATACACGCGACTGGGATCGGATGCCACGGTGAAGTCGGATTGGTTGCCTTGCTGCACGGACCACTTGCTCGCGTTGCCGCTTTCGAAGTTGTCGCAGAAGGCCCAGGTCCCGTAGCAGGCGTTGGTGGCGGTGGCCGTGGTGGTTCCCGTTCCGGTGGTCACGACGGTGCCGGTCTTGGTCTGCGTGGTCGTGGTGGTGCCTGTGCCGGTGGACGAGGTGGTCGTGGTCGCAGTTGGGGCGGCGGTATAGGTCTGGGTGGTGGTCTTGCTTCCCGAGCCGATTGCGGTGCCCGTCACCGTCTTCGTCGCGGTTTTCGACTGGGTGCCAGTCGCCGTGATCGAAAGGGTTCCGCTTAACGTGGTGGTGCCGGTCAAGGTCGCGGTGAAGCTCTTGGTGCCCGTGGCGGTGCCGGTGCCCAGGTAGGTCCCCACCCAGGACGCGGTTCCGGTGGCGGAATTCGACGCGTTTTGTGTCGCGCTGCTGGTACCAGTGAAGGTGGCGGTGAGCGTGGTAACCGCGGAGTACGTCTTCGTCCCGGTAGAGGTCTGTGTGTTCGTCTTGGTCGCCGTGCCCGTGGTGGTCTTGGTTCCTGTCCCGGTGTTGGTGACGGTCACGACCTTGGTCCCCGTGCTGGTGATGGTCCCAGTGCCGGTTCCCGTCACCGTGGTGGTCACCGTGTAGCTTACGGTCGGCGATGGGTCGCTCTGCGTGGCCGCTGCCGCCGAGACGGCCGCCGTCGTCGCAGCAACACCACCGTCTGCGGAGCCTTGGGAGAGCGACCTGATGCTCGCCTTGGGCGTTTGCCCGGAGCTCTCCTGTTCACCGTGTTGCGCATTCGACCCGCACCCAAATACGAAGGACAGCATCGAAACCGCGAACCAAAGGCGATTCTTTCTCATGGCTCCACCTCAGAAGGTTGTCCCAATCGCGAACAACGATCGCGATTGACTGAACTCGGCGCATGCTAGGTGAGCCACTGCAGCGAAGGCAATACAAATCACACATACGACAGTCAATTGTAACAGACGCCGTGGACATCATAGTCGCCGCGGAAGTCACTGTAATATAACAGCGCCACCGGGGCGCGCGGGTGGTCAGACGCCGAGGAGACGCGACGTAGTCCCTGCATTGCAGGTCGTTCCGTGCAAACGATCGACCGCAACACCATGACCCTCGGAGCGACTGTAGAGCGACTGTAATAGCACCCATGGCGACGTTTCTTTGATTGTCACATTACAATCCAGACAATCAATCGCTCGCGACCAAGGCCACCGCACGCGCACCTACTCTTGACGGAACAATTGAAGACGCCACGACCGGTGGCCGCCAATTCAGGGTAGAGCCGACGGGGCGGCGAAACCGAGGCCGACAGTGGCGCAACAAGCCAAGGATGACTTGGATTCCGCAGCACTGGCTGGGCTAGTATCGGCGGAACATGCGTGGGCGCTATTCGGACGACACCAAAACCGCCACCCGGGACGGTGTGGTGTTGCCGTGCGAGCCAGAGCATCGGGTGGCGTTGTTGCTGGTGATCGGCTGCGCGGACGAAGGAGGTGGGGCATCGGAATCCGAGCCAGTGGTTCCGTTCGACGATTCCGTCGAGATAGGCAGAAAGGCCGAGGGTGGCCGCACCACGGCCGTCTGCTTTTCCGATGTGCGCCTGTCCCGCAGGCACGCCACCGTGGCGCGGACCCGTGACAAGTTCAGAATTTGCGACCTCGGCAGCAAGAACGGCACCCTGGTCGACGGGCGGCCAGTCTTGCGGGCGACCAATGGTGGCGATGGCACCTTGCTGTTCGTGGGTGGACACGCGCTGCTGCTTCGGTTGGTGCCAGAGGAATGGCTGGCGGCCATCCGGGAGGATCTGGCAGCCCCCTTCGGTCCGGAGGCCACGCTGTCGGGCAAGATGGCCGAGGCGATTCGACGACTGCGGCGGCGGGCGACCGGCGACGATGCGATTCTGATTTCGGGGGAAACCGGGGTGGGCAAGGAGGTCTATGCGCGGGCCGTGCACCGGGCTAGCGGACGGAAGGGGCAGTTCGTCGCGGTCAACTGCGCCGCCGTCCCGACGGACCTGGTCGAGAGCGAGCTGTTCGGTTTCGTGCGGGGTGCGCATGCACAGGCCGTGGCGAACAAGCCCGGATTGGTCGAGCAGGCGAAGGGCGGCACCTTGTTCCTGGACGAGATTGGCAACATGCCCAGCGCCGCGCAGGCCAAGCTGCTGCGTTTTCTCGAGGACCACAAGTACGTCCCGCTGGGCGCAAGCGAGGCGCGCACGTTGGATGTAAGGGTCATTGGGGCAAGCTCTAGCGTGGCGCAAGATCAGCATTCGCACGGATTGCGACCGGATCTGCTTGCGCGGTTCGGGGCCGAAGCCGTGGTGCTGCCGCCCTTGCGCGACCGACGCGAAGACATCGGGAGGCTGGCGAGACACTTCCTGGGCCAGGGGCGCCCGATGGAGCCGGGTGCGTTCCTGGCCCTGTGTCTCCACGATTGGCCGCAGAACGTTCGCGAGCTGGAGAAGGTGATGGCCGAGGCTGCCAGGTATGCCGAAGGCAGGACGGCCATCCGTCTGGCAGACCTTCCTGCCCGCCTGCAAAGCCGAATGACGACCGCTCCGCCGGGTGAGAAGCCGCCGCTCCGCCGCGAACGACCGGACAAGGCCGAGCTGGAAGCGCTGCTAGCGCGCCACCATGGCAACGTCGCCGAAGTCGCCCGCGCCCTCGACCGCCAGTGGAACGTCGTCTGGCGATGGATGCGCAAAAGCGGCGTGGACGCGGAGAGGCACCGGAAGTAGCGGCAGGAAGTGGCGGATCGAGTGACAGGTCAGTTGAGTTGCGCAGCCCCCGTCCGAGGGTAGCGAGTTTCCAGCCCCCCCTAAGCACAGCCCCCGTCCGAGGGTAGCGAGTTTCCCCCAGCCCCGCAGCCCCCGTCCGAGGGTAGCGAGTTTCCCCCAACCCCCTCCGAGGGTCTTTTCTAGCCCCTCCGAGGGTCTTTCCCCCAAACCCCTCCGAGGGTCTTTTCTGCGCAACTTCCTGAGCGTTGTTTCCGACAACTCATGCATGACGCTTCCGCGACAAGTGGTGCCTGGTTGCGATTACATGGTAACCCGACGCTGCTCTGAACGACGCTTCTTCTTGCGGCCCGACGCCGAGACCAACAACGCGTTCCTCTACTGCCTCGGGCTCGCCGCCGGGCGGGCGAACATCGAACTCCTGTTCTCGGTCGCGATGTCGAACCACCACCACACAGGCATTCACGATCCGGACGGGAACTTTCCCGTGTTCATCGAGCACTTCCATGGACTGCTTGCTCGCTGCCAGAACGCGCACCTCGGCCGCTTCGAGAATTTCTGGTCGTCCGAGCCCACGTCCGTCGTAAGACTTGCCGAGCCCAACGACGTCCTCGACAAAATGGTCTACGCGTATACCAACCCCTGCGCCGCCGACTTGGTCGACAAGTCCGAGGACTGGACAGGCGTCACCACGTTTCCCGCCAGTTTGACGAGCGCCCCCATTGTCGCCACCAGGCCCAAACATTTCTTCCGCGACAATGGTGCGCAGCCTGAGGTCGTCACCATTCCGGTGCATCGCCCTCGCGGATTCGAAGCCCTCGACGACGAGTCCTGGGCGACCACTGTCACCGAGCGCGTGCGCGCAAAGGAGGCGGAGCATCGCGCACGACGGGCAGAGCTCCGCGTCCCAATTCTGGGTGCGGACCGCGCCGGGAAGCAGGATCCATTCGCACGCCCCAATAGCCGCGAGCCCCACTTCCGCATGAATCCGCAGGTCGCCGCCAAGAGCAAATGGGGACGAATCGAAGCGCTTCTTCGGAATAGGGAGTTCATCGCCAGGTACAAGGCAGCCTTCCACGAACACATCACTGGCTTTGCGAATGTCGTGTTCCCGTTTGGAACGTATTGGATGAGGAAGTTCGGCAAGGTCGCATGCCAAGCGACGGGGTGACCCGAGTCGGCGATTACGTATCCTGGGCGCGCTCGGCGATGACCTAAGCGGACAGGTCGAAAGAGGGGTCCGTTTGCAGTTCATGCGACGCTTTAACTGAGGCGTCCGACTGCCTGGCTTGACCGTATGGATACTCGCGTAGTTGGCAGGTCCACCCCGATTTCGACCAGGCCACGCACTTGCCCCTTGCGGTTGTCCCGGTGACGGTGGCACTCAGGTGCCTTCGAGCCATGCACCCGTTGCACCACCAACAACCCTTGGCAGGGTTCCCGGAACAGGTTTCCAGCGCACCACGAACGACCCTCGGACGGGGTTCCCCGAACGACCCTCGGACGGGGTTCCCAACCCGGACGGGGTTCCCAGGTTCCCCGAACAACCCACGGACGGGGTTTCCCGGACGGGGTTTCCACCTCTTTCAGGGACGTTCAGTCAGGAGACGCTTGCAGGGTGACTGCACGTCGTACGTGGTGGTTTGGTCGATGACCTGGATGTGCCAGCCGCCTCCTTCGGCGTAGGTCCTCACCTCGTAGGTCCGTCCAGGCCGGACGATGAAACAGGCGTTCATGCGTTCGGACTCGGTGGCACTTGCCCACGCCGCTATACTGGCCACCACCCCAACGCCTGGAGCCACCCTCGCGCCTGCCGGCACATTCGAGTTGGGGCCGACCAGACTGCTTGTCCCCACGGCCTCCACGACGTGCCGCCCCGGCTTAAGCTCGAAGCTGCTGCGACTTGTCAGCCTCCCGTCGATCGAAACAATGTCCGTCGAGAAACCCGACTCGGATTGCGACCACGTTGTCTTCAGCGTCGCCGTCGACGACGTTCCACAAGAGAGTGAAATCAAAGCAGCCGTAAGTGCACCTGAAACCTCGGTCCATATCGGGCAAATCCGCATGGGCTTATTTGGCCATCGAAGGCCATGCGGTTCAACCAATGCAGCAACAACCGTTCCGGACGGGACGGGTCGAAACAACCCTCGGACCGGGTTCCGGATGGGGAAACAACCCTCGGACAGGTTCCGGAGGGGAAACAACCCTCGGACAGGTTCCGGATGAGCCGTCGGCTTGCGACGAGTCACTAACCTGAAGGAGCACACGATGCGCGCAACATTCAGAAGTCCGATCCCTACCCCCTGGCTCAGCTCGTGGTTGGCGGGGGCCTTTGCGCTGGCGATGGTTTCACTTCTCGGGTGCAGCTCGGATTCATCCGGTACGGCAGGCGCCCCGTCCGGCGGCAAGGTCACCGCTTCGGGTGGCGTGGCGGGTGGCGTCGGCTCGGGCGGCGCAGCCACCGGCGGGACGGTCGCGACGGGCGGACGAACGTCTTCCGGGGGCGGCACCGTGGGCGAAGGGGGCGCTGGCAGCGGAGGCGCGCTCACCAGCACCAGTACCGGCGGAAGCAACCGCGACGGGGGCGCAACCGGGGGCGCTGGTGGGACCACCGCTGCCGTCGACGCCGGTGCGGGCGGGCGAGTGTCCCCCGACGGAGCAATCGCCGTGGACGGGACCTCGGCCGATGCAACGCTGACATCTACAGGAGGAACGATTGGTACGGGCGGCTCCACGGGCACGGGGGGGAAGATTGGCACCGGCGGCGCGACGTCACCCGGGACGGGCGCGGACGGGGGACTCGGCGGCAGCGACGGAAAGGCGCCCATCACGGTTTGGATGGCGGGGGACTCGACGATGGCGGGGGACACGTGCACGGGCGGCGGCTGGGGCGACCAGCTTGGGTCGCTGTTCAACGGCAACGTGGAGGTCGACAACCGTTCCGTCGCTGGTCGCAGCATCCAGACCTGGCTTTACGAAAAGAACGTCAGCAGCACGATAGGCACCAACAAAGAGTGCACGCTGACGGCTACGACGTACTCGGACAACTGGAATGCGATGCTCAACGCGACATCGGGCATGAAGAAGGGGGACTATCTAATCGTCGAGTTCGGCATCAACGACGGGGACAGCGCCTGCCCCCGGCACGTGGGAACGACGCTGTTTCAAACCTATCTCGCAGCCATGGCAAAGGCGGCCAAGGACCGGGGCGCACAACCCATCTTCCTCACGTCCACCAGCTACATCGCATGCAGCGGGCAAACCGCCACGGCCAATCGAGGCTTCATAGCCGAGACCAAAGCCGCGGGCACGGCCAACGACGTTCCTGTCATCGACATGTCGGCCCTCTCGGCCGCGATGTACACGAAACAAGGTCTGTGCCCGAACAGCGCCGACTACACGTCGACCACCAGCAAGGTGGGGGTGTTCTTCTGCAACGACCATACCCATTTCGCCGAACCTGGCGCCATCGAGATCGCCCGGGTCGCGACGACAGCGCTGGTGAATCAAAGCATCGGGCTCGCGTCGTTTCTCAAGTGATACCATAGCCACGATGAAAGACCGGCTGGTCCGTTTTGGCGTCGCACTTGAAGAATCCCTGCTGAGGGACCTCGATGCCGTGGTCCGGGAACGCGGGTGCACGCGCTCGGAGCTGTTCCGCGATATGGCGCGCGCGACGGTGGGACGGGCGAAGGTGCCGAAGGCGGTCGACGCGATGGCCACGTTGACCCTGGTTTATGACCACCACGTGCGCGACCTGAGCGAACGGCTGACGGACCTGCAACACGAGCTCGGTGAGCAGGTGCGCGCGGCGCTCCACGTGCACATCAACCACGACTTGTGCCTGGAGGTCATCGTGATCCGGGGGCAGTCGGACCTGTTGCAGGGCATCGCCGACCGCATCTTGGCCTTGCGTGGGGTCAAACAAGGCGGCATCGAAATCGTCGCTGGAATCGAAGGTCCGCCTCCCCACGACAGCGCAGATGCGCCACCCGCGCGCGGCCCCGCCACCCGGCGGAAAGCGCGCGGCCATCGCCACGACTGACACTACTTCTTCTGTTTGGCCAGCCGCGCTTCCAGTTCCTTGCGGCGTGCTTTGTAGAAGCTGACTTCCTTGCTGCCAGCCCAACGCAACCCGGCCTCGGGCGTGGCGGCACCACTCGACTTCAGACACTCGTCGAGGACGGCGTAGCGGCTGTCGTCGGACTTCATGCCTGGCAGGGACTTCTTGCACAACGCTTCGACCTCGGCGGTCTGCTTCTGCGCCGAGTAGGTCTTCATCAGCAAATTGAAGGCGCGCAGGTTTGGCCTGGCAGCAATCGACTCTTGCAGGGCGGTTAAACCCGGCGCCTGACGTTCGGCTGCTAGCAACATCTCGCCTTTGCGGGCCATCAGATCCGCGGTGTCCTCGGGCTTGGCTTCCTTCGCGCTGTCCAGGCACTGCACGGCCTCGTCGACCAGGGTAGGTGCCAAGGAGTTGCGCTTGGCCACGCCCTGGGAATACAGCAGGGTTACCTGCGAAGCGAAGTCAGAGGCCTCAATGGTGCCCCCGGGCGCGTTCAAGGCGCGCGCACGCATCTTCTCCATGCGATCGACCATCTTGGCGTCGTTCGGATCCCCGGGACTGGTCGCGCCCGGCTCGGAGTGACCGCAGCCGGCCAGGGGAAGGCCCGCCAGAATAGCTATCACCAAGGTAATGCCACGGATGAACATGATTGGCTGAATGCTCACAGCTGTCTCCTGCCAAGGTTGAGCACACCCTAGCAGATGCGCCATGGTCGCAAAAGAGAAGCGCCCGTCGACGGAGCCGGGCGCACCAACCGACCGCACGGTTTTACCCATAGGTGCAGCACCTCATCCGGCGCGATGCACGAGCCGAGTCAACAGCTTGTTCAGCGCGGTCTGCCTGGACAAGAAGTACTCGGCCTTCGACTTCGGGGACCGGCCAACGCGAATCCCGAGCAGTCGTTCCTGCGCCGCCAGCGCGAACACGTCTTCGTCGTTGTCGTCGTCGCCCACGTAAATGGCGGATTCGCAGCCCAGCCGCCGGCAGAGGCCCATCAGCGCGGTGCCCTTGTTGCCCGTCCCGGTAGGCAGGACGTTGACCACCATTTTGCCTTCCACGATGCGGGCACCGCCAAGCTTACTGGCCGCGTCGAGCATGATCCGCCGAACCACGCCCCGGCGTCGGGCGTTCCGGTAGTGAAGCGCAAGACTCACGTCCTTGTCCTCGACGACGACGCCGGCAATGGACGGCAGGTGCGCGGCCAATCGGTACTTCCACGCCTTGACCAGGCGCCGAACCGCCCGCGGATTGCGGACGGGTTCAATGCCATGGTTGCCGAACACCGCCCGCAGGGGAATACCCGAAACGCGCGCCAGCACGTCCCTGCGGACGCGCCCCGAAATCACCGCGCATGGATGAATGGCAGCCACGCGTTCGAGCAACCGGCGAGTCTTCGCAGGTAGGGCCGCTGCCTCCGGATCGGAGACGATGGGCGCCAGGGTTCCGTCGAAGTCGAAGGCGACCAGCACGCGCTGCCCGAGGAATGCCTCCAGCACCGGCCGCTGTTTGTCGCCTAAAATGTCTTTCACTGACCTAGACCCGTGACTCGGGTCAATTCTGCACCGGCGCGACCGAGCAGGCTCGCCTTTTTTCGCAGCCGGGCCGCATCGACCAGCATGCGACCGGCCCAGCGATAGACGTTGAACTCGGACAGGAAGCCGCGCATGGCGTGCATCCGCTCGCGCTGCTCGTCCGGGGCCATACCGATGGCCGACGCCAAGGCCGAGCTGCTTTCTTCCAGATCGTACGGATTGACCACCAGCGCCTCGGTCAGCTCCCGCGCGGCACCGGTGAATTGGCTCAGCACCAGCACGCCACGCTCGTCGTCTCGGGCCGCGACGAATTCCTTGGCCACCAGGTTCATGCCGTCGTGCAAGCTGCTGACGTAGCAATAATCCGCCGCACGGTAGAAGCGATACACCAGCGGTGGCTCGTGGTGACTACGCAACAGGCGAATCGGCTGGTACTTGCCCTTGGCGAAGCGCTTGTTGATCCGCTCCGCGGTCTTTTCCACCGCCTGGTCCAGCTGGCGGTAGTGCTCGATCAGGGTGCGGGTGGGCGCCGCCAGCTGCACGAAGGTCACTCGGCCCACGAACGCCGGGAACCGCTCCAGCAGTCGCTCGACGGTCAGCAGGCGTTCTTCGATGCCTTTGGTGTAATCCAGGCGATCCACCCCGACGCCCAAGATCGCGTCCTGTTCAAGCCCGAGCTCGGCGAACACGGTCTTTCGGCATTCTGCGACCGGGGGCGCACCGGTGGCCCAATCATCCGGCCAGGCGATGGAAATAGGATAGGGGCGAACCAGCGAGAGCTGCCCGTGCTGCACGACCCCGTTCTGCTCGCGATCGATGCGTGCTTCCAGGTATCGGTCGACCGAATCGAGGAAGTTGTTGCAGTAAAGCTGGGTCTGAAAACCCACGATGCTGCTGCCGAGCAAGCCCTCGAGCAGCTCCGAACGCCAGGGGCAAATGCCCAGCCGCTCTGAATTGGGCCACGGGATGTGCCAGAAGCTGATGACCGTCGCACGCGGAAGCCGTTCTCGGATCAGGCGTGGCGCCAACGCGAAGTGGTAGTCCTGAACCAGGACCACCGGATCGTCGGCGTCGGCCTCCTTGACCACCGCATCGGCGAACTTGCGGTTCACCGCCTTGTACGCGGCAAAGTCGTCGCTGCGAAACAGCGGTCGGGTGTGGGCCAGGTGGCACAGCGGCCACAACCCCTCGTTGGAAAGCCCGTAGTAATAGCCCTTTTCCTCCTCTGGGGTCAGCCACACCCGACGCAGCGAATACGATTCGTCGCCGGGGGGCACGCGCACCCGGTCGTGCCTGTCCACCGAGTCTCGGTCTGCCGATCCGCTGCCATGGCCGATCCACACGCCCGAACAGGCACGCAGCACCGGCTCCACCGCGGTGACCAGGCCGCTCGCCGGGTGCAGCACGCGAACCGCCCCGTCCTTGCCCCGGTCGTGAATGTACGGCTCGCGGTTGGCCAGCACGATGACCTTCTCGCCCGGGAAGTGCCGAACCAGCGTCTGCTTCAGGCGCTGCGGGCTCCACGCCCCACCCTGCCCCTCGCTCTCGCGCTCGGCCGCGATGCGCTCGACCAGCTCGCGCACGTCGCGAATGATGGGCAAAAATTCCTTCCGGCGCGACTCACCCCGAATGAAGCGCAGCAGCTCTTTGCGAAATCCACGCCACGACAAGCGAGCAGCAACGATGGTGACCAGCGATGCGCCCAGCACCAGCAACCCGAACGCCGCCAGCAGGAACTTCCGCGTCTTGGCCTCTCGCCGCTCGACGAACGACAGGTCGTGCACCAGCACCAGCATCCCTGGCTGCTGGTCCGCATGAATCAAAGGCACCGCGCTTACGTGGACGTCGCCCCCGGGCAAAGGCCACACCGATCCCCAAGCCCCGCGGGTATCGCCGGTCGCTTCCTTGGCCCAGCTGTCCGTCATCTTCTTGCCAATAACTGGGCAGGAAATCTGGGTGGGCAACTCGGCCGTGCGCGCCAGCATTTCCATCCGATCGGTGCACACCGCGGCCGCCATGATGCGCTCGTCGCGGGCGAGGTCGTTCAGGGCGCGGGTCAGGGCTTCATCACCGCGCGACCAATGTGAAAGCAAGTTTTGTCGCGCCCCGCCCGCCACCAGCCCGGCGCGCAACATGATGTCTTCCTCGAACCACTGGCGCGTCGTGCGTTCGACCAGCACCGCGGCCAACCAGGCGAGCAAGGCGCCCGAGGCCAGCAGCACAAGCAAGAACCGCGCGACTCGTTTCATCGTCACCTCCACTCGGAATGGGAGAATTGCCAGGTAGGCTAGGTGACGAGGACGGCGATCGCAATCGATGAGGCTGGATTTTTTGCCCGCAATCGGGCATGTCAAAGTGCCATGAGCACGATTCGCGAACGTTACGATGGCTTGCGCGCCCTTGGCCTGAAGTTGGATCTGACCCGCGGTCAGCCCGGCGATGACAACTTCGACATTTCCAATCCGATGTTGACCATCGTCGACGACAAGTGCGTGGTCACTCCCAGCGGGGTGGCTTTGCGGAACTATCCCGGCGGCATCGCTGGCATCAAGGAAGCGCGCGAATTGTTCGCGCCCATGCTGGGCGTCGCCGCCGATGAAGTCCTCGTCGGCAACAACGCCAGCCTAGAGCTCGAAGGCAAGGTGCTCATGTGGGCCATGCTCAAAGGCGCGCCCAAGAGTCCCGCGCCGTGGTGCAAAGGTGACGTGAAGTTCATCGTCACGGTACCGGGCTACGATCGCCACTTCCTCATGCTCGAACGCCTGGGCATCGGCATGATCACTGTGGCCATGAAGTCCGATGGTCCAGACATCGATGCCATCGAGGAGATCGTCGCCAGCGATCCCACGGTGAAGGGCCTGCTCTACGTCCCGACCTACAGCAACCCCACCGGCGACACCACGTCGCAGACGGTGGCTGATCGCCTGGGCGCCATGAAGACCGCCGCGCCCGATTTCACCATCCTGGCCGACGACGCGTACGCGGTTCACCACCTGGACGACACGCCCCCGGCACATCCCGACTTGCTAGGCGCCGCCAAGAAGGCCGGCAACCCGACGCGTGTGATCCTGTTCGGTTCGACCTCGAAGATCACCTTCGCCAGCGCAGGCGTCAGCTTCCTGGCCGGCAGCAAAGAAACCGTCGCGTGGATCGGCGAGCTCGTGGGCACGCAGATGATCTCGCCCAACAAGGTCGAGCAATACCGGCACGTCCTGTTCCTCCGCAAGTTCCCGGGCGGCATCGCGGGCGTGATGAAGGCGCACGCCAAGCTGCTGGCACCCAAGTTCAACGTGGTCGAGGAAGTCCTCTCGCGTGAGCTCACCGGCAGGGAGCTCGCAACCTGGACCCAGCCCAAGGGCGGCTACTTCGTCAGCCTCGACACGGCGAAACCGGTAGCCAGCAAAGTCGTTCAGCTGGCGAAGGAAGCCGGCGTGGCCCTGACCCCAGCGGGCGCCACCTACCCGTTCGGGAAGGATCCGAACGACAAGAACATCCGCATCTCGCCGACGCGCCCGCCGGTCGATCAAGTGCGCAAGGCGATGGAAGTCGTCGCCGTCTGCATCCAGCTGGCGTCCGAAGGCTAGCCGCGAGGTCGGCCGCGGTCGCCGGTCTGGCCGGGACTATTGCTGGCTCGTCAGCCAGGCGAGCGCCTTGTCGGGATCACTGAAGACATTCACGGTGATCCCGGCCTTGGCGTAGTCGTCGATGAAGCGCTTCATGTTCATCTGGCCGATCACCTGTTGCGGCAGCACGATGGCCCAGAACTTCCAGCCGGCCTTCACCACCTTGGGGAACCACTCGCTCTTGGCCCAGGTCTCGTCCTCCTTCAGCAGGGCGCCGTTGAGGGCGTCGTCGGACAGCCACTTCTTGCTGCCCTTTTGCTTGAGGGTCTCGTAGCCTTTCGTGAGCAGGTCTTGCAGCGTCTTGCCGTGGATGAACTTCTTGACCTTGTGGTGGACGATCTTCGCATCGTCGCGGAACCAGAGCGTCGCGTATTCGTTGTCGAGGACTACTGTGGGCGCCATCGTCTTCTCCTGCCGAAAAGGTTCGACCCTACATCGGCAGGCGCCCGGAAAAGATTAGCCCTCAGACGCCTTCGAACAGCACCGTCGACAGATAGCGCTCGCCGGAGTCGGGCAGGATGACGACGATGGTCTTGCCGGCGAACTCGTCGAGCTTCGCCAGCCTCAGGGCCGCCGCGGCTGCCGCCCCGCAGGAGATCCCCGACAGAATCCCTTCCTCACGCGACAGCCTGCGGGCAGTCTCGATGGACTCCTCGTCGGTAACTTGCTCGACCCGATCCACCACGGACAAATCGAGGTTGTCGGGAATGAAGCCGGCGCCCAGGCCTTGAATCTTGTGGGGTGACGGCTTGAGGGGCTCGCCGTTTCGAGTCTGGGTGATCACCGGGCTCTTGGTGGGCTCGACCGCGACGGCGTACAGCGGTTGCTTGCGCACTTGCTCGAAGTAGCGCGAGACGCCGGTGATGGTGCCGCCGGTACCCACGCCCGCCACCAAGACGTCCACCTTGCCCTGGGTGTCGTTCCAGATCTCCGGACCTGTGGTCTCTAGGTGGATGCGCGGGTTGGCGGGGTTCTTGAACTGCTGGGGAAGAAAATAGCGGCGGGAATCGCTCGACGCCAGGGCCTCGGCGCGACGAATGGCGCCCGGCATCCCCTCGGAGCCCGGGGTCAGCACCAGGTTGGCGCCGAAGGCGGCCAGCACCCGCCGGCGCTCCATGCTCATGGTCTCCGGCATGGTCAACGTCAGCTTGTAACCGCGGGCAGCGCATACGAATGCCAGCGCGATGCCAGTGTTGCCGCTGGTCGGCTCGACCACCTCGACGCCCTGGTGAAGCACACCCCGCTCTTCCGCATCCTTGATCATGGCCGCGCCGATGCGGTCCTTGACCGAGAAAGCCGGACCGCGCCCCTCCACTTTTGCAAGCACCGTCGCTTTGGCGCCCGCAGCGATGCGGCCGAGCTTGATGAGAGGCGTACCCCCGATGGATTCTGCGTTGTCGTTGAAGAGCATCACCATTCCCCCACAAAGACGATAGATGAAAGGTGTTGGTGGGAACAGACCCTGTCAAGGAAGACTTCCGCATGGCTTGCATTTGCCGACCCAGGTTGTCCTGTTTTCCCAAGGGTCGCCCCCGCAAGATTGGGCTCTGCAAGTGCGACCGACTCAGGCAGACTAGGCCCGTGCGGCGCACGGCCTACTGGATCTGCTCGTCGATTCTTCTCCTCACGGCTACGGCCGCCGCCGACCCGCGGCCTCCCTGGCCGGCGCGCAAGCGGCAAAACGGCGAGGCACTCCTTCGACCCGGGGTACACGAAGTCAAAGACCTGAAGCGTTGGCCGGCCGAGCCAGAGTCGCCGGCGGGGCCGCTCGACGGGGCGAAGTTCCGTCGGTCGTTCGCCGGAATGTGCGAAGGCATGACCAGCGCTCGGATAGCCGGGCGCATCGCCGACGAGATTCTGCAAGTTGCGGTCGAGGCACACGTCGATCCCTTTCTTCTCGGTGCGCTGGTGTACCGGGAGAGCCGATGCGTTGCCACCCTGTCGACGGGGTTCGGCGTCGGCCTCCTGCAGATCCAAGCGACCATGATCCAGCAAAACGTGCGCGGGGACAGTCTGCGCTACCAGGTCCGCGACGGAGCTTCCTGGAAAGAACGCTCACGCCCCATCCCGCGCGGCGCTCTATTGCGACTGCAGAATTCCCTGCTTAACTTGCGCCTCGGCGCCGCCATCTTGGCCATGTGGCAAGAACAGCATGTGGACCTCGACCTCGCCTTCCAAGGTTCGGTTCCCCATCGCAGTGCCGTCGCCCACTTTGGTTGGGGCGACGTGGTGCGCGGAACGGGCGGCGAAGATCGCGCGCTCATCGCACGCAGGCGCCTCATCGGACGCTACCTCGACAAAAAATCTCCCGCGCGTAATACCGACCTCGGCTTTCAGGTCGTATCGCCGCTCGAGGGTATTCCGCGCTTGGCACCCAGCGGACCGGGCGAGGATCGTGACGAGGGCGTGCGCGCCCATCGCGGCCTCGACCTGGACGCCACCGTCGGTGAGCCCGTTGGCAGCATCGCAGACGGCCTCGTGTCCTTCGCCGGTTTCGATCTGCCCGGGCGGACAAGGCCCGAGGTGGTCCCGCCCCACGCGCTTGCCACGACGAAGCGCCCCGAGCTTGGCCCTGGCGGATTGTTCGTCTGCGTTCGCCATGTGCCGAGGATTGTCTCGTGCTACATGCACCTGCAATCGTATCGCGTGGCCGTGGGCGACCGGGTGGGCGCCGGCCAGCTCATCGGCGCCGTCGGGCATTCAGGAGTCAAAGTGTCGGGCTCGCACTTGCACCTGGAAATCCACCGAGACGGCCAAGCCATCGACCCGGCGCCGATCCTCGGGCCGGACTTCGTAATTCCTCCGCAAGACACCGTGGCGCACGAAATCGCCGTGGCCAACCAGAAGCACCGCTTGGTGAAGGAACGGCGCGCGCGGTGGAAGGCGCATCTTGCCGAACGGACCGCCATAGCCGAGAGAAAGACCGCGGCGGCTCCGCGACCATGAACCGAGTTAGCGAGCCTGCCCGGCCGGTGTGCTGAACCGAAAGCGCGCGCCGCCTTCGCGTCCGCGGTCGACGGTCGCATCGCCGCCGTGGTCGCGGGCAATCTCCCGGACAAACGCCAATCCCAAGCCGGTGCCCTTCTCGCGGGTGGTGAAGAACGGCGTGAATATCTTCTCGACGATTTGCGGAGGAACGCCTGGCCCGCTGTCACGAACCTCCCAAACCACACGGGCGTCGGAATCAGCGCCTGCCGCGAGCACCACCTGGCCGGAATGACCGGAATGGCCGGCGGCAACCAGGGCGTTCTTGGCCAGGTTGACCAAGGCCCGGCGAACTTGCGAGCGGTCTGCCCGCGCCCGCAGCGCCGCGTCGCACTCGATGCTGATCGTCGTGCCTGCGTCGCAGCGGCACACCTCTGCAACTTCTTCCAGCAGCTCACGCACGACCAAGTCTTCCATCACGAGGCCAGGTCTGCGCGCGAAGTCCAGGAAGTCGGTGACCACGTTCTTGAGGTAGCCGATCTCGCGCTCTACCCGTGCGATTTCTGCCAGTCGCTCGGGCTGGCCGACAAGTCCTTCCCGAAGAAGACCTGCGTAAAGCTCGAGGCCACCCAAGGGATTGCGGACCTCGTGCGCGATCCCCGCCAGCATCATCTGCATGCGCTCGTCGCGGGCGCGCACGGCCACACGCATTTCGTCGAGGCGAGACGCCAGATAGCCGATCTCGTCGCGCGTCTCGACCGCGACCGACCCGGCCAAATCGCCGTGACCGATTCGCTCGGCGGCCAGCGCCAGGCGTTCCAAGGGCCCGGTCATGCGTCGGGAAAGCCAGGCCGCAAGCACGACGATGGCGGCCACGACGCCGATGCCGCCCAGAAGCAGCCAGCGTCGAAACGCCCCGAGAGCCTCGAGGTATTGAGCGCTCGCTTCGACCACGGCATATCCGGCCGCGGGACTGCCGACGCGAGCATAGCCGCGCTTGTAGGGCAGACCGTCGAGGCCCGTGAAGAGTGGCGATGCCGTGGCTTGTCCGGCAGACGCCTTTTCGATTTCCGGCGCGTCGGCCCCCAGCTCGTGGGCCTTGGCCCCGAGCGCGAGCAAATTGTCGCTGTCACCGCGCGCGCTGAGGTCGGTGGTGACCAGCAACACGCGCCTCACTGCCAGGCGTTCGCGAGCCTGCTCGACTCGGTGGCGAAGGTTGGCATAGGTGTTCGAGGCCTCGTCGCCTGCGCCGATGGCCGAAAGCTGTTCCGGCAAGACCAGCATGGACACCGACGACGCGGCCGTGGCGAGGCGGCGGCCGAGCTCGTCTTCCAGAAGCCGTCGGGCGACCTCGTGAGCAGCCGTGCCAAACAGCGCCAACGCAAGCACCGCAGGCACGAGCATCGCCACGAGCAATTTGGCGAGCAGCCTTCCGCGGGACAGCCGAGCTGGCATGCCGCTATCTTACCGGTGCCGGCCGGAGTAATTCCAAATTCTAACCACAGAGACACAGAGGTAGGGAGACGGAGGAGAGTGGAAAGGGTTCGGATTGAGATCCGGAGACCCTTCATTCTCCGGGCCTCTGTGCTCTCTGTGGTGAAAAAATGGCTTGTGCGCGCGTCTAGCGACTCGTCACGAGCTTGAACACGAGGGTCGCCATCCAGGCGCATCCCACGAGACTCACGCCGAGCGCGATCCAAGCGCGACGCCGTCCCCAACCGGTGAGATCCTTTCGGCCCAGCGCCCGCGCCGCCAAAACCAGAGAGTACGGATGAATGAGCCCCATAAGCCAGAGGCTGACCAGAGCGACCCGCATGGCACGGTACGCTGCGCGGTCGCCAGTCCCGATGGTGCCATCGTCGTCGTGGGACACGCCGTTGGGACGCTTCTCCGGAACCGCCTCGGCGTCTAGCTCTACGGCGCCCGGCTCGGCGAGGATCTGCTGTGCCCTCTCCAAGTCGGCGTGCCTGACCTGCACCCGAATGCCCCCGATGGCGCGACTTAGGTGCCACGTCTGATTCGCCATGTTCTCGTCAGGAATGAACCCTTCGATGCCTTCGGCCCCGAGCCGCCCACACAGAAGCTGGGCCGCAATCAACCGATCGCATCGGGTAAGCGTCACGAGTTCATCAGCGCGCTGAGGGTCGACCATCGGCGGAACGTAGCATTGCGCGGCCTCAGATGGAACCGACAGTCACCGCCACGGTCGTGGGCGGCCTCCGTCACGGACATACCTCCGGCGGAGCCGCCATGAGCCACTCAGTTTTCTGAAGGTGCCATGGCACATCCGCCCTGACGGAGAGCGCGCTTGTGGCGCACGACCAAGGTTCTGGCCGATGTTCGCCCAGGCATGAGCCCTGGCATGCGGGTTGCTGCACGAACAGGCCAATCCAAGGACTCTGCCCGATCTTCCTTCATACAGGAGCTGCTATGCGTGTATTGCTCGTCGGTCCGGACCTGGAAGAAAACCTTTCCCTGCGTTACCTGGCCGCGTCGCTGCAAGCTGCAGGGCACGAGCCCCGCATCGCCGCGTTCGAGACGACGGCCGACGCGCCTGCCGTTCTTGCCGCGGCCGAGCAGACGGATCTGGTGGGCCTGTCGATGTGCTACCAGATCCGCGCGACCGAGTTTCTGAACCTGGCACACGCCCTCAAACAAGCTCGGCCCGAACGTCCGGTGATTGCCGGCGGCCACTTCGCTTCGTGCGCGGCTGACGATCTGCTGCAACGTCACCCCGAGCTGGATCTCATCGCGATTCACGAGTGCGAGCGAACCCTGGCCGAGCTTGCATCGCTGCCGACGTGGACGGAGGAGACCCTCGCCAGCGTTCCCGGCCTGGTCTACCGCAGTCGCCGGGGAATCGCGCGAACCACCGCCCGCGCAGCATTGGAGGATCTGGACGCCCTGCCCTGGCCTGATCGCGCGGGCCCGGCGCGCCTCATGGCCGGCGTGCCGACCGCGTACATGATGGGCAGCCGAGGATGCCTGTCGGCCTGCGACTATTGTTGCATCTCGACCATGCACCGGATGGTGTCAGGCAAGCGCTTCCGCCAGCGCAGCCCACAGGACATCGTCGAGGAGATGGCGCATCTGTATCACGAGCGCGGGGTGCGCCAGTTCATCTTCCACGACGATAATTTTCTGGTACCGCAGGTCGAACGCAACCTGGCCCGCATCGATGCGCTCGACCGGCTGATGCGCAAGCACGGTTTGCGACGGGTCGCCCTGGCGCTGAAGTGCCGGCCCGGCGACGTGAATCGTCAGGTCTTTCTGCGACTGCGCGAGATGGGACTTCTGCGCGTGTTCCTTGGCATCGAGTCGGGCAGCCATGCCGGCCTTGCGTCCATCGGGCGGCGACAGACCGTAGCCGACGAGCACCAAGCCCTCGACGTCTGCGAAGACCTCGGCATATCGACCCAGTACACGATCATCATGTTCCACCCCGAGGCGACGTTGGCTTCGATGCGCGAGGATCTGGCCTTCGTGGCCGCGCACCCGGGCCACCCACTCTCGTTCTGTCGCGCCGAGATCTACACCGGCACACCGCTCGAGCAGCGCATGGTTGCTAGCCAGCGCGCCTACGGGAACTACCTGGCGCGCGCCTACGACTATACCGACCCGCTGACCGAGCATGCGTGGCAGGCGGCCTCGGAGCTATTGCCCCAGCGCTGCTTCGCCCAGGATCACGTGCTCGGCCAGATCATTCGCCTCGATCACCAGGCCACCATCCTGCAGCACTTCTACGAAGGACGCGAAGTCGACGGGCTGGTGACCGACTTCGCGCGATTCGAGCGGGCCACGAATCTCGAAAGCGTTGCCCTCATCAACGAGATGTTTTCGCTGTGCGAGTCGCACCCCGACCGCCAATCGTCTGCCTTCCGAAAGGAATTCGCCGACCTGCGCGAACGCGAGCGTATCCGCTGCGACTTCCTGCTGCGACAACTCTGTGGTTTCCGCGACAAGATTCGAGAGTACTCGCTGGGCTCGATGGGCCTCGCACAGCCGCCCCGCGCTGCCGTCTCAACCCGCAGCTTCCTCGAACGACTGCCCCGGCACGCCGCGGCCGCCTTCCTCGCCGTCGGCCTGCTCAACTGCGATTCCAATTCCGGGATGAACCTCGCAGGCAAGGATGGCTCGACCGCCGACAGCACCCAGGCGACAGACACCAAGGCGATTCCCGACGCGACCGTCTTCAAAGATCAGGGCGGAATGTTCGAAGCACCGCCGCCGCCCATGGATGCCCCGGTCGAGAACAAGCGGGATGCGCAGCCGGATGCAGGCGCGGACGGACCGGCCGATGCCGGCACCGAGGCGAGAAGCGATACCCAGGTGAGCGAGGCTGGCGTGCTCGACACGGGCGTGGCGGACGCCAAGCCGGTGGCCGACGCCGTGGTCTTCAAAGACCAGGGTGGCATGATCGAAGCGCCGCCGCCGCCCATGGACGCAAGGCCCATCGTCGATACCGTTGTGTTCAAAGACCAGGGTGGCATGTTCGAGGCGCCGCCCCCACCCATGGATGCGGCAATCGTCAAGAAGGACTAGGGGCCTGGCTCATCCACTGGCGGAGTGATGGGAAGCGGCGGCGTGGCATCCGCCGGTGGCGCAACGTCGACCACAGGAGCGGGAGGCAACGCGCCGACGGCAGCCGGTAGTGACGGATGCAGCTGCGGCGTCGCGGGTCGCGGTTCGAAAGCCGCCATGCCGGGGGGCGCGCTTCTGCTGGCGTCATGCCTGCTTGGTAGGCGCCCACGGAGACGGAACGAGTACCAAGGACGGTCGACCTACGGGGCGTAGGCACCATAGCCCACAGCCGCCGGGGTCTCGGCATGAAAATCGCCGGCCCCGGCATTGGCGAACGCCATGCTCGCATGGGCCGAGTCGGAGATGCAGTTGGCGGCATTGCCCGTCGGCTCTCCCCCTTGCACGAGGTTGTCGACCAGGACATAGCCTCGTGCGAACGAGTCGTAGCAATTGTTCAATATTCGATTGGCGGCGACCAGGATGTTGCGGTTGATCGTGGTGGAAGCGCCCGAGCCGGTATCATCGAGGTTGACCTCCGAGTTCCCCGCTGCCGTGGAAAGATGGCCGTTCATGTAGAAGGTGTTGTTCTGCACCAGCACGGCGCTGAAGGCGCCCCCCACTTCGCGCAGCCCGGAGTAGTAGTTGGCGTAGATGAGGTTGTGCACGATGACGACGTTCGAGATGATTCCCGTTTCGGTGGCATTCATCACGATGCCGTCTTCGTAGTCGGCGTGGCCATTGTCATGAATTCGGTTGCGCTCGATCTTGATCCCATCGAGCGTTCCGTACTGGCCGCCTTGGGTGTTTAGCTGCACACCGCGGGAAGCGTTGCCGCGGATGTCGTTGTTGCGAATCGTGACGAGGCCGCCGGAAGCCAAGTAGACGCCGTGGTCCTGATGGCCCTCCGGCCCGCAGCGACCGAACTTTTCGATGATGCAGGCCTCGATCACGACGTCGGTGGCGCCGTCCACTTCCACGTGGCCGCCGTTCGCCCCAGTCTTGCAGTCGCCCGTGAAGGTGACGTGGTCGACGCGGAGGTCGGTGCAACCGTCAGAAAGGTTCAAGGTGTTGAACGAGCCCGACTGCGCGTACCCCGTCAGATCGAACGTGAGGTTGGAAAGCTGCACGTGACTTGCGCCGGTCTCTATGTTTGCTCGCCCCTTGACGACCACACCCGTACGCGACTGAACGATGAACACACGCCGGTGGCTCGTATCGACACCGCCCTTGAGGACGTACATCACTGGCGTGCTGCCCGACTGCTGGTAGATCCCGTCGTGGATGAAATAGCAGACGTCCGCTGGATCGTTTGCGT
>Ga0302323_100000391_pt1 | contig 34720 bp, 43 predicted proteins | sample Fen_T0_3_FD_201950 | JGI IMG/M metagenome (GOLD analysis project Ga0302323, IMG submission 201950) | Peat permafrost microbial communities from Stordalen Mire near Abisko, Sweden - Fen_T0_3 | ecosystem: Environmental > Terrestrial > Soil > Wetlands > Permafrost | place: Sweden: Abisko...
GCGCGAGATCCTTTTGGCTCATCTCTAGCGGCACGAGATACTCCTGCTGGAGAATCTCCCCCGGCGTCGTTGGCTTACGAGTCATTCGAGAACGGTCCATGAGCGTGTTTCCTTCAATGATAATCGCAGATGTCTACCTTGTCGGGGCCGTCCGCTGTCCAGCGGAAGATGATTCGCCACTGGTCGTTGATGCGAATGCTGTGAAACCCCTTCAGATCTCCCTTGAGGGCCTCCAGTCGATTTCCAGGAGGCGATGCGAGATCGTTCAGAATCGCGGCGTAGTCCAACATATCGAGCTTTCTCTTCGCGATGGAGGCTGAAGATGCCCACCCTTCACCACGAGGCAACCGACCGGAGAGGAAGAAGGCTTCTGTCTCCTTTCGAGCGAAGGCTTGGATGGCCACGTCAAACCATACCTCATCTAGGTATACCTCGCAACGGTATGCCACCTCGATCTGCAGCTCCGCCCGCCCCATTGATCTAGTCAGGGAGTTCGCTGAGTCGTGGCGACGAAATGCGACGCCGAGCGAAAGAACGCGCACCCTCATCGCGGCAACGCTCACCCAGAAAACTCGTTGAACGATGGCTTTGGCCTTTACGCCCGCGCCGTCTTCAATTCCGGCGCCTCCACTGTAACTCACTGAATTTATTGAATTAGTATCGTCGCGAATCGGGTAAAGTGCCCGGATCCTCCGTCCTGAGCCTCGCTCACGGCGGGGCCCTCACGTGAACAGCAGGCCGCGAAACGGCGCTATGCTGTGCGTGATGGGTGCCATCGACGAAATCCTGGCCACGATTCGGCGGCTTCCGCTGCAGGATCGCCTGCGTCTGCTCGAACGCGCCGCGAACGAAGTGGCAGAGGATACGCCCAGGCCCACCTCTGTCGCCCCATCGAGCAAGCCGACTGTCGATGACCTGCTTGGTGCGCGGCTGACGCCCGCTGCCGGAATCGGGGCGGTAAGCGTGGAGGACATGGATCGCGCGATCGCGAAAGGCGCGCTGGGCTCCGGAGCGTCGCTGCTCGGTCTGATGGCTGACGAACCAGACCTCGTCGACCAAGTGTGCTCGCTCGCGTACGAAGCGCGGCGCACGGCCCACCTGCGCGCAGTCGATGAGTAAGGTTCTGCTCGACACGGATATCCTGTCGGAGATCCTCAAGGGCAAAAGCGCGGTCGTAACCGCCAGAGCGGGCAAGTACCTGGCGCAGCAGGGTTGCGTTACGACCTCGGCGACAACGGTCGCCGAAATCGTGTACGGCTTCCGGCGCGTCGGACGCGAAGACCGAGTCGCGCAATTCGAAGCTTCGCTCACACAGCCGAGGTCCTGGCGCTCGACGACGCTGCTGCGCGCCTCGCCGGCCGAATCAACGCAGACCTCGAACGAGTCGGGCGTGTCATCGGCATGCCGGATGTTATTGCCGCGATCGCGCTGCGGAACGGTTTGCCAATCGTGACAGGCAACGTGGCCCATTTTGAACAGGTGCGATTGGTCGGGTACGATCTCTACATCGACAATTGGAGGACGACGTAGTGGCATCGCGCGGTCGTATGGCTAGCAAGTCGCTCGGAGTGACCCCGTTTCCACCGATCCCAAAGCTGCCGAAACCGCCGCTGTTCGCCGCTGATCCGAGACAGTCGAGCAGCGCACACGTTATTGTCGCAATCGCCGGCATCGCGCAGGACACCATGCACGTCAGTGGCCCGAACTTGTCAACGGGCTTTCACGCTTCCGCGGTTGAGCTGGGACGCCTTCAGTCCGTACTCGAACGCGGACTCGCCCGCTTCGACGACGCTCAGCTCGAGGCACGCTGGAATGAGGTCTTCGACTGGATCCGCCGGGTAGCCCGCTCTTGGGTACAGCGTTGCAAGAAGATGCACATCGAACGTCGCGAACTGGGTATCCGGATCGAGCTCGAGACGCAGGACGATCTCGGGCACTACGAGTACGCCTTCGACGTGTTTCCGCGGCGCAAGGCCAGGGCGAAATAGCGAACTAGCTGGACACCTTCGCGACGCGCGTAACGTGTAGATTGCCGACTCGCCTTCCCTGCAGCTCCTCGGCCATCTGCAGGACCACGTCCCACCGCTTCGCCTCGGCCGCCAGCACGAGCGCTCGCGCTAGGGCCGTCTCGTCCACATTCGACAGCTCATAAGCCTCGGACGATTCCGTCACAACGCCACGCACGATCGCGCACTTAGATGCACGATCTGACACGTTGGCCGGATTACCATCGGTGCTGATCGTGCCTGATCGATGCGCTTCCGTGCTTTCGATCTGCCACAAATGCGTTTCAATTCCCGGCGCCTCCACTGTAACCTGCTGAATTCATTACATTAGTATCGTCACAAGTCGGGTATTGCACCCGGTGCCTGCGCTCGGCCGCCGTGACTCGCGTCAGTGACGCTTTCAGATCACGGCGGCGCGGCTAGAATAGGGACGATGCGTTCCGCCGAAGCCATCGCCGTCGATGCCCTTTCGCTGCCGAAAGTCTCGACGAAGAGCACGATGGCGACGCCGAGGAAGCTTGGGCCGCGGAAGTGGCAGCGCGTATCGACGCCGTCAGGGCCGCCACGGGGGAGATGATCACGACTGCAGAGGCGCTAGCTAAAGCGCGCAGCCGCTTGTCGGCTCGTCGTGGCTGAGATCCTCCTCGCGGCTTCGGCCGACATGGCGAGGCCGCGGCCTGGTACGACGAACGCGTGCCTGGGCTTGGCGGGTTCAGCGTGAACGCGCGCGGCCGACTCGCCCACCATCGCGAGGTTCCGTGACGAGGAAGGCATACTCCACCTCTACCAAGGCGTCGGGCGACCGGCTGGTTCCGTGGCTCGCCGCGGAAGGGACCATTGGCGTATTCGCCCGAGTTGCCACCCGAGCGTGACAGTGTGTTCCAGTACGGATGGGTATTGCCACAGGTGTGTAGGCCCGGTCTTCGGCGGCATGCCTATTTCGGTGCGGTGCCACGCGTGGCCGCGCACGACGTGTTCGCGTTTTGGCGAGACGCTCGCCGTGGCATAGTCGATCGCTCCGCCCATCACGAGGGGACGCTCACCGGGAGCCGCATTGAGGCTCCGATCGCGGTGTATCGACACAGAGGGCTACGTGGTGACAGGGTCTACGTCTTCATTCAGCACGGCAGCTATCCGTGCGTTCCGATAGTCGAGCAGCCGGAGCTCGAGGCGGGCTACGTACATCTGCACCGTGGCATCGGCGACGAGAAGGTTTTTCGCTGGCGTTCCTTTGGGACCAGAACGGAGCCGCGGCTCATGAGTGCGTGGGAGACTTACGCCCAGCTGCAATTCGACCTGCTCTCACGCTCTGACGTTTCCTTCAACTCGATCCACGACCGAACGAAGCGAGCAGAGACGGGGCACATTCTAGATGACAGCTGGATGACCGACGAGCTTGCGAAGAGGCGAGGTCTGGACATCGAGCACGACCCGTGGACGCGTGCGCTCTGGGAAACAACTCACCAGAGCTTTGCACTGAGGAGCTGGGTGAGCGTGATCAAGTTTGGTCCGCATCGGGTCGTCTGCCGCACCCCGCTCACCAACATCCGCATCACCACCTTCTTCGCGGGCGAGCACGAGGTGCGGGTGCTTGATCCGTCTCGCGTGGAGCTGCTCGCCGCCGTCGGCTGTGAGGTGAACCACGATGGCTGAGCCTACCCAACTCGCGGATGCGCGTGGCCGTAGCGCGTCCTGACACCAAGCGTTCATCAGCGCGGGCGCCACTTGTCGCGATAGCTCGGAGGCGGTGGGATCGGATCGTAGGGTTCCTCGGCGCGCACGGCGGCGAACGTACTGGAGTCACCGTTTTTGATCCGGAGCGAGCCCTTGATGCGGCCGTCCTTGCCGAGCGTGACGCGTCCCGAGCCCGACATCGGATCGTACTCCCACGCCCCCTCCCACGTGAACGAGATACCAGTCTTCGTCGCCTTGCAGTTCACGTAGGCGACGAGGCAGTGCATGCGAAGTCGGTCGTCGTGCCCGGTCAGAGAGAGCAGAGCGGGGCCGAGCGAGTCGAGGTAGCTGTTCGACCACTGCGACGTCTCGGTGATCCGCCACCAGCCGCGGTAGGCCGCCGGAATGTCGTCACGGCCCGCCATGCTCCCGATTCCGCCAGCTGCTTCGCTCGCCTCGATGCTTCGCTGGCCGTCACGGTGTGGTGGGGAGAAGCACCGTAACCGCGATGTCAGTGCAGCGCGACAGAGTAGCATCGGCCGTCCGAAACTCCGCGGCCGAGGATTCAAGTGCAGTCGCCAAGTGAATTGCGTCCGGCGTCTTGAACCCGTGGCGTGCGCGCAGGTCCGTCGCGCGATCGATGACGTGCGCGCTGACGGGCACCACCACAACGCGGTCAGCCGCGAACAGCGCATCGTAGCGCTCGAGGAGCGCGCGGTTCCCGTCCCGCATTGGCTTCGTTCGACACTCAAGCCGCGCGAGCTGCGACGTGATCAGCTTCGAAATCGGTTCGAGGTTGCGGAGTCGTTGTTCGACGACAGTCCGCCATTCAGGCTGCCCCTCAACGAGGTAGATGAAGCAACAGGCATCGAGATAGATGTCAGCCACGACCGGACCAGCCCGCGCGATCCTCGGCGAGTTGGTTGTCGATATCGCCTTTGCTACGGGTGCCGATCGGCATACTGGCGATCACTTCCAGCACGTCCGGTGGACGCGGAGTGGTGCCCACAGAGCGAAGGTAGACCTCGACCTCGCCGTCCAGCTCGTCGACCCCCTCATCGAGTTCGATGTGCCGGCCGTGCAACCTTCCGCGAACTACGACGCCACTTTCCATGCTCGCTAGCATAGCTCAAATGCCGCAAAAGTCGCCGGCAATGCAGGCCCGCAACGAATTACAAGGGCAAATACACTACATCCCGATGGCGACCGGACGCTCACGAAGAAGACGCAACAGGTGGCAGATCGGCGCTATGCTCGCCGACGATGGGCGCGTTCGACGAGATCCTAGCGACGATTCGTCGCCTGTCGCTTCCCGATCGGCTGCGACTCATCGAGCAAGCGACCTTTGAAGTCTCTGAGGCCACTGCGAAGCCGGCCGCGGTTTCCGAACGCGCGCACGCCCTGACCGTAGATCAGTTCCTCGCGACTCGACTCACGCCGCCGCCGGGCGTCGGACCCGTTAGCCTGAATGGCATGGATCGCGCGATCGCTGAGGCCGCGATCCGGCGTGGAGGCCTTTGAGACCAACACCTCGCGCGACACTTCATCATGGAGTCCGCTCGGCGTCACGACGAACTACCTCTTCGCACTTTCGATGAACGATTGAGTCGTAGTGAGCGCGGCGGATATGGCAGCGACGCAGGCAAAAGAGAGGATCCTGATCCTTGCTGGCCCCAACGGCGCCGGCAAGACGACGTTCGCGCGAGAGTTCTTGCCGGACGAAGCACAGTGCCCCACGTTCGTGAACGCCGATCTGATCGCAGCGGGACTATCCCCCTTCAAGCCAGAGACCGCGGCGATGCGCGCGGGGCGGCTCATGGTTCAGCTTATCGACGAGCATGTCACGCGCGGCGACAGCTTCGCGTTCGAAACGACACTGGCCGACAAGGGCTAAGCGCGACACATCCCGCACTGGCAAGCGTCCGGCTACCACGTGAGTCTGGTGTTCTTGGCGCTACCGTCTGCGGAGGCAGCCATCCAACGCGTCTTGGAACGAGTCGCCCAAGGCGGCCACTTCGTGCCAGAAGGGGTCGTGCGGAGGCGCTTTCAGGCAGGAAAAGCGAACTTTGAGGCCATCTACAAGCCCCTGGTCGACGCATGGGCTCTCTACGACAACTCCGATAGCGAACCCATTCTGCTAGACTGGGGCGACAAGCGATGAACCCGAAGCCGATCGAGCACGCCAACACGCCAGACCTAGCGCTCGCACTCCCTGCCCTTCGCCGGGCACGCAGGCGCGCTGAGGAAATCGCGATCGCGACCAACACTGCGTTGGTGCAGGTTCGAGACGGTCAAGTCATCCGTGTACGACCGGAGGTCAAGCATACCTCCAGGTCAGCGAAGTAGAGCCCTCTCAGTACTCGACTACCGCGACGCCTTCACAAGTGGTTCAAGCGTGACGCGTCCGGTTCGCCCGCCCTCCAATTCGGCGGCGATCCTGCCAATCACGTCCCAGCGCCCCGCCTCGGCGGCAAGCAGCAACGCTTTCGCCAACGCTGTCTCGACCACGTTGGACGGCTCGGACGATTCCGTCACAACTGCGCGCACGATCGAGCACTTAGATGCACGATCTGACACGTTGGCCGGATCGCCATCGATGCTGATCGTGCCTGATCGATGCCTTTCCGTGCTTTCGATTTGCCCCAAATCCGCTTCAATTCCCGGCGCCTCCACAGAAAACCCCAACGGCGGTTGGGGTTTTCGTCTTTTGTTTCCAGGGAGATCCCTGACTGGGCTCGACTTTCGGCGGAGATTTACGAATTGGTACCCGGGTCCTCTGGGCCGGGAATCGAGTTCTTGGACATCAACGGCGTGTCGCTCGAGCGCGACGACGAGCGGCTGTACGAGCTGACGATGGCTGCTGCCGAAGGGCGAGCCGACAAGCAGCAGCTTGCCGATCAGCCCCGAAAGCTGGCCGACGAGGCCCAAGCGTAGTAGTCAGGGGTCTCCCTGAGTCGTGGCGACGAAATGCGACGCCGAGCGCCAAAGCGCGCGCCCTCGCCACAGCCACTCACCCACAAAACTCAATGAACGACAGCGTTTGGCGCGAGGCCTGCGCCGTCTTCAATTTCCGGCGCCTCCACCAGATTCCGCGACATTTTTCATTGTCTTGCGGCCGACCGTGCCCCAATCGTGTCCTGCACGATTGGCGGCTCGGTCGTGTTTTGTTCACTTGCCGGGCGGTCGAGTAGACGTACTCGTCCCGACGCACATCGGGCTCAGGAGCGCGTAGCGCATGCTCATCACGGGTGCGGCAGGGGAAACCCGTGCCGCGCCGAGAGTGCCCGCAAGATGCCATCCTTGTCGTCGATGAAGCGCTGTCCCGCATGCGCGCGCGCACCCGGAACGGTCACGCCGTCATCAGCGAAGAGCAGCACCGGCAGCGTCTGGTTCTCGAACTCGAGCACCGTCACGACGGCGGCGCGTGGCCGCTCCCAGTCGATGCGCTCGACATCGAGGCGCGCCGCGAGCTCCGGAAACGAGGCGAGCACCCCCTCGATCAGCGCGCAATGCCAGCAGTAGAAGCGCTGGCCCGGAAACGCGGGATCCTCGAAGCCGGGCTTCAGGAGCAGCAGCCGATCGCGCGTCGTCATGACGAGGCGCATCTACCACGGCGCCGCTCGTCGTGGCCCCGCGACAGGATGGGGGGTGCTCGCGGTGAGACCCCCTCGAAGCCGTACGACCGTGACCCCATCCTGTCCCGACTCCGCGGCACGCGACGGAACGCCCCGGAATCTGGGGGATGTCGAACGTCGAAACCTCGATGCTGAATTGCCTATTTTGGGGGTCAACCAATCGATTCGCCCCATTTCTCTTCGAGGGTTCAATGCCCGGCGCCTCCATTGACTGAAGACGAAGACCTCGGCGAGAGCCGGGGTCTTCGTCGTTTTGAGGCTCGCGCTCGTCGGCGCGGCGTCCGACCCCGGCGGCGGGCAAGGGTCGCTCCCGCGCTCGTGGGCGGCGTAGAAACACTGCCTGATGGGTGCCGTAGGGCGTCGGGGGCCTGCGGCGTCACGTGCGGCTCGATCAGGCGCTCGAAGGCGCTCGGCTTGTGCGCGGTGTTGCGGGAGTTCAACCTCGCCCGCCGCCCGAGTCGGACCCCGCGGCTCCCTATTTGCGGGAGCGCACCAGCGGAGTCGTGACGAAGGTGCCCATTCCCTCTGGCAGTGATGCGAACGATCTAACGATCGGTCCCGACAACGCGCTTTGGTATACCGAGGGCACCGGACGGCGCATCGCACGCCTGATCCCTTGAAGACGCCAGAACTGGCATGTCATTCAGGTTGAAGACAGGAAGGTCGTTCGAGTGCGACCCGGGCGAGAGCCCGTTCTCGAAGTGGCGTCGCTCAGGCCTATCGATTTCGTGCCACTGGACCAGTAGTCGAGCTGGCGAATCGCTCATGTCGCCGGCCTTCGAGTTCAGCAGCGATCTTACCAACGACGTCCCAACGCTGCCCTTCCGCCGCTAGCAACAGCGCCTTGGCCAGCGCCGTCTCGACAACGTTCGACAGCTCGTACGCCTCGGACGATTTCGTCACAACGCCACGCACGATCGCGCACTTATGCACGATCTGACACGTAGGCCGGATCCTCATCGGAGCCGATCGTGCCTGATCCTAGTTCGTGGCGTTGAACGTCAAGTTGGTCGATCCAACGGCAACCACTTCGTCCGACTGCTTCAGCTCGCCCAGACATTTGGCAGGGTCGCTCTCCGTGTAAACGCGCGATAGCGCCGTGAATTCGAGCTCGCCCTCGAAGCAAAGGCCACCGGCAATCGGAATCGAATAGGAGCCGTCGGGGGCGATGGCGACAGTGAACGGCGTAAGAAAGCAGCCGCCGCGATCTTGCACCGAAGTCGCAGTGGGATCGCACTTGATGAGCGAAGACGACACCGGAGTGCCGCAAGGCAGCTTAGTCGTGGTCGCCGACACGACTTGCGTGCGCACCAGCAGCGCTGATTTGCTGCCGAATACTGTGCCGGGCTCGATCGAGAGAGCGCCGCGCAACGCGATATCGTCGGGTGTGCCCGGTGGCCCGACGTCGAACGAGTTCTGTCGGGCCGCGAGCGTGCCCCCACTACCCGATGGGAGGACAGGCTGGCGCCGCACGGTGAAGTGGAGTGAGCGTAAGGCGTCCACGTCTAGCGTGAGAGGCACCGACGCCGAGTCGTCGTCGGTAGGCAGCACCCACTCAGCATCGGCGTTCGTTTGGTCGAGATTCAACAACACATCGCCCTGCTTACCATTGAAGGTGCCGAGTACGGAGCTGAGCTTGATCTGCCCGGAGTTGGGAGGGTCAGGCACGCTGACGGACACCGAGTACGTCCGGCATTCGAGGCGCGGCTCGTGCACGGCGCGGTCAGGGACAGCGATCTTGCCTGGCGTTGCCGTTTGATCGCCAGCTGAGATTCCGAGCAACACATCCGCTGGCGCTCGAAGCGTCATCACTTTGTTGGCCGAAAGGGAATCAACCGTTGCCACGACCGTCCAGGTGTGGCCGAGGCCCGTTGGCACTTCTAGTTCCGCCGAAGCCGAGGCTTGACCGTCGGCATCGAGAGCGAGCGTCAACGTTTGGCCGGCAGCGGCGTCCACGCCGTGGCCGCTAACCGTCGAGGAGAGCGCTGCCGACTTGCCAACGAACCCCGCAGGCAGCGACACGGTAACGTTGATTGAGCCAGCGCCGCTTGGCAGCTCGCATTGGCTGGGGCTGGAAGCGGTGGCCTTGGGACAAGCGTCGATGTCCAACGTTGGTGTGGCTTTGCCGACGGTGAACGAGCTGTCGGTACTGACAGAAACCTGGTCCGACCAAGTTGCACGAAAAGCAAGCGAGTCGAACGCCGTGAGGGGTGCCGTCACGCGCGCTGCAAACACGACGTCGTAGCGTGCGTCGCCGGTGCTTTGAGCTGCCGGAATGAAGTCGACTTTCGGATCGATCGCCACGTCGTTGCCTACCAGATCGAGCTTCGGGGCCTCGCCATTCGCAGTAGCGGCCGCCTCGATGCCGGATGTCACCGAAACTCGGATTTCGTCCTTGCCAGCAGCAAAGGCGCAGTCCACCGGCGATCCGGCACACTGCTGGCCGAGCGTCGACCCCACCGCAGGCGCAGCCGAGCACGCGGCGAAACATCGCTTACCGCCCTGAGTTTGAAGAACCTCGACCCCGATCTTGGGCTGTGCGATGCTAAAACTGTAGTCGCTCGCCGTAGCGATTTCGACGCTGGCCGGGAGCGTTGCACGGAACGCCGCGGCGTTCGCTTCGACGCTGGGCGTGAAGAAGCGCGCGACCTGAACGACCTTGTCCGCCCGAGGCAGAGCCACGAACGTGGCCTTGGGATCGGTTTCCGCGTCGTTAGTCACGATTCGCAGCTTCGGCTGATCCAGCGCGGTTGTTGCCGCAACCTCCACGTCGTAGCTCAACCAAACGCGAGCTTCGTCTTGCCCGCCTGCAAAGCCGCAATCTACGTTGGCGCCGTCGGTACTGGTAGTCGGATCGGGCGGCGGACAGTGGTCGGACAGGACCACCGGAATCTCCGCGCTGCCGGTACAAGTCTTGAAGCACGCGGAACCGTCGGCCTGGACGATACGCTTCTCCACGGCAAGCGTCGCGCCGACCCGCTCGCGATCCTTGTTGCAGGCGAGCATCAGTAGAGGCGCAGCGAGCGCGATGCCGAGCCGCTTGGCAGTCACTGGATACCCACTAGAATCGTGAACGACGACGCGCCCAAGGTGAACATGATGCTGCACTGCTGATTCGAGGAATTGGGCTGTCGCGTAATTTCCAATTTAACGGTCTTTCGCAAGTCATCGCCCGCCTCGATTGGGATTTTCCCTGGTATCGCATCGAAATTCGCGCCTTCGTTGACGACGACGAAGCCGTCGTCATCCGCTGAATACAGCAAGTCGACGCTGATAGTGTCGCCCGACGCGATATTGGTTGGCGAAAAAGCTACCACTTGGATCGAATTAGCCATGGCTCAGTGCGCTCCGTTCGTTTGTGCAGAACTTGGGGCAGCGATCGTGCGAATGATTCCAGGCACGTTGGCCTGAACGGCAAGTCCCAAGTACCAAGACAAGTGGGTGTGTGGATTCTCGGCGGCGATCCGGGACTCACGTTCCGAGATCCAGACCTTGCCGAACGACACCGTTGTGTAGGGAAGCGGTTGAAGGACGAGTCCGAACATCCACGCCAAGCCCACGTCCGGATCCCGCGAAAATCGATCGTTCGGGCCGAACGTTCCGGTCTTGGCCAGCGCAGCGAGCTCGATCCCCAAGAAACGCCGAAAGTCGTCGCTACCATTCGTCCACATCGGCTCGTTGACCGCGTTGGCATAGGCAAATACTTGAACGCCGGTGTACCACTCACCGAAACGAGCGCTATCGCCGAAGACCATCGCTCGACCGACGACAGGGGTGAAGTAGGTGTCGAACCAGCGCTCCTGAGTGAGCCCCGCGCGTCGATCTGCACGGTAAGCCACGAGCGTTGAAAACTTAATTTTGGTGGTTTCGCGGATGACCTGCGGCGACGCATTCCAGGCTTGCTGGCTGCGCTCATAGTCCTTCAACAAGGAGGTCAGGGTGCTCACCGTGTCGCGCAGCGCGGTGACTTGCGCTATCGGGGCGTGCGCTGTCAAGGCGCGCAGCGCGCGCGCGTTGTTCGTGAGATCGCCGGGATTCTTGGTGGCGTTTTCGACTTGCTTGAAGAAGTCGTGCCACGCTTCGAATGCCGCCCTGACGGAGGTGACATCGTTCAGCTGGGTTTGCGAGAACGTGCCGTCCTGCGAGGGTTGAAGCTGGGCAAGCGGTCCCTGAGCGAGCGTCGAGATGCGCACGTACTCGCTGCCGATCTTGATTCGCCCATCTGCGAAGTTCAGCGCGTCCTCTACGCTGAGCTGGGAATCAGGCAGTAGTACCGACGCTGCTGGGAACGGTAGGGGCTGGATCGCCAACTTGGGGGTCGGGTCTGTTGCAGTGCTTGGTGGCTCGATCTCGACCGCAAATGTGTGGTCGCCCTTCATGGCCAGGCGCTTCACCACTCCTCCGGCAAAGGCAAAGCCAGGCCCTGGCTCGAGCCGCCCCAGCTCGGCCTTTGCAGCGAGTTGCTCGGCGAGCATGAACGGAATACCAAAGCTTTCGTCGTTCGGCGCGACCGCGGCTGGCAGAGGCGGAGGCTTTCCGCCTGGCTTGACTGGTTGCGCTCGCGGTGGTGGCCGCGGGACCGGCAGTGGATAAAAAGAGCCGTCGGGGCCGTGGGCTGCGGATGCTCTCCAGCTGCCCGTAATATTCGAGATTTTCGATGACTTGAGCGCGAACGTCAACGCAGCATCCACGAGCCCTGTGCTATTGCTGCCAAGCTTCACTTGAGCGCCGCGAATGGCATTCCAGGCGTCCTTAGTCTGCGCCTCCGGGATGTCCTTGAAATCTTTCTTTAGGTCTTCGACGACCTTGTCGGCCTCTTTGTTGGTGCAGGTGAGCTCTTCTGCCGCGGTGTAGTCGTCCTTACCCAGGCAATGCTTTACGTTTTGACCGAGCTCCAGGAGGTGCTTGCTGAACTTGACGACGTCGTTCGTCGTCACGGTCTTCTTCAAGTACGACAACACGCAGTAGGATGCGCCCGGCCGGAACAACGAGTCCGAGGGGACGAGGACCTTGTATTGCTTCTGCGTCGCATCGGTCTGGGTCCACGGACCGAGCACCAGCGTCGGCTCATCCCATCCTTTGTCATTGGCCCACAACGTCTTGGTAGTCGTGTGGCGCTTGGACGATGCGAGTTTTGGAGGCGCATCCAACTTCTGCAGATCGCTGCAGCGGTCTTCGTCGGGACTCCAGAGGTTGAACAGCGGCCAGCTGGTTCGAACGATGACGACGTAGACTTCGTTCTTGTCGCCCTCGATTGCCCCCTGAAGATAGAACGGGGTTCCGAGTGGCACTTGCTTGTCAGGTCCCTCAGGCCCCAAGGTGATCGTTTCGATGTCGTCGGCCGCCGAGCTGGGGCGCGGGGCCGCCATGATCGCCAGCAACAACGTAAATACGATGAGCCACAGGCTACGTGGTTGCTCCATTATCGTACCGTATGACCCCTGCGGCGCATTCTTGTCGATAGTTAGTTCTTCACTTCGAGGGGCTCAGGCGACCTTGGACTCCGCGGGTTCCGTCGTCGCTCGCTGCGTTCGATGCTGGCCCCGCAGATTTTAGCGGACTACTCATATCGGAGCCGTGCTGCGAACCGTGCACCGCCCCCTCACAATTTCGACGAACGCTTGAACCGCACCGACGGAACGAAGCTTGTCTCAGCATTCCCTCGCCTCCGCAGCTCTTCCGACGGGAGCGAAGGAGCTGGCACGTGCGGATTGAACTCAAGGATCTGGTAAATAAGCTGCGTCAAGTTGAGCGCACACGCCGGGCATACCGTCTCGCTGCCGGCCCGGACCATGGCGACCGCGCAACGCGGGCAGTGCCATTTAGAGCTGGCGCAAGCCTCCAAACTGCAACGTCGCTCAGGGGTGGCAACCAGCCTCGCGTAAACGCGTGCCGACAAGTTTCGATAGCGAGGCACCCCGGCCGCAGAGGAATTCGCCTGCGGTCGTCTCAGTTACGGGTGCGGTGCAATACGAACAGAACAAGAGTCCGCTAACTTTGGCGTTCAGCTGCGGGCGCCAGAGGGAGCGTGGCGACCAACTAGCCCGTCGGCTGCAATGCATTGTGGGCGGTGCCTTTCACTTGTTCCGACTCTTTAGGTCGCCAACGACCAGTGCGATCCGAGCATCGTCCTCACCAACACCCCGCGCAAGCTGCGCAGCTCGCCCAGGAGATGCAGCGCACACTCTGGTCGTGACCGCGGTGTATCGGTACGGCGCGGGCCAAACAACACGGCGGCGCGTCGCTCTGGACACGGTGGACACGGTGCTCTGCCCGCGATTGCCGTGGTTGCTTGGGGGCGCCGCGACGGGCACGCCCATTGCGAAGGGGGCAGCATGCGCCATCTCCTCTGGATTTTCCTGCCGCTCGCCCTCGCCGGTACTGCGAATGCCGAAGGCCTGTCTCCGCCCTCCCCTTCGCTTTCGGTCTCGGCCGTCGACAGCCAGCCGACTCGCCGTGATCGCCCCTCTGCTGAAGAGCTCGAGCGGCTGCGGCGCGCGACTCGCGATGCTCCTCGCCTGCGAGAGCTGCACTTTGCGCTGACTTTCGCACTGTTGGCGAGCGGTGACCTGACGGCTGCGCACGAGGAAGCCGCTCGTTGGCGAGAGCACGACGCGTACAATTTGGTGATCGTCCGACTGCTCGGCGATATCGAGACCGAGCAGGGGGACACGGCGCGCGCGCGCCGCAGCTACTCCTCGATCGTCGAGCTACTGCCAAGGGACGTTCAAGCGCGTCGCGCTCTGGCCACGGTGCTGAAACAGTCTGGGGACTTGCAGGGGGCACGGCAGCAGCTGCTAGCAGCGCTCGAAATCGCGCCGGAACAGCACACCACGTTCGAACTGGGTGACGTGGAGTTCCGCTTGGGTTTGGCGGAAGCGCGTGAGCGGTTTCGCTCCCTGGCTGATGCTCCCGAGGTGCCGGAGGCGCTGCGTTATCCCGCACGACAACGCTTGGCGCAGATCGCCGCCAGGGAAGAGCGCGACGCACGGGCCCGCGGCGACCAAGCGCGCGCCGCCGAGCTCGGCCGAGAAATCGAAGCGCTGCAGATGCACGGCGGCGTGGAAAACGACATCAAGGTCTTTCTGTCATGGGACACGGATCGTACGGACATCGACCTGTGGGTCACCACTCCGAGCGGCGAGAAGGTGTTTTACGGCGCAAAGCAGGGCAAGGACGGCGAGCAATTGTTCGACGACGTGACGACGGGCTATGGGCCAGAGAGCTTTACCGCGCGCAGCGCCGTGCCCGGCACGTACACGGTGACCGTCGACTACTTTTCTGCCCGCCCTGGCGCATTCAAGGAGGCGCGCGGGGAGGTCATCGTGATTTTGAACGAGGGGCGAAAGAATGAAAATCGTCGCGTCTTTCCGTATCGGCTATTCCAGGAAAAGGATCAGGTCACCGTCGCCAAAATCCGCGTCACGAAAGGCGGCGTGTGATGTGCGCCTGCACCGGCAAAAGTTGGCTGGGCGCGCTGCTCGTTGCCGGCCTGGTCGGCTGTAGCGCCCGACCCGTGCCGCAAACCGCCCGCCCGCTTCCCGCCTCCGCCATCGTCGAAGCGCCCGCGCCGGCCTCAGTCGAGCCGGGGGGGGTCGGTAGCTTGGAAGCGCGCAATAGCTCCGGCGACCCCTCGCAGCTCAGCTTGCAACGAGTGCAGATCGAGGCGCGCCAGCTCGGAGACATGGCCGAGGTCGCTGCTACCCACACGTTTCAGAACGACTCGAGTGAGGTCCTCGAAGGCACGTTTCGTTTTCCGATGCCGGACGGCGCGCTGCTCACGGGTTTGTCCATGGTCATCGACGGAAAGGAAATGAACGGCGAGCTGGTCGAGCGCGAGAAGGCCAGCAAAGCTTATCAATCGGTGGTCGACAGCATGCAGGACCCGGCCTTGCTGGAATGGGAGCACGGCTCGATCTTCAAGATGCGGGTGTTTCCGCTCGAGCCACGCCGCAGCAAGGTCGTCACCATTCGCTACCTCACCCCTCTCCGCCGCAGCGAGGACGACCTCGCGTTCGTACAAGCAACACGGTCTGCGGCGGGCAGCGCGCTGCTGCCCGAGCTCGTCATCGATTGGCAAGGCAAGCGCGTATTCGACGAGCGCGACGTCGCGGCGGACCGCGTGGTCAGCATTCCCGCGCAGGCGGCAAGCCCCGTCCTCGCCGAGCAGCGCGAAGACGGCAACTACGCAGTCGTGCGAATCAGCCCGGACTGGAAGCGCATCGCAACGCCCAAGCAGGCGCCGGCGCAGCGTTGGTTCGTGGTGGTGGACACGTCACGCAGCGCGCTGGAAGAGTTCGCGCTGCAAACGGACGGTTTGAGCGTCATCTTGGGCGAGCTGCCAACCAGCGCACGCTTCCAGATCATTACCAGCGATCTCGAGGCGCAGGCATCGCCCCAGGGGCTGCAGCTGGTCAGTCCGGGTGCCATTCGCGAGGCGCTCGAGGCGATCAAGCGCGTGACTCCGGACGGTGCTTCGAATCTAGGACGGGCGTTCGAGGTCGCGGCCGAGCTCGCGCGGGGCGCGCCGGACAGCGCCGTCGTGTATCTGGGCGACTGCGAGCCGACCTGGGGCGTGACCGAACCGAGCGCGCTTGCCGCCTTGCTCGGGCAAAAGTTGCCGCACACGCCGGTTTACCCGGTGCTGTTCGGCGCATCGGTCGACGAGGACTTGGCGGCCGAGTTGGCGCAAGTGAGCCGTGGTCGGCGCGCGCGTATCCGGCGCCGCCAAGATCTGGAGACGTTCGCCAAGACACTGCCCGTGGGCGTGCCGTCGCTGGATCGGCTCGAAGTCAAGGTAGCGCCGGGCAATGATCTGCTGGCAAGTGGCCCGCTATCGCTCGAACCGGGCCGAGATCTGCTGCTGTTCGTCAAAGCGCCACCGGGGCGCGACCCACTGCTCGGCTTGAGCGTGAAAGCCAAGCTCAATGGCGGCGAGCTGGACCTGATGCCGCACGCGACAGCGCGGCGAACGAGCGGGGTGGCTCGTCGTTATGGTTCTGCCCTGGTGCGCCAGCTGGAGAAAGACCGCAAGCCGGCGCCGGATTTGCTGAAAGCGTCGCTCGACTACGGGGTGATGAGCAAACTGACGTCGTTCTTGGTCTTGGAAAGTGAGGAGGCGTACGCGCGCTTCGCTATCGAGCGCAAGCGCGCCCAGACGTCTGATGCGCCCCGGATCACCGGTGCCAACCTGGAGACGGCCGACGCGGCGGGCATCAGCGCCGACCGCGTACAGCCTGGTGATCCCGAAATCTTCGTCGACGCCGAGCGCGACGCGCTGAGCGTGAAGGTCGAATTTCCGTTCGGCGAGACCAAACAAGCTCGCTTCGACCCCGAGGCACGCGGCGGTCGCGGTGCGTGGATGGTGCGCTTCCTGGTGCCGCGTCACACAGCGGAGGGTGACTACCAGGCGATAGCCCGCATTCAGCACGTCGACGGCAGTATCGAGACCAAAGTGGTGCGCTACACGGTCGACAACACGGCTCCCACGCTCGCCATCGAGCTGCGGGCAGCCGCTCATCGACCCGAGCTGACCGAGGTACTCGTGACCGAGCCAACTCGCGGCAAAAGCAGCGATCTGAAGCGGGTGGAGCTGCTCACGCCGGCCGGCCAGGTGTACTCGCTCGAAGCCATCCGCTGGGGCACGTTCCGGGCCTTCGTGCCCCTTCGCGAGCTCCGCCGCGGTACGTTGCGGGTGGTGGGCTTCGATCAAGCATTGAACCACGCCGTGAAGGAGCTCGTGTTGCCGTGAGCTTGCGCCACCTGCTCGCGCTGCTACTCGCCCTCTACTGCTCACTTGGCGCACGCGCCCAGGCCAGCCCGACGGGTCTGCCGGGCGTGAACATCGCGGCGCTGGCGTCAGCGCGCGATCGACTCTACGTCGGCAGCTTTGACCAAGGTCTCTTTCTCGTGGAGGCCAACGGCCAGGCTCACGGCTTTGCAGACCCTGCGCTCGACCCGCACATCAACGCCTTGGCGTGGTCGGAGGCTGAGCAACGGCTCTGGGTGGGAACCGCGCGCGGGCTCGTGCTTTGCAATATGGATCAGCCCGTCACCAGCGACCGGCAGCGTGCGCTCGGCAGCTGCCGGCGCATCGGGCCTTCGAAAGCCGTACACGCGCTCCTGCTCGGCGGCGGTGCTGACGTGGTGGCGGGCGGCGACGCCGGGCTCACCTTCCTGCGCGGCGATGCGACGCGCGTGTTCGGACGGAAACAAGGCGCTCCGTTTCGCTCGGTGTGGGCCTTGGCCGAGCGCGACGGCGCGCTCTTCGTCGGCACCACCAACGGCTTGTTTTGGGGCAAACTAGCCGACTTCGCGCCCCGGCGTGTGCTGCACCGTGCGTCGCTCGTGCAGGGGACATTGCCGGACGACTGGGTGACGGCGCTGCTCAGCCAGGATCAGCGGCTATACGTTGGCACCTACAACGCGGGCGTCGCGGGCTTTCGCGTTCGGAGTCAGCAGCTGGACCTGGAGCTCAGCGACGTCGAGCCGGGCTACGTCAACCCCGCTGGTCTGATCGCGATTGGCGATGGCCAACTCGCCATTGCCAGCATGGATGGCTTGCGCTGCGGCCCGCTCTCGGCCACCCAGCGCTTAGGACCGGGGACGCGGGACGTGACGGCGATCGCCCGCGCCAGCGCTGGCTACTACTTTATCGGCACACGCCAAGGACTAGAAGTCACCGAGGAGCTCCGCGCGCCCTCGGCCGCCGCGTGGGAGCCGCGGGCGCCGTGACCGCCGCGCTGGCTACTGCTGAAAGCAGTAAAGCTTTTTGGGACGACTGCAGGGCGTCTCCTCGAAGTCGTAAATATAGTGGGCGTCTGCGCTGAACGGCACACCGGTATTGCCGATTGAGCCCGGTATCGCAGCCGTCCAACTATTGCCGCCGCTCGGTGTGCAGGAACTCGCGGCGGTCGCCGCGGCGGTGACGGTCGTAGAACCCGTCCACACCAGTTCACTTCCAAAGTACTGCTTGGTCGGTGATACCTGCGGCGCGGACACCAGCAGCGTGGTGTCACTATTTAGATCTGCAGCCGCAGCCACGAGCGGAATCCCATCGGGGCGGACCCAGCGCGACTGCTATCCAGCGGTTAAACGAGAATGTTCCCTTGGAGAGGCCCCGGCCCCCGGTGCCACCGCTGGCGTCGCCGACCGACGCATTGCCGCCACGCGCGCCACCTGCATCGCCCGCGCCGTTGCGCATGTTACTGCGATCTTCCCGTATTCGGCAGTCTACATTCTCGAGCCGAGGCTCGTCGTGATTGCGCTCGCACATGTTCGCCGACGGCAGGGATACTGGGCGAAGCGGTTAGCAGAGGTGTCACGCTAGTTGCCGAACCGGGGTGGTCAGGCATTTCCCTGAGTTTCACCGACAAACTGACCCCCTCCGACGATCCCGACGTCCGGGCTCTGCTGCGTTCTCCTGCTCTATCCGGAGGGTACCCTTGGCCATCACGTTTCGAGTCGACGACGTCATTCAAGCAACTAGCCTGCCGCCCACTCACACGCTCGCCAGAACATCTGGGCAGCGTGCTCGCGTTCGGTGGCGACGGCCAGAAGAGCGTCCTGAAGACCACCGCGGATTGCCCGGCGCCTCTGCTCGCAGCCATCCATGTCGCGTTCGCCCAGCATCGCCCGCTCGTACTCTCGCCCGATACCGTGTGGCTTACGATCCTGAGTGGTGTGGCGCGGCACGTGAAGATAAACACGGAAGCGCTTCGTCCGCGTTTAGTGCGGCACAAGGGCAGGCGCGAGCTCACGGTCATCCTCACCGAGTCCCTCGAGCTCAACCCAGCCGCCATCCGCGACGCGGTGGCCGACTTCCGGACCGGGATAGCCCGAGAGATCGGCGAGGGGCCAGCCGCACTGCTGACGTGCGATTTCTCGACCACCAGCGATGTGGAACGGACCGCCAGCGAAATTTTGCTGATGGACACGTACTCGCCCTACTTCGACTTCGTGGTCATGTGTGTCTGCGGCATTCCCGAGATCACCTTGCTCGGCGAGGCCAGGGATTGGCGGGCGATTCGCGAACGCGTCGATGTGCTGACCGAGTTGGACCTCGGGTGGTGGGCCTCGTCACTCGCGCCGATTCTCGAAAAGCTCGTCGCTGCCAGCGAAGGTAGGCCCGATGCGCCGTTCTTCCGTGACATCTACAAGCCGCAAGACGCCTACGGCGGCGAGATCATCGTTGGCTGGAGCGCGCGTTTTTATCCCTACGTCGGAAGCGGGGGGCGATTTGAAGCACGAAACCCACTGCTCGAGCTCCCGCTCGACTACCGTCCGCCCAAACAGGACCAGAAGGGTCCCTGGTACAACGGCGTCGGCATCCGCACGCGCGATGTGCCGGCCAGCATCGGCACCTGCATCGTGCGGGTCGAAGACGCAATCACGCAACGACGCTACTCGCTCGAAGTGCGTGGCGGCCTGGTCGGCGTCGAGGTCGACGCACAGGGGCGGCTCGCTCCCTGCGCCGGTTGGACAGTGGGCTACGCGAAGGCGAACCTGGGGACGCTGATGGCATCCATTCGTTCCGCGGCTCCGGCGGTTCCGCCGAGAAGTCCGACCGCTCGCGCAACGCGTCGACTCCCGACGAAGGATCGAGTGAGGCACCGCGACGAGTCCACCCACCGGACCCGCCAGGTGCCCCGGGACATCGAGGTCGTGGGTGAGTCGTTAGCCGAATTGCTCTCGCGCGCACTGGCGAGGGACGGCGAGTTGCCGTCTGCCGTCACCACGCTAGCCGCTAAGTTCGCGGATCCAGCCTCCTGGCAGCACCTCCTACGCAACGAGTGAACGCCTTCGTTAGCGAGCCGCTCAGGGAGGGCACTGCGTGCCCGAGGCCGTGGTTAGACGGCGCCTTTCCGCTCGAAAGCTCAACTTCGATCGCTCATGTCGCCGGCCTCCGAGTTCAGCGGCGATCCTACTAACGATGTCCCAACGCTCCCCTTCCGCCGCGAGGAACAGCGCCTTCGCCAGCGCCGTCTCGACCACGTTCGAAAGTTCTTACGCCTCGGACGATTCCGCATAACGGCACGAGCGATCGCGCACTTAGATGCACGATCCGAGACGTTGGCCGGAACCGCGTCGGTGCCGATCGTGCCTGGCCCATGCTCCATCGTGCTTACGATCTGTCTTAAGGTCGTTTCAATTCCAGGCGCCTCCACAGTAAGCAACCGCGAGCTCTAGAGCGCCAGACCTGCATCGGCTCACTTGCAGATTGTGCCGCTGGCATCGCACGGCGCGAGGCGTTGTCCGAGCGCGACATCGAACACAGCACGTGCCAGGTGGTGCGGGCAGCGCATCGCTTCTGCGTGGTTAGTCCAGCCGTAGAAGTGCTGCAGGCCGACGATAAAATGGAAAAATTCGTGCGTCACCACTTCGTGCCGACAGTTGTCGTTCGTGGTGAAGAAGCTTGCGCCGAACGTAATGCCTCTTTTGGGATCATTCGACTTGTCTACGTGTGCGAACACCGCCTCGGTTTTGTCGATCAGGAATGGAGCAACCGTGAGCCTGTTGGTCTTTAACATGGCGATCAGTCTGTCGACGACAGGTCCAAAAGTTGCTGTCCAATGGCACGAACAATTGCCGTTGTAACGCTTCTACAACGGGATCACCGAACGGAGGTAGGCTTGTTACATGAAGCGGTGGGTCAACAAGCTCGGGTGCACGCTGCTCGCCCTGCGTGTTTCCGCGTGCAATCACGACCATCGCAAAATCGTTGCTCGTGACGCTGCGCCCGCAGCGAGCCCTGCAATTCAATTCGCAGCGCCGGCCGATGCCGCTGCGTGCTCGCGCGCGTTGCTGGAGGTGTGCGGCAAGGCCGCTTGCGCGACCTTCGCCGCGACCAGGCAATTTGCACTCGCACGCCGGGAACCGGGCTGCCTCAGCGGGGGGATTGGGACGTGTGGGAACTTCCGCTTCGTGGAGAAGGATTCAGGGTTCGACATGCTGCACGCCTATTTCGACGACACGGGAGCGCTCGCTGGTCTAAGCATTCACAACGACACCTCCGGCAAATGTGTTTCGGGCACCATCCCGAGCTGTACCAAGAATTTTTCCGAAAAGGTGTGCCCCTAGAGCCAATTCCGATCGGTTGGCGTCGACGGCGGCTCCCCGCCGACCACGTGATAGGGGTAGTTCTGGGCATGGGGACGTTTCGGGATCGCCCCATCGAGGATGTGTTGAGCAAGCTTTACGGCGTCGTGAAAACGACGTCATCTACGTAGTAAGACAAAGTCGCGCTCGGCGATTCAACGTAGAATAACGCCGCGCTCATGCTGCCGCCGCCAGCGCAGGCCGGAAACGTTTGGACGCCGCTGAACTGCGTCCAACTGGACGCAGATGCGGCTGAGGTGGCAACCCACGTAAAGTAGTTCTCGCCTGCGCTCGAGCCACCGCTGCATGTGTAGTGCAAGGTGACGGTCAATGACCCCGTTGAGTTGCTGGAGGGCAGCCTGCCCCAGAGGCTCAGGGTGTAGCTGGTTCCGGGCGTGACTAGACTCAGAACGCTGTATTGCGGTCCCTGGTAGGTTTGCGTTCGCCCGGTGATCAGCAAGCTCTGGGTGCCCAAGTGCGCCTGCGCGGTGGTGCGTGCGATCGCGGCCGAACCGCCGAATACCGACCAACCGGTCGTGTTCGTCTCGAAGCCGGAGTTGGTGATCAGGTTCACTCCCCCGCCACCTCCCCCGTTTCCGCCGTTACCACCTTTTGTGCCGCCACCGCCGGTTCCGCCACCGCCGGTTCCGCCACCGCCGGTTCCGTCACCACCGGTTCCGTCACCACCGGTTCCGCCGCCGCCGGTTCCGCCCTTACCGCCGCCGCCGGTTCCGCCGCCGCCGGTTCCGCCGCCGCCGGTTCCGCCCTTACCGCCGCCGCTGGTCCCGCCGCCGGTCCCGCCCTTACCGCCGCCGGTACCAGCGCTGCCGCCCGTGCCACCCGCTGCGCCGCTAGCGGTGCCACCCTCGCTTGCCCCCGCCTTGCCGCCGTTCGTGTTGCGTCCAGCGCCAGCGCCTGCACCGCCGCTCCCGCCTGTCGCGCCTCCGTCTCCCCCAATCGGGCTCGAGCCTTCGGGGGCCGGGCCGCTCATGTCGGGCTCGATCGCGGTGGCGCAGGCCATCACCAACAGAGAGGCGTTCGCTATCACGACCCAAGCTGCGTGCCTCAACCTGCGCTGCACCGTCTGTCTCCCTTCGAACCGATTGTCGGCTAAACCAGAAGCGTACCATGCCAATGCTGTTCCCCATTGAGACCGCTCAAAATCGATATTCCGTTTTCCTACACTGACGCACTAGAAACGTCATCGACCCCAAGCCTCGGAGCTGCGTGCGGGGCTCATAAGCGGCTGAAAAACAGGGTAGAGCGTTACCAAGCCCGGGCGCGCGGCTCTGCCGCCCCCAATTCCCGGTTAACACCGCCCGGCTCGCCGCTTCCCGCTGCAACCGAGCTTCCGTCAGGGTTCACGGCTTCCTCGTCCTTGAGCGAAGGGTAGTACTGGCGCTTCTCAGCCAACTCATAAAATTGGATGCCGTGAATGCCCATTGCTTGTGCCTTTTGGATGCGACAGGTCCAAAGCCGCTCGAGTGCTGCCGTCACGCGGTCCACATCAGAGCGGCGCGCGAGGTCTTCGGCAAAGGCGACGTCCGTACCATTTGCGAAGATCAACGCATGGTCGTCATCCGCTGCGGCAAATACGTCATAAACGCAGTTGAGCGCGCCATCGATCACCTGGATGTTTTTCATCACGCATCCGGATAGATAACGTACCGCCGTTGACCGCCTACCGCATGAGCAAAAGATCAAGCGATGAGGTGACGGGTCGCGACGAGAGGCTACGGTGCCGGTCACGACGAGCGCGGCCGTTGGCTTCAACGGCTTTGCTAGCCGGCGGGCGCCATGTCATCAGGAAGCGCCTCGACGTAGCAGGCATGGTCCACAGCTCGAATTGACTGGAGTGCTCCGTCGAGGGTGATCGGATCACCGCCAACCAGCTCGAGCGCGAGCTGCATTTTGCTAGGTTTCCCGGGCCGTTCCCAAGGCACGCGCGCTTTCGCAACACTGCCGCTCCCGCCCGCCTCCCGGCCCCCTAGTGGGCTAGCCCGCTGTCCTCCTCATTTGGGTGCTAATCTGCCCCACCACGCGATGGTCGCGGGCGAGAGGTGGTCAAACCGGGCGTAAATGAGCGCGGCTTGTGCCCCCTCGAGGGAGGTCGTTTGCTGCGCATTCTGAACCTGTTCGACCCGTCGGGATTCATGCCGCACGGGCATTGCTACCTTTGGCAGACCGACCTCATCGCGCTCCACGTCGTCTCCGACGCGCTCATCGCGCTGTCCTACCTGTCGATTCCGGTGACGCTCGGGTACTTCGTCCGCCGCCGCCGCGACCTGCCCTTTGCGAAAGTGTTCTGGGCGTTCGCGGCGTTCATCGTGACGTGTGGGATGACGCACATCCTGGAAATCTGGACGTTGTGGACGCCGCTCTATTGGCTGTCGGGCGGGGTCAAGGCCCTGACGGCCGTGGCCTCAATTTCGACCGCCGTGATGCTGATCGCCTTTGTCCCGCGCGCCCTTGCACTGCCCAGCCCTGCGCAGCTCGCGGACGCGCTCGACGCGCTGAGGCGGGTCGAAGACCGGCTGCGGGCCGCGACCGATGGCATGATCGAAGGGTTTCTCATTCTCGAGTCGGTTCGGGGAACGGATGGCGTCATCGTCGACTTCCGCGTCGTCGAGGCCAACCCCGCCATGCTCGAACGCTTGCAGCTGACGCGTCTGCAAGCGGTTGGTGCGAGCTTTTTGAAGCTTACCCCCACGGCGCCGCTCGGCTTCGAGCGCTATGCACAGGTCGCTCAGAGCCGCGAGCGGGCAGAAGAAGAGCTGTCGGTCCAGCTGGAGGGCGAGACTCGTCCGCGCTGGCTCCACCGCCAGGTAGTCCCCCTCGCCGACGGCGTCGCCGTCACATCGCGCGACATCAGCGAGCGAAAGCGCACCGAGGACGACCTCTCCCGCCTCGCATCCATCGTGGAGTGCACTCACGACGCCATCATCGGCAAGACCCCCACCGGCATCATCGAAACCTGGAACGCGGGCGCCGAGCGACTGTACGGCTACGGCGCGGCCGAAGTGCTGGGCAGGTCGGTCAGTCTGCTCGTCCCGGCAGAGCGCACGGACGAAGACCGCCAGCTCCACGAAGCGATCCAGCGAGGCGAGCGCGTGCACGTCCTGGACACAGTCCGGGTGCGCAAGGACGGGACGCGGTGCGAAGTCTCGCTCACGGCGTCACCCATTCGCAACCGCGCCGGGCAACTGATCGGCATCTCCACCATCGCCCGCGACATATCCGAGAAGAAGAGAAGCGAACGGCTCGCGAACGCCGAGATTTTGCTGAAGGAGGTGCACCACCGCGTGAAGAACAACCTGCAGATGATCTCCAGTCTGCTCAAGCTCCACGCCGAGAAAGTCACTGATCCGCTGGCGAAGGCGGCCTTCGGGGATAGCCAGGACCGCGTGCGAGCGATCGCCCTGCTGCACGAGCGGCTGCATCAGTCGAAGACTCCCGGCGACGTCGATATCGGGGACTACGCCGAGTCGCTGATCCCCATGCTCCTGCGCGCCTACGGTGGGCCCGCCGTAAGCACGCGCGTCGAGGCGCCCGGGATCGTGCTGCCCGTCGACGCAGCAGTCCCCTTTGGTCTCATCCTCAACGAGCTCGTGGCCAACGCCGTGAAGCACGCCTTTTCGGGCGTCGAGGTCGCCGCGCCGTGCATCGAAATCTTGGTCGAGAAAGACGCCCACGACTTCGTGCTGACCGTCCGTGACAACGGCCGAGGATTTCCCGCCGAATTCGACCTCGCCCGCTCCACGCGGCTGGGAATGCACCTCGTCAAGACGCTGGCGCGCCAGCTGGGGGGCGTGCTCGAGCTCTCGTCACTTGCGGGCTCCGAGTGCCGGCTGCGCTTTCCGAGCCCCGCCGAAAGGGACGCCTCGTGACCACCATCCTCATCGTCGAAGACGAAGCGCTCATCGCGGACGACATCCAGAGCACGCTCGCGCGTTTTGGGTACGACGTCCCCACACCCGTGGCCACTGCCGCGGAAGCGATCGAGGCGGCCGAAAAGCTTCGGCCGGCGCTGGTCCTCATCGACATCAAGCTTCGGGGCAAGCGCGACGGTATCGAAGCGGGGGCAGAGATCCGCGCCCGCTTCGGACTTCCGATCGTCTACCTGACCTCGCAGTCGGACGAAGCGACGGTTGCCCGCGCAAAGCTGACCAGCCCGCACGGCTACCTGCTCAAGCCGTTTCACGAGCGCGAGCTTCGCATCGCCATCGACGTCGCCCTCCACAAGCACCAGGTGGAGATGCAACTGGCCGTGCGCGAACGCTGGTTCGCGACCACGCTGGGGAGCATCGGCGACGCGGTCATCGCGACCGATCAGAACGAGATCATCACGTTCACGAACGCGGCGGCCGAGCGGCTGACGGGGTGGGGTCGGGAAGCGATCGGGCGGCCTCTGGCCGAGGTGTTCAAGATCCACGACATGACGGGCCAACCCGTCGGGACCCCGATCCGTGCGGCGGTGCAGGAAGCGTTCGCGGTGGAGAGGGCGGCGGACCGGACCCTCGTCATCCGGACGGGCGCGCAGATCGTCATCGATGAGAACGCGGCTCCCATACTGGACGAGAACGGCGCGCTGCTCGGCGGGGTGATCGTCTTCCGCGACATCACCGAACGGCGCCGCCTCGAGCAGCGCGTCGCGCAGAGCGAGCGACTTGCGTCAATTGGGACCATGGCAGCTGGAATGGCGCACGAGATCAACAACCCGCTGGCCTACGTCAAAGGCAACCTGGAGGTCACGCTCGAGGGGCTGGTCCACGCCGAAGCCGACGCCCGTGGCCTTGCGGCTGCTACCGACGACGCAACGAAGGGCGCCCGCCTCATACGAAGTCTCAGCGACGCGATCGAGGCCATGCGCGACGCCGCGGAAGGCGCCGAGCGCGTGAACCGCATCGTGCGAAATCTACGGATGATGGGAACGATGGAGAATGCGTCCCACCGCGTCGTCGATCTTCCGGACGTGCTCGACGTGGCGTTGAAGATGACGGCGCACGCCACACGCCACCACGCCGAAGTCCGCAGGGCGTTTGGCATCACGCCGTTCGTGTTTGCGGGCGAGAGTGAGCTGGGACAGGTTTTCACGAACCTCATCATCAACGCCACCCAGGCCATCGGCGACGGGAACGCCGACAGGAACAAGATTGAGGTGGCGACGTACACCGATGCTAACGGGTGGGCGGTGGTGGAGGTCCGCGATAGCGGACCCGGGATTCGCCCCGAAGTGCTCTCGCGCCTCTTCGATCCCTTCTTTACCACGAAGACGATCGGCGCGGGCATGGGGCTCGGGCTGTCCATCTGCCACAACATCGTGACGGCGATTGGCGGCACGATCACGGCGTCGAACAGCCCGAACGGTGGGGCCTGCTTCACCGTCACGCTGCCTCCGGCGAAGACAATGCCCGCCCCGGCAACGGCAGATCCGGCCACCAAAGGCCTGGCGCGGCGCGGCAAGGTCCTCATCGTCGACGACGAGCCCGCGGTAGCCTCCGTCATGGCGCGCGGGCTGCGGGGCCAGCACGACGTGACTATGGAGAACGACGGGCGAAACGTTCTGGCCCGCATCGCCGCCGGCGAGCGCTTCGATATCATCTTTTGCGACCTGATGATGCCGAGCTTCTCCGGGCAAGATGTCTATCAGGCCCTGTCCGCATCGAATTCAGAACAGGCGGCGCGCATGGTGTTCGTCACCGGTGGCGTCTTCTCCAAACGCACTGCGGCCTTCCTGGACAGCGTGGCGAACGCACGGATCGAGAAGCCCTTCGTGTTCGAGACTCTCCGCTCCATCGTGCAGGACTATCTCAAAGGTTAATTTGCGCACGAGCTTAACCCGCGCGCGCAAAATGAGTCGCCCCCGCGAGTCGCCAAGTTGGTTGACGCGCATGCCGTTCGGCCGTTGCCGAACGCTTGCTAGGCCGCGGCAATCGCCTGGCAGACCACGTACTAGTCTCGCGGCTTCCAAACTTGGCAAGGTTCGGCAGTGGTCGTCGGGGCACACTGACGGCGTCGGGGCCGCCGTCACCCAACCGCCGTCGCCTGGCGGTCACCCATGCTTATCGGGGGCATGTTTGGGCTGCTCTGACCATGCGGCTGGTTCGTCGCTTTTGTCGGCTTCTGCCGCGGCTGCCGTCGCCTGCACCTTGTCGGGGGCGTGATGGGCAGGCGCGTAGATCGTATAAACCTGCATTGGCGTCGCGCCGATATTGGTGATGTTGTGCCAAGTCCCCGCTGGCACGAGGACGCACCAGCCGTTTGACACTTCCATTTCAAAAGTCAGCTTATCCTTCGCGGGCCCCATCTGCACTCGACCACTGCCAGCGTCGAGCCGAAGGAACTGATCGGTCTCCGGATGCGCTTCAAGGCCAATATCGCCGCCAGGGGGAATCGACATCAGCGTCACTTGCAGATAGCGCCCGCTCCACGCGACCGAACGGTAATCTGTGTTTTGCTTCGTCGCGCGTTCAATGTCGAACGATTGCGGCTGGGGCCCAATGTCTCTGATCCTATCAGCAGTGCTTACCATGAATGATCTCCTCGAGTTTGCGGCGATGCGGGAACGCGCCGACAATCATTTGAAAGGCGGGACTGAACATGGTCACCCCTTGCAGCTCCCATGCCGCCGCGAACGTGAAAATCGACGCCCGAGCCGCCGCGGAACGCGGCCTCCAAACCTTCGATGAAATCCCATTGGGCTAATTGAACTGGACGTAGCCGGAGAGGCCGCTCGGGGACGCCTGTAACAAATACTTCTGGCGAGCGGCGTCAGCCTGTAACGCGGTCCGCGCTGCCGCACGTACCTGGAGCTCGCGAGCACGCGCACTAGAAGCTCCAAACGTTCGCGATTGCGTTCTCCGAAACCGTTGAGCTCTGCATACCGCGCCAACGGCAGCGCCAAATGCCTTCCTTCGGCTTTGACCGCGGCGAATCGCTTCTGGCCGCGCGCTGCACCAAGACCGCTCCGTTCCTTCGACAAGGAAAGGAGCGCCTGCGAGACCCGTTGTTGTCAACGAACCGCGACGTCGCACGGAGACGCAAACGCCGCGATGCGAGGCACAAATGTGTCACGACAGAGGACGGTCCTGCGCGCAGGTCCGCGCGTAGCTTTTGCTCGAGCTCATCGATTGCGCGCCGCTTGTGCAAGATGCTGACGGGCGAATCATCCTATCGCCAAATAGCCTTGCTCGGGCTATCGATTAGATCGGCATCGGTGCCGGTCGTGCCTGATTGATGCTCCATCGTGATTTCGGACTTACATGGACGCCTCCGTTCTTCCCCACATCGTTGAGTAGCCATGGCAAGCGACGCATTCGAGAAGTTTCGGCGCAGCATGCAAATTGGGTACATGGAGTGGCACGACGGCATCGGGTACGACCTCGAGGCGCTCGGCGCGCTGCCGCCGGAGGAGCGGCAGCTTGCCGAGGATCTCGTGGTCGCTCGTCGCGCGGCTGACTGGAGGGACATCGAGGCGCTCGACCAGCTCGGCTCCGAGCGCGCACTCTACGAGCTGGAGAAGGCAGCGCGGTCTCCGAAGCCTCTCGAGGTGCAGCTCCACGCCGCAGAGCGTCTGGCGCGGCGCAGGCTGCTGAGCGAGCAGCAGGTGGAGGACATCATTCTTGCGGCGCTTGCTCACACGACGATTCTGAACGGAATGGACAAGACGCTCCGACTCGCGGCCGCCTACCCGACACCGGCGGTCAAAAAGAAGCTCCTTCGCTGCGCTCTCCACGGCCACGATGACGTTCGCGTGCACGCCGCAGCGCTGGTTCATTTCCTCCACGGTGGCTCCTCGTCACATTTCGACATGGAGCAAAGGCTATTCTACCTTCGGTTCGGGTCGAAGAGCCGGAGCGACCGCCGCGTCGCGTACGCCGAGCTCTGCACGAAAATCGGCGTCGATCCCGAAGAGTAGTTAACCCGCGGTGGCGCGACCGCCCGCTACGCGAGCTGCGTCAACGGCCGAGCCCGTAACCGCGCATCGATCCCGTTTGCCTGGGGTCGCTTCGCACTGGACGGCGGGAGCCCCGCATCGATCGCGCGTCGGGAGCCATTCCGATATAACGAGTGCTCTCCTCTCCGGTGTGTTGCATTCGCCCCGGACATTTGCTCCAGCTCGCCATACGCAAGCCCCACCGATCCGCATCACCCTTGCGTTCGCGCCGGGCACTACGTCCTACCGCTTCACCTCCGCCGCCAAAACGGCCTTGATCTCGAGGTTTGAGATCCCGATTACGCGCTCGGGCAATTCCTCCAGAGATCCAGCAAGTTCCGATTCGTGCTGTGGCACCATTGACCAATGACGCTTTCGCCCTTGGTCCTCGCGGCAGAACCTCCTCACCGCTCCTGGCAGATCGAGTGATCGAGGGTATACTGATCGTAATCGCTCGATTCCTCGGCGAGCCGCACGCTTCAGCGCCGGCTCGTTTTCGTGAGCCACGGCAACGCGGCTCACCTACGAAAGGGTAATTTCATGGCGAACACGGGGCATATGACCAACTCCGACCATCACTTGATGGACCAGGAGCGCTATCAGATTGGCGGGCGCGACACGGTGTTGGTGGTGTGGTCGTTGATCACGGGCATCGTGGTCGGGTTTCTCCTGCTCGTGCATTAGCAGCGCTTAACGCGGCGTAGCCGGATCAATCTGTACTACCTGCAATTCCCAGCGGAGGCCTGCAAGTTCGACCCGTAGAGGCTCGCAATCGGCGCGCCAATCACGCTGGCCGGTGCGGAGCCGACGTCGCTCGTTGTCTCCTTTGGTTTTGGTTCGCGCGAGCGGCCCAGCGCGCGCAGGGAGAAATCCGCGCATTGCGGCCCCACTTTTTCGCGGCGTGATCACCCCTGACCGGCTTGCCGTCCTCCGCGCGGCGGCCGTCGCTCGAAGAACGGGCTCAGCGCGATCCGCCGAACAGCTTCGCCAAGAAGCCGAGACCGACCACCACGGCCACGCTGGCGAGTCCACCGGCGATCGCCCAGGGGACACTGGCACGCGCGCGATCTTGCAGTGCTTCGCGCACCGCGCTCTCCGTCGCACCTTGCCGCTTCAGCTTCAGGTAGTGGGCATTGGCGCTAGTCAAAAGCAGGCCACGAGCCATGAAACCCATCGCGATACCGGTGCCCACGAAGGCGCTCGGTGGCAGCACGATCCCGGTCACCTGCTCGAAGAACGGCACGACGCCGATCAGGCCGGTAAACGTTGCCCACATCGCCCACTGCTGCCGAAGCCCGAGCCAGGCGGGCAGCGCCAGCACCGCGAGCAGATTGAAGCTCATGCTGATTGGCTTGTTCTTGCCCCGCGCCTTGTCGTAGTACGCCAGCAAATCATCGGAGCCCGCGCCCACGTAGGCGGCAAACAGCTCTCGCGGTATCCAATTTTGCGGATCTCGGGGGTTCATCGGGTCCTCGAACATATCACTCGGCGACGGGTGAGCGGGACTGGGGTCAGCGGTCTGCCGACAAACAGGCGATACGCTCTCGCAATCATCGACACTACTGATGAATCATTCTGTGTTCGCTGCGGGGGGGAGCAACGCGAACCTTGCCACGAACGACAGCGTGGCGGGTCGATGATCTTCCGGTAGCTGGAATACAACGACTGACGCTCGCAAGCGACAGCAGGCGCAGGGCCAGTGCGCCAGCACGGCGGCCTCCTAAGACCCGTCCAATACCTCGCGCACTTTGCGCGCCAGTGATTCTGGCGTGAAAGGCTTCTGCAGGAACGCGACGCCGTCTTCTAGGACGCCGTGACGGACTACGCTGTCGTCGGTGTAGCCTGACATGAACAGGACCTTGGTCTCCGGTCGTGTGACGGCGATGCGCTTGGCGAGGTCAACACCGCTGAGGTGCGGCATCACGACATCGGTCAACAACAGTTGGATCGGGCCCGTGTGAGCCTCACAGAGGAACAGCGCCTCACCCGCATTTTTCGCGACGATCACGCGATATCCGTGGCGACGCAAGATACTGTGCGCCACGGCGCGGACCTGATCCTGATCTTCGGCAAGCAAAATCGTTTCTCCGGCGTGCAGCGCGATGGGAACTCGTGATGCGCTACCGACTTCGACCTTGGCCTCGGCCTCGGACCTGGGCAGATAGATCTTGAACGTCGTTCCCTTCCCCGGCTCGCTGTATACCCAGACGCTTCCGCCGGCCCGTTGGGCGATGCCGAACACGATCGACAAGCCGAGCCCCGTCCCTTTCCCGATCTCTTTGGTCGTAAAAAAGGGTTCGAAGATGCGAGCCTGTATCTCAGGTTCCATGCCCGCGCCGGTGTCACTGACGGCGAGCATGACGTGAGGCCCAGACCTGGCGCCCAGATGCTCGGCCGCGTAGCTTTCATCCAGTTCGACGGTTCCGGTCTCGATCGTCAGCTTGCCGCCCCTCGGCATGGCGTCGCGGGCGTTCAGCGCCAGGTTCATGATCATCTGTTCAATGTTGCTCGGGTCAACCAGCACGCGCGCCGGCTGGGGTGCAACGCGCGAAACCAAGTCCACGTCCTCTCCCAAGATGCGGCGCAGCATCTTGTCCATGGCTACTACGATATCGTTCAAATCGAGCGCCTGCGGCGCGACGATTTGCTGTCGGCTGAATACCAGCAATTGTCGAGTGAGGTCGGCGGCGCTCAACGCCGCCTTGCGTATCTCGGCAACGTCACGACTCGAGGGATCCGTTGAGCTCAGTTCCGAGGCGATCAAATCACTGTAACTGAGGATAACGGATAGCAAGTTGTTGAAGTCGTGCGCGACGCCGCCCGCCAAGCGCCCGACCGCTTCCATCTTCTGTGCTTGCCGGAGCTGCTCTTCGGTGCGCTTCAGCGCCTCCGCGGCAGCGCGCTGCTCCGATAGGTCGCGCGCCGATGTGGAGGCACCCACGACTTTGCCGTTCGTGTCGCGAATTGGCGCGAGCGATAATGAGACAGCGCGTTCCGCGCCGTCTTTGCGGCGACGTACGGTCTCATAGAGCCCGACCCGTTCTCCTGCGCCGACACGCCCCAGCAATTCTTCTTGTTCGCGCAGCCGATCGGCTGGCATGATCAGGGTGATCGGCTTACCAATCGCTTCCGTAGCCGTGTACCCGAACAACTGCTCGGCCGCGCGATTCCAACTGTTGATCGTGCCACCCAAGCGTTCGCTCAGGATTGCGTCGTTGGATGATTCGACGATCGCAGCCAGCAGCGCGCTCGTTTGTTCTGCCTCCCGGCGCGCAGTCACGTCGTTCAGAGCCGTAATTCGCGCGCGCCGCCCGGCGTAGGAGATTGGCCTCGTCGTGTATTCAGCGACAAGCGCGGTACCGTCTTTCCGCACGTAGTGAGCAATGCCAGTGCTCTCTCTGTCAGGCATGGCGAGCACCCTCTCTCGCACCTCGACCTCGCTTGTGCCCACTAGGACCGATACCTTCATGCGCATGAATTCATCGCGCGCGTAGCCGTATAACCGAAGCGCCGCGTCGTTCACGGCAAGGGGATCGATAGTGTGGACATCGTAGACCACGAGTGGCATCGGGCTCGAATCGAACAGTAGGCGCTGCGCCTCCTCGGACTCTCGAAGCGCAGTGTTGGCGCTGACGGCGGCGGCTCGTGCCTCGCGCTCCGCCTGATACGACCGGGCGTTGGAAATCGCGATGGCGGCAGGGTGCACGACGCTTTGCAACAGGTGCAAATCGCTCTCCGTGAATGCGGGTTCACTCCCCGAGCGCAGCAGCATAGCGACGCCTACCACCTGCTCGCGCGACACCATGGGCACGGCCAGCACGCTGCGCACGTCCAGCCGCTCCAGGAATTCTCGGTACTCCGCAGGCGCCGACGCCGCGAACTCATGCTCCTCCAGGCGGGGCATGAACAGCGGCTCCCGCGACGCGGCGACGCGCCCGGTAACCCCTTCCCCTACGCGCTGCGGTAGAGCGGCCGAGAGCCGGCGCACCCAAGCCACTGCCTCCGCGTCGTGGTGATACACCTCGCCCATTTCGAGCCAGAGTCCGTCTTCGCTGACCGCGCGGATCGCGCATAGCGTCCTGAGGCCTTCGCCAACGCGACGGGCGATCACGGCCAATAGCCGAGCGTAGTCACCTGTCGCCTCCGAAAAGTCTTGCGCCGAATCCGCAAGCAAACCGAGGCGCGCCTCGAGGCGCGCTCTTTCAGCCAGATCCAACGCGGCTTGTTCGAAGACGCGCGCTGTAGCCAGCGCCAGGACCGCGTGCTGAGCCAAACTGAGGGCTAGGGCTAGGTCGTCCTCGTCGAAGGCTGGCGCGCCCTCACCTGGGCGGGCTAGGCCGAGCGTGCCGATGACTTTCTCTCGGTCCAAGAGCGGCACGACCATGGCGCTCCGCACTCCGAAATCCTTGGCGGAACGCTCCACCTCCGGCGCTCCTCGCGCTGCATAGGTTCTTTGCCCCATGTATGGGGCAAAGAGGGGTGTGCCGGTCTCGACTACGTGGCGAACCCCGGGGTGTCCGTCGATACGCCGTTGACCACCAAGCAGACCTTGGAGCTTGCTGCGCGTGTGGGGATCGACTGCATAGGCGCGCACCGTGTTGAAATGCACGCCGTCCTCCTCGAGCAGACTCAGCGAGCAGACGCAGTCCAGACTCTTCGCCACTTCTCGCACGACCGTATCGAAGATCAGGTCGGTCGAACGACTAGCTTCGGCAAATGCGTGGGTGGCATTCGACAGGGAGCGAAGGCGTTTCTGAAATCGCTGTGCGCCGCTCAATATCGACGCGGAACTCCCGGTCACCAATAACAGCGTATCGCAAAACTCGAGTCTCGCTCTCACTTCTGGCTGACATTGCGAGTGGGAACTCGCGGCACCACAACGTCGCGGAAGAACCGGCGAATCTCGCCAGGGGCAGACTGCAACACGGGAGTTTGGTGCGGCGAGCAACGCGTCCAAAGCCTCTGGCAGTCCGCCTAGCGTGCCGGGTACGCCGGGACGAGTCGCCGAGCATGGGCAGACCGCCGCGTCGCTGCGTCACAGACGATTCGTAACCGCACGCGGCCAATAATGCCATGTTCGGCTTGCTTCTTGCGTGTGATGTCTGCCTGATGACAGAACCAGCACTCGATTCGAGTGGGCGTGCTCGCCTGGTGCTTCCACCTACCGGCAATCCAGCGGCCGCGGTGGCGAATTGAGGAGCTCCAGCGTGTCGAACGAAGGCCTTCCGAGTCTGCCGGGCTCGACGTCCGATGAGCAACCGCGACCAACTCCCCGGCTGGAGATCGGTTCGCTGGCCGCGATTGCCGTACTCTTGGTCGTCGACCTATTCGCCGATGCCGCCGGCACGTCGGCGGTCCACGTCGCTGTCGAG
>Ga0302323_100000392_pt1 | contig 34629 bp, 25 predicted proteins | sample Fen_T0_3_FD_201950 | JGI IMG/M metagenome (GOLD analysis project Ga0302323, IMG submission 201950) | Peat permafrost microbial communities from Stordalen Mire near Abisko, Sweden - Fen_T0_3 | ecosystem: Environmental > Terrestrial > Soil > Wetlands > Permafrost | place: Sweden: Abisko...
GTGTGGGGCTTGGCTCGCATCAACGCGATCCCACGGCCGGCCGCCTCCGCACGTATCTGATCTGCGCGACCGTGCTTGCCGTCGGGGTATGCGGCGAGCACGTCGATCGCGGCAGACGGATCGGTCATCAGAAGCAGTTCGGCGTGCTTGAGCGTGAACTGGCTGAGGGTCGCTTCGGCGGTGGCTTGTGCGCGTTTGGCAGTTTGCTTCGACGCATCGGCGAGGTCACGCTGCTCGGCGACGCTCCGCACGTAGAACACGCCGCCCACGATCGCGAGGGCGATCACGGTGGCAACCGAGAGGGCGAGCGTGCGATGTTGGCGAGTCCAGTGGCCCAGCAGCGCTGGCAAGGAGTAGCTGCGGGCGGCGATGCGCGCGCCCGATTTGAACGCCTTGAGATCGGCTGCGAGGGTCGCGGCGTTGGCGTAGCGGCGCTGGGGATCGGAGTCGAGGGCCTTGTCGATAATGATGGCCAGGTCTCGGTCGATGCCGCTTCGGCGCAGCATGCGGTGGCGAGCGCGCAGGTCCGTGGGTGGCACCCGCTCGAGCGAGCAGAGCTCCCAGAGCATGGCGCCGATGGCAAACACGTCAGCGCGCTGGTCGACGTGCTCGCCGCGCGCCTGCTCCGGGGCCATGTAGGCCGGTGTGCCGAGGACGCTCCCCGTGGCCGTGAGTCCGTCGGGGGTGGGGCCGCGAGAGGGGGCACCGCCGCTGCTGGGTTCGTCGGGCTGGGTGAGGTCCTTGGCGAGGCCCCAGTCGATCACGATGGTCTCGCCAAACTCTCCGACGATGATGTTGGCGGGTTTGAGATCGCGGTGAATGACGTTGCGGCCGTGGGCGTAGGCCATGGCGTCGGCGACGGCGATCACGTGGTGAAGCAGGCCGATGCGAGTCGCGACCGTCGAGCGCTCGGCGATGAGGTCGCGGAGCGGGCGCCCGGAGACCAGCTTCATTGCGTAGAACGGAGTGCCGTCAGGCCACCGGCCCGCTTCATGGACCGGGACAATGCCTGGGTGCTCGAGCCGGGCGGTGATCAGCGCCTCGCGCAAGAAGCGAACCTCGTGGAGGTTGCCGCGCGACAGCAGCTCCTTGATCGCGATGTCGCGACCGAGGTCGCGATCATGGGCGCGCGATACGCGGCCGAGGCCACCGCGGCCGTGTTCGCCGATGATCTGGTAGCGCTCGCGATCGCGAACCTGGGAGCGGGGAGGAGGGGCTGGGTCGGCGCCACCCGAGGTTGCGGCGATGGATTCGCTCGTGTGCGTCGCATCGGACGGCGACGGCATCGCGGAGGCTGTGGCGGCGAGGTCGTCGCGATCTTCCGGGTTCACGGTCGCGCGGACCATAGTGGAGGGCTGCTCTCCGTGGCTACCGACACGGGCGTCTTGCTGCGACCCCGGGGGCGCATCCCCGCTCGACGCGGTCGTGGATCCTCGCAGCATCGCGTTGCCGCAAAGCAAGTGATGGGCCGAACCGGAACAGCCCGCCGGATCGGCGCTGTTCCACCGCGTTCCAGGTCCGGGTGAGAAATCCAGGGTTCGCGACCGAGGGCTACAGGCGAAGAAAATGACTCGCCATCGGTAGATATCTCCACGAATGCAGCTGGTTAGGAATGCACGACGGAGCCGCTCCGCAGGTGATCGATCTCGTGAACGCGCGTCGTCTAGGACCGATCAACGCGGAAGGTTATGTACTTTTAATTACTAAAATAAGGTCGCTGTTCCAGGACGTGTTCCGGGCTGTTCCGAACCGACGTAAAACGCAGAAATTACTAATATAAATTCGATACAGATGCCGTGTTCCGGGCTGTTCCGATCCGGGGTCCATCTGTCCATGTCATGGACGTGAGGTGGATCGACGAATGTTTCGACGTCGATCCGCGAAGCGAAGTCAGCGCTCGGCCATCGTGTACAGCGACAGGCCGCGCAGGTTCTCGTCGACGTGCAGGGGCACCTTGAGCGACGGCACGGCGCGCTGCTCGCAGTGGGTGCGCTCGCACAGCCGGCAGGTCACGCCGACCGGCAGCAGCGCGTCGCGGCTCTCGAGATCGACGCCATCGGCGTAGACCAGCTGGCGGGCGAACTCGATCTGACAGCCAAGACCTATCGACTGGACCGGCTGCTGCGCGTGGTAGCCGCCCGAGTCCTTCTGGATCGTGCGCGCGATGCAGAAGTAGGCCGTGCCGTCAGGCATCCGCGACAGCTGGATGCGGATCATCCCCGGGGTCAAGAACGCGCTGAACACGTTCCACCGCGGACACACGCCGCTGAACCGCGCGAACCGGATGCCCGAGGCCGAGAATCGCTTCGAGATGTTGCCGGCGACGTCGAGCCGGATCATGTGGAATGGCACCCCCTCGGCGCCCTGCCGCCGCAGCGTGGTCAGCCGGTGGCCGACCTGCTCGAAGCCGACGCGGAACCGCCGGCCCAGCACGTCGATGTCGTAGCGCTCGTCGCGCGCCGCCTGGTGAAACGCGGTGTACGGCATCAGCACCGCGCCGGCGAAGTAGTTGGCGAGCGCGACCTTGGCGAGCACGCGCGCCTCGAGCGACGAGAACCGGCCCTCGACCGCGTGGCGCTCGAGCAGCTCGCCCCAGGTGATGATCGCGATCTGGTGGGCGAGCTGGAACGTCCGGCTCCGCGTCGGCAACAGCTCCGAGAGCGTCAGCGTCTTGCGATCGGGATCGTAGCGCCGCAGCACGCCGGGCAGCGCCTCCCAGTGCGCGATCTGCACCGCGACGCCGAGGTCGCGCTCGAGAAACCGGATCAGCCCGGCGTAGAGATCCTCGCTGGTGAGCTTGGCGCGCGCGGCCAGCTCCTCCGCGGCGGTCTCGAGCAGCGGGAAGTGGTTCGACGCGCGCTGCACGTAGTCGCTGACCTCCTCGCTCGGCACGTGAAACGGCGGCCGCGCGCCGTCGGGCCCGGCCAGCGCCTCGCCATCGCGCACCCGCGACGACAGATCGTCGGCGCTGGCGCGCGCGGCCTGGTAGGCGCGGTACAGCCCGAGCACGGCGCGCGCCGCCTCGGGGCTCGCCGCCGCCAGCTCGCGCACGTCGACCGAGGTCAGGTCGTATTCCTCGAGCACCGGATCGGCGAACGCCTCGGTGAGGTCGGCGACCATGCGGCCGTCGTCGTCGGTGGCAAACGTGCCGACGTCGATCCCGAACAGCTGCGCCAGCTTGATCAGCAGGTTTGCCGGCAGCGGCCGCCGGTTCGCCTCGATCAGGTTGAGATAGCTCGCCGAGATCCCGAGCTGGCCGGCGAGCTGCACCTGCGTCAGGTTCTCGCGCCGCCGCAGCGCGCGCACTTTCGCCCCGAGCCGCAGCGGCTCGGCGGCTCGCTCGACCGGAGCGCCGGGGTCTGGTTTTGTCACTGACAAACTTTACAACACAACAAGCTGTCATTGACCACAGTAAACACCATCAACTCATAACCTATTGAAGTTTCATTGACTGGTCATGCGATCGACAGCTATCCCTGGTGAGCAAACCGAATCAGCTACCCGCAGGGAGACCTCGATGACGCACGAGACTTTTTCCGACCACAATGTTCTGCACGCCAAGCGGTTCGACGGCATCACCCGCGCCTTCAGCAAGGCCGACGTCGAGCGCCTGCGCGGCAGCGTGGCGGTCGAGCACACGATCGCCAAGCTCGGCGCCCGCCGGCTCTGGGAGCTGCTCCACACGGAGGACTACGTCGCGGCGCTGGGCGCCCTCACGGGCAACATGGCGGTGCAGCAGGTGCGCGCCGGCCTCAAGGCGATCTACCTGTCCGGATGGCAAGTCGCGGCGGACGCCAACACCGCGGGGCAGATGTATCCCGATCAGAGCCTGTACCCGGTCGACAGCGTGCCCAACGTGGTCCGCAAGATCAACGCCGCCCTGCTGCGCGCCGATCAGATCGACCACGCGGAGGGCCGTGAGGAGCGCACCTGGATGGCCCCGATCGTCGCCGACGCCGAGGCCGGCTTCGGTGGCCCGCTCAACGCGTTCGAGCTGATGAAGGCGATGATCGACGCGGGCGCCGCGGGCGTGCACTTCGAGGACCAGCTGGCCAGCGAGAAGAAGTGCGGCCACATGGGTGGCAAGGTCCTGATCCCGACCGCGCACTTCATCCGCACGCTGACCGCGGCGCGGCTCGCGGCCGACGTCAGCGGCGTCTCGACCCTCGTGGTCGCGCGCACCGACGCCGACAGCGCGAAGCTCATCACCAGCGACATCGACGAGCGCGACCGGCCGTACATCATCAAGGGCGAGCGCACCGCCGAGGGCTTCTACCGGCTGATGAGCGGCACCGAGACCGCGATCGCGCGCGGCCTCGCCTACGCGCCCTACGCGGATCTGATCTGGTGCGAGACCTCGACGCCGAACCTGGCGCAGGCCAAGCAGTTCGCCGAGGCGATCCACCGCCAGTTTCCGGGCAAGCTGCTGGCCTACAACTGCTCGCCGTCGTTCAACTGGAAGAAGCACCTCGACGAGCCGACCATCGCCAGGTTCCAGCGCGAGCTCGGCGCGATGGGCTACAAGTTCCAGTTCGTCACGCTCGCCGGGTTCCACGCGCTCAACCACGGCATGTTCGAGCTGGCGCGCAAGTACAAGGCCTCCGGCATGGCCGCCTACTCCGAGCTGCAGCAAGCCGAGTTCGCCTCCGAGGCCGCCGGCTACACGGCCACGCGCCACCAGCGCGAGGTCGGCACCGGCTACTTCGATCAGGTCGCCGAGGTGATCTCGGCCGGCAGCGCCTCGACCCTCGCGCTCGAGGGCAGCACCGAGCGCGCCCAGTTCTGAGGCCGGACGGCGCCCTCTGGCTCGCGGGTGGCGGGTTGCGCTTCGAGCGGGCCCAGCCCAGGATCGAGGGCCCACGCCGCCGCATGCCCATGGATCCGCTGTCCGATGTCCTGTCCCTGCTGGAGCCGCGCAGCTATGCCGCGGCCGGCTTCGCGCTGGGACCGGCGCTCGCGATCCAGTTCCCGAGGTACGCGGGCATCAAGTGCTACGCCGTGGCCTCCGGCGAGTGCTGGCTCTCCGTCGAAGGGTTCGACGCGGTCTTGCTGGGCGCGGGCGACTGCATCCTGCTGCCGCGCGGGCGGCCATTTCGCCTGGCGACGGATCGCGCGGTCGCGCCGATCGACGCCGCGGAGCTCCGCCGCACGTGCCGGGCCGCCGGCGAGGCTCCGCCACCCGGGGCGGACGACGCCTGCCTCGTCGGCGGCTACTTCCATCTCACCGGTCACCACGCCGAGTTCCTGCTCGACGTGTTGCCTCCCATCGTCCACCTCCGCGAGGCCGCGCAGAAGGCCACGATGCGCTGGTCGCTCGAGCGGCTCCGCGACGAGCTCCACCATCCGCAGCCGGGCGGCGCGCTCATCGCCCAGCAGCTCGCCTACACGATGCTGATCCAGGCCCTGCGCCTTCACCTCGTCGATCCCGGCTTCCGCGGCGTGGGCTGGCTGTTCGCGCTCGCGGACAAGCAGATGAACGCGGCGATCAGCTGCATGCACGCCGATCCCGCGCATCCCTGGACGGTGAAGCAGCTCGCCGAGCGCGTCGGCATGTCGCGCTCGGTGTTCGCGCTCCGCTTCAAGGAGACCGTCGGGTCGACCCCGATGGAATACCTGACGCGGTGGCGCATGCTGCAGGCCAGCCGGCGCCTCGGGGCCTCGAGCGACTCGATCTCGGCGATCGCGCTGTCGCTCGGCTACGAGTCCGACCGCGCGTTCCGCAAGGCGTTCCGCGGCGTCATGGGCTGCTCGCCGCGCGACTACGGCCGCAGCGCCCGCCACGGCGGGTTGGCTCGCGCCCGCACCGCTTGACCCCGGACGATCGCGCCGATCGTCCGGACGCCGCGGCGTGGTCCGCGTGCGGCCAAGGTCCTACGTTCGATCCGGCAAGGCCACGTCCCCGTCGTGGCCACGACCCCAGGAGCCTGCTCATGTCCGACCCCACGGTTGCCTTCGACGCGCTCGCCATCGACCACGCCGGCGCGCCGGTCCGCCTGCAGCACAAGACCGTCGCGTCCTTGAACGACGACGAGCTGCTCGTCCGCGTCGACTACGCCTCGATCAACAAGATGGACCCAGGCCTCGCCCAGCGAAACTTGTTCCAGCTCCCCGAGCCCTACGTCCTCGGGTTCGACTTCAGCGGCGAGGTCGTCCGCGCCGGCGCCGCGGCGAGCGGCTCGTTCAAGGCCGGAGATCAGGTGTTCGGCCGCTCCGAGACCGGCGGCTGCTTCGCCCAGCTGGTGGTCGCAAAAGCCGAGAACACGCTCGTCCGCGGCGCGATCCCGGCGGCGGAGGCCAGCACCTACGGCATCGCGTTTCTCACCGCCTACGAATCCCTCGTCGCCACCGCGAAGATCCAGAACCACGCCGGGGCGTGGATCTACATCGCCGGCGCCGGCGGCGGCGTCGGCCACTTCGCCGCCCAGCTCGCCCGCCTCCACGGCCTCCAGGTCATCGGATCGGCGGGCAAGCCCGCGTCGCTCCGCCTGCTGCACGATCTGGGGCTCGACGCCGTGATCGACCACGCCACGCGAGACGTCGTCGCCGAGGTGCTGCGCATCACCGGGGGCAAGGGCGCGGACCTGGTCTACGACTCCACGTACACGCAGTCGTCGTACACCCAGTCCGCGGCGGTCGTCGCGGCGGGCGGTGAGTACATCCGCCTGGGCACGGACCTCCAGCTGGCGCGCATGGGCGCCCGCGACATGACGTCGGCGGTCGAGGCGCGCGGCGCCAAGCTGGTGATCGCGGACCTCGGGCGCTACCGGACGTCTCCGGCGTACATGGCCCGCATCCCCGAGATCGTCGAGGGCCAGCACCGCGCGATCACCTGGTACGAGCAGGGCATGCTGCGACCGGTGATCACGAGCGTCGTGCCGTTCGACGCGGCGGCGCTGCAGCAGGCGTTCGAGGACTTTGGCAAGGGCATCAATAACGTCGGCAAGGTGGTGGTGAAGGTCCGGTAGCCAGCGCGGACCGCGGCGAAACGCCGCGCCACAAAGCCCTGGGCGTGAGCGTGGGCGCCGAGCTACGCGCCGCGCTGCGATCGCGCCGCTGCTCGGTCCTGTCGTCGGATCAGCGGCTCGCGTTCCCGCCGGGCGAGCGCTACGTCTATCCCGACGTGACCGCGATCTGCGGGCCTGCGCAAGTCCAGCCTGGGACCCACGACGTGATCACGAATCCCGCGATCCTCGTCGAGATCCTGTCGAGCTCGACCGCGGAGTACGACCGCGGCCTCACGTGGAACGGAATACCAGCGCATCGACTCGCTGACTGATGATCTGCTGGTCGCGCAGGCCGACGTCCGGATCGAGCACTACCGGCGCAACGCCGACGGATCGTGGACCTACCGCGCAGCCGGCCCCGGTGACCGCGTCGTGCTCACCGGCGGCGCCGAGCTCGCGGTCGATGCGATCTACGCCGGCGCGTTCGAGCTCCCCGGCGAGTGACGCGCGACGCCGGCCGGGCCGCGTGTGCTATAGAGCCGCGTCGTGATCGCGTTCAGCTCGGTGACCAAACAGTACGGCGGGCAGATCCTGTTCGTCGATGCCTCGTTCCAGATCAACGGCGGCGAGAAGGTCGGGCTGGTCGGCCCCAACGGCGCCGGCAAGACCACGGTGTTCCGGCTGATCGCCGGCGAGGAGCAGCCCGACGATGGCGCGATCGAGCGGCCCAAGAAGCTGACGCTCGGCTACTTCCGGCAGGACGTCGGCGAGCTGCGCGGCCGGTCGATCCTGGCCGAGACCTGCGCCGGCGCGGGCGAGGTGTCCAAGCTCGGCGAGGAGCTCGCCGCGCTCGGCGCCCGGCTCGAGGCGGCCGGCGACGATCTCGACGACGTGGTCGCGCGGTTCGGCGACGTCCAGGCGCGCTACCAGGACCTCGGCGGCTACGAGCTCGAGGCCCGCGCGCAGACCATCCTGCACGGCCTGGGGTTCTCCGACGACATCATGGGCAACGACGTCGGCACGCTGTCGGGCGGCTGGAAGATGCGCGTCGCGCTCGCCCAGATCCTGCTCGCCCAGCCGGATCTGCTGCTGCTCGACGAGCCCACCAACTACCTCGACCTCGAGTCGATCCTGTGGCTCGAGGGCTTCCTGCGCGACTACACCGGCACCGTCGTGATGACGTGCCACGACCGCGAGATCATGAATCGCGTGGTCGGCAAGATCGTCGAGATCGACGGCGGCGCGCTGCGGTCGTACACCGGCAACTACGAGTTCTACGAGGCGATGCGCAAGCTCGAGGCCGAGCGCCGCGAGGCCGAGTACGCGCGCCAGCAGGCCCGGCTCGCCAAGGAGAGCCGGTTCATCGAGCGGTTCAAGACCCACGTCGCCAAGGCGGCGCAGGTCCAGAGCCGGATGAAGAAGCTCGACAAGATCGAGAAGATCGCCGAGCCGCGGCGGATCATCGAGAAGCACTTCGAGTTCCGTACGCCGACCCGCTCCGGCGACGACGTGATCAAGCTCGCCGGGATCAAGAAGGCCTACGGCGCGCGCGTCGTGCACGGCGGGCTGACCCTCACGGTCCGCCGCAAGGAGCGCTGGGCCGTGATGGGCGAGAACGGCGCCGGCAAGTCGACCTTGCTCAAGATGATCGCCGGGGCGCTCGCGCCCGACGCCGGCGACGCCGCGATCGGCGCGTCGGTCACGATGGGCTACTACGCGCAGCACGTGATGGATCTGCTGTCGGCCGACCACAGCATCCTCGAGGAGCTGCAGGACCACGCGCCGATGGCCAACCAGGGCACGCTGCGCAGCCTGGCCGGCGCGTTCGGGTTTCACGACGACGACGTGTTCAAGCCGGTCCGCGTGCTGTCGGGCGGCGAGAAGGCGCGCGTCGGGCTCGCCAAGCTGCTGTACGACGCGCCCAACCTGCTCGTGCTCGACGAGCCGACCAACCACCTCGACATCGTGACCAAGCGCGCGCTGGTCACCGCGCTGGCCGACTACGAGGGCACCTTGATCTTCGTGTCGCACGATCGCCAGTTCCTGCGCGCGCTCGCCAACCGCGTGCTCGAGCTGACCGCGGCCGGACCGCGGATCTACGGCGGCAGCTACGAGGAGTACGTCGCGTCGACCGGCCGCGAGGCGCCCGGCATGCGCGTCCAGGCCTGAGGCGCCGGGCCGCTACGTCAGCGGACCCACAGCTCGGCCAGGTCGAGCTCGATCACCGCGAACGGCTCCGCGCGCACGCGCACGTCGCCCTCATAGATCCGCACGTCGCGCCAGCGGCGATCGTCGCCGAGGGTATGGACCTCCAGCGTGGTCGCGCTCGGATCGATCAGCCAGACGTGGGAGACACCGTGCGTTGCGTAGATCGGGAGCTTCTTGGTTCGATCGATCGACTCCGTGGACTTCGAGAGCACCTCGCAGATCCAGTCCGGCGCGATCGAAAAATAGGCCGTCGCCGGTAAGGTCGGCATGCGCTCCACCCGCCAGCCGGCGAGATCGGGGGCCATCGGCTCCAGCGCGCTCAGCTGGAGCTCGGGTTCATCCAGGATCCACCACCCCCCGGGTCCCCCGCGGCCCCGCTGGAACGGCCCATTGAGCACGCCGCCCAGCACCGAGGTGGCGTTCGCGTGCCGCGGCGCGGGCCTCGGCGATACATAGAGCGTACCGTCGATGATCTCGGCGCGTTGGTGCGATGGTACGGCACAGTACGCGTCGTACAGCGCCTGACGGCGATGATCCGGATACGCGGGCGTTGCCATCGACGTCCAGCGTAGCACGCACGGTGCACGGCTCGATCGGGGGCACGAAGATGGCGCGCCCGGCACGTCGAGGTCAACCTCAACGTCTTCTGTAGACGTTTCCAGGCTTTGTTCTACACGTCTTCATTCAATTCAGTTCGTCGGCGGTTTGGGCTTCTTCTTGGCCTTCTTCTTCGCCGGCTTGGTGGCGGCCGCGGCGTCGGGCTTGGCGTCGCTGGGCGCGGCCGCGGGCGGCGCGACCTTGGGCGGCGCGGGCGCCGGCGGCAGGATCTTCTTGAACGCCGTACCGCTGCCCGGCTCGTCGACGGCGATCGCCTCGTGCAGCGCGCTCAGCGTCCACGCCGCGCCGGCCTTCTCGTAGATCGCGAACAGCCGGAGCGGCAGCGGATCTTCGCCGTCGGCTGTGCGAGTCACCGGCACGCTGATCCACACCAGCTGGCCATCGGCCGTGATCGCCGCGCTGAGCTCGCCGCTGGTGGCCTCGCGCACGTTGGACTTCATGCGCGCGGTGAACAGGTGCTGGATCGCCTGCTTGCCCCGCGCGACCTCGCCCGCGGTCGGTCCGGCGACGATCGAACCCTCGCGGCTCGCCAGCTCGTCGCCCCAGAGCTGCTGATCGAGCAGGCCCTTCTTGAGCTTGTCGACCGCCGCGGCGGCACCGGGGGCGACCTTGGCGGCCGCCGCGGCCCCCGGGGGGACGATCGCGTCGCGCGCGGATTCGGCCTTGGCCTGCCGGCCGGTGGGGGTCTCGGCGAGCGCCGCCGCGGTCACCGCCCACAGATCATCGGTGTTCGAAAGCACCGCGGTCACCGCGAGCTGGCGGCCTTCGAGGCTCACCACGTCGAACGCCCACGCCGAGCGGCCGCCCTGGGAGACCGCGACGACGAGGCCCGCCGAGCGCAGCGGCGCGCGCTTGACCTTGCTGCGGTTGCCCTTGGTATCGAACACACCGCCGAGCGCGACCAGCGCATCGGACCGCGTCGTCATCGCGTCGCCGCGGCGCGGCCCGAACACGATCACCGGATCGCTGACCAGCGAGAACAGCGAGTCGGTCTTGCCGCGATCGATCGTCCGGTAGATCTCGGTGACCACGCCCTTGGCGTCGCGCTGCGCGGTCCGCTCGTCCACCGCCGAGGGCGCCGCCGGCGCCGGGGCCGCCGCGTGGCCACACGCCGCCGCCGCGCACAGCAGCAGCGCGGCTAGCGCGGGACGTTGTTGCGGCGCTTCTGGCTCGGCAGCTCGACCGCGCGGGCGGCGGGCGGTAGCTCGACCTTCTTGGGCTTCGGCGGCTCCGCGCGAGGTAGCGGCGCCCCGGCATGCGCCACTCCCGGGAGCTGATTCATCGTGGCGTTCGTCGTCGCGCGCACCACCGGCACGAGCCGCGGGGGATGGACGACGCCGTGCACCGAGGGAAGGGTCGGCACCGGGATCACCGTGACTGGCACTCCCGGGCGAGGTGCCACTGCCGCAAGCTGCGCCGGCTTGCTGGTCTCTGCTGTACCCGCAGCTACCCAGGAGTAGTCCGGCAACCCGGGGTGCACTGTGACCACCGGTTCCGGTCGTGGCGCCAAGACCACACTCGCGGTGGGTCCGGTGGGTGCAGCCGCCGCAGGGTCGGCCTCGGCCCGAGCTTTCGCGAGTGCGATCGTCCATTCCCAATCATCTTCTTCGACCACGGGCTCAGGAGCTACCGCGACCGCCATCACTGCTGCTGACGCGTCCGGCGCGGCGGCTGGCGCGGGCGCCGAAACGACAGGAACCACCTGGGATTCTGCGGCGATCGAGGCGGGCGCCGCCGGTGCGCCAGGCGCGACTTGCGCAGGCTTTGCGCGGGGCACTTCGCACGTCCCGAGCTCGGCCATCACCGGATCGCCGTCTTGCCACCCGACGATCCGTCCGCCGGCGCCATCGTCGAGAACAGCAGGGCGCGTCGTCTTGACCCGGCCGTCATCCGTCAGCACCAACCCGTAGCGGTCGAGCTTCACGAAGCCCCAGCGCTGGAGCAATCGCTGGAAGGGCATGAACAGCCGGACAGTGCACCCGACAGGCCAGTTGCACGTCGGGCGCCCTGCGCGCGCAAGATCGCGAGTCGAATTCTACGTGGGTTGTGATGCACATGTAGGACTGGAGACGGTTCCCCCAGGTCAACTGACCCCACGTGCGCGGTCGGCCCCAGGGCGATCAGAACCCCTGATATTTCGGAGGCCTCCCCTCGGCAAACGCGGCGAGGCCCTCGTTGCGATCCTCGCTGAACAAGGTCACGTCGTAGCACTCGCGCTCGAGATCGAGGCCTTCGGCCATCGGCTTGCCGTAGCCCCGCTCGATCGCGGCCTTGGCGTAGCGCACCGACAGCGGCGCACAGGTGCCGAGCTCGGCCAGGAGCGCGGCGATCGCCGCCGCCAGCTCGGCGCGCGGCACGACCTGATGGACCAGGCCGATCTCGAGCGCGCGCGCCGCGGAGACCCGCCGGCCGAGCAGGATCAGCTCCTTGGCCCGCGCCTCGCCGATCAGCCGCGGCAGCCGCTGCGTGCCACCGCCGCCGGGGATGATGCCGAGCTTGACCTCCGTGAGGCCGACCTCGGCGCCCTCGACGAGGAGGCGGAAGTCACAGGCGAGCGCGAGCTCGAGCCCGCCGCCGTACGCCGAGCCGTTCATCGCGCACACCGTCGGCTTGCGCGCCTCGCCAAACGCGCTGATCGCGCCGCCGATCGCGTTGAGGTAGAGCGAGGTGTCCTCGGCCGAGACCCCGCGGCGCTCCTTGAGATCGGCGCCCGCACAGAACGCCTTGTCGCCGTTGCCGGTCACCACGATCACGCGAATATCGTCGCGCTCGTCGAGGCTGACGACGATCTCGCGCAGCCGCAGGTTGAGATCGCGCGACAGCGCGTTGCGCGCGTCCGGCCGGTTCAGCGTGATCCAGGCGGCGGTTCCGCGGTGCTCGACCAGGAGGTCCGACATGGCGCCGACGCTAACACGTTTGCGCCGCGCGGCTCAGCCGCCGAGCTCGGCGCGGCGCCGCGCGCGCGCCTGCTTGCCGATGTGCGCCTTCAGGTACTTCGACGGCAGCTCGTGGCCGACGAACGTGGCCGCGGTGCGCGACGCCTCGGTCAGCTTGTCGAGATCGATCCCGGTCTTGACGCCCATGCCGTGGAGCATCGCGACGACGTCCTCGGTCGCCAGGTTGCCGGCGGCGCCGGGCGCGTAGGGGCAGCCGCCGAGCCCGCCGGCCGAGGCGTCGATCGTCGCGATCCCGAGCGTGAGCGCGACGACGCAGTTGGCCAGCGCGGTGCCCTGGGTATCGTGGAAGTGCACCGCCAGCGCGCTCGCCGGGTGCTTGGCGAGCACGCGGGTCAGCACGTCCTCGACCTGCCGCGGGTTGGCCACGCCGATCGTATCGCTGATCGAGATCTGGTAGACGCCGAGATCGCGCAGCGTGCCGGTCAGCGCGACGACGCGCTCGGGGTCGACATCGCCCTCGTACGGGCAGCCGAACACGGTCGAGAGGTACGCCCGGACCGCCAGCCCGGCGGCGCGGGCCGGCGGCACGATGTCGTCGAACACCGCGAGCGTCTCGGCGATCGTCTTGTTGATGTTCTTCTTGTTGTGCGTCTCCGACGCGCTCATGAACACCGCGATCTCTTTCATCCCCGCCGCGATCGCGACGTCGAGCCCGCGCCGGTTGGGCACCAGCGCGCTCATCCGCACGCCGGGGACGCGGTGCACGCCGCGCGCGACCTCGGCCGAATCGGCGAGCTGCGGGATCCACTTCGGCGACACGAAGCTCGTGATCTCGATGTCGCGGATCCCGGCGTCGACCAGCGCGTCGATGAACCGGATCTTCTCGGCGGTCGGCACCGGCCGGGCCTCGTTCTGCAGGCCGTCGCGCGGCCCGACCTCGTAGATCGTCGCCTCGGCTGGCAAGTTCACGGCGCACCCATGGCCAAACCATAGTGCGCGTCGAGCTCCTCGACCAGCGCCGGGGTCAGCTCGTCGAGCGTGTCGATCACGCGGTGCGCTCCCGACTGGTCCCAGCCGGCGAAGTTGCCCGCGCGACACGCGACGACCACACACCCAGCCGATCGGCCCGCGGCGATCCCGGCCACGGAGTCCTCGATCACCAGGCACTCCGCCGCGGCGAGCCCCAGCGTCGCGATCGCCGCCAGGTAGCCATCGGGCGCGGGCTTGCTGCGCGCCACGTCCTCCGCGGCGACGATCAGGCCAAACGCCGCCTCGGGACCGATCAGCGGCAGCACCTGGGCGACCTCGACCCGCGAGCTGCCGGTGACCAGGGCACGCGGCCGCTCCTGGGTCCAGCCGAGCACGCCGCGGGCCCCAGGCAGCACCGTCACGCCGAGCTCGGCGAACACCTCATCGCGGAGCAGCGCGGTCTGCGCGATCGTCTCGGCGCGGCTCCACGTGAGCTGGGGATAACGCGCCGCCAGGCTATCGTAGATCGCAAGCCACGACCGGCCCACGATGAAGTCGCGGTCGTACTGGGTCAGCGCGATGCCCTGGCCGCGCCACAGCGCGCGCGCCATCGCCTCGGCGGTCTCGCGCTCCGAATCCACCAGCGTACCGTCGAGGTCGAACAGAAAGCCGCGGATCGCCATCGCCGGCGCGTTGTATCACGCGGGGCGCTTGGCCACGGTGACCAACGCGGCCGCAAGTGTCACCATGCAGCCGTGTCGACTCGCTGGATGAAGCACGCGTTCCTGCTCGGTGGGCTGATCTTCACGGGCTGCGCCAGCCGCGCCCAGCACGCGGTCGCGCTCTACGACGCGGGCGACTACGCCGGCGCCGCCCGCGCGGCCGACGCCGGGCTCGCCGCCCACCCCGGCGACGAAGCGCTGTGGCAGATGCGGGTGCGCGCGGCGCTCGCCCAGGGCGATGGCCCGGGCCTCGCCAGGGCCTACGCCGGCTACCGCGACGCGCGGGGCGACGACGACCAGCCGCTGCTGCGCGAGCTCGCCGTCGCGACCCTGGGCCAGGCGCTCGCCTCGCCGTCGGCCAAGCTCAAGCTCGCGGCGATCGAAGCGGTGGCGACCGCGGAGCTCCAGGTCCTGGCCGATCAGGTCGCCGAGCGGATGACCGACGACGACGATCGCGTCGCCGCCGCCGCCGCGATCGCGATCCTGCGCGGCTACCCCCAGGCCCCGCAGGTCGCGGGCGACATGCTGCACTCCGAGGACGCCGAGGCCCGGCGGATCGCGGTCGACGGCATCGGTCAGAAGGTCGGCACGTTCGCGCTCGCCGACCTCGAGGCCGCCGCGTCCGATGGCGACCCACGGGTGCGGCGCACCGCGCTGCGCTGGCTGGGCGAGCTCAAGGCCGGCGACGCCGCCCCGCTGCTCGCCCAGGCGGTGCGCGATCCGGATCCAGGCGTCCGCGCCGCCGCCGCCTCGGCGCTCGCCCGGCTCGGCCCCACCCCGGCCGTGGGCCCCGGCCCGCTGGGCGAGCTCGCGAAGCAGGCCCTCCGGGACCCCGCGCTCGCGGTCCGGCTCGCCGGCATCGAGCTCGTCGTCGCCGCCCACGGCCCCGCGCTGCGCGCCGAGCTCGCCACCCTGGCGGCCGACCCCGACCCGATCGTCGCCACCGAGGCCGCGATCGCGGCGGGCGGCGGCGACCTCGCCGCGCGCGCGCTCGACCGCGCCGCCACCGCCACCGAGCCGGCGACGCGCGCGGGCGCCGCCAACCTCGCGGTGCGCGCGGTGGGCAAACCGGCCGCCCTCGCCGTGGCCCGCAAGCTCGCCGCCGACCCCGAGCTCGCGGTCCGGCTGGCCGCCGCCCGCGTCCTCGCGCACACCGGCGACCCGGCCGCGGCCACCGCGATCTTCCTCGCCGGCCTCGCCCCCACCGCCCGCCTCGACGACCGGCTGCAGGCGGCGATCGACCTCGCCGCCCAGGACGACGCGCGCGGCGCCCAGGCGCTCGACGCGGCGATCCGCGATCCAGCCCTGGCGCCCGCCGCGCGCGCCACCATCGCCGCCGCGCACCGCACCGCGCGCCGCATCACCCCGGGCCTCGTCGCCGCGCTCGCCGATCGCAGCGCCACCGTCCGGGTCGCCGCGGCCGCCGCGGTCGCCGTGATCACCAGGCGCGACTGACCGCGCGCGAGACGACGAGGCCGGTCACGACGAAGCCAGCGGCGGCGGGACGAAGCCGCCGAACTCGCGCTCGATCAGCTGGGCGAACCGCAGCGGCGTCTTGTCCTCGAACATCGGCCCGATGATCTGCACGCCGATCGGCAGACCGTCGCCTGCGCGGCCGATCGGCACCGCGGTGGCCGGCAGACCCGGCGCGGTGGCGACGCCCGCCCACGTCAGCTGATCGATGTACGGGCAGCGCACGCCGTCGACCCACAGCGTGCGGCGCGATTGATCCGGCTCGTGGTCGTGCGCGAAGGCCGGGGTCGGCATCGCCGGCGCGATCACGACATCGAAGGCGGTGAACAGCTCGCGCCAGCGCTCGCGCAGCCGGACGCGGGCGACATCGGCGAGGACCCAGTCGCGATGGCTCAGCACCACACCGCGGACCTGCTCGGCGGCGAGGCTGAGATCCGCAGCCGGCAGGTCGGCGGCCTGTGCACGAAACCGCTCGTAGGTCTCGGCCGGCCAGAACGCGGCGAGGAACGAGTACAGCAGGCGCACGAACAGCCGGGTTGCGTCGGCCAGATCGGGCAAGAGCTCCGTCTGCCGCGCCACGTGGGCGCCGGCCCGGGCGAGCCCGCCGGCGAGCCGATCGATCGCGGTGCGGATCGCCGACGCCGTCGGGTACAGCGGATGGCTATCGAGCACCAGCACGCGGAAGCCGGCGAGCTCGGTGTGGCGTGCCTCCGGCAGCGCGAGCCGGTAGGCGATGCCGAGCATGCGCGGATCGGGGGCGGCGAGGACCTCGAGCACGAGCGCGAGGTCGGCGGCGCTGCGCGCCATCGGGCCGATCACGCCCAGGTCGCGCTCGATCGGAAGCGGCGGCGACGGCGGTGGGTTATGGCCGCGCGACGCCAGCAGCCCGAGCGAGGGCTTGTGCGCAAACACACCGCAGTCGTGCGCCGGCGCGCGCAGCGAGCCCGCGATATCGGAGCCGAGCGAGACCGCGCCGAACCCGGCGGCGAGCGCCGCGGCCGAGCCGCCCGACGAGCCACCCGGGGTACAGGCGAGGTTCCACGGGTTGTTCGTGGTGCCGTAGATCGCGTTGTAGCTCTGCCAGTCGCCGAGCCCGAGCGGCACGTTGGTCTTGCCGAGCACGACCGCGCCCGCGGCCTTGACCCGCGCGACCGCGACCGCGTCCTCGGCGGGGCGGAAGTCCTTGAACGCCGGCATGCCCCAGGTGGTCGGCAGCCCCGCGACGTGGAACGACTCCTTCACGGTGATCGGCACGCCGAGCAGCGCGCCGGTCTCGCCGCGCGCGCGGGCCGCATCGGCGTCGCGCGCCGCCGCGAGCGCGCGCTCGAAGTCGCGCACGCAGATCGCGTTGATCGCGCGATCGTGGCGCTCGATCCGCGCGATCGCGCGCTGGGTCAGCTCGACCGCCGAGACCTGGCGGGCGGCCAGCGCCGCGGCGAGCTCGGTGGCGGTCATGTAGTCGAAGTCCGGTGCCGACAAGCGCGACCTCCTGGGCAATTGGGGGGAACGTGCGCGGACCGTATCACGAGGCCCGGCGTCACCGACCGGGGGCGAGCCCGACGTCGACCGGCGAAGCCGCGGCGCCCGCGCGCCACGAACTCGTCGGTCGATCTTCCCGCGCGTGCAGCGAGAAGCTCCGCGTCACCTCACAGGGGCAGGGGTGCCCCACCCGCGCGCGCCGGCGAACCACCGCGCAGGTCGCGCTGTCTCCTCGGCAATTCCAGATACCCAATGATCCAGATCGATCGCACACCCCGCATCATACGAAGCTCACATCGGTCACTGCCTGCATCACAGGCGGCAATCTCGAAAACTGCGTTGACGCTCGCACTGCGCCGTGTCAGATCCTGTGTGCGTCGGAGGGCCGACGAAGGTTGTCGACGAAGGGTTCGGACAGGTCGGACAGGGATGATACCGCGATAAGCACACGGCGGGCGGCGATCAGGGGATGAGCACGCGACCGGCGCCTCACGACACCCGAGGGCGCGCGGGGGACGAAGCGCACGCGCGGCGGCGCACGGCGCGGCGCCGCGCGCGGCGGCGCGGCACCTGCGGCGCCTCGGGCCGCGGCGGCGATGCCACGCGCGTGCAGCCACTGCCATGAATCAAGGCAAAATAACTTTCACATTCCACGTTGTGTGTCTTCAGACAAACCAGTGACGATCGACCACCTCCGATAGTAAATGATATTCGAGCCGGGCGGCGCTTTTCCGCCCTGGCGCCCCCTCGCGCCCCCTGGCGCCCCCAAGGTCTCCGGCAACGCCCGGACGTTCGCGACGCGCGACCGCGTCGTGGCGAACTTCTGGCCATCACCTCACGCGATCACGTAGCCATTCGAGTGGAGCTTCACGATGCAGATTCTCTCCGCACTACATGCCCACGCCACGAACCACCCCGACGCCGTCGCGCTGCGCGGGGTCTCGCAGGTCATCCGCTACGCCGAGCTCGACGCGGCGGTCGAGCACCTCGCCGCGACGCTCACCGAGCGCGGCGCGCGCGTCGTCGGGCTGTTCCTCGATAACCAGCCGGCGTGGGTGATCGCCGACCTCGCGTGCCTGCGGGCCGGCGTGGCGCTGGTGCCGATCCCGACGTTCTTCTCGGAGGCCCAGCGGCGCCACGCGGTGGCCAACGCCGGGGTGGATACGGTGTTGACCAGCCATCCCCAGCTGTTCGCCACGCCCGAGGCGCCCGGAGCACCGCGCGGCGCCGCGGATCGCGTCGACGTGCTCGGCGAGCCGCTGGGCTACGTGCAGATCGCGCCGGCGCGATCCCCCGACGACATGGCCGGCGTCGCGAAGGTGACCTATACGTCGGGCACCACCGGGCAGCCCAAGGGCGTGAAGTTCACGCCGGCCGCGCTCGAGGCCGTGGTCACCAGCTGCGTCGGCGTGCTCGGCGCGCGGAGCGGCGACCGGTTCCTCGCGCTGGTGCCGCTCTCGGTGCTGATGGAGAACCTGCTCGGACTCTACATCTCGATCACCGTGCGCGGCGAATACATCGCGGTGCCGATGGCCACGCTCGGGTTCGGCGGCACCACGCAGATGGACGCCGGCAAGGCGCTCGATGCCATCCGCGCGTTCCGCGCCACCAACATGATCTGCACGCCGCAGGTGCTGAGCAACCTGATCGCCGCGCTCGAGCGCGGCGCCCCCGCGGTGCCCGAGCTCAAGTTCGTCGGCGTGGGCGGCGCGCCGATCTCGCGGCACACGCTCGAGCGCGGCGCCGCGCTCGGCCTGCCGATCTACCAGGGCTGGGGGTTCAGCGAGGCCGGCACCGTGGTGACGCTCAACACGCCGGGCCACGACCGGATCGGCACCGCCGGCCGCGCGCTGGCCCACGCGCGGGTCCGCCGCGCCGACGACGGCGAGCTGCTGGTCCAGGGCCCGGCGCTGTTCGCGGGCTACGTCGGCGAGCCCGAAGGCCCCGGCGACTGGCTGGCGAGCGGGGATCTCGGCGAGATCGATGGCGATGGCTATCTCTCGATCACCGGCCGCAAGAAGACCGTGATCATCAATTCGTTCGGCCGCAACATCTCGCCCGAGTGGGTCGAGACCGAGCTGCTCACGCGGCCCGAGCTGATGCAGGTCGTGGTCTATGGCGACGCGCGGCCGCACCTGGTGGGGGTCGTCGTGCCGTCGCCGGGGGTCGAGGCCGCCGCGGTCGCGCGCGCCATCGAGCGCGTCAACCACGCGCTGCCGGACTACGCGCGGCTGTGGCGCTGGATCGTCGCGGACGCGCCGTTCGGGCTGGCGAACAGCCAGCTCACGCTGATCGGCAAGCCCAGGCGCGACGTCATCCACGACGTCTATGGCGCGCGGCTCGACGAGCTGCACGCCGGAGCCGGCCGATGACCGCGCGCTTCGAACGCGCCGTGGCGCTCGACGCCCAGCTCGGCGATCCGTTCGATCCGAGCGCGCCGATCAATCACGCGGTCTCGGCGCGCTGGGACGAAGCCGAGCACTACCCCGAGGAGGCGCTCGCCGTGCTGCGCGAGCTCGGCGTGGCCCGCGAGTTCGTCCCGGCGGCGCTCGGCGGCGAGCTCCGCGGCTACGACCAGCTGCTCTACATCGCGCGCGTCATCGCGGGCCGCAACCTGTCGATCGCGGTCACGATGAGCGCGCAGATCTGGTCGACGCTGGTGTGGATCGCCGGCGACGACCGCCAGCAACGCGCGCACGCCGCGAGCATCCTCGCCGGACGCACGCCGTGCCTGGCCTACTCCGAGGAGTCGCACGGCGCCGATCTCCTGGCGAGCGACACCACCGCGCGCCCGGTCGACGGCGGCTATCTCGTCACCGGCCGCAAGTGGCCGATCAACCGCGCGACCACCGGCGACAGCGTGGTGCTGCTGGCGCGGACCGGCGCGCCCGGCGATCCGCGCGGCCTGTCGCTGTTCTGGTTCGAGAAGTCGGCGCTCGATCCGGCGCGCTACCACACGCTGCCCGGCGAGCCGACGCTCGGCGTGCGCGGCTGCGATATCAGCGGCCTTTCGTTCGAGGACGCGTTCGTGCCGAGCTCGGCGCGGCTCGGCCCCGAGGGCGCCGGGCTCGAGATCGCGCTCAAGGGCTTCCACGTCACGCGCACGCTGTGCGCGGGGCTCTCGCTCGGCGCGCTCGACGCCGCGCTGCGCACCACGGTGCGGCTGGCGCGCGGCCGCCGGCTCTACGGCGACACGCTGCTCGCGCTGCCGCAGGTGCGCTGGACGCTCGCCGAGGCCCACGCGCTGGCCCGCGCCCTCGAGGCCGCGGCGCTCGTCGTCACCCGGATGTTTCACGTGTCGCCCGATCAGTCGGCGCTGATCTCGGCGGTCGCCAAGCACGCGATCCCGGCGCTCGCCGAGGGCATCGTGTCGCGGCTGACCACGCTGCACGGCGCCAGGTTCTACCTGCGCGCGCACCACGACTGGGGGCTGATCCAGAAGGTGTTTCGCGACAACCTGCTGATCTCGATCTTCGATGGCAGCTCGCCGGTGAACCTCCACGCGCTGGCCGCCCAGCTGCCGCTGGTCGCGCGGTTCGCGCCCGCGGCCCTCGGCGGCCGCCGGGACGATCCGGCACGCGCGGGCCGGGCCTACGAGCGCGCCACGGTCGCGGCGGATCTCGCGGCCGCGCTGCCGGCGTTCGATGGCGCACGGCTCGAGCTGGTGTCGCGCGGCGCCGACGACGTGATCGAGTCGTACGCCCTGCTGGTCTGCGACATCGAGGCCGGCCTCGACCGCGATGCCTGCGGCGCGGTGCTGCTGCGTCAGCTCGGCGAGCTCGGCGACGCGATCCGCCGGCTGTACGCATCGATCGGCGCCCACGACGGCCCGGTGCGGGCCTCGGGCGAGGCCCCGGCGCGCGCCGACGCGGCCGCGCGGTACGCGATCCTGCACATCGCCGCCGCCGCGGTCCACGCGTGGTGGGCCGCCGCGCGCACCACCACGCGCCGGGCCGCGCCGTGGCTGGTGCTCGCGCTCGGCCAGCTGCTCGGCCAGCCGCTCGCGACCACCGGCGTGGCCGGCGGCGCCGCCGCGGCGATCGCCGACGCCGAGCTCGCCGAGCTGGTCGCCGGCTCGGATCACCCGACGGGATATTTTCACGCGCTGCACGGCGCGCACCTACACGAACCGACGAGCCAGGACGAGGGAAGAGGAAGATCATGAGTATCGAGCAATGGATGCGATCGCGGATCGCAGGGCATCTGAACGTCAAGGAGCAGGACATCGACAGCGATGCGCCGTTCACCCGCCTCGGGATCGACTCGGTCGAGGCGCTGCTGATCACCGTCGACCTCGAGGACAAGCTCGGGCGGCGGCTGGCGACCACGCTGGTGTGGGATCACCCGACGATCGCGCGGCTCGCGCGGTTCCTCGAGGGTGCCGGCGACGCCGCGCCCGCGCTGCCCGTGGCGCCGGCGGCCGAGTCCGCCGCGCCGATCGACCCGCGGCTCTACGACATCAGCCGGTTCGATGAGTACCAGGATCTGCGGCTGCGGCTCCGGCTCGCCCAGGTCCCGACGATCGGCAATCCGTACTTCAAGCTGACCCACGGCGTCAGCGGCAACACCGTGATCGTCAACGAGCAGGAGTACGTCAACTACGCGACGTACAACTACCTCGGGCTGTCGGGCCATCCCCGGCTGATCGCGGCGGCGGCGGCGGCGTCCCGGGCGTTCGGGACCTCGTCGTCCGCGAGCCGGACGACCTCGGGCGACAAGCCGATCCACCGCGCGCTCGAGCGCGCGATCGCCAAGCTGCTCGGGGTCGACGACGCGGTGTGCTACGTCGGCGGCCACTCGACCAACGTCAGCTTCCTCGGCAAGTTCGTCGGGCCCGCCGATCTGATCCTGCACGACGAGCTGGCCCACGACAGCATCATCCAGGGCGCCAAGCTCTCGGGCGCCGCCCGGGTGCCGTTCCGCCACAACTCGGCCGCCGCGCTCGACGCGTTCCTGCGCGATCGCCGCGCGCGCTACCGCCGCGTGGTGATCGCCGTCGAAGGCGTGTACAGCACCGACGGCGACATCGCGCCGCTGCGCGCGCTGGTCGACGTCAAGCGGCGCCACGGCGCGCTGCTCATGGTCGACGAGGCGCACTCGATCGGCGCGCTCGGCGTGCGCGGCGGCGGCGTTCGCGAGCACGCCGAGCTCGCCGGCGCCGACGTCGACATCTGGATGGGCACGCTGAGCAAGGCGTTCGCCAGCTGCGGCGGCTACATCGCCGGCTCGCGCTCGCTGGTCGAGCTCGTCAAGTACACCTCGCCGGGCTTCATCTACAGCGTCGGCATGACCCCGGCGAACGCGGCGATGGCGCTCGAGGCGATCCAGGTGATGATCGAGGAGCCCCAGCGGGTCCGCGATCTCGAGCACCGCGCCGAGCTGTTCCGCCGCGAGTGCAAGGCGCTCGGCCTCGACACCGGGCTGTCCAAGGGCTCGGCCGTGGTGCCGGTGCTGGTCGGCGATTCGCTGCAGTGTATGCGGCTCGCGCAGTCGCTGTTCCGCCGCCACATCAACGTCACGCCGATGGTCCACCCGGCGGTCAAGAACGACGCCGCGCGGCTGCGGTTCTTCATCTCGGCGCTCCACACCGAGGACCAGCTGCGCGAGACCGCGCGGATCACCGCCGCCGAGCTCGCCGAGATCCGCAAGACCTACGCCGGCAGCTTCTCGCGGATCCGCGAGGCCGCGGTGGTCGAGCCGGTGCAGGCCGGCATCGCGCGCGAGGGCTTCGAGGCGTTCACCAAGGGCGATCTGAGCGTGTTGCGCTCGCAGCTCGCCGAGGACGCGCGCTACTTCTTCCCCGGCACCAGCCCGGTCGCCGGCTACCGCGACAACCGCGACGCCATCCTCGACTTCTTCGCGTCGATCTTCGAGCTGACCGATGGCTCGCTCTCGGTCGATCTCCAGAGCATCCTGTCCGACGCCGACCACGGCGTGCTGCTGTGGAACAACACCGCGCACCTGCCGGGCAAGCGGCTCGACGGCATGATGTGCGAGATCCTCGACATCACCGGCGACAAGGTCGTCGCCGCGACGTTCTACACCGACGATCTCGCCGCGCTCGACGACTTCCTCGGCGGGTCGACCGCCGAGCCCGCGGTGCCCGGCGCGCACATGCGGCGCGGCGCCCCGGCCGACACGCCGTTCGGCCGCGTGGTCCACGCGTTGGTGACCGGGCCGACCCAGCTCGCCGGGACCGCCCTGGTGACGATCCCGCCCACGGTGCTCGCGGCCGGCGGCGCGCGGATCACCGTGCCGCTCGCGAACCTGCACGAGCAGCTCGCGCCGCTGCGCGCCGCGGGCCACGCGCTCACGGTCGACTTCGCGGTCGCCCAGCCCCAGGTCGGCGTCGCGCGGATCGTCGTGACCGGACCCGACGGCCTGGTCGGCACGATGTGCCTGGTCGCCGACTACGAGGGCGATCGCATCGCCCGCGCGTGGATCGGCAGCGATGGCGATCTGTGGCGCGGCCACGGCAAGGGAGCGGCGCAATGACCCGAGCAATCCACATGGAGGCAATGGCGATGACGCAGTCGATGACCACCCGCGTGACGATCGCCCACGGCGTCGCGGAGACGTTCGTGGATGTGCTCGAGGCCCGCGCGCTCGCGACGCCGGATCAGCTCGCGTTCGCGTTCCTGGGCGATGGCGAGCAGATCACCGAGCAGCTGAGCTACGGCGAGCTGCGCGCCCGCGCCCGCGCCATCGCGGTCGAGCTGGCGCGCGAGCTGTCGCCCGGCGATCGCGCCGTGCTGCTGTATCCCTCGGGGATCGAGTTCATCGCCGCGTTCCTCGGCTGCCTCTACGCCGGCGTGGTCGCGGTGCCGATCCTGCCGCCGGTTGCCGCCCGGATGCGCCAGGCCGGGCCGGCGCTGCTCGAGATCCTGCGCGCCGCGAGCCCGCAGGCGATCCTGACCTCGTCGTCGACCGGCTACCTGCACCAGATGTCGCAGCTGGCCGAGGGCGTCGCCCGGCTGCGGTGGATCGAGACCGACAAGGTCGAGACCCGGCGCAGCTCGCTGTGGCGCCGGCCCGACGGCCTGGGGGCGAGCTCGCTGGCGTTCCTCCAGTTCACCTCGGGCTCGACCGGCGCGCCCAAGGGCGTGATCGTCACCCAGGGCAACCTGGTCGCCAACGCCGAGATGATCAGCCGCACGTTCGCGCTGTGCGAGCGCGACGTGGTGTGCCACTGGCTCCCGCTGTACCACGACATGGGGCTGATCGGCTGCACGCTCGCGCCGATCTGGGCCGGCAGCCCGGTCTACTTCATGTCGCCGATGGAGTTCCTGCTCCGCCCGGTGCGCTGGCTGCAGGCGTTCACGCGGTTCGGCGGCACCGTCGGCGCGGCGCCCAACTTCGGCTACGAGCTGTGCATCCGGCGGTGCACCGAGGCCGAGCGCGCCGCGCTCGATCTGTCGACGTGGACGCGCGCGCTCAACGGCTCCGAGCCGATCGTCGAGTCGACGCTGACCCGGTTCGCCGGGGCGTTCGCGGGCGCCGGGTTCCGGCTCGGCACGTTCCGCCCGTGCTACGGCCTGGCCGAGGCCACGCTGCTGGTGTCGGGCACCGTGATCGATCCCGAGCCGTTCGGGATCTCGATCGCGCGCGACGCGCTGACCCAGGGCCAGATCGCGCCGCTGCCGGCGGGCGCCCCCGGTTCGGTGCGCCTCATGGCCTCCGGCACGGTGGTCGCGCCCAACCAGGTCGAGATCGTGGATCCGGTCACCCGGACCCGGGCCGCGCCTCACACCGTGGGCGAGATCTGGGTCCGCGGCCCGAGCGTCGCGGTGGGCTACTGGCGCAACGACGAGGCGACCACCGCCACGTTCGAGGCCACGCTCGGCGATGGCGGCGAGCGGTTCATGCGGACCGGCGATCTGGGCTTCGTGTCGGGCGCGCACCTCGTGGTCACGGGGCGGCTCAAGGACGTCATCATCCACCGCGGCGCGAACTACTACCCGCAGGACATCGAGCGCACGGTCGAGCAGATCGCCAGCGTCAAGCCCGGGGGCGCGGCGGCGTTCAGCATGCGCGCGCACGACGCCACCGAGGACCGGGTCGTGCTCGTCATCGAGTGCCGCCGCGGCGCGTTCGCGTCGGGCACCGCGGCCGGCGAGCTCGCGCCGAACCCGCCGGGCCCAGCGCCGACGATCGAAGCCTTCGTCGAGCACGTGCGCCACGAGGTCAGCGACGCCCACGGCCTGGGCCTGTTCGATGTCTGCGTCGTGCCGAACGGATCGATCCCGCGGACCTCGAGCGGCAAGATCCAGCGCGGCGCGGTTCGCAAGCTCTATGCCGCGCAGCGGCTGACCCGGCTCACCGCCGCCGACGACGCCGCGCGCGGCGAGCCGGCCGCGTGACCGCCGATCCTCCCACCGAGTCCAACGAAAGGTACGTGTCATGACGAGTCGCAATATCAGCCCTGAAGAGATGAGCCCCTACATCGTTCGCTTCGCCGAGCAGCCCTCGGTCCGCGAGCGGGCGATCGACGTGCTGAAGCTCCCGGTGCCGCCGGCGCTGTTCGGCAAGCTGTTCGCCTACGATCTGTTCAACCTGGTCGGCAAGACCAAGAGCCCGGCTGACGCGTTTGCCTGCCAGGGCCCGGCGGATACCTCGATCTTCGTCGCGCGGATGCCGCCGAACTTCGGGCCGACGTACCTCCACGTCCACAAGAACACCTGGGAGACGTTCTTCGTCATCTCGGGCAAGTTCAAGGTGACCTACGGCGACGACGGCCAGCACGCGGCGATCCTGAACCCGTACGATCTGATCGCCATCCCGCCAACCGTGGTCCGCAACTTCGAGAACCTGTCGGACGCGCCGGCCGACCTGCTCGTCGTGATCGCCGGCGCCGAGGACGCCACCGAGCTGTTCTACACGCCGTCGGTGCGCAAGGAGATCGAGGCCATGGGCGGCCCGCAGGTGATCCAGCTCCTCGAGCGCGTCGGCCTGCGCTTCATGGAGTAGCGCGGGCGCCTCGGCCTAGCGCTGCGGCTGGGCCCACTTGTCGGTCTCGTTCCACAGCCGCGCCGCCCAGTCCGCCGGCAGCTGGAGCGGCGCGTGCTTCTGCGGATCGCCGGGCTTCGAGAAGAAGTGCCCGGTGATGCCCTTCAGGCGCTCGTCGGACGCGAGCGCCACCGAGTTGGCGGCGCCCTGCTCGGCGGGGATCGCGCTGAGCGCGCCGACCAGCTTGAACACCAGCGCCATCGGTCCGGTCATCTCGCGCTGCAATCCCGACTTCACGATCCCGACATTCGCGACGTTGATCGCGACCCCGGTCGGGTTGCGCCGCGCGTACTCCTGGACGAACAGGTGGCACGCCAGCTGCGACTGCATCATCGCGTTCATCAACGAGAACCGGCGGCGGTAATGCGGATCTTCCCAGTTGATCGCCGCCCGCTTCATCAGCGGCGCGCCGACGAACACGACCCGCGGATCGGGCGCGTTCTGCAGCACGGGCTCGAGCTCGCGGGTCAGCGTCGCGCGGGCGAGGTACTGCGTCGCCAGCGTGAGCTCGAGCCCCTGCGGCGACTCCCGTCGCTTGGTGAACAGGGCGCCCGCCGAGTGGATCAGCGCGTCGAGCCGCGGCGCCGCGCGGCGGACCTCCGCGATGACCCGCTGGAGCTCGTCCGGAGCGCTGAGATCGGCGTGGAGACAATGCGGCGCTGCCCCGCCCGCCGCGCTGGCGAGCGCGGTGAGCTGCTCGAGCATCGCCTTGCCGCGTTCGCGGTCGCGACCGACGAACATGACCCGCCAGCCCCGCTTGGCGAGCTCGCGACCTACCTGGGCACCGATCCCGCTCGTCCCGCCCGTGACCAGTGCGATCCTGGCTTGCGACATGTGCACCTGACCTCTCCCCTGCGTGTGGAAATCCCGCCCACCGGGCGACACGCGCGTGCCCGCCCGCAGGCTCGAGGGCCAGCGTAACGCCCCCGCCGATCGTTGGCAAACGCCAAAGTGCCGGCGGGCGTCACGCGATGCCGGCGAGGAACTCCGGGCGCGCCGCGAACCGCGCGAGCTGCGCCTCGGCGTCGCCGAACGTGGCGTTGAGCGCCAGCATGCGCTTGAGGTAGAGGCCCACGTCGTGCTCGTCGGTGATGCCGATGCCGCCGTGGAGCTGGATCGCCTGCTGGGTCACGTAGCGGCCGCTCTCCGCGAGCTGGACCTTGGCGGCCGCCACCGCGGCGGCGCGCTCGGCGAGGTCGTCGCCATCGATCCGGATCGCGGCCGCGAGCTGTGCCGAGTAGGCCAGCTCGGTCTCGATGAACATGTCGACCGCGCGGTGCTGCAGCACCTGGAAGCTGCCGATCTTGACGCCGAACTGCTCGCGGGTCCCGAGGTACGCGGTGGTCATCGCGAGCACCGCGCGCATGATCCCGACGCCCTCGGCGCACGCCGCGGCGGCGCCGACATCGAGCGCGTAGCTCAGCGCCGCCAGGCCATCGCCGGGGAGCCGGCGATCGGCCGGGACCACGGTATCGAGCTCGATCATCGCGGCGCGCCGGCCGTCGATCGTCCGGATCGGCCGGAGCCTCACCCCCGGCGACCTGGGATCGACGACGAACAGCGCGACGCTGTCGGCCTCGCGCGCCGAGACCACGAGCTCGGCCGCGGCGTGGCCATCGAGCACGAAGCCCTTGGCGCCGGTGAGCTGGTAGCCGGCGGCGGTCGCGGTCGCGCGCGTGGCGATCTGCGCGGGGTCGTAGCGCGCGTCGGCCTCGGCCCACGCGAGCGCGAGTGTCGACTGGCCGGCGACCATCGGGGTCAGGAAGCGGCGCTGCTGCGCGGCGTCGCCCGCGGCGGCGATCGCCATGCCCGCGACGAGCGACGCCACGATCGGCTCGGGAACCAGCGTGGTGCCCAGCTGCTCGAGCACGAGCGCCAGGTCGAGGAACCCGCCGCCGATGCCGCCGACCGCCTCCGGGAACGGCAGGCCGAGCCAGCCGAGCTCGCCCATCTGGCGCCAGACCTCGGGCGACCAGCCGATCGGATCGTCGCGCAGCTTGCGCATCCGGGCGACCGGCGACTGCTTGCGGGCGAACGTGGCCGCCGCGTCGACCAGCATGCGTTGATCTTCGGTGAGCGAGAAGTCCATCACAGCCCCAGGATGTGCTTGGCGATGATATTGCGCTGGATCTCGTTGGATCCACCGTAGATCGTCGTCGCGCGGTAGTAGAGGAAGAGCGACGACACCGAGGCTTCGAAATCGGGGATCACGCCCGGATCGGGGAACCACGCCAGCGCGTCGTGCCCCATCAGCTCCATGGCGAACTCGTAGACCTGCTGGACCAGCTCGGCGCCGCGGATCTTCAGGATCGACGACTCGGGGCCGGGGGCGTGGCCGAGCTGGGCGCCGGCGAGCGCGCGCCAGTTCGCCATCTGCAGGCTGCGGTGGCGGATCTCGAGCCGCGCCAGCCGGGTCCGGACCACCGGATCCTCGATCAGCGCGCGATCCCCGCTGCGGGTGTGCAGCGCGATCTTCTTGCACTTGCGGATCACGCGGCCGATCGGGCCGACCGCGGCGATCCCGGTGCGCTCGTGGCCGAGCAGCGCCTTGGCGACCGTCCAGCCGCCGTCGATCGCGCCGACCACGTTGGCCTTGGGCACCACGGCGTTGTCAAACCAGGTCTCCGCGAACGCCAGCGTGCCGCCGATCGTGAGGAACGGCTTGACCGTGACGCCCGGGGTGGTGAGGTCGATCAGCAGGAACGTGATGCCGGCTTGCTTCTTGGCGCTGGGATCGGTGCGCACCAGGCAGAAGATCCAGTTGGCGAACTGCGCGTGGGTCGTCCAGGTCTTCTGGCCCTGGACCACGAAGTGATCGCCGGCGTCGACCGCCGAGGTCCTGAGCGACGCGAGATCGGAGCCGGCGTTGGGCTCGGAGTAGCCCTGACACCAGACCTCGTCGCCGGCCAGGATCCTGGGCAGAAACCGCTGCTTCTGCGCGTCGCTGCCGAACTGGATGATCGCCGGACCGACCATGCCGAGGCCGAACGGCGACAGCGTCGGGGCATTGGCACGCTCGAGCTCGTCATGGAGGATGAACCGACTCGTCGCGTCGAGCCCCGGGCCGCCAAACGCTACCGGCCAGTTCGGCGCCGCCCAGCCTTTCTTGTAGAGGATGCGATGCCACTCCATCACCTCGCGGTGCTCGAAGTGCGAATCGGTCTCGGCCTTGGCGCGCAGGTGCCGCGGCAGCGCCTCGGCGATGAAACCGCGAACTTGGTCGCGAAACTTGGAATGCTCGGGCGAGTACGCCAGATCCATCACGTCCGAGCATCGCACGGCTCCACCGCCGGCGCCCAGCTACACGGCGATCGGCTCGATCACCTGGGCGAGCTGGAGCAAGCCAAACTCGCGGGCCGGCACGCGACGCAGCTCGCCATCGATCAAGATCAGGTCGGCGACCTCGGCCGCGGCGTCGGCCACGCCGAGATCGTAGGTCACCGTGTCGCCCGCGCGCCGCAGCGTGCGGATCCCGCCATGCTTGCGCCCCCGCGCCGCGTCGGTCGACCACGCGCCCAGCTCGGCGAGGCACTTGTTGTGGCCGGTGTGGCCGGCGACCTGCGCGAGCCCGATCGGCAAGGTCCGCGGATCGAACCGGCGCGGCCGGGCCGCCGCGTGCTCCCACGATCGATCCGCGTCGGGGCGCTCGGGGTTGGTCGGGCGATGGTAGAGCAGGCCGCCGCCCTCGGTGCCGGGGATGCCGGCGGCGTGGATCGGCTCGAGCGAGAGCGGCGTCGGGATCCCGCTCATCCAGTCGCCGCGCACCCGGCCCAGCGCGCGCGCCAGGTGGGCCTGCAAGGCGGCGGCGATCCGCCGCGGCTCGACCGGCGCGCCGCGCAGCGCGAGCAGATCGAGCTCGCGGTTGGTGACCCCGGCGTGGGTGAGCAGCACGCCGCGGCCATCCGGAAGCTCGCCCGCGAGCGCGAGGTGGAACCGCCCGGCCAGGAGGAGCTCCATGACCAGCGTGCGCTGCGCGACCGAGAACGACGCGAAGTCGCGACCGACCAGGCCCGGGCTCGGCAGCTCCGGGAACGCCGCGCGGAACACCGCGTCGCGGCGCGGATCGCCGTCGAGCGCCTGCGCGAGCTCGCGGGCATCGCCGAACCGCTCGTCGGTGATCGCGATCAGCTCCATGACCCGCGAGGCGTCGTGGTTGCCGAGCAGCAGCTTGACCTGCGCGTCGTCGTGGCTGGCCAGCCAGCGCAGGAACCGCAGCCCCGCCTGCCCCGCCGCGTGCCAGTCGCGCGCGTCGTAATCGAAGTGATCGCCGATCGAGATCAGCACGACATCGCCGGCGAGCCGACCGCCGTCGATCGCGCCGTGGTGATCGAGCACCTCGAGCAGCTTCTCGAACGGCGCCTGCGGATCGCCCATCACCAGGGTGCGCGTCACCGCCGCAGCGTAGCCCAGCGCCCGGGGCGCGCCTATGGCGAAGTTGCGCGCCGCGGCTACGCGCCGGCGGGCGCGATCGGCGGCGTCACCGCGTCGAGCATGGTGAAGAAGTGCGCCATCTGCTCGCGCTGGCGCGGCGGCATGTACTCGAAGTTGCGGCCGCGATCGATGATCTCCCAGAACTCCTTCGTCTCGACCCGGCCCAGCTGCTCGCGGATCGAGCGCAGGCGCTCGCGGTCCTCGCCCGCCATGTCGGCGGCGATCCGGGCCGCGCGGTCATCGGCCGCGACGGTGAGGTAGTAGCAGGCGAGCTTGATCTGCGCCTTGCGGACGCCCTGCAGCCCCGACTCCTGGCGCTTGAGCCGCAGCGGCTGATCGAGCTCGAGGAACATCGCCAGCATCTTGTCGTCGAGGCCGTCGTGGTGCTGGGCGTGGGCGAACTCGCACAGCGCCGAGACGTCGTACGCCACGGTCTCGGTCACGAAGCCGAGCTGCATGTCGTAGCTGGTGCGGCCGTAGTAGATCATGTGGCGGACGCCCTCGAGCGCCATGTCGTCGGCGCCGCCCCGGATCATGCTCTCGATCAGCAGGCGGTACTGGTTCATCACGTTGTAGGCGGTGCGCACCGCGCGCGCGTTGAGCGCGGCGCGCAGGTAGCTGTTCATGAACCGGAACGCGAGCTCGACCACGGCGCGGTCGCCCTTGGCCAGCGCCGCCTCGCCGACGTAGCGCGTGTCGATCGCGATCAGGTAGTTGATATCGGGCATCTCGCCCTGGGCCTCCGCGTAGATCCCGAGGTACTGGCGCAGCGCCTTCCACTCGAGCCAGGTCTTGTCGGCCTCGAGCTCGCGCAGCGACTCCGGATCCATCGCCACGAAGTCGGGGTTATCGCGGATCCGCTCGCCGATCTGGAACCACCGGGGGTCGGCGCGCTCCTTGACCGCGAGATAGCCAGTGACGAAGTCTTTGATCGCGTCGACCGCGCGGCTCGCGATGATCTTGTCCTTGCCCGAGATCGAGTTCGACGTGATGTCGGTCAGCTCCTCGAGCGCGGCGAGCGCGGGCGCCTGGCCATCGATGATCGCGTCGGGGTCGCGCATGGTCGCGGTCTCGAGCACGTCGGCCGCGGCCTCGCTCTCGATCCGGGCGACCAGGTTGACCGGCTCGAGGAACCGGAACACGTACGCGAAGTACGGCAGCATCAGGATCAGGCCGAACGCGCACGCGCACATCATCGTGAACACCGCGGCGCGCGGCACGAACTCGTTGTGCAGCGACAGGCTGAGCGCGACCCCGACGACGCAGGTCACGACGTAGTAGGCCATCACCATGACGTTGCGGCGATCGCGCAAGAACATCTGCGCGACGCCGGTGTAGCGCTCCGAGGTCAGCTGCACGAGCAGCGAGACCACGGTGATCACGATGCCGAGCACCGCCGCGGTCATCCCGGCCAGGCCCGACAGCGCGTCCGAGATCAGCGTAGGCTCGAATCGCACGTAGCGGCCCACCGCGCTCGCCGGCCGGGGGTCGGAGATCCCGCCGGTGAGGTGGTGATCGAGCGTGTACAGCGACGCGAACACCACGAGCGCGGCGCCGCCGAGCAGCGCCATCGGAACCAACCACAGCCGCAGCCCGCTGCGGTGCGTACTACGGCGGCGTCGTGAGCTCACGGCGCGACGTTACCTCAGCCGGGCCCCGGGGCGCCAAATCCCGGCGCGGTCTCCTCACACGCGACGACATAATGCAGTAGGCTGGCCGGGTGAACCGCAGGAGCCCGTCGTGAGCGAAGTGTCCCTCGAAGAGCGTGGCCGCGCACTCGAGAACCAGTTCTACGAGAAGGAAAACCAGGAGAAGCTCGACGCGATGAAGAGCAAGCTCGAAGCGCAGCAGTCCAAAGAGGAGCTGCGCAAGGCGTCGGGGATGACCGACGACGCCGTGCTCGATCGGCTCGTCGCGCTCGGGCTCCGCTCCAACACCATCGCGGCGCTGTCGCTGGCGCCGCTGATCCAGGTCGCGTGGGCCGATGGCACGATCCAGGACAACGAGCGCGTCGCCATCCTGCAGGGCGCCCACGGCAAGGGCCTCGAGGAGGGCACCGCGGGCTACGACCTGCTGCAGAGCTGGCTCAAGCGCCGGCCCGGCGACGAGCTGTTCACCGCCTGGGAGTCGTACATCAAGTCGCTCGCGGCGCAGCTGAACGACGAGCAGAACCGCCTGCTCAAGAACCAGATCGTCGGCTTCGCCAAGATGGTCGCGGCCTCGGCCGGCGGCATCCTCGGGTTCGGCAAGGTGTCGGCCTCCGAAGAGGCGGTGCTCCAGCGGATCGAGGCGGCGTTCAACCGGTGAGGCTGCTCGGCAGGGCCTGCGTCACGCCCGCGACGTTTGCGCGGTAGCCCGCGGGCGGATCGGAAGGGTCCTGCGATCGCAGGGAAGCTCGGCGGCCAGCCAGCGTACCAGGACCGTGCACAGGGTCGGTCGACGCGTGCACGCTGGTCGTGTACGCTGAAGGTGCCTCGTGGAAGTGATCGCCGTGAGCCGCGAAGACGTCGTCCTGCAGCGACCGGAAGACGTGCACTTCCTCGTCCACGTGTTCCATACGCCCACCGCGTGCCCGGGTGCGGCGACCGCCTACCTGCTGCGCCGGATCGCCTACCGCGCCGGCGCCTACGCCCCCGGCATCCAGGAGCAGATCTTCCACGAGCTCCACACCTCGCGGGAAGGCGGGACGATCGAGAAGGTCCAGCTCTGGTTCACCAGCCGCTCGGCGTCGCTGAGCGAGCTCGGCTATCGCCTGCAGTTCCGCCGGGTCAGCACGCCCACCCCGGCGATCCTCGACTGGGTGCGAGCCGGCCGCGGCTATCGCGGCGCGATGCTGCCGACCGCCTACCGCAAACTACATCCCGCGGCCGGCGCGTCCGGGACCGGTGGCGACATGGCGTACCACGCGGTCGGCATCACGATCGACCGGCTCACCGCGCAGGCCGAAGAGGACCTCGTGATGATCGATCCGTGGCCCGGCGTCCACGGCGACGGCCTGGAGCGCAGCAAGGTGCCGCCCGAGCTCGAGGCCGCGCACCGCGAAAAAGCCTTCCAGGCGCTGGTCTACTACTGGGCCGGCTGGTCGTGATCCGCGGCGACGCTGGTCTCGCCGACGACCTGCGCCGCCGGTAGCCGCGAGCCATCGTCAAACGCGGTCCGGCCGAAGATCGGCGCGTCGGGGGGGATCGCGTTCTCCCACCGCGCGAGCACGACCGCCGCGACGCAGTTGCCGACGACGTTGACGCACGTCCTGCCCATATCCATCACCGCGTCGATGCCGAGCAGCAGCAGCACGCCCTCCTGGGGCAGGTTGAGCCCGACGAGCGCATTGGCGAGCACGACCAGCGCCGCGCGCGGCACGCCGGCGACGCCCTTGCTCGCCGCCATCAGGAGCAGCATCGCGCCGAGCTGCGAGGTCCAGCTCAGCTCGACGCCCGCGGCCTGGGCCACGAACATCACCGCGAGCGACAGATACAGGGTCGACCCGTCGAGGTTGAACGCGTAGCCGACCGGCACGACGAAGCCGACGATGCGGCGCGGGATGCCGAGCCGCTCGAGCAGCTGCATCGCGCGCGGCAGCGCCGCGTCCGATGACGCGGTCGTGAACGCGATGATCGCCGGCTCGCGGATCACGCGGAGGAACGTCGGCACGTGGATCCGGGTGAGCAGCTTGAGCGCCGCGAACAAGAGCACGAAGAACACCAGGAGCGCGGCGTACAGCGCGACCACGCACTTGAGCAGCGGCAGCAGCACCCCGGCGCCGCTACGGCCGAGCGTCACCGCGATCGCCGCGCACACGCCCAGCGGCGCGAAGTACATCACCAGGCCGACCAGCTTGAACACCGCCTCGGCGCCGGACTCGGCGAGCTCCTTGATCCGCTG
>Ga0302323_100000393_pt1 | contig 34628 bp, 27 predicted proteins | sample Fen_T0_3_FD_201950 | JGI IMG/M metagenome (GOLD analysis project Ga0302323, IMG submission 201950) | Peat permafrost microbial communities from Stordalen Mire near Abisko, Sweden - Fen_T0_3 | ecosystem: Environmental > Terrestrial > Soil > Wetlands > Permafrost | place: Sweden: Abisko...
TGCTCCCCAATTTGCTGATCGTCGAGCAGCGAACCCGTGCCGCGGCGGGTATCGGGATCGTGAAAGCGGTGGGCAGCGCGGTTGCCGCCATCTTGCCGATAGCGCTCGGCGCGCCGCTGTGGGTCGTAATCTTGAGCATTGGCAGCTTCGGCTTCGTATTCGGAGCGGTGCTCGTCTACTATATTCGCACCTTGTACCCGGGGGTGCCGGCCATCGAATCGCCGATTTCAATGAAGACGCTGCTGCGCTTCGGCTTGCCGCTGGGGCTCACCGACATCGTCTCGATGTTGAACAATCAGCTCGATCGCTACCTGATTGTGTTCTTCTTCCCCGTCACTGCGGTTGCCGAATACCAAGCGGGGGCTTGGCAAATCCCGATCATCATGACCATCCCATACACGGTCGGCGCCGTGTATGCGCCGCGTTTCGTGGAACTATTCAGGACCGGGCGTAATCGCGAGGCAATCGACATTTGGCGGCAATCTGCGCTGAAATCAGCGCTCCTGGTCGTGCCAATCACGATGGTGTTCGTGGTCGCCTCGGAAGAGACGATGGAGCTGCTCTTCACTTCGAGCTACTCGAGGGCGGCGCCCGTGTTCCGTTGGTATTGCATCCTGACTCTCGGACGCATTGCCACGTTCGGTTCGGTGATCTTGGCGGCAGGCGCGCCGCGGCTGATCTTTCAGTCGGCGGTGGTCTCACTGCTGAGCAACGCGCTGCTCTGCGGCGTGTTGGTCAAAGTCGTCGGCTTCAATGGTCCGGCCATGGGCACGGCCATCGCATTCATCCCTTCGGTCGCCTATTACTGCCTGTGCATCGCCGTTGCGACCAAGCTGTCATTTCGCGAAATATTTCCACTGTTCGGCTTCTTACGCGTGCTTGGGTTGACGTGTGTCGCTTCGCTCCCGGCTTGGTGGTTCAAGTCGGTCGTCAGCTGGCCGGCTGCGGCTCGGCTGCCGGTCGAGGCCGGCCTCGTGCTCGGTACGTTCGCCCTGCTCGGCACGCTGGCAGGCACCATTCAGCGTCCGGACTGGGCGTTCCTGGCAAACTGGTTGCGGCTGCGGATGCTGCGCGAAAGCTGAAAGACGATGGCAAAGCTCCCGCGCCTGATCAGTTTGGTTCCGCAGCGCTTCGAAGACGGCGGTTTTTCTGGCGTTCCGCGTTTCGATTGGGAACTCCGCAAAGCGCTGCCGGAGGTCAATAGCGTCAATACCAAGTGGAGGACTCGAGCCTGGCTGCGTTGGCTGGCTGTGCGCGAGCCGGATGCGATCGTGATCACGGGCAACGAGACCTCGCTGATGGTGCCGGACACCCTGCGCACGGTCGTGCTGCACCACGGCTGCGCGCAGACGCATTTCGATCGCGATCCCGACTGGCGCGGCCCGATGGAGCGTGGCTTTTGCAAGGCGCAACGCGACATGTACTTGCGGCCGAATCGTTGGTTCGTGTCGACCGCCGCCTGGACGGCGCAGCAGTTTTCGCAGCATCACGACGTGCCGCCCGCGCTGCTCTTGCCGAGCTGGGTCGAGACACTGCCGCGCCGCATTGCCAACAACCCACGGCCGATCGTGCTGGGTGATTTTCGGACGGTGAACAAGGGCAGTGACGTGATCGCAAAGCTCCGGGATGCTCTGCCCGCGGTCGACTTTCGGCTCTTGGCGTGCACCTACGAACAACGCAAAGAGGTCTACGGTAACGCCGATGCGTACCTGTGCTTGAGTATGTCCGAAGGCGGCAGCTTCTCGGTCTCCGACGCCGAGGCCACGACGCTGCCATTGATCACCACGGACGTTGGCAACTACCTCGAGTACACGGCAAGCCAAGTCATCCCCTGGCAAAAGCGCGATGACACGGCCTTCGTGGTCGGCGAAGTGGAGCGAGCCTTGTCCAGCGCTCGCGGGCCAAGCTTTTTCGAGAATTGGACCTTCGATAAGTGGCGAAAAGCTTGGCGAACGCTGCTCGAGCAGGTCTCGGACGTGAAACACCGGGAGCCGGTGCTAAGAACCTCCCAGTGAGTCTCGCGCACTGGTTCTTGCCGACGCAGGGTCGCCTGTCGGAGGATGATCGGCGGCTGCTCGCGCGCGTCGCCTCCGTTCTCCCGCAGCGCTGGCGCGTCGGTCTGTTGCATCCAGCCCGTGAAGACGCGCAGGTCTCCGCCCGCTTCGAGGCGATCACACCGCGCAGCTGGGATCTGCGGTTTCGCAGCGTCCAACGCTACGATGCGCTGGTGGCGGGGCGCCTGCCCGGTTTCGCCCTAGGCGGCCCACATTTTCGGGCCGCGCTGGCTTCTTGCCAATTGCTGATCGCACTCGACGGGCCTTCGGCGCCAGATTCTGGAACAGCACCCTTGGAGGAGCTTGCGCTCGCGGAAGGCACGCTGCGAGTCTATCGCGGGGAGCTCAGCGATCCGCTGTTACGCGTGGACGACTACCCGACCGGTGTTCGCCCGATCCTGGAAGACCTGAGCTCGCTTCACGACGTGCTCTCGCAGATCGATGCTGCTGGCTTGCCGTTTCATCTCGGGGTCGTGCCAGCCTTGCTGGATGAGCGCATGGCGCTGTTCTTACGCGGGTTGTCGCAGCTGGTCGTCAGCATGCACGGCTTCGAGCATGGCTATGCCGAGCACTCGCAAATCCTGCTCCGCGCGGGCGATCCGCTCAACCAGCGCGGCACCGTGGGCGGCTTCGATGAATTTGCGGGCCAACCATACGCCGACATTTTGCAGAAGATTCAGGACGGGCGGCGACTGCTCGTTTCGCGCTTGGGTCAGGTCCCGCGCAGTTACATCCCGCCCTGCAATGCGGGCAACCGCAGTACGGGCCGCGCGTTGCTCGCGACCGGCTTCGAATACGTACTGACCGAGAAGCTCATCCCCGGCTGTGAGCTGCCTCATATTCGGTCCGACTTCTACGACCGCTCTTCGGCATTTCTGGCGGATCGGCAGCCGAATGTGGCCTCGCTGCACGCGACCTGGGAGGCCGACATGCTGCGGGCAGGGGATACGCAATCGTTGCCTCGATTTCTAGCGGCGCTCGTGGCGCAACGTACACAGGCGCGTGCGCAGGTTGCGAATGTCGCGGGCGAGCTCGTGGGCGCACTGAGTCGCGGTTGACTCAACGCGCGATGCGTTCGAGCACGACGCGCCGTATTCGCGGCTTGGTGCCCCCGAGCTGAAAAGCGTGTTCGACGCGCAGGGCCTCGCTGGCGGCCAATTGCTTGGTCCGGGCGTGAATCACTGCGAGCGGCTGGCCGCGCGTGACTCGCTCGCCGCGCTGCGTGCACAGTTCGATGCCAGCGCTCGGGTCGACCGCCTGGTCTGCGCGGGTGCGACCGGCACCGAGCGCAATGCCCGACATGCCGAGGGCGTAGGCATCGCACTCGGTCACGTAACCCGAGCGTCGCGCCAGCACCTCGAATTGGGCCTTGGCAGTCGCCAAGCGCTGTGGCTGTTCGACGGCGCGAACGTCTCCGCCGTGCGCGTGCACCATGCGCACGAAGCGATCGAGCGCGGAACCATCAGCCAAGGCGCGCTCGAGGCGGGCCCGCGCGCTCGGCAAAGTACGCTCCTGCTTGCCCAGCAGCAGCATTTCCGCGCCTAGGGTCAGAGTCAGCTCGCGCGTGTCAGCGGGACCCGAATTCCGAAGCACTTCAATCGCCTCGCGCGTTTCGAGGCCGTTGCCGATGGTTCGCCCGATGGGCGCGTCCATGGCCGTGAGCAACGCTACCACGCGCTTGCCCGCAGAAATGCCCACGCGCACCAGCGCCTGGGCCAGCGCGCGCGCCGACTTCAGATCTTTCATGAATGCGCCCTGCCCGACTTTCACGTCCAAAACCAAGCCGTCGATCCCCTCGGCCAGCTTCTTGGACAAGATGCTGGCCACGATCAGCGGGATGCATTCCACGGTGGCAGTGACGTCGCGCAGCGCATAGATGCGGCGATCCGCGGGTGCAAGCTCTGCGCTCTGGCCAATCATCGACACGCCCACTTCACGGACCACGCGCTCGAAGCGCCGAGCCGAGAGCTGCACGCGATAGCCAGGGATGGCCTCCAATTTGTCGAGCGTGCCGCCTGTGTGACCCAAGCCTCGGCCGGAAATCATGGGTACCGCGACGCCGCAGGCCGCAACCAGCGGAGCCAAACAAATGCTGATCTTGTCGCCCACACCGCCCGTGGAGTGTTTGTCGACTTTGACGGCTTTGACCGAGGCCAGATCGAGCACTTTGCCCGAGCGCAACATGGCGTGCGTCAAAGCCACGGTCTCGCGATCGGTCATCCCGCGCCAGAACACGGCCATCAGCCAAGCGCTCATTTGGTAGTCCGCGACGGCTCCGGCGCTGAACTGCTCGATGAAATGGCCGATCTCCGCGGCCGAATGTGTGTCGCCGTCGCGCTTGCTCCGGATCATTTCGACCGGATTGAATGGGCCTTTCATGGATTGGGAGAAGCGTACTACTTTACGGGCAACTCGTGGAACGCGCGCTCGGTAGGCCCAAGGGCAAGTTCACTCAGCATCGACGGCTGGACCGGCTGCGCGAGATCCTGGAAAAGCACCCGCGCGGGATATCACTGTACGACTTGGCCGATGCGCTCCAGGTCACGGTGCGCTCGATGCGTCGTTACCTGAAAGAGATCGAGCGCGAGTACGATCTGGAATCCGTGCCCGCCCGCGGCGGCGGTCCACTCTTGTGGAAGGTGCGCTCCGGTGAGATGCCGCGCAAGGTCGAGCTGCGCCGCACCCAAGCGTACGCGTTGCTGGCGGCGCGCCGGCTGTTCGAACCGATGCGCGGCTCCGCCCTGTTCGAGGAGATCGACCTAGCAGTGGGTAAGTTGCTGGCCTTCGCGCAGCGCCCAGGCCGCGGTCCGAACGCAGGCCTGGCCGATGCCCGGCTCGAGGATCGCTTCCTGTACCTACCGCACGCACCCAAAAATTACGCCGAGAAGACCGAAGAACTGGACGACCTGTTCCAGGCAGTATCCGACCTGCGCCCCTTGCGATTGTCGTACAAGAGTGCGTTCAAGGCGGACGAAGAGCGGATCACGATCCACCCCTACGCCTTGGTGCTTCACCGAGACTCCGTATATTGTGTCGGCTTCCACGTGGACAAGGCCGAAGTACGCACGTTCGTGCTCGATCGCATGCGCGACACCGAATGCGCGACCGCCGAGCGCTTCGATTTACCGGCAGATTTTCAGATCGATCAATACTTTCAAGGCGAGTTCGGGATCTGGAAGGATCCCAAGCCGCACCGAGTCGTGATCGATTTCGACGCGAAAGCTGCCGAGTACGTGCGCATGCGCAAAGTTCACGCATCGCAAAAGCTCGCGGCGATCGGCGGTGGCGGAGTGCGGCTGACGATGACCGTCGGTAACTTGAATCAGGTCGTTTCCTGGGTGCTGGAGTGGGGCGCCCGCGCCAAAGTCGTCGAGCCGGAGGAGCTCGCCGATCGCGTCCGTGAGGAGCTGGAAGGCGCCCTTTCGCTCTACGCGGGGCCCAGACGCGCTCGGAAGTCCACGAAAAAGTGAGGCGAAAGAGCGCAACGCCCGGCGGATTCGTGTGCGCTCGCGCGAGCTTTTCGCGCCATTTCCGGCCAAAGCGCCCCTATTTTCTGGCTGGGGACCCGAGCACGGACAAGAAACGCGAGCCACGCTCATTGAGCGCTAGTTTTGCGCCGATTCCGTAGTATAGGGACTCGATGCGATGCATTTCGGGAACGATCTCCGTTTCCGCGGATGCGTGCTACGTTTAGGTGGATCTCATGGCTGATGGAAAAATTAAGAAGTTGACTGACAAGGGTTTCGGTTTCATCGAGACCGCAGGCGGGGAAGATTTGTTCTTCCACATGTCAGCCGTTGAAGGCGTCCGGTTCGAAGACCTCCAGCAAGGTCAGGCCGTTTCGTTCACGAAAGGCCAGGGCCCGAAGGGTCCCCGCGCCGAGAACGTCAAACCGAGCTGATCGGCTGTGACGGCCTAGGCCGTCCGTGACGCGGGAACTTTTGCTTTTGCAGAAGTTCCCGTTTTCATTTTGTGCACCGCCCCCGAGTGCGTCAGGCGCGAGCGCACCCCTTGCTGAGGTCAAGCGTGACCGAATCGGTATCGTTCCAAGTGCCGAGAAAATGGCTGGCGTTTCTGACCGGCCGGTCTACTTCGTCACGAATGTACTCGGTCTGGACTCGGCTCGATGAGTTCACGCTTCTCGAAGACGTTCACGCTCCTCATCGACGCGGCCAGGCGATGAGGAGCGTTGTCGGGCCGGGGGACCTCGTATCGCCCCGCACTGGTGCACGCGGGCTGCTGCGAGGCAGCCAAGTGGGACTCTGAACAGAGGCTAGCGCGCGGCTTGCGTGCGGTACTGGCGGTAATTGCCGAGGACCTTCACCACGTAATCTTGTGTCTCTTGATAGGGGGGAATGCCGCCGTAGCGCATGACGGCGCCTTCGCCGGCGTTGTAGGCCGCGATGGTCAGCTGGATATCGCCGTTGAACAGGTTGGCCAACACGCGTAGATAGCGCACGCCGCCGAAGATGTTCTGCCGCGGATCGAAGGAATCAGTAACCATCATGCGCTCCGCTGTTTCCGGCACCAACTGCATCAGGCCGCGGGCATTGGCGGGCGAGACGGCGCGTGGGTCGAAGTCGCTCTCGACGCGGATCACCGCGCGCACCAGTTCTTCGGGGATTTGATAGAGCGTGGCCGCCTGTCGGATGTACTCGTCGTAGCGGCTGAAGCGCTCGGGAGAGTCGTCGTTGGGCATGAAGACCGGGGCCTTGCGCTCCGCGGCGTACAGCTTGGCGCCGCGCGCCGGCCGGCTGGTGAAGCTGATCGTGCCGTCGGCGTCGACCTGCTTGTAGATATCCGCGTACCCCCTTGCCGCCATCGTTGAAACCAGGAGCGCTCCGACACCCGCCAAAAGCATCCGGGTCCGTCGGGAAGCGGAAGGCAGTGCGGACAGGTCGGCGGGCTTCTTCATGCTGGAGACTCAATGGTAGCGGGCCTTTGCCCGATCAGTCCAACAAACCCAACAAACGCGCCTCAGCCGCAGCACATTCCGATTTTCAAGCGGCCCGCCGCGCGCTCTCGACCTCCAGCACACACTGGCTGCCGCTATCCTCACGTGTGCGCAGTGCCCCCCGCTCCCGCTCCTCGACTCCCGCTCCCGCAGCACGCGCAGGCCAGCGCCGCGCGCATCGCTACGTGCGCGCAGAAGGCAGTCCAGCCGTCCTCTCTCTCTCTCTCTCGGTGCGCGCGCAGCGCTGCACGCTCTCGCGCCCCAGCGCGCGCCAAGCAGCCCAGCCGCATGCCCGGAAATACGTCTAAATACGTCGAGTTCAGCCGACTTTGGCAGGATAAGATCACGATCAGCCAACAAGGCGCAGACCTACGAAGGCTGACCGGACAGGCGCGTGCTTTCCCTCAGCGCAGCGCGAGCGGCCAAACGTCACCGTCCGAGCGTGCGCCAACGTAAGTCTCCCACCGCGCGCCGAAGGCGCCGCGCGTTCCCATCGCGCCCCAGCGCGCGCCAAGCATGCCAGCCGCATGCCCGGAAATACGTCGAGTTCAGCCGACTTTGGCAGGATAAGATCACGATCAGCCAACAAGGCGCAGACCTACGAAGGCTGACCGGACAGGCGCGTGCTTTCCCTCAGCGCAGCGCGAGCGGCCAAACGTCACCGTCCGAGCGTGCGCCAACGTAAGTCTCCCACCGCGCGCCGAAGGCGCCGCGCGTCCTCATCCAAGGACGCCACAAAACGCGACCGCGCCCCCCAGCCAACCTCAATCATCACCAGTCAAATACGTGTAGCTGCGCAACGATTCTTCGTAGTGTTGCATCAACGTGCGCATTTGCACGTTGGTGAGGCGGCCAGCGCTAGTTGCGCGCTCCGCTTGGCGGCGCACGGCTTCCACCATGTTTTCCGGGACGTACTCCACGTAGCGGAGCACATCGGTCACGCTGTCACCCTTAATCACGTGGCGGATTTGGTAACCCTCGTCGCTCAGCGCGACGTGCACGGCGTGCGTGTCGCCGAACAGATTGTGCAGGTCCCCGAGGATCTCTTGATAGGCGCCGTTCAGGAACATGCCCAGGTAGTACGGCTCTTTCTCGTCGAAGCGGTGCAGATCGAGCGAGTGCTTCACGTCCTCGACATCGATGAAATGGTCGATGATGCCGTCACTGTCGCAGGTCAGATCGGCGAGCTTGGCCGGCACCGTCGGCTCCTGTTCGAGGCGATGGATCGGCATGATCGGAAACAGGTGATCGATGGCCCAAATGTCCGGCGCCGACTGAAACAACGAGAAGTTGCAGTAGTAGATCGCGGACATGTTCTGCTCGAGGTGTTGCAGCTCCTCGGGTACGAAGCGCAAACGTCGAAGCGTGTGGTGGATCTTCTCGCAGCAGTTCCAATACAAACGTTCCACTTGGGCGCGCTCGCGCAGGCCGAGGTAGCCGTACTTGAACAGGCTTTGCCCCTCTTCTTTGGCCTGGCTCGCGTCGTGGTAGCTCTCCTGCACGTTCTTCGGTTGAATGCCACAGTAGGTATCGAACAGCTCTTTCAGTAAACGATGCGACTCCGGCTTGGGTTCGACCGGTTCGCCGAAGCGCACTTCATTGGCACCGACGACCTCGAACACGAGCACCGAATGATGTGCTGCGACGGCGCGCCCGCTCTCGCTCACGATCGTCGGCACTGGCACTTCGGCCTTGACGCACGCCGCTTGGACGTGCGCCACGACGTCCGCCGCGTACTCCTCGAGTTGGTAGTTCTTGGAGGCGTGAAAATCAGTCTTCGAGCCGTCGTAGTCGACCGCGAGTCCGCCGCCCACGTCGATATAGCCCATCTTGCAACCGAGCTTGGCCAGCTCGACATAGATGTTCGACGCCTCCTGCATCGCGTTCTTGATCGGAATGATGCTCGAGATTTGGCTGCCGATGTGAAAATGCAAAAGCTGCAAGCAGTCGAGCAGGTTGCGCTCGGTCAAGCGATCGACGACTTCGATCATCTCCGAGGTGGTGAGGCCGAATTTGGCGCGATCACCCGCCGAATCAGCCCAGCGCCCCACGCCTTTCGTGGTCAGTTTGGCGCGTACGCCGAGCAGCGGCTTGATGCCGAGCTTCTCGGAAGCCTTGAGCACGATGTCGAGCTCCTCCAAGCGCTCGAGCACGACGATCACGGTCTTGTCGAACTTCTGCGCGAGCAGAGCGGTCTCGATGTAGCTCGAATCCTTGTAACCGTTGCAGATGATCAAGCCGCCGACGTCTTGCATCACGGCGAGCGTGATCAAGAGCTCCGGCTTGGAGCCAGCTTCGAGTCCGAAGTTCCATTGCCGGCCGCTGGCCACGACCTCCTCTACGAGGTGGCGCTGCTGGTTGACCTTGACCGGGAACACGCCGCGATACACGCCTGCGTACTCGTACTCGGCGATCGCTTTCTGAAATGCTTCGTTGATCAAACGAATACGGTGACCAACGATGTCCGGGAAGCGAATCAATAGTGGCAGCTCGAGGCCGCGCGCCTTCAGGTCTTGCGTCAGCTCGAACAGATTGATGGTCTTGCCCTGATCAGGGCTTGGCGTGACTTCGACGTGCCCACGCGGATTGACGTGGAAGTACGGCGCACCCCAACCTTGGATCTGATAGCGCTGCGTGCTGCGCTCGGTCGTCCATTCACCCGGGCCGTTGTCGATGTCGACGCTCAAGCGTCGGGTGGATTCTGCATCGGGAGGCGTGGGGGAAAAGCTGACGTGTTGTGCCATTGGTGTTTTGGTGCCGCGGAATATAGCCGGGAACGCCCGCTCGGGGGACCCAATATTCCGTGTCTTCCGTGTGGCGTTCTGGGGCGGAGCCGGCGGCCAACACAGCGGGCCTTCGGGTGCGGGTGCGGGTTTGAGGGGTTGGCTCGACCAGAACCCTAGTTCCAGAACACCTGGGGCAAGGCACCCCGGTGCCAAAGCGCCAGAAAATCCATGGAAAATGCCACGGTGATATGGACGAGGAAGCCGGAGTAGATGCTGCGCGTGCGCATCGCGAGCGAACCCAAGACTACGCCCGCAACGATCGCGCCGTGCGCTTCGAGGTACGGCTTGCCGTAGTGGATCATGCAGTAAGGCGCTGCCATCACGAAGATGGCGCCCGCCCCCAGCGATTTTCGCAGCGCGCCCACGATCCAACCGCGGAAGAACAGCTCGAGGCAGAAGAACTGCAGCCAGTAGATCGCCTCCCAGATCGCAAAATCGAACCAACTGCGCGAGGCCAGCTTGTAAAACGGGTAATAGTTGCCGAAATCAGGCTGCCTCGAGACGAGCACCATGGCCGGAATGACGACGGCTAGGCAGAGCCCGTAAATCCAGATGTGCTTGCTGAAGCCGCGGCCCCGCAGACCCATATCGAGCAAGCTATCCTTCGGGAAAAGCAGCTTCCAAAGCGGGAAGGGGATCAGCACGTAGCCGATCGCGCGCGCCAGCACCCACCAGCAGTAGCTGTAGAACTCGTCGTATTTCGCCATCTGCAAGCGCGGATGGCCGTGAGCCTCCAACTCGGCCAGCCAAGGCCGGAACCAGCTGTCGTAGAAGCTGCGACCCCCGTAGTACTCCTGCAGCGTGAGGACCACCGCGACGATGATCATGCAGGCCGCGGGCCTGCGATAATCCAGCCCCTCGTCGCGGCGCGCCACTTCGGCTTCGGCGTCGAGTTCGCGCCACGTCTGCCGAAAGAACCACCAGATCGCGGGCGCGATCGCGGCGATAATCGGGATCGGCAATAGGGCCTTGATCGGCGCGTAGCCGAGGAAGGAATCGAACCACGACAGCGACGCCAGGTGCGTCGTCGGTAGATGGACTGGACCCACGAAATGCCGCCCCGGCAACGCCAGCATTGGCGTCAGCCGCCCTGCGCAATTTCGGCGGCCCGGGCCAAGCGGCTCAGGCTCTTGTCGCGCCCGAGTACGGTCATGACGTCGAACAGCGGCGGGCTGGCGCTGCGGCCAGTGAGCGCTACGCGCACCGGCTGGGCCACGTCTTTCATGGTCAGCCCCGCGCTCTCCACCCATTGCTTGAGCGCGGTCTCGAGCGGCTCGGCTTGCCAGCTGGTCACCGCTGCGAACACGCCCGTGAGCGCCGTGAGGTGCGGAGCCGCCGCGGGTGTCATGAACTTCTGACGTGACTTCTCGTCGAACTCGGGCGGCTCGCGGAAGTAGAAATCCAAATCGAACGCGGCATCGACCAGCGTGCGCGCTCGCTCACGGACGCCTGGAATGGCCGCACGCAGTAGCGCTTCGTCCGGGTTCTCGATGCCGCGTAGGGCGAGGAACGGCTTGACCCAGGCGAGGTATTCATCGGGCGACGTGAGCGATGGCTGCTTGAGCTGTTCGAAGGCTACGTCGGCGAACTTCTTTTCGTCGAACTTACCGTCGCCCTTGTTCACGTGGTCCCAGGAAAAGAGCTTGATTAGCTCTTCTCGGCTGAAGATTTCCTTGTCACCCGAAGACCAGCCGAAGCGCACCAGGTAGTTGAGCACGCCCATCGGACTGAAGCCCTTGTCGCGGTATTCCTTCACGCTCACCGAGCCGTTGCGCTTGCTCAGCTTCTCGCCCTTCGGCGAAAGCATCATCGGCAGGTGCGCGAACTCGGGCGGCTCCCAGCCGAATGCGCGATATAACAAGATCTGCTGCGGCGTATTGCCGATGTGATCGCGGCCGCGAGCAACGAGCGTGATTTCCATCAAGTGGTCGTCGATGGTCGCGGCCAAGTTGTACAGCGGATAGCCGTCGGTGCGCATCAACACGAAGTCTTGCTGCGCTGAGTTCGGCGTGCTGATGAAGCCGAACACTTTGTCCGTAAAATCGGTATTGCCCGTACTCGGCGAACGAAAGCGCACCACGAACGGAAGCTCGGGCTGATCCTTGCGATCGCGGCAAGTGCCCGGATACACGAAGTTCGCCTTCGGGTTCTTGGCCTTGAGCGCCTCGCGTTGCGCGTCGAGCTCTTCCTTGGTGCAATAGCAACGATAGGCCTTGCCCTCACGGATCAACTGTTCGGTGTGCGCTCGATACAGCGCCTTGCGTTCGCTTTGGAAGTACGGCGAGAAGGGTCCTTCCACCTCGGGCCCCTCGTCCCACTGCAAGCCGAGCCACTTCAGGTCATCCAGCACCGCCCGCACGCTGTCGATGCTAGAGCGCTCCTGATCGGTGTCCTCGACCCGAAGCACGAACGTGCCGCCCTGACTTTTGCACCAAAGCCAGGTAAACAGGGTGGAACGCACGTTCCCAATGTGCAGGTAGCCGCTGGGGGAAGGCGCAAAGCGCATCCGCAAAGTCATGGGGCCCGCGGTTAGCATGCGCGGCGGGGGGTGTCATTGCGGCGTCAGCGCGGCCAGTTCTGCCGGCCGTCAGGCCGGGCGACACTTCCAGTTGCAACAACCCCCCCCACTTGCTAGAAACCGCGCCCTTCGTATGGCCCGCCTCGGGCCGGAGCCAGGATCATGAAAAAGACGCCCGTCAGCCAAGTCAAAGAGCGCTTCGAGTCGAAGGAAAAGCTCGTCGCAGCCGTGCAAAAGCTCGCCACCGCGGACCTGTGGTCGGATCGAGTGAACGCGGCCAAAGGTCTCGGCCGCGTCTCGAACGCCAAGCTCGTTCGCTTGCACGATACCCTGACCGACGCCAAGAAGCGCTTCGGTAGCCGCGACAAACTCGTCAGCTCGATCGTCGAGCTGAACAAGCGCGTCAAGGACAAGGGCTTCGCCAGCAAGCTCGCTGCTTACCCGCTGCCGCAACTGCTCGATCTGCACGCTGCTGCGACTCGCGCCAGCAAGCGCGCTGAGCTGGCTGCCAAGGCCAAGCCGGCCAAGGCCGAAAAGGCCGCCAAGCCGGCCGCTGCCAAGCCGGCCGCTGCCAAGCCGGCCGCTGCCAAGCCCAAGGCTGCTGCGAAGAGCGCCAAAGCTTGATCGTGCGGGAGCGCGCCAGGTGCGCTCCCCATCTCCGCCTCCGCGATTTGCGTTAGTCGAACGACAAGGCCCTGCGCCTGCGCGATAGGAGTGTGCTCAGAGCCCCTTTTCGCCAACGAACGTGTTGGTGAAGGTCGCGCTCTTCGCGTAGCTTCGCTCCAGATCACTGAGCAGCTTCTTTTCCAGCATCCCGCCGACGCCGAAGATCTTCGCGGTTGCGGTGGCGCGAGCGACCCGCTTGCACTGGGCATCGCCCAGCGGCTCGGTCCACATCTCGACGTTGACGCTGATCTTATCGCTCATGCGGTTGGGGACGACTTGCACCTGGTAACGGCGCGTCTTCTTGTTGAATACGCCTCGCTCCTCGTAGCCCGCATTGTCGCCGATCACGGCCTTGAGCGGGCCGGGCAGGTCGCCGATCGGCGGCGAGGCCTCGATGGTACGCAGGACCTCGTCACCGCGCTCCTCGGTCTTGGCCACGCGCCAAACCGGGAATTTCAGGATTTCCTGGAATAGTCGGCGGTTGTACTCGTCGTCGAAAAAAACCTTCGTCCAAAAGGTTTCTTCGCTGCATTTGAAGACGTGTTCGACGCGGATTTCAGCCATGGCGACGAAGGCTAGCGTCGAGCTCCGAAAGTCGCAATCATCCCAACGAAAACAAGAGCCTGTCACGGCTCCCTCGTAACCTGCCCGTGCCAGCAGCTCCTCACTCTATCGCACAGGAATTCAGGGGCCTGCCCCCGCCCTCAGCACGGGCGCCGGAGCCGGTGTTAGATTGCCGGGATGGCGATTGGCTCGACGAATGAAGCGATTGCGCGCAGCGCTGTGCGGGCGCTGCCGCGTCGTCGGCTGAGTTGGTTCGCTCAGGCGCGCGCCGTGCTGTCCAAAGATCTCGCGATCGAGCTGTCGACGGGGGAGGTCGTGATCACCAGCGGTTTCTTTGCGCTGCTCGTGGTGATCATGGCCTCGCTCGCGTTCTTTGGCGGACCGGCTAGTGGTCGGATCGTGGCCAGCGGTGTGATCTGGCTCTCGCTGGCGTTTGCGGCGGTTCTGGCGCTGGGCAAGACCTGGCAACGGGAGCGTGATGAGTCAGCACTGGACGGGCTCTTGGTCTCGCCACTTTCGCGCAGCGCGATCTTCGCGGGCAAGGCCATGGGCGTCTTGGCATTCTTGGTGATCGTCGAGTGTGTGGTGATGCCGGTGGCTGCGCTGCTCTTTTCGCTCGACCTCGATCGCGTGGGTCTCGGCCTATTGTGCATCGCCTTGTTCGCAACTCCGGGCATCGCCGCCTCGGGCACTTTGTTTGGGTCGATGACGGTGCGCACACACGCACGCGACCTGCTCTTGGCCGTGGTGTTATTTCCACTGCTGTCCCCGACTTTACTCAGCGCTGTGGCCGCCACGCGTGAACTACTGAACGGCGCGCCCATCGCTGAACTAGGCGATTATTTCAAGCTCATGGCCGTGTTCGACGTCGTCTTCATTTCGGGTGGGCTGATGTTGTTCGGCACGCTCGTCGAACGCTGACCGTCAGGCGACTGCCGTCAGAGCCGTTTGCCGAGAGCGACCACGTTGAGCGTGCGAAACCCCGCTCGGCGATAGAAGGCTTCTGCGGCAACGCCCGCGCGCGTCTCACAGAAGACCTGGACGACGCCGAGTTCTTTGAGCGTCCCGAGCAAAAATTGCAACACGAATGAGCCGATCCCCTGGCGCTGCTGGTCGGGTGCAGTGCACATCTCCTTCAGCTGGAAATGCGTGCCCGACACCCACGGTTCCAAGTACCCCAGCGCGAACGCCACCGGGGCGCCGCCGCGTCTTGCCAGCACACCGAGCCCCTTCGGGGCGGCCAAGATCGCTCTCAGGCGTTCGTTCGCGGCCTCGACGCCCCAACCCTCGTTCCACGGAGGCGCGTTGAACGTCTGCTGGTAAAGGGAAGCCGCTCCCTCGAGATCGTCCAAGCCCATCAGGGATAAGTCCACGGTGGCCATCGTCCCTCCAGCTTAACACGGGGCTAGGCTCTGTCTCTCCCCCGTCCCAGTGAGAACGCGGCCTAATCTCGCAGGTAGCGCGTGTCCGGGTTTTCGCGACGCCAAATGACGTTATCCATGAAGTAGTGATGGACGTTCACGAACACGAAGAACGCGGCAAAATACGGGGTCGCTCCGAGAGCTCCCAGGGTTTCACGAGCTCGTCGCCGCGCCAACAGCCGCGCACCATCGAGCAGCTCGGGCCCGGCGCGGAACAGCAGCCAGCCGAGCACGAGCGCTGAAGCCGCCAAGAGCAGCAAGCGTTGCCCAGCGGGAGGACCGAAGAACGGCGGCTGCTCCGCAGCGCGTGCCTGGTTCTTGCTGAGCAACCAGACGAAGTACAGATACTGCATCGAGTGGAGCGCAGGGATCATGTAGACCAGCAGCGGGTCCGCGCTCGAGTACACGGACCACGCCCAAATCGAGACCAACAGGCCAGTCAGCGGTGCGAGCGGCGGGAAGCGGCGCTCGCGCTGCCACTTTCGGAACAGCACCGCCGCGAGCACGAGGGTGCTGAGCGCAAACGCGATCGCGCAGATCTGCTCCACGAATAGCGGATGGGCAAAAGAAGAATAGATGACCCCCTTCTCCTCAGCCTCGATGATGGGGCTCGCGGGGCTGGCCCAGGCGTAGGCCCAACCGGCGAAGCAATGGCCCAAGAGTGCGCGTCGTTCGAGCGCGCTGTAGCGCACGCCGCGTCGCGCCGAGAGTACGCTCAGCACGCCAAAGCCCTGCTTCACGTAGTGCCAGCCGACGAGCAAGAACATCAGCTGAATGGCCGCGCCCAGGCTCCGAGCGGAATCTTTGGCAAGCGCCCAACCCAACCATCCAGCCAGCGCCAAGGGCACGAGCCCCCCGGCGATCAGATAGCGTGAGCGCTGGCCAGCTCCGAAAGCGCTGCCGAAAGCGCGGCGCCGTGCGTCCTTGTAAAATAGTAAGTAGGTGACGGAAAAATGCGGATCATTGATCAGATGCGCGCCGTGGAACATCAGAAAACCGACCGCGAGTTCGGCTGAATCGAGCCCTACCGCGGCACGGAGCAGCCAGAGCAGCGGGTACAGAAACAGCGTCGCGCCGCCGACGACCAGGAACTCCACGCTGCGCGGCACGTGCCCGGTGAGCAGGGGCGCGGGGTCCTGTGTGATCGAGATCGGATTCTCGAGTGTTCGGATTGTGGACGCGTCGGACACGGAAACACTATAGACTTGCCTCATCGGATGCGGAAATCGGTGGCAATTTACGGCGGAAGTTTCGACCCACCGCACGTCTCACACGTACTGGCCGCCGTGTATGCCCTGAAGATCGGTGGCTTCGACCGCGTCTTGGTCGTGCCCGTCTTCGAACACGCATTTCACAAGCAACTGACTCCGTTCCAGCACCGCACTCGCATGTGTGAACTGGCTTTTGCGGGCATCGAAGGCGTGGAGGTCTGCCCGGTCGAGCGCGATTTGGCCACACCGAGCCTAACCCTTCGCACCTTGGAGCATCTGGCGGCCCTGCATCCAGAGTGGAGCATGCGCCTCTTGGTCGGTTCGGACGTGCTCGGCGATACCGCCAAATGGCACGCCTTCGAGCGTATCACTCAGCTTGCGCCCCCGTATGTCGTCGCGCGGCCCGGCTACGTGCACCCGAACTCCAACGTCGTGCTCCTGCCCGATGTGTCGTCCACGCGCATCCGCGAGGCCCTGGTCACTCCGAGCGACGCAGAGCACGAAGCCTTGCTCGCCGTGAGCCTGCCCCGCTCCGTGCTTTCGTACATCGCGGAGTATGGGCTGTATCGCGCGCCCGGCTGAACCGCAGCAGCGGCGGGGTTGATCGGCTTGGTTGGGGGCCACGAATGAACGGGCGCGCTGCTCGGTCGGATCGGGCGAGGTCCCGCAGCGCGTCGTGGGTCGAGCTGCTGCCGCGCCTGCCCTCGCGGAAACGAGGTCGGTGTATTCGATCGCGAGTGGGCTCGCTGGCGCGGGGTCAATGGAGTTTGCGGCGCACTCGTCCTTTGGCAGTCTTGGTTGGTAAAGGTGCCTGGGATCGAGAGGATAGGAGCAGCGGGGCTGCGGGATCGGCTGATGGGGATGGGGGTAGGGGTGGGAGCGCGGAACGGTTCGCATCAATTCGCAGAGGAGGAGTTGTTCGGTTTGGGCTTGGGGGCCACGTTGAAAAGTGCGCGCTGGCTGTAGCGTTCGACGGTGTGGCCTAGGCGGCCCGACGCTTTTCGTGATTGGGTTCGTGGTCTCCGCGAGGCTGAGGAAATCGATCCCAGGGCGCGCGCGAGCGCGGCCCCGGCCCTGCCTTGCCCGACGCGCTTCGCGATACCCGACGGTGTGAAGCCCTTTCCTGGACCTCTCCCGCTCCCGAGCCCCGACCCTCTCCCGGGGCCGCGCTCGCGCGCGCCCCCTTCTATGGCTCGAGACTGCGTCCATTGGGCGATCTCTGGAAGCCCGCCGAAGCGTTCCACCAAGCTGCCGCCGCACTGCCCCGAAGAACGCTCTTCCAGTCCTCTAGCCGCGGATCTGCTTGGAGATTCGCGCGATGGCAGCGGAGAAGGAGGGCGTCGCGAGCCGATTCGGCGCGCACAGGGGCAGGCGCTGTATTCTGAAGAATACGCATACGAGTGCGGCAAAAACCCGCGCGCACTACAGTTGGGGGGTGACCAAGGATTGCCCGGTCGATGTTTATGGCTACCTCGACTACCGCGCGTTCTTGCGCGACTTCTATGCGGCGAAGAAGGGCAAGAGCCGAGCGTTTTCTTACCGTTCGTTTTCGAAGCGGGCCGGCGTTGCTTCACCAAACTACTTGAAACTGGTGGTGGAGGGCCAGCGTAGTTTAAGCGCGAAGATGGCGGAGCGCTTCGCGCAAGCGTGCGGTCTCGACACGGATGCGAGCCGTTACTTCGTGCATCTGGTGGCGTTCAATCAGGCCAAGACGTCGAATGAACGCAGCTCGCACTATGGCAAGCTGGCAAGCTTTCAGTTCTACCGGCAGGCTCACAAGCTGGAGATCGCGCACGCGGCGTACTACAGCGATTGGTTCATGCCGGCGATCCGTGAGCTTGCAGCGTCTCGCGATTTTAGGGCGGATCCGGAATGGGTCGCCGATCAATTGATCCCGAACATCACGCCGCTTCAGGCCGCGCGGGCGCTGGAGACGCTGATCGAGCTCGGGCTCTTGGTGAAGGACGACGCGGGGCGTTTGGTGCAAGCCGATGCGCTGCTGTCGACGGGCCCCGAGACGCGCGGGCTGCACATTGCGGCGTTTCATCGGGTCATGACTCAACGCGCGATCGAGTCGATCGACTTGGTGCCCGCGAAAGATCGCGACATCTCGTCGCTCACGTTGTGCTTGAGCCGCAGCGGTCTCCACGCTTTCAAGGAGCGCATTCAGCGCGTCCGGCGTGAGCTGCTCGAGCTTTCGGCGCTGGAAACCGAGCCTGAGCAGGTCGTCCAGATCAACTTTCAGCTCTTCCCACTGAGCCGCGCGGGCAAGCGTGGAGGAAGTCGGTGACTCGCCGTCCGGGCTTGGGCATGCTTCGGATCGTGGTCCTTCGCGTCCTTCAGGCATCTGCCGCCCTCATGCTTTGCTTGTTGGCTGGCGGCTGTAGCAGTGGGACTGAAACGGGCAATCCGCCCTTCCAGGCCGAGCTCAGTTACCGAGCCATATCGAGCGCGGCTGTGCTGATTGGCGTTCGCGATCCGGGCAGCCAGGCCGTGGTCGAGAGCGTCTGGCTGGATCTCGACACGGTGGCGCTGATCAGTGCCGGCCACTGTGCGCAGGCCGCGCCGATGGAGGTATCGGTGCCCGCGTTGGGCATTGGCGACCATGCAACGGGCCAGCACAATTGGACGCAGTTCGAGCTCGCTGCGCACGAGTTCTGCGCGCTCGATTTGCCCTTCGCGCGCGCGGCACACGGAGAGATTCGGAACGGTGTGCCGCCGGCGCTCGAAGAGCATTCGGTCATGCTCTCGGGTGTGCTCGCGGACGGCACGCCGTTCACGCTGCTCAGCGCTGCGACACCCACGGTGCGCTTGCGGGCGGACGCGGAGAGTTTCGAAATCAGTGCCGAACAGGCCAAGACACTGATCACATTCGACGTCGCGACGTGGATCGCGAATATCGATTGGGCGAACGCTACACGCGTCGACGGCGCGATCGATATCTCCGCGAACGACAATCCGGCGTTGCTGGCACAGTTCGAGAGCAACCTCGCGCGCGGCGTGGCGTTGTATCGCGACGCCGATGGCGACGGGAACCTCGACGCCACTCCGTTGCGGCTCGCGCACGGCGAGTGACAGTATCGTCTTCGCTCGGCTGCGCAGTGAACGCGCGCCGTCGATCCGTATTCAGAGGAATACGCTGTCTCCGTTCGTCCCCTGGCGAGCGTGCACGACCGCGCCTAAGTGTTTGCTCAAGACTGGCGCACCGAGCGCCCGCAGCGGAGTCGCCGACTCCGGGGAGAAGCGATCATGAAGTGTCTAACTTGGCTACCTGTGGTGCTCGTTGCAAGCGTATCGGTCATCGCTTGCGGCAGCGACAGTGATTCTGGGGGCGGGAGCGCCGGAAGCCTGGCTTCGGCCGGAAAAGGCGGCGGAGCAAGCGCGGGTGCTGCAAGCGGTGGCGCTCCGAATGCGGGCGCGGCGGGCGCCGCAGCGGGCATGGCGGGCGCCGCAGCGGGCATGGCGGGCGGCGGTGGTGCGGAAACCGAAGGCAAAGACATCATCGATACCGCGCTTGCTGCGGGCAACTTCAGCAAGCTCGCCGCGGCCTTGACCAGCGCGGGCCTGGTCGATGCTTTGAAGGGTGCCGGTCCATTCACGGTCTTTGCGCCGGACGACGCAGCGTTCGCCGCATTCGAGACCGCAAACCCCGGCGTGCTCGCGGGCTTGAGCAATGCCGCACTGACCGAGATCCTGACCTACCACGTCGTGGCGGGCGCAGCAGTGGCGTCGAAGGATCTGAAGGACGAGCAGGTGTTCACCACACTCTCTGGGTCACCGGTGCTGGTCGATACCACCGGCGGCGTGAAGGTCGACGACGCGACCGTCACCACGGCGGACGTGGTGGCCTCCAACGGCGTCATTCACGTGATTGACAGCATCCTCTTGCCGCCTAAGGACGACATCGTGGCCACGGCGATCGCGGCTGGCACGTTCACCAAACTGGCCGGCGCGCTGACCTCGGCCGATCTGGTCACCACCCTGCAAGGGAAAGGGCCATTCACCGTGTTCGCCCCGACCGATGCCGCCTTCGCAAAACTGACTTCAGTGCCGACCGGTGACCTGTTGAAGAACGTGCTCCTCTATCACGTGCTGGCGGGCGCGGTTGGCTCGGGCGACCTGAAGGCGGGACCGGTGCCGACCCAGCTGGCCGGCAAGAATTTAACCGTCAGCTTGACCGGCGGAGTAAAGATCAACGATTCGAAGGTCACCACCGCCAACATTTTGGCCAAAAACGGCGTAATCCACGTCGTCGATACGGTGCTGATCCCGAACTGACTTTGGCAGGGGCCGAGCGCGTTTCCCCCGACGCGCTCGGCCCCGGCGCGTTCCAGCCCAAATCGCGCAGGCATTCCTCGAGCGGCGAGATAGCCCGCGCAACCGATCACCGAGCCAGCAGGGTGCGTGCCCGCGCTGGCCGAATACAGGCCGACGATCCCGCGATCGTACGGCACCCATTGCATGAAAAAAGCCGAGCTGATGCGACCGTGAGCATCACTGAGCGAGCTGTGGATGGTGGAGTGCATGTACCGCTCGATGCTGGGGGCTCGCGCGTTCGACCACCACACACGCAGCCCCGCGCGCGCTGCGCACAGCGCGGCCACGAGCCCGTTATGGCCCGAGCCGACCACGAGCGCGTCGTAGTGCTGCCCGCGCACGCTGCTTGGTGGAACGATGGCTGGATGCGCGGCGCTGTTCGCGGACATTCTTCAGGGCTAGCCTCGGCCGGCGTTCGGCAGCCAGCATTTCTCATGCGGCCTTTGGTGGACATTGCGTGCAGATAATTGCCGCAAAGCTAGAATGGGGCTGAAGCGACGCGAGCCCGCAGATCGAGCGACCGTGTCCAGGGAGGTGCGGCACTTCCGGTGTGCGCGCAGGTGCGCGAATCGCCGGCGACCGACAGAACTCGTGCATGCCCCGCGGGATCCTGCGGCGCCCGTGGCGTGATCATCGCGCGCGCAATGATTCGGCGCGCCCGGCCACGGACATCGACTGCAGAAATGCGGGTGCGTCTCTTTTTGTTCCAAGACTGAGCGTTCGCGACAGGTATCAGTGAGCCGACTCACGGAACGCGATACGCGACGCCACCTTCAGCGAACGCTGGGGTACGACCCCAACCAAACGGCACAGTCGGCGAGGAACTCATGAAGCGTGCCTTGAAGGCCCATTCTGGAATTACCGGTGCTTTGCTCCACCGCTCTCGGCTCGCCGACGTAGGTCTGCTGCTGGGGACGCTCCTGGTAGGCCTCGGCTGTAGCAGCCACCCCGCCGAACCGAAGGACACTGGGGTCCCGAATGGTACGGCAGGCGCGGCTGTCTCCGGTGCTGGAGCAGGCTCGGGTGGCTCTCAGCCGGGTGCAGGTGGGGGTGACCCGGTGAGCGATCCCTATGCAGTCCCGGCTTCCCCGCCCGCCTCGGTGCTGGTGTCGACGCCCCGAGTCGCACGGTTGAGTCGGCAGCAGTGGTCGAACGCGGTGCGGGACCTACTGCATCTGACAGACATCGCGGATATCGAGAACAATGTCTCGGGCGACGCACTGATCGGATTCGATGACGAGGCAGAAGGCCTGTTCGTGACGGAGCAGCTACGGTCGCAGCTGTTCGATGCCTCCGAGAAGCTGGCAGACAAGGTCACCGCCGATGCGGCGGCGCTCGCGCGGCTGGTCCCGGCGAACGCGCCGACGGATGCTGCGGGGCGCGCCAAGGCCTTCATCACCGCTTTCGGGCAACGTGCGTTCCGGCGGCCGCTGACGGACGCCGAGCTAACGACGCACGTCGGGCTGTTCAATCAGGGACCGACCTTGTATCCCGGGGTCGATGCGTTCAAGGCCGGCGTCAGCCTAGTGATCCAGGCGATTTTGCAGTCGCCCTACTTCCTTTATCGAACGGAGTTGGGGACGGCAACCGCGGGCGCGACCAGCGTGGCGCTGAATGACTGGGAGGTCGGAGCCAAGCTGGCGCTGGCGATAACGAACACGATCCCGGACGACGCGCTGCTGGCGGCGGCTGCGGCGGGAACGCTGCACGACCCGACCGGCGTCTCCACGCAGGCCAACCGCTTGCTGGACGGAGCGACGGGGACGGATGGGATGAGCAACTTCAACCTCCAGGTGTATCGACTGGGGGCTTACGACGGGATCACCCGCAATGCGGCAGACTTCCCGGACTTCAAGCCCAACGCCCCGGCCGCGATGAAAGCCGAAGTGCTGCAGTTTCTCAACTTTATCTTCCGACAGAACCGCGGGATCAAGGATTTCTATACTACGCCGGTCGGCTTCGTGAACGCGCAGTTGGCGCCTCTATACGGCGTGGCGGGGAACTATTCGAGCGACCCTACGATGTTGACGAAGGTCGATCTGGATCCGAACCAGCGGTCCGGTTTGCTCACACAGCCGGGATTTCTGTCGTCGTATCTGTCGGTAGGCAACGAACCCGACATCATTCACCGCGGCGTGTTCATTGCGGAACGGCTGCTGTGCAAGATGCTGCCGCCTCCCGACCCGAAGGCGGTCGGAGCAATGATCAGCAACGCACCCGGACTGACCAACCGGGAACGAGTGGAGATGACCACTGGCAAAGGAACCTGCGGGCAGGCTTGCCACGGGACCTTGTTCAACGCGCTCGGTTACGCGTTCGAAAATTACGATGCCATCGGCGAGTATCGAACGATCGACCAGGGAAAGCCGGTGAACGCGGCGGACAGCTACCAGCTGGATGGACAGCTCAAGAGCTTCAACAACGGCATCGAGCTTTCGAAACTGTTGGCCGAGGCAAAGGAGACGCACGCCTGCTACGTCCGTAACATGATGACCTATTTGCACGGTCGGGAGGTAGATGCGACTGAGGAGGCGATGGTGGACTACTACGCGCGGCGCTCGCGTGCCGGAATGGCACTCCATGATCTGGAACTCGCGCTCGTGACGAACGACGAGTTCCTCAACCGCCTTCCCTGATTCGAAAGAGACGCCATGAACAAACCACGATCTTCAGAAATGACTCGAAGAACGGTGCTTCGGGGCGCAGGCGGGCTGATGCTCGGCCTCCCGCTGCTCGAAACCTTCTTGCCTCGCGAGGCTGCGGCCCAGTCGGCGGCGCGCTCCCCGTTCGTGATCATCGTGGTCGGCGACAACGGCGTGGTTCAGGCGGGCGTCAACTTGAGCGTGAGCGCGGAACCCGAACGTTTTTGGCCAACCGCCACCGGCACGCTGACCAAAGCGAGCATGACTGCGGACAAGGCCACCCGCTCGACCGGTGAGCTCGCGGACTACGCGGAGCAGCTGCTGGTGGTCCGAGGAATCAACCTCCCGTATAGCTCGAATGGCTGCTCTCATTCGGCCGCCGACGCCCAGATCCTGACGTCCGCCAAGATCACCACGGGCTCAACCAACTGCAAGGCCATGGGCATCTCGGTAGATACCGCGATCGCCAAGGCGAAGAATCCCGCTGGACGAGATCCACTCGTCTTCCACGCGGGCATGTTCGCACCAGGCGGAACCGGTTTCGATATCCCCGGCTACGTCTCTTACATCACGCCCCAACAGCCGCGCGTGTACATCGATTCGCCGTACAAGGCGTACCAAACGATCATTGGCGCAATCGGCAACGGTTCGACGGGAACTTCGGCCGAGGCTCAGGCACTGGTCCAACGCGGCGCGCGCAGCAGGAGCATCAACGATATCCTTCGCCCGCAGATTACCGCGCTGCTCGCTCGATCGGATCTCAGCACCAGCGACCGCGCGCGGCTAGATCAACACCTGACGGCGATCCGCGACATCGAGGTCAAGATGACTACGACGACGACGTTCACCATTCCGGATGCGGACGTGGCGACGATGAAGTCGATGGATTCGAAGCCGTACGATCAATCGACGCGCGACACCGCGGTCAAACTGTTCATGGATCTGATGGCCTTCTCGGCTGCTGCCGACTACAGCCGCGTGGCCGTGCTGAAGATCGGCGATCGGATCGACGATCACGTGTACACGTACAACGGTCAGACCGCGAAATTTCACGACGTTTCGCACCGGCAGGTCGCCAATTCGATCGACTTCCACCACTACATCGACCGCATGATGCTCAACTACTACAAGCATCTGCTCGACACTCTGTCGACCTACACCACAGCCACCGGACCGCTTCTCGACCAGGGCGTCGCCATCTATTGCAACCAATGCGCGACCGGCGCTCACTCATTCAGCAACATCCCCTGGATCCAAGCGGGGACGGCCAACGGCTACTTCAAGAAGGGCCAGTACCTCGCGGTGGGCACCGGCCAACAGCCGGCCGGCAGCCAAGATGGCAAGGGAGGGGATCCCTCTGTCTCGGGCGTGAACAAGATGTTGAACACCCTCCTGAACGCGGCCGGCGTGACCAAGACGGGCGGCGGTGCCACCGACGACTTTGGCGATGCGTCGCTTCCCAAGGGGATACTCAGCGAGCTCAAGGCCTGATTCGCGTGCAGGCAGCCGCCCGCAGGCGGTGAACCAATTGGGAGTGGGCGATCGAAACGCTTCGTGATCTCGTCCAACGATAGGGCTGACCGTTTCTGGCCCCGGCGCATCATGACCACCTCGCGGTAGAAATGATCGTGTGTTCACACTGTGTGAACCCAGGATCATTTCTGCGCCGAGCGCTGCCTCCGGAGCGCGGCTGGGTTCTTTGCCTAATTGTCGCCCAGAGACTTTCGCCGGCGGCGAATGACGAGCCCCAGCAGCGTCAATGTGGCGAACGCGGATGCGACGCCGCCTCTTCCAGGGCTTGTTTGGCAGCCACAGCCCGGTGACGACGAATCGGACGACCCGCTACCGCCGGGCGTGCTGTTGCTGCCAGCAGTCGTACCGGTGCTGTTGCTGCCGGCAGCCGTGCCGGCGCTGCTGCCTCCCGCACCGGTGGCGGGTGTCCCGCCAGTGCTCGAACTCGATCCGCCCATGCTTGCCATTGATCCCCCGCTGCCCGCCGTAACGGTGGCCATTCCACCGCTCCCCGAGCCGCCTCGTCCGGCCCCTGGGGCTCCGCCGTCCGGCTTCGTCGTCACGCCACCCGCGCCACCGTTGGTCGCGGCGCCTCCGGCGCCGGTTCCGCCGCTCCCCGCGCCTCCGGTCATGTCCATCCCACCCGGTCCACTGAACTTCCACCAGTTGAAATTGAACAGGTTGCCGCTGCCGCCGGTGAACTTCAGAAACAGGTCGTGAACGCCCGTCGCGCCGGTCACCGTACAGCTCTTCGTCATCCAGGTTTGCACGCCGCCGGTGCCCGCAATAGCGCACGTACCGAGCAGTGTGCCAGTTTGACTGTCGAGGTGCAGCTCGATGCTGCCGCTGGCCGATGAAGCAACCCGCGCGTCGAATGAGGTCGCGCCGCTGCCGAAGTTGACGTTCTTGACCTTGATGTAGTCCCCGTTGTTGATGGAGGTGACGTCGATCCCTCCTTCGCCGCACACCTCGGTCTTGAGCCCGGATGAGAAGGCGATCGTTTCGGCCTCGACCTGCACAAAAGGGTTCAGGTTTTCGACCGCTTTCGGCCCCGCGGTCGTCATCGAGATCATGGGAATGCTGCCGTCTGCGCCGTACGTGAACTCCTCGACGCAAACCGATCGCTTGTAGCCACCGCCGCCGGGCAACGCGCCATTGTGATAGAAGAGATACGAGTGGCCCTTGTAGTCGACCACGCCCGGGTGATTGGTGAAGCTCGAGCCGGCGCCGCTCTGTTTGGCCATGATGTCCCCGCCGTACTTCCAAGGACCTGTTGGGCCGCTACTGGTGGTGTAACTGAACTTCTCCGGCGTGCTGTCGGCCGGGTACACGATGTAGTAGAGGGAACCGCGCTTGTAGAACCAGGGGCCTTCTTCGTAAGCTGTCGCGCGATCGGTCTTCGTTCGGACGCCGAAGCCCGCAGTGGTTAGTGCCACTTTGGTGGTGCTCCCCGGAAAGGAGATCATGTCCGTGTTCAGCTTGACGTAGTAGAGGTCGGGGTTCCCCCAGTAGAGGTAGGCTTGCCCGTCGCTGTCGATGTACGGGGTCGGATCGATGTTCCCGCTGCCCGTGGAGATGAGCGCCTTCCCGAGAGGGTCCGTGAACGGCCCCTCCGGGCTCGAGGCCACGAGCACGCCGATCTTGGATCCTGTCGAGTTGTTGATCGGCGCGTAGAGATAGAACTTTCCACCCCGTTCGACGGTCTGAATGGCCCAAGCGTCGCCCGTGCCCCAACTGAATGTTTTGTAGCCCGCCGGTGATCCGTGGTCCGTCCAGTTCACCATGTCGACGGTGGAGTAAAGCCTCCAGTCGTTCATGGTGAAGAAATTGTTCACGGTCACGTCCTCGTCGTGGGACGTGTACAGATACAGGGTGCCATCGTGCACCATGGGAGCGGGATCGGCGGTGTAGTTGGTCTGTACGATCGGATTGTCGGCGAGGGCCGCCACCGAGTAGATGGTCGTGGCTGAAAAAACAGCGCCCGTCGCGAGGCGCATGGCTGAAATTCGATGGCTTCTGTAGGTCACGTTACCCATTGTCGTCGGCGGGCCCCAATTGTCGTTGACAGCGATATTTTGTGTTTATAGATAGCGCTTCGTGGCGCTTCGTGGCGTACCTCGCCTCCCGCCGCGCCCAGTGGAAATGTCCTTTACAATGATGTTACCCCGAAAATGTCGGACGCCGGCGACCAAGTCGGGCAGGAAGATTCAGAGGCCACCAAGTCGGGCAGGAAGGTTCAGAGGCGACCAAGTCGGGCAGGAAGGTTCAGAGGCGACCAAGTCGGGCAGGAAGGTTCAGAGGCGACCAAGTCGGGCAGGAACGTTCGGAACAGCGTGAGGAAGCTCCCGACCTCTTTGGCGTTCCAAGTCATGGCCTGACCCTGGGCTTTGGGCGACGAGTCATGGACACCGTCGAACGCGCCCCAGCGCGTTGGGGTGCCCGGACGAACACCCAGTAGACAATTCAACGGGCGCACCGGCGATGGAGCAGTACACTTAGTAGTTTGCTTCTTTGAAGCAGCGCCGATGAACCGTCTCCAGGTCGGGGCACTCTCAGCAACTAGCGCGGCGCGAGTGAGCGATTGTGCGCTGGAATCATGCGCGCAATGGGCGCCACACACAGTGTCCGTCTTTGGATCACGAGCGCAGGATCCGCTGTAATCACCGCTCACTATAATTTTCTTCGAGGGCCCGATCTAGCCCGAAATAAGGGGCGTCGTTTCCCAAATGTCGTGAACGATTTCCAGTTCGGATCGCCCCTTATCTCTCGTGCACCCAGGTGCCAGGAAGGCGCGTCGGCTGGCGTCGTCGCCGGCCATGTCGACCGCCCGCCCAAGCAACCGCCAATGACTAGAAAATTCCCGCCAAGTGTCCTCGGCCAGCTCTCGATAATCGCACTCTCGGGTGCCCTCTTCGGGGCGGGCTGTACCGTCAACGGCAATGCCATCGGCGGGCCGGGCTCCGGGGCCGAGGCGGGCAATGGTTCCGGTTCGGGTGCGATCCCCAGCAGCACTGCAGGGTACGCCGGGGCGAGCGGGGGACCGGTGGTGAATCCTGGGGGAGGCAGTCCCTCGAGCGGAGGCTCTTCGCAGCAGTCCGCGTGCACGAGCCAAACCCAGCAGCCAACGAGCGCGCCGATCCGTCGCCTCACGCGCAATGAATTCAACAACACCGTCGCCGAGTTGCTCGGCGATACGACGTCACCTGCAGTCAATTTGCCACCTGAGGTGCTCGGCAACGGCTTCAGCAACGATGCCTCGCAGCAAACGGTCTCGGCCGATCTCGTTTCAGGCTACAGCGATGTTGCCGGCGATATCGCGAGTCGCGCCGTTCAGGCGAGCTCGCTCGCGAAGCTAGCGCCCTGCGCCGCGAGCGCGACCAGCTCCAGCAGTCAAGACAGCTGCGCGCAAACGTTCATCAATAGCTGGGTACCCAAAGCTTACCGCCGCGCGCTTGCCGCCGGCGAGGCCGATGCCCTCTTGGCGCTCGAGAAGAGCGTGACGAGCGGAGATACGTTCACCTCCGGCCTTGCTGCGGTGATCGAAGCGGTCTTGCAGGCTCCTGACTTTTTGTATCGTCCGGAGTTCGGCGTCGCGGACGCGAGCCAGCCGTCCCTTCGCCGGCCAACTGGCGATGAGATGGCCACGCGCTTGTCCTACCTGTTTTGGGGCTCGCCTCCCGATGATGCGTTACGCACCGCGGCAGCAAGTGGCGAGCTCGTCACATCCGACGGTATTCTGAAGAGCGCCAAGCGCTTGCTAGACGGCGACAAGGCGCACGGCGTGGTCAAATTCTTCTTCGACAGCCTGTTGCCGATCACCACGTTGACCGACCAAACCAGAGACACGACCAAGTACCCGAACTTCTCGCCGCAGATGGGCTCCTACATGAGGACCGAGACCGAGAAGTTCCTCGACAATCAAATTTTCGTCGAGAACGGTTCCTGGCCCTCGGTATTCACCGCAAACTACACGTTCGTAAACGAGTCCTTGGCGAAGTTCTACGGGCTCAGCGGGGTAACCGGCACTGGGTTTCAGAAGGTAACGCTCGATCCCGCTCAGCGACGCGGCCTGCTGACGCAAGGCGCGATCATGACCGGCACGACCGTCACCAACTCTACCAACCCTGTATTGCGCGGCTCGTTCATTCTCAACAAGCTGATGTGCATGAACATCAGCTTGCCTTCCGATCCCGCCGTACTGGCGTTGGTCGCTGTGCCGGTGGATGTCACGGGCGCAACCGCCCGCGATCGATACACAGCGCACTCCAAGCAGGCGTTGTGCCAAGGCTGTCATCGCCTGATCGACCCGGTAGGGTTTGCGCTCGAAAATTACGATGCAGTGGGTCAGTACCGCACCACTGAGAACAACGTGACCATCGACGCGAGCGGCAAGCTACCGCAGGCGACCAATGTTGTCTCGGGCGCTGTCCAGCTGGCGCAACAGCTTGCTGATTCGAATGAGGTTCAGCAGTGCTTCGCTCAGCGTTGGGTCGAATACGGGTACGGACGCAGCTTGCATGGCAGTCCGGAAGACCTGTGCTTGCAAGAGAAGATCAACAGCGCGTTCAAGGCGTCCGGGTACAACGTCAAGCAGTTGCTGCTCGACCTCACGCAGACCACCGCCTTTCAGTATTTGCCCGCTCAGGAGTGATGTTCAGATGCCGAACTTTCGTTTGAGTCGCCGCGCCGTTCTGCGTGGGGCAGGCAGCATTGCGATCGCGCTGCCTTGGCTCGAGATCATGCAGCCCGAGCGCCGTGCGCATGCGGCACCCGTTGCCGGCAAGCTTGCCAACCACTTCTTGGCGGTGTTCCAACCCGGCGGCACCGTGCGCAATACCAGCGGCGTCGATAAGTGGGCTCCCACCGGCACCGAAAGCAACTTCACACTCAGCCCCATTCTGAAGCCCCTCGAGCCCATTCGAAAGAAATTGCTGATCGTGGACGGGCCCGACATGAAGAGCGCCGTCGGGGAGCAGCATCAAGCCGGCATCATTGCCTGGCTCACCGGCAGCGTTCAGGCGCCCAACAATGGCTACGCGACCGGGCCGTCCATCGATCAAGTGATCGCCAAAAGGCTGTATTCCAACCAAAAGAAGAAGAGCATTCAGTTCGCGATTCGCTGGGCGACCGGCAAGTCGCACGGCAGCCTGCACCCGATCAATTGCGCGAACTTCGACGCCGACAACAACAGCCCCATCGGTCCATTGGTCGATCCGCAGACGATCTGGAAGGATCTATTCGGTTCGCTGGCCACCGGTGGGACCGGGGACGCGAAGGCGGCAGCGGCGCTCAAGCGCCAGCAATCCATTCTGGACTTCGTGGACAAGCGCTATGACGCGCTGTCGCAGCGCCTCGGCGCGGCCGACAAGCTGCGGCTTCAGGAGCACCTGAGCAAAATTCGCGAGCTCGAAAAGGGCTTGATGGCTATTCCGAGCACTTCATCGGTCTGCACCCAAGTGCCGAACGTGAGCACCTCGGACTACAATCCGCACCCGGCCTACGCGGATGACGGCATGACCTTCGATTCGGCCACGGATAAGGCGATCCCCAAAGTCGGGAAGTTCATGACGGACATGATGGTCATGGCGTTGGCCTGCGATATGGCACCGGTGGGCACGCTGCAATGGAGCGACACCGAGGCCAAGCACACTTTCCCTTGGCTTTCGTTGCCGGAAAACAACCACCATCATTTCTATCAGCACGACGGCGGTTTTCGGCCGGTGCAATGCGAGCAAATCTGCACCTGGTACTCCCAGCAGCACCTTTATCTCCTGCAGCAGTTGGATGCGGTCACCATCGGCGACCACACCTTGCTGGACGAGACGGTGGTCTTCTTCGGTTCGGAGCTGCAGGAGCCACCGACCCACAAGAAGAACAACATGGGCTTCATGCTCGCCGGTGGCGGCGGGTTGAACACGGGCACCACGGGTCGCTGGATCAAAAAACCTGGTGAGTCCCACAATAACCTGCTGGTCTCGATCTTGAACATGTTCGGTGATACGCGGACCACATTCGGCAGCGCGGGATATTCCACCGGTCCCATGACCGGCCTCGTCTGATTGAGGGGCAACCCGCCGCCGCCCTGATGAGCGCACCCGCGGTTGCCGAACTCGAGCTGGAGCAGTGCGGCTGCTCACGAGACCCACGCAGGGTGTGCGATCTGTGCCGCACGCCCCAGCACGCATTCCTCGCCTGCTCGCTCAGCTGCCTGCGCGTCCATCAACAGGCAGCGCATGGCCCGGTACCGGCAGAGACCGCTCGCCGTGTACACCAGGCGCAGTCTGAGATGAATCGGCGCGCGCCCGACGCTGCCGATTGGTACTCAGCCCATCGTCGTCGTTTGATGGATGAGCTCCCTCGGGCGTCGGGAGACTTGTGCGTGTTCGGCGCGGGCAACTGCGCGGACATCGATCTCGAATATCTTGCCAATCGATTCCGAGAGATCCACCTCGTGGACCTCGATCGAGGGGCGATCGAACGGTCACGCGATCGTCAGCCCAAGGCCCTTCGCGAACGAATCCAGCTCCACGGCGATCGCGATCTTTCGGGCATTTTGCAGCACTTGGATGATTGGGCAGAGCGGTTTCCGAGCGACGCAGAGCTGGAGCAGACGTCGCTTCGCGCAGCGCACGCACTGCTCCAGAGCATCGGGCGACCGTTCGAGGTGACGCTTTCAACCTGCGTCTTGAGTCAGCTCGTGTTGCCCTTCCAGGAAACGTGGGTCATGAAGGAGGAGGAGTGGGACAAGCTGAGCGCCTGCACCACCGCGGTACATCTGGCGACGTTATTCGGGGCGACGCGCCAGGGCGGCAGCTGCTTCATGGCATTCGACGTCGTGTCTTCGGATCATCTACCCGGTCTGCTTGCGTACCCAGAGCGTTCAGGGGCCGAGCTTCAGCGGTTCGTCGAGGAGCAGGTGGCGTCCGAGCAGGTGTATCTGAACCCTGCGCCGACTGAGTTGCTCGCGCACTTGACGGGCTCGGGGTTGGGCGCAGCGTTGGCTAATGTGCGCATTACCCTGCCTTGGCTTTGGGATATCAAGAGCGCCCAGCAATTGGTGTACGGCCTAGGTTTCCAACGGCTGTAGGCTCCTGCGCCCCCGTTTTTACACAGGCTCACGCGCTCACGTGCTCACCGGTCTTCGCCGACGCCCGCTGCTGCGCTCGTGGCAAAAAACCGAGGTTCGATCTGGAATCGCGAGCGAAGGCGCTCGCTGATCGAACGGATGGCACGGGGCACGACCTCACGCTCGAGCACGCTGACAGTGCATCCACCGAAGCCACCGCCTGTCATGCGCGAGCCGTACACTCCGGGTACGCCGGCCAAGGCCGCAACCGCCTCGTCGAGTTCGACACAGCTGACCTCGTAGTCGTCCCGCAACGAAGCGTGCGAGGCTGACATCAAGCTGCCCAATCGAGTGAGCTCGCCGGTCTCCAGCGCACGCGCGGCCGCCAGGGTGCGAGCATTTTCATTGACCACATGGCGACAGCGGCGCGCGATCAGAGGCGGCAAGCGCGCCGCCTGCGCCTCGAACTCGGCGATGGTAACGTCACGAAGTGCTCGAACCGCCGGATGCTGTCGGGCAATTGCCCGCACACCCTCTTCACATTGTTGCCGCCGCTCGTTGTAGGCAGAAGAAGACAGCTCGTGTTTGACCTGCGTGTCGCAAATCAACACACTGGCGTTTCCCAATCGCAGAGGAATGGGCTCGTAGGTGAGGGCCCGACAGTCGATCAGTAACGCTTGATCGCGCACGGCCAGAGCGGAGATGTACTGATCCATGATGCCGCAAAGAGTGCCGACATAGGTGTGCTCGGCAGTTTGACCTGCGAGCGCAAGCTGCAGCCGGTCCGGGTTTGACGTCCCCCCCAGGGCGGCTAGGGCGTAGCCTACGGACAGCTCTAAAGCCGCTGATGCGGATAAGCCAGCCCCCGCTGGGACGTCGCTATCGATCAGCAGATTGGCGCCGGTCAGCCCCCAACCTTTGTCGAGTAGCGCGCGCGCGGTTCCCTCGACATAGTCGAGCCAAGAACCGCGCCGCATCGGGCCGGGCTGACACAAGTCGAACTCCACGGTCTGCTCCATCGCCAGCGAACGGATGATGACGCGGGTGTCCGGCCGCGTCGCGCCGGCCACGAAGGTGCGGTGTTCGATGGCAATCGGCAGCACGAAGCCGTCGTTGTAGTCCGTGTGTTCGCCGATGAGATTCACTCGACCCGGCGCGGAAAAGACCCGCGGCGATTGCTGATAGAGATGCTCGAACCGTTCTTTGAACGCGCGGAGATCGACCATGGTTCTGGGCTTTCGTGTGTTGGGGGCGCCCTGTCACCCTGGATACCAAACGATGCGCGGGTCGTCCGCAGCTCGTCGGTAGTCCCAGGCCGAGTCAGTCAACTTTTTTAGATCGAAGGCTGGCCGCCAATCGAGCACGAATTTGGCTTTGCTGTTGTCGAGCCACGTAGAAAAATACTGGGTATTGATGGGAACACCGGCAATTCCACGGGTTTCAGCCAGGTAGCGGGCGAGCGCGCCGTAGTCCACCGGTTCATCCATGCAGACGTTGAACGTCTGACCGGGAGTTCCAGCGTGATCGAGGGCACACATGATGGCGGACACCAGATCATCGACATGGATGAAATTGCGCTTCAACGGTACGCCGTGGGCATCCAGCATGACCGGGACCGCGCCGCTCTCCCGGTACTTCGCCGCGCGCTCGGGGCCCACGAGGTCACACCAACGTGGGCCACCAAAGACGTCCGGACCGAACGAGAGCTGGTACTTGAAGTCGTCCTTGTCCATGATCCAAGGCGCGCGCAGGCAACACGTCGAGAGCCCGTACTGCACGTGGTACTGCTCGAGCATGACCTCTTCGAGCACTTTAGACAGTGCATAGCAGCCAGGATACGCGCTGTGCTTCTGCGTTTCGGTGATGGGCTCGGACCGGGGATAAAAGAAATGCCCCAGACTTGCGTCGCCGCCGATGAGAATGAACTGGCGAAAGTCCGGGCTCTCCCGGCAGGCCTCGAGCAGCCAAAACATGCCTTTGACCGCGACGTCCATGATCGATTCCGGTGTCTCCTTGGGAGTCGCCAAATGCAGCACGTGAGAAACACCCGCCATGGCGCGCGTCACGCTGTCTTGCTGGTCGATTGAGCCGCGCACCACTTCCAGGCGATCACGCGCGGGCAGAACCCGGTTGTGACACAGCGCACGAATGCGAAACCCTCGATACGCCGGATCGTCCAGCAGCCGGCGAATGAACGCTTGCCCCACTTTTCCGCTAGCGCCAGTAATGAGGATGCGGCGCTCGTTGGTCGGCGCTTCGCCCTTAGTGCCCGGATTTGCTTCTTGGGAATGCATGTTCAGATTTTGTCTCCCGCCCGCTAGTCTCGTTAACTGCGGCCGAATCAGTTAGCCGCGGCCGACGTGTATTGGCAAAGCAGCACGCTCCACCGAGTCTAATCTTGGGTTTTGCGGGTTGATTCGCTTGGTTGTCGCGCGGCATGCCGCAGAACGAGCCACACTCTGCCCAGCCAAGGCGTTGCCCTTGCCGCATCCGCTGCACGGCGCGCGCCGCTGGACTGGCCGCGTCAGCGGGCGAGCCGAGCGTGGTCGAGCGGCCGTTCAGCCGTCGCTCGCTCGAGGCTACCGTAAATAGCATGGGGAACGCCGTCGGCGACAAAATTCAACCGGTTGCATTCCCTAATTATTGCAGCATTTCGTCAAGTGGAAACTAAACCCGCGCTCAAGATAATCACTCGCGTTCGCGCAGGCGCGAACGTTTATGCTGTGACAATGAAGCCGAGTCGCCACTAACTCGGCTTTTCCCGACGGACGCGCGGCGCTGCCACGAAGCGCTTCGGGCGCGGCTGACATGATAGACTCCAGGCCGAAATGGCGAGCCCCCTCAAGAAGTCGCGCGGTGCCGCGCAGGCCCCAGGAACCGAGCGACGGACGGGGGCGTCGGCCAGCGCGGCCAGCGC
>Ga0302323_100000398_pt1 | contig 34324 bp, 27 predicted proteins | sample Fen_T0_3_FD_201950 | JGI IMG/M metagenome (GOLD analysis project Ga0302323, IMG submission 201950) | Peat permafrost microbial communities from Stordalen Mire near Abisko, Sweden - Fen_T0_3 | ecosystem: Environmental > Terrestrial > Soil > Wetlands > Permafrost | place: Sweden: Abisko...
CCCGGGCCTGGGGTGGCCGCGAAGGACGTGAATGCGATAGGGGCCAGGGCCGTGCCCTCGGCGACCAATCCGCCTGAAACGATGCGGACGCCGGTGTTGGCGTCGAACTTCATGAGCGTTCCCGGGGACAAGGTCAGCACGGGAGAGGTTGTCCCGTCGACGGCGAAGGTGGACTTGACGACGATGGGCGTGCCCGGATTGATCCAGGTGGCGGAGGTATCGATGGTACCGCCATTGACATTGATGGGCGCATTGTTGAACACGTTCCCGGAACCGATGCCTGCGAACGACGCTGCATCGAGGCTGATGGCGGAGCGCCCAGCAGCGATGGCGCCTGCATTGAAGGTGGTGTTGGTGATCTTGAAAGTGTTGTGATCTTGGAGGATGCCATCCGAGGTTGCGCCTACGTGGTCGACGGTGACATTGCCCATCGTCACGGTTCCAATTGGAAGACCACGCCAACCCGCGACGCAGGCGCCGTTGGTCTTGCCGCAATAGTCCAAGACAACGTAACTCAGCCTGGTCCCAGCCATGGTGTTCACGTTGAGCTGGATGCCTGTCCAATCACCGGCTGTCGGAGTTGCCGAACTGGTGGTCAAGGTGATGGGCAAGGCCGCCGTGCCGTCGGCAACCAGCTTTCCGGCCGAAGCGGAGCCGATGGTCAGTGGCACGTCCTTCTTGAACTTCAGGGTTACCCCTGGTTCGATAGTCAGGGTGGCGTTGCCCTCGACCGAGACCGACTGATCGATAGCGTAGGGGCTGCAGGCCCGGGTCAAGGTCAAGTCCTGTGCGACCTTTCCGCCCTTGAAGGCTGGGACGATCGTGCAAGCCGTCCCCACGTCGACGACCGTCCCCACGTCGATGGCCGTCCCCACGTCGACGGCCGTCCCCGCCGCCTCGATCCCAACAGCGTCAATCCCCAACGGCGCATCGGCCCCGAGAGCCACATCGAGCGCCACCTGCACGTCGACCGCCGCCGGCGTTTCGAGAGGCGTCGCAGCGTCTCTACCGGGTATCGCGGCATCCGGTGTCTTCTCACTTGGACCGCAAGCAAAGGGCAGCGGCGCCGCAAGCAATCCAACAACCAGGCATTTCCAAACGGCGGTCCTCTTCATAGCTAATCCTTTCAAATCGAAGTCGTAAGTTGAGCAAGCCACGAAACACCAGTCCGCTCGCGAAGTCCTGGCCGTGGACGCCAATCTTGTGACCTTGCACGCCAGAAGTAGTAGGGTGAGGCGAATGCCTAGCCTGGTCTCAAGCGGCGTCGCGGTGCTGGCGCTGGAATGCGCTCGCGCGGTTGGGCTGGATCCGACTCGTCTCGCCCAGCAGGCGGGGCTTCGGTTGAGCGATCTGGGCGATCCGGACGCCAGCCTTCCCTTGATTAAATTCGTCGCGCTTTGGGGTGCAATTGCCAACGAACCGCGTGGGCAGGCTGCGGGGCTGCAGCTCCTTCAAATTGCCCGCCTAGCGAACCTAGGCTCGCTGGGGTACGCGTTCCGCAATGCCGAGACTGTGGGCCATGCCCTGTCCTTGATCCGCCGCCACGCAGGTGTTTTGGGCGACGCGCTGGTTCCCGAGATTCGCATCGGCGAAGGACTAGTCACGATAGTCGGTAGGTGGACGACCGAGCTCGGTCACAATCGCCCATTCGTCGAGGGGGCCTTCTCCCATACGATCGGGATCATCCACGAGATCACAGGCACTCGGCCCATCCCTATCGAGATCCGGTGTCAGTTCTCCCGTACCGCGGATGCCGATCACCGCGACCGCGTATTCGGCTGCAAGCTACGCTACGATTGCAGCGAAACCTCGATCGCGTTTCCCGAATCGCTCGTTCACAAGCCCGTCATCAGCCGAGATCCTGCGCTCTTTGCCATCGTCGACAGGTACGCCCAGCGGCTTGCGGGCGCGCCGGTCGAAGTTGGGACCCTGGCCACCGACGTCCGCGCGGTGATACGCGCGGGGGTGGCAAGTGGCGAGCCGTCCATAGCCCGCATTGCGCGAAAGCTCGCCATGAGCGCCAGAACGCTGCAACGACGGCTAGCCGAAGAGAATCTCACCGTCTCGGCGCTGGTGGATGAGATCCGCCGCGAACTGTCGTTGGGCTATCTCAACGTCCCTACCCTTGGCCTGTCCGACATCGCCTTCATGCTCGGCTATTCGGACGTGACGTCGTTCCAGAGGGCATTCCGTCGGTGGACCGGCCAGGCGCCGGCGACGTACCGCCGCAGACGCAGGGCCCAGGCGGAGTCCGGGCCTGCTGCCGGGAACGCAGGTTGTGCATAGGCGGCTGCCCCGTCGTCACCTCGTCCAGCCAACCGAACGGCCTTCAGTAGCCGAAGCCGATTCCGACGCGACCCTCGAGCACCGAATCGTAGTGATTCGCATCGAAGCGGGGCACGTACCCGATCTCGCCGAACACCGCCACGTCAGGGGCAATATGACCTTGCAGACCGATACCGAATCCCGCTTCGACGTCGATGCCGTTAAATACCCTCGCCATGCCGAAGGTCGCGCGGCCGTACAAGAGGGGTATCGGCTTCAGCACCAGCATCGGGCGAATGTCCAGATCAGAGTCTACGTTCGCGTCCGGCGCCACGAAGGCGAATCCCAGCTCGAAACGGAGCAACTCACCCAGCAGCGTAAGCCCCGGGGCGATCATGACCACCGTGGGCTCCCGGCCGTCTCTCCCACTTTGGAAACCGCTGCCCGCAGAGACCGCGGCGGTCAACCCGGCCTGCGCGGCTGAAGGTGTCAGCAACGCCAGAACGCACCCACCAAGCTGGAGCAGTCTTTTCGTCGTCATCGTTCAAGGTAGTAAGCAAACCGCAGGCCGGAGATACAATCCCCGGGTCGGCCACGTCGCCGCGGCCCACACCTCAACCGTGGCGTAGCCTTACCGGTACGCCGCGCGGATCCGATGTACCGTGGATGCAACCAGGCGCGCCCAAAACCGGCTAACCACCTATCTCGCGTTCGACAGTTGCTGGGTCCCTCGCTTGGCCCCGTTTACCAAGCCGCGCGACAGCTTCTGCCAATGAGACCACGCCCACCGGCTTGAACAGATGGGCCTGAAAGCCCGCGGCCAAGGCACGCTCCACGTCCTCGCTGCGCGTGAATGCGGTAAGCGCAATCGCAGGGGTCTGCCCTCCTTGGTCCGCCGGAAGGCTTCGCAGCGCCTTGATGAGGTCGAGACCGTCCATGTCGGGCATGCCGATGTCGCTGACCACAACATGCGGCCTAGCGTTTGGTAGGAGAGCCAGGGCCTTCTGGGCGGACAGCACAGTCAGAACCTCTGCACCGTTTGCACGCAGCACCTCACTGACCAACTCCAGAGCATCGGGTTCGTCATCGACGAGCAACACCCGCACACCATCCAGCCTTGGCGCCTTGTCGACGGGAGATGGTATCCCGGCGGCGGTCCCTGGGGTTGCCACTTCACCAACCGCTTTCACGATCGGGCGCTCGGGCAAAAGGACAGTGAAGGTTGCTCCCGTGCCTTCGCCGTCGCTGTCGGCTCTGACCGTGCCCCCGTGCGCGACCACCAGCTGGCGCACGATAGACAGGCCCAGCCCCAGGCCACCGTGGCGGCGCCTGGTCGAAGCATCGGCTTGCCAGAACGGCTCGAATAGAAAAGGCAAAACGTTTCGCCGAATGCCTTCCCCGTTATCGCTCACAACGATGCAAACGGCGGGCGGCCGTCTCTCCAAGCGAACCAGCACACGCCCGTCCTTGGGGGTGAACTTCACCGCATTCGAAACCAAATTCCACACCACCTGCTGCAGTCGATCGGAATCGGCCACGATGGGAGCGTCTTCGTCCGGAATCTCCATGACGATCGACACGTCCTTCGCACTGGCGGCTGGGGCTACCACCTCGACGGCAGAGATGATCGTGTCGCGCATCTTCGTTGGGCCAAAATTGAGTGCCAGCTTGCCGCTCATGATGCGCGAAATATCGAGCACGTCTTCAATCAGCTTTGCCTGCAGGCGGGCGTTGCGTTCAATGGTCGCCAAGGGCTTGTCGGTTTCGGGCGAAAGATTGCGACGGCGGAGCAAGACCGCCCAACCCAAGATGGCGGTCAGCGGCGTTCGCAGCTCGTGCGAAACGGTGGCCAGGAACTCGTCCTTGGCCCGGTTGGCAAGCTCGGCGGCGCTGCGCAGGACTTGCTCGCGCGTTCGAGCCTCGTCCTTTTCTTTCACTGCCCGCGCATTCTCGATGGCCATGGCTGCGCGTCTCGCAAAGTCCTCGGCGAAAGAAAGGTCCTCGCTCGAGTACCGCCGGCCGGAATCGGCATAGACGAAGGTCATTGCGCCCAACGTCTGGCCGTGGCCGCGCAACGGCACCACCATGGCGGACTGCAGATGAAGATCGCGGATGATGCGCAGGTGCTCGGCATCACGCGCACCCCGTTCCAGCAAGTCCTGCGGAATTTCGGTGTACAGCTCGGCCCGGCCGGTCCGTATGACATTGAGAGGACCGGTGGTATCGTCGGGGTTGGGCGGATATCGTTCACCCAAGGCGCGCGCAAAGCGGACCTTGTCTTCGTCCACATGGGCCACTGCCACCTGGCGCAAGGTCTTGGCATCTGGATCGACCAGGTCGACGGCACACCAGTCGGCCAGCGTCGGCACGGCAAGCTTGGCGACAGTTGCCAAGGTGGCTGGGTAGTCAATGGACGATACCAGCGCCTCGCCTGCTGCCGACAGAAACTCATTGCGTACGTGCTCGCGCTGTTCGCGGGTGACGTCGCGGAACACCATCACGACGCCTTTGATTTCTCCGCTCTTGGTCCGGATGGGCGCACCGCTGTCGTCGATGGGAACTTGCGTCCCTGTCCTGGAGCGAAGGATGGTGTGGTTGGCCAGCCCGACGACCACACCCTCACGCAGGACCTTGGTGACAGGGCTTTCGACCCCTTCGCCCGTCTTCGCCGAGAAGATGCAAAATACCTGGTCTAGTGGATGTCCGCGCGCCTCCGCTTCCGTCCACCCAGTCAGCTTCTCGGCCACCGGGTTCATGAAGGTGACGCCCCCCTTCCCATCGGTGGCGATGACCGCATCGCCGATGCTACGCAGGGTGGTGTTCAGCCAGCCTCGGGCCTCGTCTTCCCTTTCGAGACGGGCGGCCCGCAGCAGCGCTTGCGCACAATGGCTGGCCAAAGTCTCGACAAAGCGACGTTCATCGGGCGAGAACTTCCGTGGCTGGTAATAGCCAACGCCAAGCAGGCCCAAGGCCTTGCCTTCGGCGACAAGGGGCACACTCCAAAACGCCCGGGCGCGGGCGCCGCTTGAGGAAGTGGCGGCTAAGTCAGGGTACAGCCTGGCGTAGTCCGAGTCACTTTCGGCCCAGGTGGCGAGACCGTCTTGCATGCGCTTGAACACATCAGGGTTGCCTGCGGTCGCGCTGATGTGGCGAATCTTGCCCAGGACTTCAGGGGCAACGCCACGGTGCTGGGTAAGCTCCAGGGTCGTTCCGGCCGCGTCGAGCAGGTACAACGTGCAGGTGTCGGCGGATGCCGCTGCCATGCCTTGCTCGACCACCACAGGTGCAACTTCGGACGACGTGCGCAGCTCTGCCAGCGAGATGGCCAGTTCGGACAAGGCATGCAACTGGAGCCTCGCCCGTTCTGCGAGCTTGCTGGTGAAGAGCTGGTGGGTATGTTCGCGCCGCCAACCAAGCACGAGGATCCCACCGGATAGGAACACGAAGACAACGGAGAATACGACACCTCTTCGCGCAGCCGATTCGGCGATGGCTTGTTGGGCAACCCAAAGATTGGTCTCGCTGCTTCGGATGGCGGCCACGTCACGGCGGAAGGCATCCATGTGTTGCTTCTGCTCGCCGGACGCGAGCCGGCCGATGGCGTCGCGGCGATGCCCTGAGTTGACCAGCGAGACGAGCTCGTCAAGGTGGACCATCGTCGCCAGCGCGTCGTGCTCCGCGGCGGCGCCATCGCTGCGGGCCTGGCTGTCATTCATGATAAGCCGCCCGACGACCGCGGCGTGGTTCCGTTCACGCATCACGGCGGCGTGGTAGGGTTCCAGGAACACCTCTTCGCCACTTGCAAGATAGCCGCGTGCACCCGTCTCAGCATCAAGCAAGTCGCCGAGCCATTCGTCCAGTTCTTGGCGGACCTCGACGATGTGGGCTGCAAGCCGGGTTGCTTTCGCATAGGCCATCACAGCAGCGCCGCTGAGGCTCACGACCGTGACAAGTGGCAAGGCTGCAAGCAAGAAGAGCCGGCCGGTTTGCCAAAGGCGCCTAATCGCAGGTGGCATCAGCCGAAAAGACTGTCCGATAATTAAGGATTATCCAAGTCCTGATTCGTCCGCGTCGACGCCGTCCGTGTGATCACGCAAGGCGTCTGCCTGCTGCGGTTAGCTTGGCGATGCCACCGTGCGACGAAGGGCACTCTGTGCCTCAAGGCGCAAAGGACGCATCGCTTAGCGCCTGGGTGTAGCCCGGCACGGTGTACGACGCGGCGACACTGTTGTTGCTGCCGTCTTTGGCAGAGAGGAAGGAGCGCACGTATTCGACCGTCGCCGTAAGTTGTGAAACCGTGACTCGAATGTAGCCCGAGTTGGGGAGGAGCGTAGCGCCAGCGTAGTCCGTCTGGTTGCTCGAGAACCCCGTGTCGTAGCTCGCGTTGGCCGCCATGGGCACCTCCTGGTAGACGATGCCGTCCTGCACTTCCTTGGCGTAGACGTGGTCGTGCCCGTGAAAGAAGACCGTCACATGATTGTCCATAAACAACTGATGGATGGGAACATCCCAGCCTGGCCGGTTGTTCGGCCAACTCCACGTGGCACCGTCGATGTCATCGCCGCCGAACTCGCAGTACTTGCTGGCCAGCGCGCCCCCGCGGCCGTAGTCGTCTAGCCCTCCTACCATCTGATGCGAGAACACGAACTTTAGTGGTGCACTACTGCTCTCGAGCGTGTTCTTCAGCCAACCGTACTGCTGCTCACCGAGCGTCCAGCTCCACCGCGTGCCAATAGGTTCGCCAGCGGTATCGGTCTCGCCGCCGATAGCGCCACTGTACGGTTTCTTGACCGTGTACCAGAACGGATCGATTGCCACGAACAGGGCGTTGCCCCACTCGAAGGAGTAGTAGTCACCTCGCAGGTGGTCCCCGTCGATCTCGGGCATGCCGTCGGGATTGCCCGTGTAGAAGTCATCGGGGACAGGGTTGAGAAAGTAGCGCTTGCGACTGTTTGCGCTCAGCACGGGAAACGACGCGGCCAGGCTCGATCCCGTGTCAAGCTTCCAGCCTTCCTCGCGCTCGTGATTCCCAAGAACCAAGAATATTGACGCCGAATGTCCGGGGATCTCGAAATACGCCCTTTGGTTCAGATACTTCGTTCCCACGGTCGCCTCGGTCTCGATGACGTCATCCAAGCTGACCGCATCACCGAGGTCGAGCAGGAAGTCAGGATTGGCCGCCGCGATGTTCTGCATGGTCAGGTGGTAGAGGGCCGGATTGTTGAAGCTCGCGTAGCCGAGATGGGAGTCGCTTTGGACGGCGAAGGTGAAGTCCGAGCCTCTTCCGCGTTGGGTCTTGAAGGTGTATTCGCTTCCTGAAAGGAAGGGCGTTGTCGAGCCTGCCGCCCGGTAGCGCAACCGGTAGCCATAGGTGCTGTCTGGTTGCAGCCCGTCAAGGACCACCTCAGCGATTCCGTCCGCATACGTCGTCGTGGCGGTGTTGCCGGTGTAGGCGCCCGGGCTCGTTCCAAAGTCCACGTAAGCTTCCACCGCCTGCTCGGCGATCGCCTTGATCGTCACCGAATGACTGGTCGGACGTCCGACCATTTCGTGCCCTTTCCAGGTCACGTCGCCCGCGGCAACAGCGTCATCCGCAGCGTCTGCCGTGTCGAGATAGGCAGTCCCCGTCGCATCGAGGCTGGATGCGGCCGAGCCCTCGGCGCCCAAGGTCGCGGCATCCTCTGGCGCGGGCTCCGTGACCGTCACCGCCTCGGTATCCAGGTCGTCAGGCCACGCATTTCGCGTCTGCAACAAGACGTCAGGGGCCAAGCTGAAAACAACTGCGGCATCGGCAACGCCTACCGGCAGCGCCGTGCGCGCTTCGCAGCCAAGCGCCGCGACAACCAGAAGCTGCCCCACCACAACCGTGCTCCTGTTCAATGCTCTGCTCCGTTTGGATGACCCAGGGAATGGGATCTTCCCAGCTGCATAACGGCTTCGGGCCCTGTCAAGGCCGCCCGAGACAACCGGACATAGTCTACACGTCAATCTGATTCCCACCCCTCGTCTGCTCGAGCCTCAACGAGCGAAGTGGGTAGACTCGCGAGGATTCTGGACACCGGCCCGCGTACCTGCAACTGAAACGTCAATAATCTTGGCGGGCGTCGGCTGTTACTCTAATGAAGCGCTTGCAAGCGTCTGCGCTCAGGGGACAAATCCAGGTTGGCGCGCGCGCTGCTTCTTTCGCACGCCCGGGGACCTGCGCTCGGCCTTTTTGGCAGTTTCCTGGGTGGAATCACGCTCAAAAGGCCACAGTTACGGCACCATTCGAGTTGGCACCGCATCTGCAAGAGGGAAAGCCATGCCTCTTTCACGCGAGAATCTCCTCGAAGACATCAGCCACTGCGAGGGTCGTCTGTTGCTTGCCGAGGACAATGCTCCCCTCCGCGAGTACCTTGTGGCCGTCCTGCGTGCTGATGGTTACGACGTTACCCAGGCGTCAACTGCCGACGACCTAGTCGACACCTTGGCGGTGTCGTTTCGGCCAGACGTCGGCTCCGGGGAATTCGACCTCGTCATCGCGGAAGACCGCTTGGTCCTTCGTAGTGAGGCGGCGCTGGTCAGCCGTCAATGGGGCCGTGCCAACACTCTGCCGTTTATCCTGATTGGCTCCTCCCTCGCCCGAGACGCCGTCGACAGAATCCTTGGGGCGTGCGCGGTCGTCAGCTTGGGCAAGCCGCTGGACATGGACGGCCTACGAAGCGCGGTTCGCCGTCTGGCGCGAGCGAGAGTCGTTTCAACACGAGTTCACCCAAGGGCGGCTGACACCACCTGCCCCGACGGAATGTCGGCGGCGATCGAGGCTTCGTCTACGCCCACGGCGGCCAGCACGGTGCGACCAAAGGCGGCCAGCGTCGCTGCGGCAGCGATGTCTCCAGTCGCGCTGCCCTGCCCGGTCTTCGAATCGATCGGAGTGGCGCCGTAGTCGCTCCCTACCGGGGCGACCCCACCCAGCACGCCGCCACGGAAGGGCTTTCCGATCGTGATCGACACCTGGTGGTTGGGGTTGTGCTGACGCCCGTCGATATTGCCTGGTCCAATCGTGCGCCCGAATACGTTCAGTGAGATGAGGCTGACCCGGTCTGAGAGCCCGGCCGCAGCGAGCTGGGACATCAGCGATGCGATGGTCGCCACGCCCGACACAGTCTGGGAAGTCTCGGTGGCAAGTCCGACGTCGCGGTGATTGTCGCCGCCGAAGGGGATGTGAACCGCGACCACCGGGGTGACGTTCATTTGAACCAGAGTAATCGCCGCCAGCATTTGCGACGCCGCACTGTTGTCTTTGATGGATGACAGCGCCGACAGGAGATCCTGGCTGATGTGGCGCACCTCCTGCTCGGAAATGACCTGGGAATCGATGTACGCTCGCTGCGCCGACGTCGCGCCGTTGCGATACACGTCGTAAAGTTGCGCCAGGGTCTGGTCACGCAAGGGCTGCAGCTTGGTCAGGGCGCCGCTGGGGTTGGTCAAGGTCGCCTTCAGCGCCAGGGCCGGAATGATAGGCAGGGGCGAGCCGGCGTAGGTCAGGGCCTCGGACGGCGAGGTCGCGCCAAGGCTAATCGGCTGGGTTTGAACAGTGCCAAGGCACGGCGCCAGGTGCTTGGCGAGCAGGGACGGTAGCATCTCGCCCGCATGGGTCGCGCCCATCAGCGCGAGCACATCGGGTTCCTTCGGATGCACGGGCGTGCTGGTCTTCATGTGCCAGAAGCAGGTTCGGTCCAGCACCGTCTGCGGCAGCGTCGCCCAAGGCGCGGCCGCAAGGGTCTTCTGCCCGTTCAAGATCAACGGCGTCGGCGCCAGGGCCGCGTCAGAGCCGTGGACAATCTTCGGATCATCGTAGGTGCCGGGAACGTTGGCGTTGATCGGGTCGCCGGCGGCCGACGTGTTGAAGATGATGTATTGCGCTTTCCTATTGTCGCTACAATTCGTCACCGCACCTCCCGCCAACGCCCTTCGCGGCCAAGAAGCCAAGCTTGTCAGCAGGCTCGCCGGAAGGCCGGTAGCCAGGGCCCGCAACCCGATCATGCTGCCTCCGAACAGCATCGACAGAAGGCTTTGCCGTCGCGTAATCATGCAGTCACCTCACAGTCCAATCGATACCGCCGACGGCGCCAGACAGGCTGTCACGAAGGTAGACTTCAGCGCGTCCGAGGCACTTGCCCCCTGCGCAGTGGCCGCGGAGAAATGCGCCTTCAGCAGCGCGGTCGCCGGTGCCGAGCGCGGGTCGGACGGCACCAGCGCCATCATCGTGCTCACGAAATCCGCGATCGCAGCGTCGGGCTTGGAGCTGGACCAGGTCACTACGCCTGCAACGCTCTTCGCAGCGGCAACGTCGATCACATCCGCGGCGATCGCCAGGCAAAGGTTTTCGGTCGCCGCTCGGTAGAACAGGGTCGGACGGTTGGGTAACACCGGCATGGTGGCACCCCGACCGTAGCCGTCGGACGGCAGCCCTGAAACCAGTTGTACGATGGCAGTCTGTTGCTGCTTCTTGGTAGCTGCGTCCCGACCACAAATGTCCGAGAAGCCAAGCCGCGCATCCAGGGCCGCACACAGGTGATCACGTCGAGCCACCGCAACCACTTCGCCGTTTGCGTCCACCGTCCTGGTTTCTGCCGAGAGCGTCGTCAGCGGCGATGCGAGCAGCTCGGTCACCAGGGAGTTCCACGAATAGCCCGACGATTGGAAGGATTTGACCAACCGCTGGAACTCCGGATCGTCGGGTGCGCAGGCCTGCGAGTTCACATAGGCGCAGAGCTTCTGAACCCATGCCTGGGCGAATAGAGGGTGCGCCGCCAGCACGGAACCAAAGTCAGAGATGGTACTGACGGGCGTGACCACGCCCTGGAACGCAAACCAACCCTTCTGCGCGACGTACGTCGGATCGAGCTGGTTGTGGTAGTTCCAGGAATAGGTCGAGGCGAAGATTGAGCGCAACGGATCGAGAGATTGATGGCAGTAAAGGCAGTCCGCCGACGATGCATGCGCAAGGTCCACCCCAGGCGGCGGCGAGCCGGGCGTCACCGTGAGATCGGTGCCATCCACAGAAGCGCCCACAGCCACGATGAGTGTCTGGTTCAGCGTCACGCGCATCTGGTTGCTGAGGTTGGTCTGCCAGTTCGCGAAGAACGCGGGCGTGGTGAAGAAGCCGACCCGTGGAACGGAAAGAGCCAGCTGACTGGTCGAGCGAAGGCTCGGCAAATCGTAGAAAGGCGTGGTTGCCTCGCCGGCAGCGGCCTGCCGCAGGCTCACCATGGTCCAATCCGAGAAGTCAGTGGCGGACATCTGCGGTGCCGCCGCCGACCCGGCCAGGGGTGGACAGGCCAAGCCGCTGACGCTCTTGCGATTGTCGAGTGAGCCGTAGAGCAAGTAGTGCAGCGCCAGTGCATTCGCCGAATAGACAATCGGATCTTGCGCGCAATCCCCGACCTGAGAATCCTCTGTCGCAACATCTGGATTGTACCAATGCATGTAGTTGGGGCTACTTGGATCCAGGGTCTCGGCGATGGGAATGGCGCCCTGGCTGGTTTCTACGGTGAGCGCCAATTTGGGATTGGCTTGCTTGAAGCGGTCGGTGACCTTCCCCGCATCGTCTACCTGCCAGACGTCGAGAAACGCGTAGAACTCTTTCAGCGCGGTGGTCATCATCAAACGACTCGTGGTAGCGCTCTCCGTCAGCGGCTTGCCCTCCTCGATCAACTGCAACATGGTGCGCGCGAAGCTCTCCTCGATGTTCTGCAGCAGAAGCGGCGCGGTGGTGGCGTTGAGCGCCAGTTGACCCGGGTACATCTGATCAGCAAAGTCTGCGGTCGAGATCTGGGTTTGCTGAAATGCCAGCTCGAAGAAGCGCTTCATCTTGCGTGGGTATTGCGGAAGCTGCATCCAGGTCGCGATGAGCGCCTTCAGTTGGGTTGGGTCCGCCGCAACCAGGGCCACCTCCGCGTCGGTGGGTGGCAGGCCGATCAGCACGTTCTTGACCTTGGCTACATAGACGAACGGTGAAACAGGCTCGAAATTCGGACCACCAGCCTCATCGGGTGCGTCGAGGACTACCGCAGCATCAATCACCTCTGTCGATTGCGGCGGGCTCGATCGCGCCGAGCATGCGATGCACACGAGGCACGCCCCCACCAGCCAGCCCATCGAGCGCGAAGCAACGCTGGTCTCGACCACCGACCACATGGGTGACAGTCTGGCCGCTAATCCTGAGCTTGCCAGACCAATCCATCGCACGCCCTGGCAGGCTCGGTACCCGCCACCAAGAAAGTGCAAAGGCCGCAGTCCTGGCGTCGTCTTCGGTTGCCTTGGAAGACAAAAAGCAGCGGCGTTAGCCCTCAGCCGCTCGATTTGCGAAAGCCCCTCGTTCAAACTGAAAAGAAGTGGACGCCGCAAGGGTCGAGCTCGACAGCACATTCTTCCGCCGAGAGGCGGCGCGACTGCTTGCTGCCCTGGTCCGCGTCTTTGGCGTCGAGAATCTGGCGCTCGCCGAAGACGTCGTACAAGACACGTTGACCCGCGCATTCGAGGAATGGAGCTTTCGTGGCGTACCCGAGCACTACTCGGCCCTGCTGATGGTTTCGGCCAAGAATCGAGCACTCGACGTCTTTCGGCGCCAGCGCACGGCACGCAGATTCGCGCCCGAGCTTCGCACCCTCATCGAGAGCGAGTGGACGCTGCGTCCCGCGGTCGAAGAGTTCTTCCTGCCTGCCGCCCTCAAGGACGACGAGCTGCGCATGATGTTCTCGTGCTGTCATCCGCAACTGCACGAGGACGCCCAGGTCGCCCTGATCCTGAGCCTGGTTTGCAGCTTCAGCGTCGAGGAGATCGCACGTATCTATCTTGCCACCATCGCCGCCATCGAGAAACGGCTCGCGCGCGGCAAGAAGGTGCTGGCGGCGGCGCGGCGTCTTTTCGAGCTGACGGCGGAGGACTTCGAAACGCGGTTGTCGGCGGTCCATCGCGCGCTGTACCTGCTCTTCAGCGAAGGTTATCATGGCGCAAGCGGTGAGTCTGTCATTCGCGCCGAGCTTTGTCGCGAGGCCATTCGGCTCGTCGGCTTGCTCGTGGAGCATGCCCACGCAGCGACTTCGACCACGCACGCCCTGGCCGCACTCTTCTGCCTCCACGCCGCGCGGCTGCCAGGGCGCACCGACGAGTTCGGAGAGCTGACGGTTCTCTTCGACCAAGACCGCTCGCGCTGGGATGCGGGCCTTGTGGCCGAGGGGCTTCGACTGCTCGATCTCTCGGCCACGGGAAGAGCGCTCTCGGCCTATCACCTCGAAGCAGCCATCGCCGGCCTGCACGCCTCGGCCAGCCGCGCCGAGCATACGCGGTGGGGCGAGATCGCCTCACTTTACGACGCCCTCATGAAGATTCGCCCATCGCCCGTCGTGGCCTTGAACCGTGCGATGGCCATTGCGCAAGTCGAGGGTCCCGAGCGCGGTCTGCGAGAGATCCATGAGATTGCGGACCTCGGACGCCTTGGCGCCTATCCCTTTTACCAGGCCGCGCTGGGCGAGCTCGAGCTGCGCTGCGGGCGGAGACAGACGGCGCGCGCATACTTGCTTTCAGCACTCGAGCTCGCTCGCAGCCCGGCGGAGCGTCGCTTCCTCGAACGTCGGATCGCCGAGTCCGCGGAGTGACTACATCTTCAGCACAGGGCGAACCTCGACCAGCCCTCCCCTATCGATAAGCGGACACCCAGCCGCAAGCTGGGCTGCCTCGTCAAAGTCCTTGGCCTCGATGACCGAGAATCCGATCACGATGTCCTTGGTCTCGGCATAGGGGCCGTCGGTCACAGTACCCTTCTTGTCCCTGACCACGCCGCCATCCGTGCGGTTGAGCGGGTGGCCGTAGACTGCGAGGTGCCCTTTCTGTTCGAGATCCTTGAACCACACCAGCCACTTCTGCATGCGCGCCTGCAGTTCTTGCGGCGAAGGTTGCGACGACTCCCGGTACAAATAGACGAACTGGCTCATGGTGACTACTTCGCCTCCTTCAAATAGGCCGCCAACCATCCGAGGTAGCGCTCCCACCCGGCCGCGTGTTCGTAGGCGGGCTGGCTGTGGCCGAAGTCCTCTTGGCGCACGGTGATCCGCGTGCCGCTCTCGATGGGCGCGAGCAGATAGGTCACCTTGGTAGCGCGCCGGCCGAGATTGGGATAGTCGAAATCGTAGCGCCGGGTTTGCACCAGCTTGGACGGACTTTCCACCTGCAGGAACTCACCACCCGCAGGCAGGGCGTGGCCGTCCTTGCGCACGACGAGGCTCCAGCTACCGCCGACCCGCACATCGGCTTTCCACGCCTCGATCTGGTAATCATCTGGCGCGCCCCACCAGCGCTCGGTTTCGTCGCTAAACATCGCCCGGAACGCGCGCTCGGGTGGTGCGGTCACGTTGACGGTCGCCAAGATGATATCGCCGTCCGTGACGGCGCGTGCCTCGGGATGGTTCACAGGAACAGGTACTCTCATCGTCTTACTCCTTTGAGATGTCTGATTCGATGTTCGTCGCAGTTCGACGTTACTCACCCCGTAGACGTTCGGTCCGCCACGCGGCGGACACTTTTTTCAAAGAATCGGCTCGACGTTTTCACTGGGACTCATGACGGCCCCACAGAAAGTCGCCGCGCGCCACCCCTGGCGCCCCTTGCCCCACGAGGATCAAGCTCGAAAACCGTACCTCCTTGGACTACGCTCAATACAAGTGCGACAAAAACAGTCTCGAACGCCCCGGCCCGCGGCGCGGGTAAAATTCGTGGCTGCGGTGGTTGCGCTGGCGTTCGGCCCGGGTTGCCGGAGCTCGATCGCGCCCTCGAGCCCAGGCGTGCCCGCGGTCAGACAGACCCGCAGCAACATTCTGCGCGCGGATTTCGTGGGCTCCCCGGCGTGCGCATCCTGCCACGCGGACATCTATGCCAAGTGGAGCGCCTCGCCCATGCGCAAGATGACCCGCGACCCCGACCATGCCGAGATTCTTGCGCCATTTGCCGGCGAAACGTTTGGGTTCAAAGGCGACCAGGCAACCATGTTCCGCGAAGGCTCCTCGCGCTTCGTCCGCATGATTTCTCATCGCGAGGGCGAGCATCTCTTTCGGGTTACGCGCGTGATCGGCAATCACTACCGCGAGGACTACGCCGGCGTGGAAATCGCCGCGACCACAGATCCGGTCAAGCGCGGCAGCGGGCCTGAGTTGATCTTGCCGGTGACCTACTACTTTCAAGCTCAGGGCTATCGACCCAAGGGCTATTCCGTCATGACCCACGAACGGCCCGGCTTGCACGTGGGCGGCGAGTGGAACCAGACCTGCATCTTCTGTCACAACACCGTGCCCTGGCTCGACCCGATGCTGGGCGCGCTGGCGGGGCCTTCGCCGCCGGGTTTTCAGGGTGTCTTCGTCGACCGTCTCCTGCCGCGCGATCGGCGATTCGTGTACAAGGTGACCAACGAGGCGGGCTTTCGGCAAGCGGTCGACCGCGAAAACGCCTTCGTCGGCGCCGCGCCTACCAACCGTGCGGCCGACCTCCAAGCCGCTGCGCGCGCCGGCATCCGAGCCCTGGACACTCGGTTTCAGGGCCAACATTTGATCGAGGAAGGCATCGGCTGCGAGGCCTGCCACGGCGGTGGTCGCGAGCACGCCGCCGACCCACGCGTGCGGACTTCTTACGGCGCCCGCTCTGATTTCCTCTCCGTCGAGCCCGAGGCGGGGCCAGCCCCGACCCGCGCCCTGCTCATCAATCGCACCTGTGCGCGCTGCCACCAGGTATTGTTCTCCCGCTATCCGTTCACGTGGGAGGGCGGATTCCGCCATGGCGGCAGTCCCGGTGGTAGTTCCGGCACCTCGGGCGAGGCCAGGGATTTCCTGCTAGGCGGTCCGGCGCGTAACCTGGCGTGCACAGTCTGCCACGATCCACACGCGCTCGATAAACCCGGCCATCTCGCCGAGCTGGCAACCCCGGCGGGCAACCGTGTGTGCCTGACCTGCCACCCAGGGCTAGGCACTGCCGACGCGCTCGCCCAGCACGCGCACCACTTGCCCGAAGGCCCGGCTGGCTCGTGCGTCGCCTGTCACATGCCCCGCAAGAACATGGCGCTCGACTACTCGCTCACGCGCTACCACCGCATCGGATCCCCGACCGATCGTGAACGCGTGGAAGGCGACCGCCCGCTCGAATGCGCCCTCTGCCACGCAGACAAGAGCGTCGCTGCGCTGGTGGGCGACATGGAACGTCTGTGGGGTAAGCAATACGATCGAGGCAAGCTGCGCGTTCTGTACGGCGATCTCGAGAGCAATGCCCTGCTCGTCACCCTCGAACGCGGGCGCCCCCACGAACAAGTCACGGCGGCTATGGTGCTGGCGGAACGCAGGGCGGATGTCGCCCCCAAGGTCGCACGCTTGCTCAGCAGCCCCTACCCCCTCGCCCGCCGTTTCGCTGCGCACGCCCTCAGCACGATGCTGGGCAGGTCGTGCGACCTCGACGTCGATGCCAGCCTGGCGGATATCAAGCAGGCTCTTGCCGGCTGCGGAATAGACGCGTCGGAGGTGCAAACGGCGGCGCCCATGGGTCCTCCAAAGCCTAAGAAGGACGAGGCGGCCGACGAGGACTGAGAAGCTCGCACCTTCTGCCACGGCGCAGCACATGGTGTCCCGGGGCCCAGGCGAGCGACGAGCTTGGTCGGCACGACCAGCGTGTGCTCGCAAGGGGGCCGGCGACTGTTGTCCTATTCAGCCAGCCGAGCTGCGCGTATGATTTGAAGATGGTCGGCGAACCCACGATCCAGCGGCCGGGCCTATGCCTTTCGTAACTCGCAGTTTTGCGGTGGGGGAGCTCATTGCGCAGAAGTATTTGCTTCTCCGCTTGCTGGGGCGCGGAGCGTCGGGCGAGGTGTTTTGTGCTCGCAACATCTTGGCCGGCAACGTGCTCGCGCTGAAGCTTCTGATCGATGAACCTGGGCGGGATACCGAGCTGGTCCAGCGGTTCCTCCGTGAAGGGAGGGCCGTCAATCGCATCGGCCACCCCAACATCGTCTCGGTTTTCGATGCCGGCTACGCCGATGCGATCCCGTACATCGCGATGGAATACCTCAATGGCGAGTCGCTGGCCCAAGTGCTCGACCGCCTCAAGAAATTGCCGTTCGCGTGCGTGGCGGCGATCCTATTGAAGGTTCTCGATGCTCTCGCGGCGGCTCACAAAGCCGATATCGTTCACCGCGACCTCAAGCCGGCCAACGTCTTCCTGCAGGCTTGCACAGGAGCCCCGCCGAGGGTCAAACTGCTCGACTTCGGTGTGGCAAAGATCCGCGAAGACGGGGAACTGTCGATCAAGACCGAGTCAGGAATGATCTTGGGCACCCCCGACTACCTATCGCCGGAACAGATCACGGCCGACGGCGAAATCGACGGGCGCAGCGACCTGTTTTCCGCGGGCTCGCTGATGTTCGAGTTGCTCACTGGGAAGCGGCCTTTTCACGGCTCGACGTTCGTCACCACCACCTATCGAATCGTCCACGAACCCGTGCCGTCGTTGGCCGAGTCCGGTGGTCCGGATGATCCGGCGGTAGCACGGATCCTGGCGCAGGCACTTTGCAAAAAGCGCGAAGAACGATTCTCCTCGGCCGCCGAATTCGCGTACCACCTGCAGAAGGTCGCGCCCGAGGCCTCCGTGCGCGACGCTGCCTTGCTCGACCTCGACGTGCGTTCATCGAGCGGAGGCGAGCGCTGGGATAGCCCCAGTCCGCTGATGCCGCACGTGGGGAATGAGCGCGACCTGCCCTCGGCCCGAGGTGACACTTCCAGTCGCTTTCTTGCCGAGCCAAAAATCACCACATCGCACCCGTCGCCCCGTGCCGAACCGGCGAAGCGCAAGGTCTCGCGGACCTGGTCGGATCTACCCATCGTCGGACGACGCCGCCGGGACCCCGTCGCCATTGGAAGCGTACGTGGCACCGTGCTGTTGGCGATGGATCGAGCGATTGCCACCCGCTACGGCGGCGATGTACGCGACGAGATTCTGGGCGCCTTGCCGCGCGAAAACCGTGACCTCTTCCGCGTCGGCGTTCCGTCGGCCGAAGCGTGGTACAGCCTTGCGCAGATTGAGTCCTATCTGCAAAGTACCAACCAAGTCGCAGTCCACGACGATGGCGAACGTTGGCGAGCCCTCGGCTACGCAGGGGTCGAGACCGACCTGCTTACCTTGCTGCGCTCGGTGCGCAACCAAACCGATGGTTACGTCGCACTTCGCGAGGCTCTGCCCATTCTCTCGGGGCTGTTCGACTTCGGACGGTGGAGTTTGGAGGGCGTTCCCCAGGGCCTGCGCGTGGTTGCCCAAGGTCTTGCTCGCACGCCGCCGTCGCTGCACCATTGGCTCGCGGGCGTGATCGAGCACGCCGCCCGATCGACCGGCCGCCCCTACCGCGTGCTCCTCCAGCAAGAGACAGCGGACACGGAAGACGCCGCCATCGAATTCAGGGCTACGCTGGCCGGCTCCAATGACTGACTGCCAACCAGGGCATCGTCGGTCGCCCTAGCGGCTCAAGAAAGCGCCTGTTCGACGGAAACCAGGGACAAAATCGCAACACACGTAGCATAGACATCACCGGCATAGAAGAGCGCGGCCGGAGCCGGCGCGAGCCGGAACGCCCCACTCGCGGACTGCGAAGTCAGCAGCCACCGGGTCGCTCGTCGCAGCGAACGCCTGCATTGGGGCGTCCGTACACCCGCGGCGACGATGGTACGCATGGCAAAGGCGGTTGGAAGAGCACTCGGGCGGTCCCCAAATTCCGCGAAGCTCCACCCACCCGCGGGGCCTTGCTGGCGGAGCGTCGCACGCACGACCATCCTCCTCTCGTCCCCGAGGTGGCCCACGGCCAAGTGAGCCGGATAGTAAGACGTCGCATAAAAGGCCGGATGCGCGTGCCATAGGCCGTCGGGGGCCAGCGTTTCTAGCAAATGCGCTCGGCCTTGGGCGGCCAGCGGATGACGGGCGCCCAGCACGCCGATGGCCCACGCCGTGACCGAAGGACCTGCGAGATACGAATCGTAGCCGCCTCGGCCGGGAAGGATGAAGTTGGGCCAGCGCCCACCCGGCAAGGCATGCCGGGCCAAGGTGGCGGCTAGGTGGGCCCGGTGGCTCGGCAAAGCATGCCAGGCCGCCGAGCAGGTTTCGATGCATAGGCTTGGATGTCCGCTCCAGTAAGACAATTCGCCTTGTCGGGAAATGCGGCTGCTTACGAAATGCTCGGCAGCCGCGTTGGACTTGCCGGCAGCAGAAAGGGCCAAGATTGCCTGGACCGTGTGCCAGAGGTCGGCGCCCCCCTTCAGGCGAAAGGCCATCCGGCGCGAGAGCCGCTTCGTTGCTAGCGCCGCGAGAGGGTTGGCGAGGACATCGTTGATCGCCCCTGACGGAAGTTGGCAAGTCAGCAGGTAAGCAACCGCTCGCTCCACCGCCTCCCGCAGCGGGGACGACTTAAGCCCGCGCACACAGGAGGGAGCGCGACCCGTAAGCCACGCTCCCCCTGGTGAAGGCTTCAAGGTTGTCAGCCCATCTCGACGTGTATGCCGAAACCACCCGCGAGTTGGTCATCCAGCGCTTCAGTCTGCGCCTTTATTTTCAGGGCCTTCTCGATCTGCACCATGGTGGCCGTTTCCAGTTCATAGCCCGCCAGAGTCTTCCTGGCGTCTTTACTCAAGGCCGCCAGGAACTTCTTGTCGGTCACCGCGCGGCCGATGATCTCTTGTACTTTCCTGGTGTCCTTTTGCGAGATCTCTATTGCTTTTTTCGCCATCGTCCTCACTCCTTGCCGTCAGTTGATGTCCAAGAACGGCGATCAATCTTTAGCAGCGATGCCGCGCGGTGGCCATGACTTTCCGGCCAGCGCGAATTGCAGCCGCAGCCCCAGGGCTCGGGCATGGTGGTGGCGGATCCGTTCGATGCGCTCGCTCGTGTAGGGCCCCATGCGAGCGATGCCCAACGCTTCGCCGAGGGGCTGTATCCGTCGGTGAAGAGCGATGGCTTGCTCGAGGAATTGCTCCAAGTGCGGGTATTTCAACAAGGCCCTGCGCAGAGCCACGGGATCGCGGCGGCACCGCTTGGGCAAGGCTTCTTCCACGGTGGCAATCAGGTAGGTGCGCAGGCCTGCCTGCAGGTCCCGTTCGACGCCGATCACGTCGTTCACCAATCCGTAGGCTTGGCCGAGCCGATCGATGAAGTTGTCGATCGAACTCTTGTCGGCGTTCTTGTCGCCATCGATCACCGCATACAGGGGAATGCGGGCCAAAGCCACCTTGCGAGCGTGGCGCCGGAACCGCGCGGGCGAATACGGCGTTGGGTCTTGCGTTTGCCGGCGCTCCGCTTCGGTTTCACTGGAAAAGATCCGCCAGGCCTCATTCGCGCGAGACCAGAAGCGATCCGAGAGCGGCAATGGGCGCAGACGCTCCCATGCCTCCCAGACGAGCATGTTGCCCAACAGTAGTTGCGGCGCCCCGCCCCGCGTCTCGGGTTCGTCGAGGACGTTGTCCTGGATGCGGGTGTGGAAATAGAGCAGCGCAGTGGCTTCCAGAACGGCACCCAATTGGGCGGCCGCAAGGGACGCGCCCCTACCCCGGCGCCCCTCCGCCATCCAGATCGGTAAGTGCAACAGCGGCGGCGCGTCCGGTGCAGAGTGATAGCGACGGGGATTCGGACCGAGGGTAGACCACCATTCCCGACCCAATTGGCGCAGCGACAGCGGATAGGTTCGAATTCGGCGGACTATCCGGTCCATGACCGTCTCCAGTCGGCGGCGGTTGGGTAGGTAGCAATTCACCCGAGGCTTGTTCCTGGCACGGAGGACGAACGGGGTAAATCCCGCAGAGCGTCCTTGTGGTCCATGCGGTACACCGCGGAGTCCAGGCGCATAGCATTGACCAACTCGGCCGGCAATTGCTCGGCCCGGTAAATGCCCCGGACAGCATCATAGACTGCCGCATTCATGAGGATGTCGGCATCTAGGCTGTGCGCCATAGCCTGCAGTCGGAGGGAGAGGTTCGCGGCCCTGCCCACCACCGTGTACTCCATGCGTTCGCGAGAGCCAATGTTCCCAGCCACGACCAATCCCTGGGCTATGCCGATCCCAATGCGCAATTGACGAATCCCCTCGTCGCTGCGGCCGCTTGAGTCGCTCACGGCTTCCTGCATTTCGCGGGCAGCACGAACCGCCGCGCCCGCCGCGTCCGGCATGTCGTGGGGAACACCGAAGATAGCGCTGAGGCCAGCCTCGGTGAACCTATCCAAGGTGCCCCCATGGCGAAATACGATCTCCACCAGGATGGAATAGTGGTGGTTGAGGATCTCGACGACCTCCTCGGGGGGGAACTGGTCAGCCAACTTGGCGAAGTCCCGGATTTCGGTGGCAAGGACAACGGCCACCCGGCGCAGGCCCCCGAGGTGCAGGGCTTCGGGATGTTGCATGGCCTGATCGCGCACGTGCGGGGAAAGGTATCTGCGATACACGTCCTGGTTCTTTTCCAGGTGGCGCTTCCGGACAGTGGCCTCGGCTGATTGCAACAAGAGTCGACGCGAGGTGTGCGACACCCACGCGGCGATGAGGCCGGCTACCATGATGAAAACGATGTTCGTGACCTGGTCATCCAGGCCAAGCGCTTGCTCGCTGTAGATGGAGGTCGGCGACAGAATCACCAGGTGGTTCTTCGCGCAATAGACGAGCACCCCTATGCGGTGCAGGCCAGCCGTGAACGCGGCGAACAAGGAAAGCCTCACGCTGTACTGCAAAGCTGTGAGCATGTTGAACATCATGTACAGCACCAGCGGAATAGAGCCCATCAGGACTTCGTAGGCACCGGATGGGTTGTATAGGCTCGCTAAAGCGGTCACCGTGACACTGGTTGTGTCCACCGTGATCCCGAGGTATCGCAGCCACCCCGAGCCGATGCGCTTCCTGATCAGGAAGAATCCGATGACCGAAAAGAGCAAGTAGCAGACGCCCATGGCCATGGTGATTCGGGTGGTCTCGGGCGAGTTCGAACTGGCGACCTGTAGGGCACTGGCGATTCCCAACACCGCGAACAGGATGCGGATGATGAAGGTATTGCGCAGTCCACGGTGAACCTCATTATCGAGGATCGTCTGCACCTCAGGAGGGAGGTCGTCCAGGGCAAGTCGGGTGCGGGTGTCGGCCATGGGAAGGGTAACGTCACCGTCGAGGAGGTTTGAGCTTTGTTCGATGGACCCTGCCGCTCCTGCTGATTGCTTGCAACAGAAAAGAACCAGGCGATGGCGGCATACGCGTCAATCGCATCGCCAGAGATGTCCGTATCGACACTCCACTTCTTCTAACTGCGTTGGCGCGCTAGACTACCGTCGTGGAACCGCTCCGAGTCCTCATCATCGACGACGAAAAGAACATCCGCCACACCCTGCGCGTGTGTTTGGAGGCGATGGGGGTCAAGGTCGCCGAGGCGTCCGGGGCCGAGGCCGCCATCGAGGTCACCGAACGTGGTCACTACGACGTCGCTTTCCTCGACCTCAAGCTCGGCGCCGACAACGGCCTCGACGTCATTCCTCGACTTCTGGCGGAAAGCCCCAACATCACCATCGTGGTGAGCACCGCGTATGGCACCATCGAAACCGCGGTAGAGGCCATACGCCGCGGCGCCTGGGACTACCTGCCCAAGCCCTTCACGCCCGCGCAGATCCGGCAAACCATCGACCGAATCCAGAAGCAGCGTTCGCTGGTTCAGCAGGCGGCCGACCTGCAAAGCCAGCTCAGCGCCGAGACGCCGGACATTCTGCTCGCATCGACCTCGCCCGCGGTGCGCGCCGTCCTCGACATGGTCGCCCGCGCGGCCACGGCGGATGCGGCGGTTCTGTTTCGCGGCGAGAGCGGCACCGGCAAGGGTGTGCTCGCCCGCGCGCTCCACAAGCAGAGCAAGCGCCACTCGCGCCCCTTCGTGCTGGTGAACTGCCCGACCCTTTCTGAGGATCTACTGGCCAGCGAGTTGTTCGGACATGCAAAGGGCGCCTTCACCGGCGCGGTCCGCGACCAGATCGGTCGCGTGGAAGCGGCCGAGGAAGGAACCCTGTTTCTCGACGAGATCGGCGAGATGCCAGGCAACCTGCAAGCCAAGTTGTTGCGCTTTCTGCAGGAGAAGCAATTCGAGCGCATCGGCGAAACGCGTACCCGTCACGCCGACGTTCGGGTGGTCAGCGCCACCAACCGCGACCTCGACGCCGACGTGAAGGCGGGCAAGTTCCGGGAGGACCTGCTTTATCGGATGAACGTGGTCGAGGTGAAGGTGCCTGCCCTGCGCGAGCGCGCACAAGACATCCTGCCGCTGGCCCGTCACTTCCTCGACTTCTTCACGCAGCATGGGGCGACCGCTGCCCGAGCTGTCACCTGCCGCCGAGCGCGCCCTGGAAGGCTACCCGTGGCCCGGCAACGTCCGCGAGCTGCGCAACACGATTGAGCGCGCGATGATCCTCTGGCCCTCGCCACGCCTCGAACCGCAGGCCTTCCCCGAGCGCATCGCCGGCGCCAAAGAACGCGGACCCTTCGTGGGCGGCGACTTCAGCCTGGACGCCATCGAGCGCGCACACGTCCTATCCGTGATGGCCCGCGCGCCGTCGCTCGACACCGCCGCCGCCGCGCTGGGCATCGACGCCTCGACCCTGTGGCGCAAGCGAAAGCGCTACGACGAAGGCGGGTGAACCAGGTTGGGATGACGAGTCCGGCCCCTTCGCCTCGGTCCGCCGAGGAGAAGGCTGGGATGAGGAGTCCGGCGCCACCGACCTTCAGTTGGTCACCACGCCACGCACACTCGGCGACGGCGGCGCGCCGAATTGGCGGTCGAGGGCGAGGTTGAGCTCGAGCACGTTCACCGTCGGCTCCCCCAGAATTCCTAGGTCGCGACCCACGATGCTTGCTTCCAGAGCGGCTGCGACCCGGTCCGGGCTGACGGCACGGGCCTGCGCGACGCGCGGGAGCTGCCAACGCGCGGCGGCCGGGCTAATGTGCGGATCGAGACCGCTGGCAGATGCAGTGGCCAACTCGACGGGGATGGGCGACGAGGCGGTGGGGTTCTCGCGCTGCAGGCGGGCTATCTCGGCCTTCACCCGTTCTTGCAGTTTGACCGACGTGGGGCCGAAGTTCGATCCGCCGGATGACAAAGGGTCGTAGCCGTTGCCGGCCGCCGAAGGCCGGGGCTGAAAATAGGCGGGCTTGGCAAAGGTCTGCCCGAACAAACGCGAGCCGACCACCTCGCCATTGTCGGTCCTGGCCAAACTGCCGCTCGCCGCCGCGGGAAAGAAGGCCTGCGCCAGGCCGGTCATGCAGAGGGGATACAGAAGGCCGGTCAGTACCAGGGTCACCAGGGTAGCCCGTAGAGCAATCGTAAACGTCTTCATGGTTCATTCCTCACACGAGATGCAGAGCCTTGAGCAGAAGGTCGATGAGCTTGATGCCCACGAAGGGAGCCACGATGCCGCCTATGCCGTAGACCAGCATGGACCGGCGGAAGAGCGCGGCAGCCCCGAGCGGACGGTATTTCACCCCGCGCAGTGCGAGCGGGATGAGCAGCACGATGATGATGGCGTTGAAGATCACCGCCGACAGAATGGCGCTGGACGGGGATGCCAGGTGCATCAGGTTGAGCGGCGCAATCTCGGGATACGCCACCATGAACATCGCGGGCAGAATGGCGAAGTACTTGGCCACGTCGTTGGCGATGGAAAAGGTCGTCAGCGCCCCTCGGGTCATGAGCAGCTGCTTGCCGACCTCGACCACCTCCAGCAGCTTGGTCGGGTTCGATTCGAGGTCGATCATGTTGCCGGCCTCTTTCGCGGCCTGGGTGCCGCTGTTCATGGCCACGCCCACGTCGGCTTGGGCCAGCGCGGGGGCGTCGTTGGTTCCGTCGCCGGTCATGGCCACCAGCTTGCCCTTGGCCTGCTCGGTCTTGATGAGGCGCATCTTGGCCTCGGGGGTCGCCTCGGCCAGGAAGTCGTCCACGCCAGCCTCACGCGCGATGGCGGCGGCGGTGCGGGGGTTGTCGCCCGTGATCATGACGGTGCGGATGCCCATGGCGCGGAATCGCTCGAAGCGCTCTTTGATGCCGCCTTTGACCACGTCATTCAATCGCACCAGCCCGAGGACGTCCTTGCCGACGGCCACCGCCAGCGGTGTCGCCCCCTGGTCCGCGATGGAACGTGCATGTTCCGTCAGCTCGGCGGGGACTTCGCCGCCCTGAGCCTGCACCCACGATTGGATGGCATCCACGGCGCCCTTGCGAATCTTGCGGCCGTCCAGATCGCAGCCGCTCATGCGAGTGACCGCCGTGAACTTCACGAACTCGGCACCGAGCTGTTCGACGTTGCGACCACGCAGGCCGAATTTTTCCTTCGCCAGCACGACGATGGAGCGGCCCTCGGGTGTCTCGTCGGCCAGGCTGGCCAGTTGCGCGGCGTCGGCGAGGGCATGAACATCGTGACCGCCCACGGGAACGAATTCAGTGGCCATCCGATTGCCGAGGGTGATGGTGCCGGTCTTGTCCAGCAAAAGAGTGTCCACGTCGCCCGCGGCCTCGATGGCTCGTCCGCTCATGGCGATGACGTTCTTGCGAATCAGGCGGTCCATGCCGGCGATGCCGATGGCGGACAGAAGCCCGCCGATGGTGGTCGGGATCAGGCACACCAGCAACGCGACGATCACGGTCGCGGACAAGCGGATCGACGCGTACGCGGCCAGCGGAACCAGCGTCACGCACGCAAGCAAGAACACGATGGTCATACCCACCAGCAAGATGTGCAGCGCGATCTCGTTCGGGGTCTTCTGCCGGCTGGCGCCTTCAACCAGCGCGATCATGCGGTCGAGAAAGGTGTGTCCGGGGTCGGAGGCAATCTTCACCACGATACGGTCGGAAAGCACGCGCGTGCCGCCGGTCACCGCCGAGCGATCGCCGCCGCTCTCGCGAATTACCGGCGCAGATTCTCCGGTGATGGCGGACTCATCGACCGAGGCCACGCCCTCGATGACTTCACCGTCACCGGGGACCAGCTCGCCGGCTTCCACCACCACGATATCGCCGGTGCGCAGGTCGTCGGCCGAGACAACCTTTTCCCGACGCGAAGTCGGGTCGAGCTTGCGCGCCGTGGTCTGGGTGCGCATCTTGCGCAGACTGGCGGCCTGGGCCTTGCCCCGCCCTTCGGCGACTGCCTCGGCCAGGTTGGCAAAGACCACGGTAAACCACAGCCACGCGCTGATGGCGAGGGTGAACCACAGCGGCGCTGAATCGGGATTGGGCGCGATGGCATCTCGGATTGCAATCAGCGTGGTGAGAACGCTGCCGATCTCGACTACGAACATGACCGGGTTGCGAATTACCTTGGCGGGAGACAGCTTGCGCAGACTTTCCTTGGCGGCCTCTTTCAGGATGCCACGGTCGAACAGCGCGGCGGCTTGAGCTTGCGGACGCATCAGAACACCCTTCCTGCCGAAGCCACGAAGTGCTCGGCGATGGGACCAAGAGAAAGTGCCGGGAAGAAGGTCAGCGCCCCGACAATCAGGATCACGGCGACCAGAAGCCCCGAGAACAACACCCCCTGGGTCGGAAACGTGCCAGGCCCCTCGGGAACCGGCTGCTTGTCCCGCATGGATCCGGCGATGGCCAGGACGGGGATCATCATGAAGAAGCGGCCACACAACATCGCCAGACCGAGGGCGGTGTTCCACCACGGCGTGTTGGCGTTGAGTCCGGCGAAGGCAGAGCCGTTGTTACCGGCAGCACTGGAGAACGCGTACAAGATCTCGGACAGGCCATGCGGTCCCGCGTTATTGAGTGACGACGTTCCCCAATTTGCCGCGGAAGCCCAAGCCGAGAATCCGAGAATGATCAGCGGAAAGACCAGCACGTACAGCATGGCCAGCTTCATCTCTCTGCCCTCGATCTTCTTGCCCAGGTATTCCGGCGTGCGGCCGACCATCAGCCCGGCGATGAACACCGACAGCAAGACGAAGACCAGCATGCCGAACAGCCCCGCGCCCACGCCGCCAAAAACCACTTCGCCAAGCTGCATGTTCACCAGGGGCACGAGGCCGCCAAGGGGATTGAAGCTGTCGTGCATGGCATTGACCGCGCCGCACGACGTGGCAGTGGTGACGGTGGCGAAGAGCGCCGAGCTGGCGACGCCGAAGCGGGCTTCTTTGCCTTCCATGTTTCCAAGCCCGCGATCGAGCCCCAGCGAGGCCAACGCGGCGCTCGGACGCGACTCGGACGCGTACGCGACTGCGATGCCAGCGACCAGCAGAATCGCCATCGCACCAAGGATGGCCCAGCCTTGCTTCTGGTTGCCCGCCATGCGACCGAAGGTGTAGGTCAGCGCGGCCGGGATGCACAGGAGGAGAACCATCTCGATAAAGTTGGTCAGCGGCGTCGGGTTCTCGAAAGGATGGGCGCTGTTGGCGTTGAAGAAGCCACCCCCGTTGGTGCCCAGCTCTTTGATGGCCTCCTGCGAGGCCACCGGTCCCATCGGGATTACCTGCGTGGCACCTTCCAGGGTGGTCACGTGCAGATAGGACGAGAAGTTCTGGACCACGCCTTGCGACACCAGCACCAACGTGAAAACCACGCTGATCGGCAGGAGCACATACACGATGGCGCGAATCAGGTCGACCCAGAAATTCCCGAGTCCGACCTGGCCATTGGCTGGCCCTCCGCCCGGCTTTCGCACGAGTCCCCGCGCGAGCGCCAGCGCGACCCCAAGCCCGGCGGCGGCGGACGTAAAATTGTGCCACGCCAGCCCAGCCATCTGGGTGAGGTAGCTCATGGTGCTTTCGCCCGAGTACGCCTGCCAGTTGGTGTTGGTGGTGAAGCTGACCGCGGTGTTGAAGGCCAGATGCTCGGAGGGCGCGGGCAGCTTCTCCGGGTTCAGGGGCAAGACGTGCTGAAATCGCTGAAGGCAGTAGGTCACCAGCACGCCGAGGACGCTGAAGGCCAGCAGCGAGGCGGCGTACTGTTTCCAGCTCTGCGACTCGGCCCTGCGCAGGCCACAAAGGCGCAGCAGGAAACGTTCGACCGCGCCCAGGCTGCGCCGAAAAGGCGGAGCCTCACTCTCGAACACACGAAAAAGATAGATGCCGAGCGGCTTGGTGACCGCGGCGAGGACGAGGAGGAACAAGACAATCTGGAGCCAGCCGTTTGCAGTCATGGAAACTCCTTAGAAGCGTTCCGGCTTGAGAAGCGCGTAGACCAGATACACGGTGAGGGCAACCGCGAGAAGTCCTCCCAAAGCGTAATCAATGTTCATGGGGTCTCCCGTTCAGAGCTTCTCGCACGCCCTGGCGTACAGCCAGGCGACGGTGAAGAAGGCCGAGGTGACGATAACGAAGAGCAGGTCTTTCATGGCAATCGTTCGGTACAGCATCTCTCATGCCAAGGAAGCACCCGCGTTTTCGCTGAAGTTCCCATTCGCCCCGCGTGCCCCAGATTGCAAACCGAAATCGTGGAGGCACCCCGGGTTGTGAAATGCAATGCGGGGCCCGCCCGGCACGCACGCCCGCGCCGAAATCGGCCCAAAAGCCAACATCGCTCTGGCGCGGCGTTTGCTACAATCGCCCTGGCAGACAACCATGAACACGCCCTCTACGCGGCCCCGCGCCGAGGATTTCCTCGAGCTGGTTCAGCAAAGCAAGCGCGGACGTCTCAAGCTGTACGTCGGCTTCGCCGCCGGCGTGGGCAAGACCTACCGCATGCTGGAGGAGGCCCATGCCCTGAAGGGGCGTGGCGTGGACGTGGTGATCGGCTTCATCGAGACCCACGGGCGAACGGAGACCGCGGCTCTGGTCCAGGGGCTAGAGACAGTCCCCCTTCGCAAGGTGGAGTACCGGGGCGTGATCATCGAGGAGATGAGCCTCAACCAGGTGCTCAAACGCAATCCGGCGGTGGCGCTGGTCGACGAGCTGGCGCACACGAACCCGCCTGACAGTCGCAACAAGCGGCGCTACCTCGACGTGCTGGAATTGCTCGACGCCGGCATCAATGTGATAGGCGCCTTCAACATCCAGCACCTGGAAAGTCTCAATGACCTGGTCGATCGATTGACCTCGGTCGTGGTTCGCGAAACCATCCCCGATAGCTTCCTCAAACAGGCGGATCAGGTGGTCAATATCGACCTCGCCGTGGAAGATCTACAGGAACGACTGCGCGCCGGGAAGATCTACTCCGTGGATCGAATTCCGTGGGCCCTGGAGCATTTCTTCAAAGAACAGAACCTGGCCCACCTGCGCGAGCTGTCGCTGCGCGAGGTGGCCGAAAGCCTGGAACGCGCGGCGAGCCGACGGCCCGGCACGCCCAGCGACGGCGGGACAGCGGTGTCGAGCCGCAGTCGGGTCATGGTGTGCGTCTCGTCCGGGTCACCGCGAACGCCCATGTTGGTTCGGCGCGGATCCCGCATGGCCGGCCGATTCAACACCGATTGGTTCGTGGTGTTCGTGGAAACGCCGAACGAATCGCCCAACGCCATCGACGCCGAGGCGCAACGCCATTTGATGTCCAACATCGAGAAGGCCAAAGAGCTGGGCGCAGAGACCGTTCGATTGAAAAGCGGTGACCCCGTGCAAGCTATCTTGGAATTCGCGGGCTCTCACAACATCGGCCATATCGTGGTGGGACGCTCGGGACAGCCGTGGTGGAGGCAGATGTTCGGCCGCTCGATTCCGCTGCGACTGGTGCGCGAGGCCACCCAATTCGACCTGCATATCGTCTCGACCGAAGACGAGGTCGGCGAATGACCTTCAGGCGTAAGCTGATGTTGACCATGACGCCCCTGGTGCTGGCCCTGCTGCTGGTCGGGGTGGTGTCGGGCATGGTCACCGCCATTCTTGCTCGCCAACCCGGCAGCATCTGGAAGGACAACTACCGCAGTGTACTCGCCGCCCAGCGCATGAAAGAGTGCGTCGAGCGCCTCTATGATGGCGCGCTCTTCAGACTCCTTGGCCGAGGTGGCGACGCGGGGGCGCTCGCTACTTACGCAAAGGGTTTCGAGCGCGAGCTCGAAGCCGAGGCCCGCAACATCACAGAGGCGGGAGAAGCGGAGGCGGTCGAGCAATTGCGCCGTCATTGGGTCGACTACCAAGCTGCGTTGGCGCAATTCCACCGTGAATCGGATCCGAGTCGCCAGACCGAGGCCGACTTTGCGCGGGTGACCCAGACGTTCGAGACGGTCAAGCGCGCGGCTGACCACATCCTCGACATCAATCAGGACGCGATGGTCCTCAAGGGACGCCACACGGAAGACCGAGCGGCCCGCTTCGAGAGATTGCTCACGATTGCTGTGGTGCTTGCATCGGTGATCGGCCTTTTCGCTTCGGTCAGTCTGACGGGGCGGCTGCTGCGTCCGCTGGGTGTGGTTTCGGCAGCGGTGCGCCGGTTCGGGCAAGGTGATCTGCAAGCCCGCGCGCGCGTGCAAGGCGACGACGACATCGCGCAGCTTGCCCAGGAATTCAACACCATGGCCGACCATCTCGAGCGCTACCGCAAAAGCTCGCTCGGTGACCTTCTGCAAGCCCAGCAAGCGGCCCAAGCAGCCATCGATGGTCTGCCCGACCCGGTTCTGTTGCTGGATGCAGCCGGGAACCTGGAGGGCACCAACGAGGCAGCCCGCAAGGTGCTGGGCATCGATCCAGAGGAGACCGGCAGTGCCTCACTGGACAAGGTCGGGCCGGCAGTGCGCGCCTTGATCGACCGGCTGCGCACCCACGTCGTCGGTGGCCGCGGCGCCTACCAGCCCAAGGGCTTCGAGGACGCCCTGCGCATCAACTCGCCCCACGGCGAGGGCATCTACCTGCCCCGCGCGACGCCCATCTATGGTGAATCGGGCAGCGTCACCGGATCGGCGCTGGTCTTTCAGGACGTCACGCGACTGTTTCGCTTCGACGAGCTCAAGAACAATCTGGTCGCCACGGTCGCCCATGAATTCCGGACGCCACTGACCTCGTTGCGCATGGCCATTCACTTGTGCACCGAAGAAGCGGTGGGACCGCTGACCCCCAAGCAAGCCGAGCTGCTGTTCGCGGCTCGCGAGGACTGCGAGCGATTGCAGGGCATCGTGGACGATTTGCTGAATCTGTCGCGCTTGGAATCCGGGCGCATCGATCTGCAAAAGCGCCGGGTGACGCCGCAATCGCTGCTGGACATGGCCGTGGATGTGCACCGGCTGGCGGCGGCATCCCAGCAGATGTCCATTCGGGCCGAGGTGTATCCCGGCCTGCCCGAGGTGTTCGCCGATCCCGATCGTCTGCAACTGGTGTTCACCAATTTGCTCACCAACGCCATTCGCTACACGCCCCGAGGCAGCGAGATCGTCGTACGAGCCGTTCCCGCGGAGAGGCACGTCCGCTTCGAAGTCGTCGACCACGGTCCCGGCATTCCCGTCGAACATCAGGCGGGCCTATTTGAGAAATTCTTCCGTGTCCCAGGCAGCCCGTCCGGCGGCTCCGGACTGGGGCTGTTCATCGCACGCGGCATCGTTCAAGCCCACGGCGGTCAGATAGGTGTGGCGAGCGGGGCAAGCGTGAATAGTGAAGCCGGCCGTGGCTCGACGTTCTGGTTCACCGTCCCGGCGGCGCCCGAGTTGGGCGCGTAAAGGGTCTTGGTATCGGCTTGGCCAGTGGTTTCGTTTGAAGACGACACGCGCGGACCGCTGGCCTCTTCTCGCGCGCAGCTGCTATAGTGCAACGCGAGCTGAGACATGAGCGAAAACGACAACGGCGTTTCGGAAATTGGCGACGAACCATCGAAGTTCTCGAAAGAGTCCTTCGAGCAACTGCTGTGCCACCATGCGCAAGTCTTCGTGGCGCTCGATGGCGGAGCCCCAGGAGTCGTCCTTCCCGAGCACCTGCAGGGTGAGCAGGTGGTCCTGGACTACAATCTGAACGCTACCATTCCTATTCCCGACCTCGAAGCGACCAACGATGGCATTCGCGCCACGCTGTCCTTCTCGCGCGAGCCGTTTACAACTTTCGTTCCGTGGAGCGCGGTCATCGAGATGGTCGGCAAGGAACCGCTCCAAGAGACGCCGAAGAGACCCAAGCTCAGGCTGGTGTAGATGCCGCACACCCCGTCAGCGTCAACGAACGAAGGATTGAAAAGCGAGGCCTTGCGTGAGGCGCTGCGAGAAGCACTCACCGGCAAGCCTGCGGCCCTCGAGGACTTGATGTGCCGCCACGGCAGCGGGGACGCTGCGCGTCCAAACCTGCGTCTAGCAGCCGCGTTCGGGGCCGAGATGGCGACCCTGCCCGGGACGGTCGGGCGACTCCTGTCGCGGCTGGGCGGTGTCGACGCAGCCCCTGACACGCCCGAGGTATTCCTGCCCATCGCGGCTGCGCACGGCTGGGTGGGACGGCTCCGAGCCGGGCTGGACGTCGAGCAGGCGTGGATTGCGGTGGCTGAGCTAGCGGCGGACGAACGAGCACCGGTGCGCCTCGGCACGCTGGACGCGCTGGTTTCGTTCGCGCAGCGGGTGGGCGGAGCCGACGCGCTGGTCGCTCGCGCGCTCGGCTGGCTGGACGACGAGGATCGCGAGCGGTGCTTCGGGACCGCCGCGCTGGTCGTCGAGGCGTTTGCGAACCGACAGGTGTTCGCGGCACTGGCGGATCTGTCGCCGCTGCTCGGCTACCTGACGCGCGTGCTGGCAATGGTCTCCGGGGCCTCGCGATCGGCCGAACGTTCCGACGGTCGAAGGCGACTGCTCTTGGCCCTGCCGGCAACGCTGGCCACGGTGGTGCTTGGCGTGGGCGGCGACGGGCGCGGCGCCGCCTGGCTGGAGGTCGAGTGCACCCAAGCACGACACCCCGACCTGCGCGCGGCACTGTCGACGGCGATCCTTCGCTCGCGTACCAACAAGGCGCAGGGCCATAGCGCCGCCGTCACCGCCAAGCTGCGAGCAGCGATGGAGGGCAGTGCCAAACCGCCCCGCGATCCCACACGCAAACGTCCGGGTACAGATCGAGGGAAGGCCTCACGCCGGATGAAGTGACGGGACGGACAGCTGCCCGGCGGTCGCGTATGCTGTTCCATCCACATGATCTACCGATATGACAATGCCACGCAATCCCGATGGGATCGTGGCGAGTTCAAAGTTCAGCTCAGCCTGCCCAACAATCCACGGCCCATGGGGTTCTGCGACGGCACCCCCGAAGATGTCGCCGAGATCCGCCTCATCGCCGAGGCGGAGGGCGCAAGCGACGTCCGGATCCAGAAGAAGCAACTCAAGAGCGGGCGCGAGGTCTGGACCCTGGGAGGAACGGACTGAACCCAATCCCTGCGTCCACCTCGAGGACGCCGGGCTTCACGTCGGGGTTCCCGATGGGCCAGAAACACGAGGACCCGCACTTCGCGGGCTGGTCGTGTTCGCTGTCGGAAAGAATTTCTCCGATTCGGCTGAGCCGTTAGGCTTGGGGGCCGGCGATCGGTTCGGGAGCGGCAGAAGTCCCGCCATGTCGCCCACGATGTTGACCAGCTCCGAATTCATGGGGACGACGATCTTGGTGTTGGTGGCCAGCGACTTTTCGACCGTGATCAGCCTGCGTAGGATTTGCGCATTGCCGATGAAGTACTTGTCGGCGGCCTCATTCACCAGCTGGATGGCCTGCGCTTCTCCTTCCGCCTCGAGAATCTTGGCCTGCTTGACCCCTTCGGCCTTCTTGATTTCCGCCCTGCGTGCACCGTCGGCCATGGTTTCCATGGCCGTGGCGAAATCGACCGCTGCAACCTTCTCGTTTTCGGCCTTCACGACCTTGTTCATGGTGTCTTGCACGTCCTTGGGAGGGTCGATTTCCTTCAACTCAGTCCTGACGATCTCGATACCCCAATGGTTCGTCTCGTCGCGCATGGTCTTTTGCAGGTCGCTGTTGATCTTTCCGCGTTCGCTGTTGGCGGACTTGAGGGTCAGTGTGCCAATGATATTGCGCAGAGTGGTTCTAGCCAGGTTGACCATCTGGTATTGGTAGTCGTTCACGCTGTACTGGGAGTTCTTGATGCTCTCCTCATCGCTCTTCACCTTGAAGTACACCTGG
>Ga0302323_100000399_pt1 | contig 34313 bp, 24 predicted proteins | sample Fen_T0_3_FD_201950 | JGI IMG/M metagenome (GOLD analysis project Ga0302323, IMG submission 201950) | Peat permafrost microbial communities from Stordalen Mire near Abisko, Sweden - Fen_T0_3 | ecosystem: Environmental > Terrestrial > Soil > Wetlands > Permafrost | place: Sweden: Abisko...
CACGAACTCCTACGAAACCGTGCACGCTATCCACTTGGTAAACTCGGGTCCGGCTTTCGGCGTTCCAGGGGCAACGCACGAACACGTAGCAGTTGAACAATGGCACTTCGACTTTCTTCTTACGATCGCTCCACCGATGCACTTCCTGCGCAATCGGCAAGAATGTCTCCATCCCGTGATCGCGCAGTCGTTTCTCGACGACTCTTTCGTGCCGAGCCCGTGTGTGCAGCGCGTACCAGCGTGGCTCTTCAATCAACTGGTCAGCGGCGATGATTTCGCCGCTCTTTACGTCGCTTGTTTCCTGATTTTGAGTGGACCCGCTCACAGCTTCGCCCTCTCGGTCCCATTTGCAGGGTTCCGTGCTGCCCGAAATGGGGCAGTTAAAACTTGCGCTTGTCCGGGGGAAAGAATGCGCTTTCGGGGGAGAAAACGTAGGCCAACTATAAGGGGAGTTTCGTGGCTCTCACAGATACCCTAGGGCCACTTGCAATTGTGTGCAAGTGGGCAATATTCTCAGAGACATATTACTCTACTAGCTGACGAGATAAAGATACTTGATGGAGATCATAATCCTTGAGACATAGGTAATGGCACGAACGCGGGAGCGACTTCCCTGTCAGTGCTATACCTTAGAGGATTCAGGCAGAAGAATCGATCCAACGTTCCGATCGAATACTCAGTTACAACTCTTATAAATCATATACATACCGAATATCGTCGTCGGGAGAATCGCGTGCGGATTCGGCTCCAGTGGCGATTGTACGGCTGAGATTCTTATGTATCTTTCAGTCATGTGTTAGAGGATAAGCTTATGGTTGCATGCATTTGCACACATCGCAACAATCGGGTTGATCGAGCCCCCGGCGAGTGCTACATTTTTGTAAGGCTTGGCACCCGTCCCATCCCCCACCCGAGCCCGACCCTGGTCGAAGTAGCGGTTCGTCTACTGGCTCTTCCTTAATCTGTAGCATTCTTGCCTAGCGGAGGTGGTGTGGCTTTCCGGGAACACGGACAACAGGACTTTATTAGTATCCTCGTCGCAGACAGCACCCGAATTCATACGCAACTCCTTGCGGACGCTATCGGGAAGGACCCAGGACTCAAGGTGGTGGCGACTGCCGCAACCTCCACTGACTTGCGCGAAGCCGCGCAGCGGTTTCCAGTAGATGTTCTGGTCCTCGGTTACCAACTGGACAATCAAGCTGGGCGAGGAACCGAAGTCTTACTTGAGCTGCGCTCCGTGCGGCCCCAGATCAAGGGCATCATGCTGCTTGACAACTCGGAACCTGAAGTTGTGCTCGACTGTTTCCGCGCTGGTGCCAAGGGAATCTTCTCCAAGGACGAGCGCTTGGAGACCCTGTGCAAATGCATTCGGACCGTTCATGAGGGCCAGATTTGGGCACGTAGCGTCGAATTGGAACATGCGCTCGAAACGCTTGCGAGTTCTCCACGCGTTCGCGCCAGAAATCAAAAAGGAATTGAGCTCTTGTCCGCCCGCGAACGTCAGGTAATCGAGTACGTTGCGGCAGGAATGACCAACCGCGAAATTGCACAGGCTCTCAAACTCAGCCCCCATACGGTGAAGAACTACCTGTGCAAGATCTTCGACAAGATCGGGGCATCGAGCCGTACGGAGTTGCTCTACCTGACCATGAATCCGACGCCGGAGAGTGGCCCTGCGAAAGCCGCCGGCGCACCTGTCTTTGGAATCCGGGAAGCGGCGGAAGCTGGTGACCCTTGGGCCCAGTTTCGACTCGCAGAATTTCTTAACGAGCCTGGAACTCCCCAATACGATCCAATTTCGGCGCGCATGTGGTACATCGTGGCCAAAGAACTGACAGTAACCCTTCTAAACGAAATTCAAGAATCGAGTCTGGAGCTGGGCACGCCACTATCGCCCGACCAAGAAACCGAGGCCGAACTGCGCGCGAAGAAGCGGGTCGCCGGCCGACGAACGTCACATCTCTTCGAGTCACACGCGGAAATCGCGGAATGAGGCCAGGGGCAGAAACTTAGGCCCGCAATAATGCAATGTCGTTCCCTTCCCGCCTACCTGGAACGAACTGCTGACGCCTCTGTCTTTGCCCGCGTAAAGGCAAACGTCAACAACCACGAGCGCGCGTCCGTTTTCTCTTGACTCTGGGCAGGGACGAACTTCCAACGCTTGGCTGCGTCCAGCGAAGTGTGGGCGAAATACCTACTCTGGCGTCCACCTTTCACAGTGGCTTGGGTGACGTTACCGGCAGGGTCCACGTTCACCTTGACGTGCACTTTGATTTTGCCCCGAACCGAGCGGCGAGCTCCAGACGACACTTCTGGCATAGCCCTTTCAACAATCTCATCGTGTGCGGCGGCTGCGGATGATTGCCCTTCCGTCCGCGCAACATCCGTTCCTGGCTGAACCCCAGCTTGTGATCCAGAAGTTGTCTGTCCTGCTAATTGCTCCGACTGAGATGCTTGTACATCTCCACCCGCTGCCGCACCTGATGAATGTGGGCGGAAAACAAATAAAGCCGCCGCCAAAATTACCGCTGCGCCCACAGCATAAGGCCATTTCGGCGATTTGCTTTCTTCCACTTCCTGTTTAACTGCTGGCGAGACTGGAGCCGAATACGGCGTCGCGAGCAAAGCAGGGCTTACTTCTTGTGAAACGCGCCCTTCCAGTCGATCACGAATCTCGCGAAGAGTGCAGCGCTTGGCAGGATCAATCTCCAGGCAACGCTGAATTATCGTGCGGAGCGGCTCCGGAATGGAACGGTCATCATCCGGCACCTTAGCTTGCGTCGTGTCCCCTGCGGCTACATGCTGCGTGAGCGCTTCGTTGAGGGTCATGCCGAGTGCCCATACATCGCTAGCGGGGGAGAGACCTTTTGCAGCAACTTCCGGAGCATCGTATGAACTCGGATTGTGCGGGACCTCGCCAGACTTTCGTAGCGTATCGCTGGCAAGTTTAATGTGATCGCCCATAGCCAAAATGTTCGACGGGCGGACGCGTCCATGCACGAGGCCTTTCCCATGAAGGTATTCCAATGCGCCTAGGACGGGCGCCAGCATTCCGCGAACCTCGTCGCTTGTCAGCGCGCGCTCGGGAATAATCTGTGCCAGATTTTCTTCGGCGAACTCCTCGACCACGTAGACGACGCTCGGACTGTCGTTAGCGTAACGCCCCCAGGCAAAAATACGGATCAGGTTGGGATGTTGGAGTTCGCTTGCCTTTTGCCATAGGCGCAACTGCTTGTCAGCCATCGAAGGTTCGAGCGTCACCAATTTGATTGCGGCGTCGCTGGGCTCTCCGTCAGAGCGAGTCGTGCGAAACACGGCACTTTGATCGCAGCCACCAAGATAGTTTGCCAAGACAAACTTTCCATCTACGGTGTGACCTTCCCACTGCTGCCAATCACTAGTCATTTTTCTCCCCATCATTTGAGTAGCGATATTGTAATGGCACTCAAGCGAGTTCGACCATCGTGTTGGATGAAATTTGGCAAGCCGGACTGCGGGCAGCCCTCGCTTACAATATGCCCATGGCAATTCCGGAACAGATTCACGGACAGCGCTACATTTCCCTCGCAACCTTCCGCAAGACGGGCGTAGCCGTATACACGCCCATCTGGTTCGCCGAAATGGATGACAAGCTCTACTTCATGACAAATGAAAAGCTCGGAAAGGTGAAGCGCATCCGGAATAATTCGCACGTAAAGATTGCGCCCTGCACCATTCGCGGCAAGATCACCGGGCCTGAGTTTTCGGCTTCAGCGCGGATTCTAGGTCCGGAAGATGCAAAGCGGGTACGTCAGGCGATCAAAGACAAATATTGGCTGGCGCGGGTGCCCCTGCTATGGCGAAACAGCAACGCTTATGTCGAAGTCACGGTCGGATGAGCTCTAAATTCGTCGCCATTGGCGAGGCAACTTGCCTTGATATACTGCGCAGTGCTCTTTACGCGAATCGGTGCTGGAATAATCATCTTGGGCGTTGTGGTCGCTGCAATTGAAGCGAACCTCCACCCGGGCGGTGAATGGGGACTTACCTTCTTCCCGTTCCTGATCTTCGGGGCTCTCGTTGGTGCCATAGGCCTTGTACGTGGTAGATAGGCTCAGCCAAAACTAAGGAGCACATCAACCAAACTGGATCTGCTTGATTCCTGATTCCCAAGAACCCCTGCAGGAATTCATGCTCCGCCTCATTTACGCTACCTCCTCAGCTTTGTTACCATCAAGAGTTGTTTATCTGTTCCTGATGTTCATGATTCGCATTCAAACTTTTTCTTCGGAGGCAACATGGCTGTGAAAGTTGGCATTAACGGCTTTGGACGTATTGGTCGCAACGTCCTTCGTACTGCACTCAACGACAAAAACATCGATGTCGTGGCCGTAAACGATCTCACCGACCCCAAAACCCTCGCTCACCTTCTGAAATATGACTCGATCCTCGGCAACCTGCCGCACAACATCACTGCCGGCGCTGACAGCATTTCCATCGATGGCAAAGTAATCAAGGTCTTCAAAGAGAAGGATCCTGCTGCTCTGCCGTGGGAAAGCGTAGGGGCGCAGGTTGTGCTTGAGTCCACGGGAAGGTTCACCAACGCCGAGGATGCCAAGAAGCATCTGCGCGGCACGGTGAAGAAAGTCATCATTTCTGCGCCCGCGAAGAACGAAGATGTCACGATCGTTCTCGGCGTCAACGAAGGCAAATATGACCCCGCCAAGCATCACGTGATTTCGAACGCGTCGTGCACGACGAACTGTCTGGCGCCGGTAGCCAAGGTGATTCAGGACAATTTCAAAATCGTCAGCGGCACGATGACGACGATCCACTCCTACACCAACGATCAAGTCATTCTCGATTTCCCGCACAAAGATCTGCGGCGCGCACGCGCGGCAGCTCTGTCCATGATTCCGACAACGACGGGAGCAGCAAAGGCCGTCAAGCTCGTAATTCCCGAACTGGCCGGCAAACTGGATGGCTTCGCAATGCGAGTGCCCACGCCAAACGTTTCCGTAGTGGATCTGGTGGTTTGGGTCGAAAAAGCCACTACAAAAGACGAGGTGAACGCGACTCTGAAGGCAGCCTCCGAGTCCGGTCCGCTGAAGGGATACCTCGGCTACGAGACCAACGAGTTGGTCTCCGCCGACTTCAAGGGCGATTCGCGTTCCTCCATCGTCGACGCGCCGATGACACTGGTAGTCGGTGGCAACTGCGTGAAAGTGATCGCGTGGTATGACAACGAGTGGGGTTACTCCTGCCGCGTCCGCGACCTGATCAACTACATGGCAGCGAAAGGGCTGTAGGTTTAATTCGTCGTTGGTCATTCGTCGCTGGTCGTTGGCTCCTTGCCTGTTGCTCTGCACACGGGTGAGGAGCCGACCGGCCGACGCCATCTGTTGGATGCCGCTCAGGCGACGAACGACCAACGACCAACGACTTCTTATCAGGTGCAATCATGACAAAACTTTCGATTCGCGATCTCCCTCTGAACGATCGCCGCGTTTTTATGCGCGTTGACTTCAACGTCCCCCTCGACGACGGCCGCGTAATGGACGACACTCGCATTCGCGAAACGTTGCCTACGATTGAATACGCGCTCCGCCACGGTGCTCGTTTGATTCTTGCTTCTCACCTCGGTCGTCCAAAAGGCAAACCCAATCCAAAAATGAGTCTGAAGCCGGTTGCAGAGCGCCTTCGGATGCTGCTCGACCGGGAACTTTCCCGCGGTGAAAACGTCGGCTTCTGCCCCGACTGTGTCGGCCCCGAGGCCGAAGAAGTTGCATTCAAGCTCGAAAAAGGGCAGGCGTTGCTGCTGGAAAATCTACGTTTCCATGCCGAAGAAGAAGCCAACGACGAGCATTTCTCCAAGCAACTGGCCAAACTCGCGGACTTCTATGTTAATGACGCGTTCGGCACAGCGCATCGTGCACATGCTTCAACGGTCGGGATGACGAAGTACGTGCAGAAATCGGCAGCCGGTTTGCTGATGGAGAAAGAGCTTCAGTATCTCGGCCGCGCCCTGGAGAATCCGGAACGACCGTTCGTCGCAATTCTGGGCGGTGCCAAGGTTAGCGACAAGATCGGCGTCATTCAAAACCTGCTGGGCAAGGTGGATTCACTCATCATCGGCGGTGGCATGGCCTACACCTTCCTGAAAGCCCAGGGAGAAAGCGTCGGCAAATCGCTACTGGAAGAAGACAAGATTCAGTTGGCTAAGGATCTGTTGCAGCAAGCGAAGACACACAAACTGAAGTTCCTGCTGCCCACCGATCACGTCATCGCCGACCGCGTCGAAGCAAACGCGATCACGAAGATAGTTGGGCGAGGCCAGTCGATCCCCGACAACATGATGGCGCTCGATATTGGGCCGGAAACAATCGAAGCCTTCTCTGAAGAGATCGGTCGTGCGCGCACCATCATCTGGAACGGCCCCATGGGCGTCTTCGAAATTCCCGCCTTTTCAAAAGGGACTTTCAAAATTGCGCATGCCGTGGCTGAAAACGCTGGAGCAGTCACGATCGTGGGTGGAGGCGATTCCGTCGCCGCGGTGAAAGCGGCGGACGTTGCCGACAAGATCACCCACATCTCGACCGGAGGCGGCGCATCGCTGGAGTTTCTTGAAGGTCAGAAGTTGCCGGGCGTCGAGGCGCTGACCGACAAGAAATAGGCTTGGCCAATGGAAGTAAAGCCATCCTCGGATTACGCCTGCAAAATCCTCGGGCGGGCAATTGTCCGCCCTTTTGGCAAAGCTGCACCTACACCGCTACTGACATGTCTGACTTCTCGGCTCGATTAACTTTCGCCAACGGAAAAGCAATCGAATTCGTTGGCCCCGCCGACATCACAAAAGAAACAACCGAAGCAATCGTTAACGCCGCGAATTCCTCTCTGCTCGGAGGCGGTGGAGTGGACGGAGCAATCCATCGCGCGGGCGGCCCTTCGATTTTGGAAGAATGCAAACGCATCGTGGCAAAAGTCGGGAAATTGCCTCCCGGGAAAGCCGTCCTAACGACGGGCGGCCGCCTGGCTGCGAAGTACGTCGTTCACACCGTGGGCCCGATCTACAGCGGCGGGAAACGACGCGAATCCGAAACTTTGGCCAGTTGCTATCGAGAATCTCTTCGAATCGCCGACGACCATGGCATTCGGTCGCTGTCGTTCCCATCGATCTCTACCGGCGCCTACCTCTATCCAATTGCCGACGCCGCTGAAGTCGCGGTCAAGGTAGTTGCGAACGAATTGCCCCGCACGACGGACGTGCACCTGGTCCGCTTCATACTTTTCGGCGTCTCCGATCGTGACACCTACGTCGCTGCGGCCGAAAGATTGTCCCAGCACCCTAATCCAAATTCCGTTATCTTCGAGAAAGCACCCTGAGAAAGGTCATTCATGAGAAAAAAAGTGATTGCCGCCAATTGGAAGATGTACAAGACACCCGACCAGGCTCGCGACTTCTTCCGCGACTTCCTGCCTTTAGTGCAGGGCCACGACCGTGACGAGATCGTCGTCTGCCCCAATTACCTTGCGCTGGACGGAGCTGTACACGCCGCCAAGGGATCGAATGTCGCGATCGGCGCGCAAGACCTCCACTGGGAAAAAGAGGGCGCATTCACCGGCGAAGTCTGTACCAGCATGTTGTTAGCGGTCGGTATCACGCATGTGATCATCGGCCACTCGGAACGTCGCCAATATTTTGGCGAGACTGATGACACGGTCAACTTGAAGCTCAAGTCCGCACTCGAAGCCGGCCTCGTTCCCATTGTTTGCGTGGGTGAAGTACTGGAGGAACGCGAAGCTGGACTCACCGACGACGTACTTCGCCGCCAATGCCTCCGAGCGTTCAACAAGGTTTCTGCCAAGAAGGCTGCGCATCTGGTTGTCGCCTACGAACCGGTCTGGGCGATCGGCACCGGGAAAACTGCGACGCCAGAAATGGCGGCCGATGCCCATGCCATTATCCGTGGAGAAGCCGCCAATTCATTTGGACCGGAATTCGCCGAGAGCCTTCGCATTCTTTACGGCGGCTCAGTTAAGCCCGATAACGCGAACGCCCTCATGACCACCGAAGGAATCGACGGAGCACTGGTGGGCGGCGCATCGCTCGATCCCAAATCGTTCACCGCGATCATAAAGTACTAAACCACGACACTTGATGAAGGGGCGGGCAGCATACTCGCCCGCCCTTCAGATTTCCCGCCGCGATGCTGTTGTCCCTACCGCAATTCAAATAATGCGTTCGCATTATTGTCTCGTTTTCGCAATCCCTCAATAATCCTCCCACTTCGATTCTGTTGGGGTCTCACCTTAGATTCTTGAAAAAGTCAGCGCCGGTTGATGCCGGGCGGACGGATGAATGGGGAACAAAACGATCTATGAGCCGGTTTAGAAGCGCGATTTGCCTATCGTTAGTTTCGCTTTGCTGTGTTGTGAACGTGCCGGCACAGCAAATCACGGGAAACATTCGCGGCACCGTCCTCGATCCCGCGGGCGCCATCGTGCAGGGTGCTAATGTGATAGCAAAGCAAGTCGAAACCGGTTTCTCTCGGACCGCGACCACGGATCGTGCCGGCGCCTACGTCCTCCTCGAACTCCCCGTCGGACACTACCTCCTCCAAACCGAAGCAAAGGGATTTCAGAAATACATCCAGCAAGGCATCACGCTGAACGTCAACGAGACGGCGAACGTTCCGGTTCACCTGGTCGTCGGCATCGAAACCCAGCAAGTACAGGTGATGGCCGACGCACAACTGATTCAGGAAACCGTAACCAGTCTCGGAAAGACCGTGCAGGAGCGCGAACTTCTCGATCTGCCGCTGGACGGTCGCAACTTTACAGAACTGGGCACTCTCCAGCCCGGTGTCGTGCCCGTCACGCCCGGTCTGAGAGAGGCAGGCGGCTCGCTCCGCGATGGCCAGGCTTATGCAGTGAACGGCCAGCGCCCTGAGTCAAACAACTTTCTGATCGACGGTGCCAACAACTTCAACGGTGTCGATGGCGGCTTCGTCCTGAAACCACCCGTAGATGCCATCACCGAATTCAGGATCTTGACCCACAACTCCAACGCGGAGTTCGGAAACAGTCTTGGGTCCACGACCAACATCATCACGCGATCCGGCTCAAATGCAATTCATGGTGCCCTCTGGGAATTTCTGCGCAACGATGCGTTCGACGCTCCGAACTACTTTTCGCTCGGGCACAAAGTCGAACCACTGAAGCAAAACCAATTCGGGGGAACGTTCGGCGGTCCGATCCGCAAGAACAAAACTTTCCTCTTCGGATTCTATGAGGGCTTCCGCAAGCGCAAGGGAGATACAGAAGGCGTAACGGTGCCGTCCGTAAAACGACGCCAAGGCGATTTTAGCGGGATCTGCCCAGAGCAGTTCACTGAGGGCTTCTGCAACAATCCCGCTCATCAGCTTTTCAATGTTTTCCTGAACCAACCGTATCCCAACAATCAACTACCTCTGGATTCTGCCAATCCCCTTTCTTTGAATCTGTTGTCCTTCTTCCCACTCCCCAACGGTGGAAATAATCCAAATGAGCCCGATGTCTACACCTCAACCCAGGTGAAACATGAAGACTCGAATCAGTTTGGCCTGCGCTTCGATCATTATCTGCGTCCCGCCGACGCTTTGAACTTCCGTTATTCGTTCCTCGACGGCTCACAATTCAACCCCATCCCGACATCGGGGGCAAGCGTGCCGGGCTTCCCCGTGGGCCAAGAACAGCGCGCACAGAATTTTGTGGCGCAGGAGACGCACACTTTCTCGAACACGATGATCGGCGTCTTCCGCTTTTCGTACTTGAGGAATAAGTTTCTCTACGGTGAGCGCACCAACCACACCACACCTCTCAGCCTTGGCTTTAACTATGACCCAAGCCTTGACCTAGCGATCGGGCCGCCGTTCATTCAAGTGAATGGCTACACGACGATCGGTGACCCAATCACCGGCCCGCGCAACACTTACGAGAATGCTTTTGACTACTCCGGTTCTGTAAGTTGGATTCACGGCCGGCACGATTTCAAGTTCGGCGGCGGCTATCAGCACCTGCAGGTAAATGTTTTGCAAGGCATTGCCACCAACGGCTTCTTTGTCTTCGCTGGTTTTCCGGTCGTACCCGACTCCTTCGCCAGTTTCCTGTTCGGCGAACCGGTCTTTTTTCTTCAGGGCCGGGGCGACTTCTCCCGAGGCATCCGTGGCAACTCTCTCAACTGGTATGCGCAGGACACCTACAAGGTCTCCTCGCATCTGACTATGAACCTCGGACTGCGTTACGAGCTCCCCTCCCCATACACCGAGATCAAGAATCGCCAGACGCTTTGGATTCCCGGCCGCCAGTCGCAAGTGATGCCCAATGCGCCCAACGGCCTTCTTTATCCCGGAGATCCTCGTGTGCCCGCAGGACTGATCCCGACCTTCAAGAAAGCATTTGCGCCGCGCATCGGTGTCGCATGGGATCCAACGGGAAACGGGAAATGGCTAGTGACCTCGGCGTACGGAATCTTCTACGAGCCGTACTACACGGGCCAAGGTGGTCCGTTGCAGTCACCGATCAGCGCACCTCCATACTTACAGACCCAGCAGATCAGCCTCGGCCCTGACGGCCTCAATTTCTCCGATCCGTACAACGGAAACCCGCCACCCGATGGCACTTTCGCAACTCCGCTAACGAATCTCACCCTCGCTCCGAACTTGCCACTTCCTTACGCCCAGGATTGGGACCTGAATATCCAACACTCCTTTGGCTCCGATCTTCTTTTTGAGATGAGCTATGTGGGAACAAAAGGAACAAAACTCCCGCGCTTCATCGAAGCCAACCCGGCGATCTACATTCCCGGCGTCGATGGCGATGGAAACCCTATCTCGACATCCAGCAATGCCGATCAGCGTCGCATTCATTCCGGTTGCACGCTCGCCGATCCGCCGAGTAGTTGCCAGTATTCCTCGACTGGACTGATTGCAGGCATTGCCAATTCTTCCTACAATGCGCTCGAAGCAAGCCTTAAGAAGCGCTTCAGTCATGGCGTATCGTTTCTAGCTTCCTACACCTGGTCGAAGTCGATTGACGACGCTTCGTCGTTCAATATGACCGGATCGGCGGCCAAGCCCGTCGCCGGCGAGAATGACTTGGCACAGAACCCCTTTGATATCGGCGCCGAGCGCGGACGTTCCCTGTTCGACGCGCACCATCGCTTTGTGCTGAGCTATCAATGGGGCCTTCCGTTTTGGAATCATCCGCACAACTGGTATCAGAAAGCGTTCGGAAGCTGGCAACTCAACGGCATCACCACCATCATGAGCGGCACTCCGTTCACGGTATTCGATTCCAATGACTTCTCCGTCCAGGGATCTGCACCCGAAATCAGTGGCTTCTTCTCCAACCGCCCCAACCTCGTCGTCGGCCAGGATCCCAACGCGGGCCCCCGCAGCGCCCATGCCTGGCTGAACCGGGCGGCCTTCCAGCAGATCACGCAGGACCCGAACTCTCCCGTACAGCAGTTCGGCTCCGCCGGGCGCAACATCGCTCAGGGACCGGGTTTCGCCAATTGGGATTTTTCTGCCTTCAAGAATCTCCGGGTAGCAGAAGGTAAGGAATTCCAGTTTCGCGCCGAGTTCTTCAACGTGCTGAACCACACAAATTTCCGCCTACCAGACAGTGACATCAACTCATCCACCTTCAACCAGATTCTGGCAGCGCAAGACCCTCGGCTGATTCAATTCGCGCTCAAGTTCCTTTTCTGATGCGCGGATGAGCTAAGACTCGGCGTTCTAACGCTGGGGCAGTTGAACGCCGGGGGAGGCGCAAGTCACGCTCTCTCACTACAATGCTCGCATGCGCCTCTTCTCGCGGACACTGTTAGTCGCTGCCACTGCATGCGCTCTGTTTTCATCGCTGTTCGCACAGAGTGCACCGTCTGTCGTAAGCCACTGGCAACGTGCCTCCCAAACGCCAATCCTGTCGCCCCAAGGCCAGAATTGGGAGGCCGCCGGAACCTTCAACCCGGCAGTCGTACTCCACAAAGGGAAGTACATGATGCTGTACCGTGCCCAAGATCAGGCCGGCACGTCGCGACTCGGTTATGCGGAAAGCATTGATGGCATCCACTTCCGGCGCAGGGCAAAGCCCGTACTCTCACCCGAAGCTCCGTACGAAAAAGATGGCGGAGTTGAGGATCCACGCCTGGTGAAATTCAGCGACACCTACTACCTGACCTACACCGGCTACAACAAAAAAGACGCCCAGCTCTGCCTCGCTACTTCGAAAGACCTGATCCATTGGAAACGCCTGGGCGTGATCGTCCCCGCTTACAAAGGAAAATGGAATGTCGGGTGGACCAAATCGGGTGCAATCGTCCCTGAGAAAATCGATGGCAAGTACTGGATGTATTTCCTGGGAACAAGTGCCGAGAAAGTAGATCAGACGGGCCTCGCATACTCCACCGATCTGTTGCATTGGACCGAAGCAATCGATGTTCCAGCTTTACCTGTCCGTCCGGGACAATTCGATTCCCGCGTAGCGGAGCCAGGGCCTTCGCCATTTCTCACCACGGACGGCATCGTCCTCATCTACAACGGCGCGGATGACAAACTCGTTTACCGCACTGGCTATGCGGTTTTTGACCGCAAGGATCCTCGCCATCTGTTGATGCGGAGCGTCGAACCCATATTCTCGCCTGACTTGGACTGGGAGAAGGTAGGCCAGGTTCCCAACGTCGTATTTGTGGAAGGAGCGGTGATGCAAGGCGACCACTATTTCTTCTACTACGGCGGAGCGGATAAGTACGTGGGCGTCGCACAAACCACCGTTACGCAAGATGCTGCCCCCATCGCCCGACCGAATTAGTGCGTGATATTCTCAACGGGAGGGCTTCGCGATGAAATTTGGCGTCATCATTTTTCCCGGCTCCAACTGCGATCACGATGCTTACTGGACCGCCGAGCAGGTCATCGGACAGAAGGCAACCTTCCTCTGGCACGACTCCTATGACCTGAAGAACAGCGACGTCATCATCGTGCCCGGTGGATTCGCCTACGGCGACTATCTGCGCACCGGGGCCATCGCCAAGTTCTCGCCCGTCATGGAATCCGTGCGCAAGTTTGCCGATGGCGGCGGCTTGGTTCTGGGGATCTGCAATGGCTTTCAGATTCTTTGCGAATCGGGTCTGCTCCCCGGAGCGCTCATGCGCAACGTGGGCCTGAAATACGTCTGCAAGCCGGTGGACGTTCGGGTCGAGAACAATCACACACCCTTTACCAGCACCTGCAAGAAGGGCGAAGTACTGACCATCCCCATCGGCCACATGGAAGGCAATTACTTTTGCGACGACGCGACGTTGGCGGAACTGAAGCGCGACGACCGCATCGTGTTCCGTTATTCGAGTCCCTCCGGCGAGATTACGCCCGAATCGAATCCGAACGGCTCTCTCGAAAACATCGCCGGCATCTGTAGCGCTGGACGAAACGTGCTGGGCATGATGCCCCATCCCGAACGCGCGGCGGAACCCGAACTCGGCGGCACCGACGGCATCCGGATTTTCGAAGCACTTCTCGGAGCGATGGCCTCAAAATAGGTATTGGTCCCCGTGCCAACCCTGCTGCTGATCACCGCTTCTTCACCAGATATCCAACGAGTTCGCCGCTCGCGCGTGCTCAACTTCCAGCAAATCACCATGCCGTATCTTGCCGCCTTTGTCCCTTCCCATTGGACAGTAAGGCACATCGATGAATTCGTTGCGCCCGTGGATTTTGCGGTCAAGGCAGACCTCGTGGCCATAACCTTTCATACTCCTACTGCGCCACATGTGTACGCCATGTCCGAGCGCATTCGACTCATGGGTATTCCAGTAGTCGTAGGCGGACCGCATGTCACGCTAATGCCCGACGAAGCACAAATGCATGCTGATGTCGTTTTCGTTGGCGAGGCTGAAACCATCTGGCCGCAATTTTTGCGCGAATTTGAGACGGGAGACTATCGCAAGCGTTACCATTCAGCCGAGCCACCCTCTCTAAATAGCGTACCAATGGCGCGAAAGGATCTTTTTCACCGCCGCGATCACACGGCGGGGGTTCTGTTTGCCACGAGAGGCTGTTCCTATCGCTGCGATTTCTGCACTTTGGCTGTGATGTATCCGAGCCAAGTGCGACAGCGTCCCATCTCCGAAGTAGCAGAGGAGTACGGCTCTTTCAGGGGAAAGGTAGTCGTCCTCTGGGACGACAATATTGCGTGTGATCTCAAATACGCCAAAGCTCTCTTCCGCGCTCTCACTCCCCACCGCAAGTGGTGGAGTAGCCAGGCCAGCATCCAAGCCGCCCAAGATGAAGAATTCCTCGAACTAGCAGCAAAGAGTGGCTGCAAACAACTGTTCCTGGGCCTGGAGTCAATATCGCAGGACAGTGTCAATGACGTGCACAAAGGCTTCAACCGGGTCACGGACTACATGAGTGCGATCCAGCGAATCCACTCCTTTGGGATAGCAGTGCAGGCAGGACTAGTCTTCGGCTTCGATCACGACACTCCGGAAATCTTCCGCGAGACGGTGGACTTTCTCGAGGCAACAGGGGTGCAGAATGCAACGTTCAACATCTTGACCCCGTTCCCGGGCACGCGACTCTACGAACGATTTCAGGCCGAAGGGCGTATTCTTACGCGCGATTGGAGCAAGTACAACGGCCGGGCAGACGTCGTGTTCCGGCCACGCCTCATGACTTCTGAGCAACTCCTAGCCGGATTTAAGTATGCCAACCAGCGCTTCTATTCGCTGAAAAGCATTGGCACGCGCATGGCGCAATCTTCAGTCGGGCTCCCGTGGGCTCTCCCGCTAAACCTGAGCTATGCCTGGTCATGGACGTCAAGTGCAATTGGGGAAACGATGTGGCCGTGGAAGCGGGCATCACCTTTCCCAAACCTCGAGGCCATTCCGCGTGCCGCGGAGAGACCCAGTCCAGATTCAAAACTCCCTGCTAATTCCTAGAACGCCCACCTCAACAACGTCGTACCCACGGTAAATCCAGCACCTACTGCAGCCAGCAGCACCAGATTCCCCTTTTTCAACCGTCCATCCTCAATCGCCGTCTGCATGGCCAGCGGAATGGTCGCGCCCGTCGTGTTGCCGAAGCGGTCGATATTGATCACAACCTTTTCGGGCGGGAGATTGAGCCGGTCGGAAGTTGCCTTGATGATCCGAAGATTCGCCTGGTGGGGAATCATCAGATCGATATCGTTCCCCGTCAAGTTGTTCCGCTTCAGAATTTCATCACAAGCCTCTGACATCTTGCGGACAGCAAACTTGAAAACGGCCGCACCATCCTGGTGAACGTAGTGCATCTTCTTGTCTACGGTCTCGTGGGAGGGAGGATTCAGGCTCCCGCCACCAGGCATGTAAAGAGAAACGCCTCCAGAACCATCTACCTCGTGCATAAAATCAATCAGCCCGACAGAATCATCCTCGGCAGGTTCCAGAATCACCGCACCCGCGCCGTCGCCAAAAAGGACGCAAGTTGCGCGGTCGGTGTAGTCGATGATCGATGACATAACGTCAGCCCCAATCACCATGACTTTCTTATGCGCTCCCGTGCTTACAAACTGTGCGCCCACTTGCAGGGCATACACAAACTGCGAGCATCCCGCTGATAAGTCAAAGCCCCAAACGTTGGGCGCTCCAATCTTGTGCTGTACCAGACAAGCAGTAGCCGGAAACATCATGTCCGGCGTGACGGTCGCAACAATAATCGCGTCAAGTTCGCTGGCGGAAATGCCGCGTTTTGCCAGAGCGACCTTAGCCGCCTCAGCCGCCAGGTCGCTGGTTCCGACCCCCTTGTCAGCCATGTGTCGTTCCTTAATGCCGACGCGGCTCATGATCCATTCGTCATTAGTATCCACCATCTTGGCGAGGTCGGAATTGGTAAGAAGGCGGGGTGGAACATACGTGCCGAGAGCGCTGATCTTAACGCGCTTAAGAGTGCTCAATGAGGTCTCCTAGGGTATGAGTAAACTCATTATTCTGAACGATACGGGCGAGAATGTCTAACGGTGTAAAGACGGAATCGACGGAAAACGCCTATCGCATGCGGATAGCGATGGCCCCAAACAGCGGAAGTTCAAAGCGTTCGCCTTGCCACGCCTTGATGGAGAGAACAACCCAAAGGAAGAACATTGCCAGCGAAGCCAGTATCCCGAAAATTAAGAACAGCATCGCGGCAGCGATGTTGGAGAACACAAGCGCCAGAATCGTCAGGACGAAAAACACCGCCCAGATCATGAGGCTTTGCCAGGCGTGAAAGCGAACGAAGCGATGATTTCGGAAAGTCGGAAGGAAGAGCAGCACTGCGGCAGGAATCACCGTGAGGTAAGCGAGGGCGGCAGCGGCCCGGTCGCCAGGGGGTAATGGCCTCATCGACCAACCGCACGCTGGACAGAAGGCTGCGACGCGCGGCATGGTTGTTCCGCAATGCGGGCACGTCAGTGTATCGGCGACCGCAGCAACCGCGCTGCCGGGGAGATTGGATGAGCTAGACAATTCGCCGTCCATTGGCCTTCTTTCGGTTGCTTTCTTTTTGGCCGCTTTCTTTTTGACAAGCCTGGCAAACGCCGTAGATCTGGAACGTATGGCGGGTAGTCAGGTATTGATGTTTGTGCCCGATTTCTTTTTCGATTTCACCCACTTCCGATGAAAAGAACTCCACCGAAGCGCCACACTCCGTGCAAACCATATGGTGATGGCTGCGGCGGTTGTATTGGTGCTCATACCTTGCGATGCCGTCATGAAATGCGACCGCACTTGCAAGTCCGCAGTCGGCAAAGAGCTTCAATGTCCGGTACACGGTGGTAAAGCCGATGTGTGGATCTTTCTTCTTTACCAACCGGTGCAGTTCGTCTGTGGAAAGGTGCTCCCGCGTTTCCAGAAACGTCCGTAGAATTGTGTTGCGCTGCTCGGTCTGCTTCAGTCCCACCCGGCGCAGGTGCTGAAGAAAGATTCCCTCGGCCTCGCGGATATTCTCGCGGGAGATGCTGGGCTGATCGTCAATTCGGTTCTGTAGCATAGCAACGCGTGCGGACCAGTTGGTACCATCCCGCAGACGGTTTCATGATACTGGGGGATGCAAGGTTCCGCCAATGGCCTGCGCTCGCCGAGGTTGTCAGTTGCGAATCGCCCCCCTACAATCTTGAACAATGTCGGTTACTCAATCCTTTCCCCAGGTACGCACGCGCCGTGGCTGGTTGCGGGCTGTTTTTTTCGTCGTTCTGTTTCTATTGCTTGCGATCACGGCCGTCATCGCGTGGGCATGGTGGACCGCCCATTCGGCACTGCCTCAGTTGGACGGTTCTGTCACCGTTCCCGGACTTTCGGCAAAGGTGCGGGTAGTACGCAACGAGCAAGGTGTGCCAACCATCGAGGCTGGCACACTGGAAGATCTCTTCTTCGCCCAAGGATATGTGACTGCCCAGGATCGCCTCTGGCAGATGGACACGATGCGGCGGGCGGCGGCCGGAGATCTCTCGGAAATCATTGGCGAAGATACTCTTGAAATGGACCGCGAGCAGCGGATTCTGGGCTTGCGCGCAGCCGCCGAAGCCGCTGAGAAGACGACGACTCCCCGTGATCGCTCGTATCTGTCGGCGTATGCCAGCGGAGTCAATGCCTTCATCGAGTCCCATCGCGACCGCTTGTCGCTGGAATTCCGCCTGCTGAAGTACCAGCCGAAACCTTGGACTATCACTGATTCCCTGCTCGTCGGTGCTCGCATGGTACAGGATCTGAATCACTCCAGCTACGCGCGCGCCCTCACCCGCGAGAAGATTCTGGCAAAGCTTGGCCCCGACCTTGCCGCGGATCTATACGTCAACTCCTCATGGCGCGACCGTCCGCCCACCGACGTGCGCCGCGGAATGGACGAGGATCCAAACCGTGTTGGCGACGGCGAGGACAACGAGGATGACGAAGATGTCGAGCCTGAAGGTGGCGCCACGCATATTACTTCCATGAGACCGATGCGGCTCGATTCAGAATTTCTCATTGCGTTGAATCAAGCGATGGCCTTTCGGCCGGGCTCAAACGACTGGGTAGTCTCCGGTGCGCACACCACTACCGGGAAACCGCTTCTCTCCAATGACATGCACCTCAACCATCAAATGCCGAACCTCTGGTTTGAGGCGCACCTGAAGAGCGGCACCTACGATGTTGCCGGCGTAACTCTGCCTGGCATCCCTTTCGTGATCGTGGGCCACAACCAACGGATTGGGTGGGGATTCACAAACGTAGGTCCAACCGTAGAAGATGATTTCGTCGAAGAGTTCAATGCTCAAGGCGAATACAAGACGCCGTCGGGCTGGATGAAGCCGAGCCACCGGCAAGAGGTGATTCACGTGCGCGGCAAGCCCGATGTGACGCTCGAGGTGCTTACCACCCGGCACGGCCCCGTCATCACTCCGCTGATTCCCGGCGAGACGCGGCAGATCGCCTTGCGCTGGACTCTTTATGACGGCATGGGCCTGCCCTTCTTCGACGTGGATTCCGCGCAGAATTGGGTCGAGTTCCGCAAAGCATTTTCCGGGTTCACCTCTCCAGGACAGAACGTGGTTTACGCCGATGTGGACGGCCATATCGGCTACCAGGCGACCGGGCACATTCCAATCCGTGCGGCAGGCGATGGCAGTCTGCCGGTGAATGGAAGCGACGATGCGCACGAGTGGAAGGGGTACATCCCTTTTGACGAGATGCCCCGCGTGTACGACCCTCCAACCGGCGTCATCGCCACGGCGAACGGACGCATCGCGCCGGACGGGTACAAATATTCCATCACCACGGAATGGGAAGCACCGTGGCGCACCGACCGCATCTACAGGGTTCTCCAGTCCGGAAAGAAATTCGCGCCGGCCGACATGCTGGCTCTACAGATGGATGTGTCGTCCGCGTTTGATCGCCTGTGCGCCGACAAGTTCGTTTACGCCCTCGATCATGCGCCCAAGCTTTCCGACCGAGCCAAGCGCGCCGCCGATATTCTGCGCGATTGGGATGGCCGCATGTCGGCCGACTCGGCAGCTCCCACGATCGAAGTGAAGGCACGCCAGGAACTGATGCGGTTGCTTTTAGAACCGAAGCTGGGACCTGCTGCGGCTGATACGAAGTCAAAGGACACCGGCGCATTGAATTGGAAAAGCTATCACTGGGATTTCTATACGGTGTGGCTCGACAACGTTCTCACCAAGCAACCGGCTCGCTGGCTGCCTTCGGGGTATTTGGACTTCGATGCCGTGTTAACCGCAGCCATTGAAAACAGTGTGAAACAACCCGTCGCACCTTCCGATCTCGCGACGTGGAAGTGGGGAGAAAACTATCCGGTCGAGATCAATCACCTGGTACTCAGCCGATTGCCCATCATCGGTCCACTCACCGGACCAGGCAAACATCCGCTGAGCGGCAGCGGCTACACCGTTAAAGCCGTGGGTCGAGGGTTTGGGCCGTCAGAACGACTGACTTGGAATTTCGCCGACTTCGATGCGAGCACGCTGAATACGGTAACCGGCCAAAGCGGCGTCTTCTTAAGTCCGCACTATATGGACCAATGGAAGGCATGGTATGGCGGGAGCACATTCACGCTTCCGTTTTCGCCCGCCGCCGTGCAGAACCACAGGTTGCACGAACTGACGCTAGTGGCGAAGTAAGAATGAGATCCAACTCGGGTGAAGCCCAGACTGGGCCGCTCCTACCGAGATCTAGAAGTCGACTGTCTTAACATCCACGAAGTTCCCGACCAAATTTGGGTAATGACCAGGGTCGCCGGGATTATTGGAGATGATTGCCAAGGCATCCTTGGCCGCGTCATACACGGTCACCGTCGCGCCTTGAACCACATACACCACCGTCCGCGTGGCAATCGGCTGCAATCCTGTCACGTCTCCATTCGCTGAAGGAATCCATACGCCAAACGGTTGCACCGTTCCCACCGTCTTGTTCTGCGTGTTGTACACCGAGAGGCAGCCGCGAATCTCGGCATCCTTCGGCGGAGGCAGCGGCGGGATAACTTCCGTACAGGTCCGGCCACCGACAAACAACTGACCATTGGCTGCCAATGCAATCCGGTTGTGATATCCATCCGTGATCACAATCTGGGACGGGTTGCGGGTCATGCTGTTGAGATCGAAGACCGTCAGCAGCCCGCACGTTGTGGCCTGGGTTGTCTGGCCCGTGCAGGGCTGTGAGGGTTGACCACCCGAATAGGGAGTTCCCGCAAGATACAATGTCGCGCCATCGACCAACCCAACGGTGGCCGCAGGAACCGGAACGGGAGCGCAAACACCGTCCGGCAGGCACTGAGCCGGTGTCATTTCGACTTTCTGAACGCTGGCCTGTGTGCCACCGCATTCGGCACCGCAGTTGATGACAAATGCAGCCGTGTCGTCACTGCTGAAGAACGCATTCACAGGATGGTCAAAAGCGAAATTCACACCTGGAAGGGGAACCATCGGGCATGGTTTTACGCCAATGTCACTCGGGGTGATCAGAAAAACGTAGCTTGGAGTCGGGTCCGTACAAGGCGCTACCAGAGATGCCAGCACATCACTAAATGCCAGGAGCCGATTACCGCTGTGGTTGAGTGCAAGATAGTGAACAGACGGAATATCCGCTTCGCCATTGAATGTTCCGGCAATCAGCGCGACAACCTCGATCTTGCCAGGGGACTGTCCCACCACCGGCGCATTGGGTACCGCGACGTAGGCACTGGAACTGTCGGGTGAAATGACGAAACTCTCGGTGTATCCCGGCAACGTTACGTGGACTGCATTCTGTTCGGTCGAGTTGTTGATGATGTTGAAGGTGTTGTCGGAAGATTGCAGGTTATTTCCGCTGTAGACCAGGGTCTGGTTCCGGTTCGGCGTCACGGCCATCATTCCAGGAGTGTTTCCGGCGGAAATCGGGGCTACTGGGAGCCGAACATCCTTCTGAGCATCCACAACATACAGGCCCGCCCCGCTGCCCGCCGCAACGCTCTCGGAAATGAAGGCGCGATACTTGGAACCACTACCGGAACCGCTGGCTGGCGCCTTGTAGCCGCCACAGCTAACCGCAATCAGAACGCATGACAGCGTCAATAACAGCGTAATCAGGAGCTTTTTCAAACTGGAGACTCCAACGTAGGGTCGAATAATCACTTGGATGCGAGAAATGGGATTATAGCAAAGGAAAACCGGGGACGGGCCATGCGGCACACCTCGAAGTTCCTGTATTCTCACAATGATGGCGCACAACTTCAAAGAACGGTTGCAGCAGGGACCCGTACTTTGCGACGGGGCGATGGGGACTCTTCTCTACGCCAAGGGCATTTTCATCAATCGCTGCTACGACGAACTGAATATTTCCCAACCCGATATGATCCGCGGCCTCCACCATGAGTACTTACAGGCCGGGGCGGAAATCATCGAGACGAACACCTTCGGGGCAAACAGCTTTCGACTGGCGCGACACAGCCTTGCCAGCAGCGTCGAGGCTATCAACCTGGCCGGAGCTCACGTGGCGCGCGAGGCTGCCAAGAGCTTCAACGCTTGGGTTGCCGGATCCGTGGGCCCGCTCGGAATTCGCATCGAACCCCTTGGGAAAACGTCGTTTGAAGAAGCCCGCACTGCCTTTCGCGAGCAGATCGCTGCCCTAGTCGAAGGTGGCGTCGATCTCTTAATGCTCGAAACTTTCGGCTACGTGGAGGAACTGCATCAGGCCGTACAAGCCTGCCGCGAAGTGGCTCCGAAGATTCCCATCGTCGCGCAGGTCACGATCGACGAAGACGGCAACTGCCTGGACGGCTCCGACACCGAAGCTTTCGCGGCCCGACTCACGGAATGGAACGTTGACGTTCTTGGGATTAACTGCAGCGTCGGACCGGTCGCCATGCTGGATGCCATCGAACGGGTTCGCGCCGTAACTTCTCTACCCCTCGCTGCCCAGCCCAATGCTGGTATGCCCAGGTCGGTGGAAGGCCGGAACATTTATTTATGCTCGCCGGAATATATGGCCAGCTATGCGCGCAAATTCGTGGCCGCGGGCGTCCAGTTGGTTGGCGGGTGCTGCGGTACCACGCCGGAACACATCCGCGCGATGAAGTCCGCGCTGCGAGTGCAAGAGGCCCGCGGGAACACAGCGAGTTCAAGCGTAGCCCACTCCACGACCTCACCCTCGGCTCCGGCCAGCACTCCCATGGCGAAAAGATCACGACTCGGCGCCAAGATTGCCGCAGGCGAGTTTGTAACCATGGTCGAGATCGTTCCTCCCAAAGGGATCGACGTTCGCAAAGAAGTAGAGGGGGCGAAGTTCGTCAAGTCCGTGGGCGTGGACGCCATCAACATCCCGGATAGTCCCCGAGCTTCGGCCCGCATGAGCAACCAGGCGCTTTCGCTCCTCATGCAGCAAGAGGTCGGGATCGAGGCGATCCTGCATTACACATGTCGCGACCGAAATGTACTGGGGATCCAGTCGGACCTGCTCGGCGCGGCGGCTACCGGAATTCATAACCTGATCTGCATTACCGGCGATCCTCCGAAGATGGGGAACTATCCCGACGCTACAGCAGTGTTTGACGTGGATTCGATTGGGTTAGTGAACATCGTCCACAACCTCAACCGTGGATTGGACCTGGGCGGGAACCCGATTGGCACCGGCACCAGTTTCGTCATCGGCGTCGGAGCCAACCCGGGCCTGCCGAATCTTGACGAAGAAGTGCGCCGCTTCGAGTTCAAGGTCCAGGCTGGTGCGGAATATGTCGTTACGCAGCCTGTATTTGACCTGCGACTGCTCGAGAACTTCGTGAAGCAGATCGAGCACTGCCGAATTCCCGTCGTAGCCGGAATCTGGCCCCTAACCAGTGCCCGCAACGCGGAGTTCATGAAGAACGAACTTCGAGTTTCCGTGCCCGATGAGATCCTGAACCGGATGCTGAAAGCCGCCACTCCCGAGACCGCGCGCGAAGAGGGAGTAGCCATCGCGCGCGAGATGCTTCAGGCCGTGCGCGATCTTGTACAAGGGGCGCAGATCAGTGCTCCACTGGGCAGATACACGTCTGCGGTGGACGTGTTGGAAGCGCTAGGCTCAAATCGGACCAGCTCGACTTAACGCCCAGATACTCAGCACTGTCTAGTTTCTGGACGCTGCCCTTCAAATTTTCGATTTGACTGATTTTGCTGGACATTTCTTTCGCGAAGCAGCATTACAATAGAGACAGGAGCAAATGGATTGGTGAAGTTTGAAGAATGCCTCGAGCGCTTGGAGAAGATAGTTCAGGAACTGGAAAAAGGCGAAGTTCCTTTGGAAAAGTCTCTAACGCTTTTTGAAGAAGGCATGCAACTTTCTGCGACCTGCCGGAAGCAACTGGAGGACGCGGAGGGGAAAGTAGAGATTCTGCTCAAGCAGAACGGAAAGCTCCAAACGGAACCATTCGAGCCCCCGACCGAGAAAGCGTTGCGCAAGTAACGCTGTTCGCGCTCGGACTTGATAACGCCTGTGGTAGCAGTTTGCTGTCGCAGCCAAAGGCCACCGCCAGCCGCGGTGATCTCAAGGGGGATGTATGGAAGCGATCAACCTCGTTGTCTACCAGAATGACCCCGGAACTGCTCAGTCTTTGGTGGTCAGTCTTTCCCAACATTTTGGTTCAGTAAAACTTGCCCATGAGTATGAAGAGTTGCGCCCAGCCATCACGCGCAATCACGCCGACGTGCTGGTCTTTGATCTGGAAACGTCACGATCAGGTGAGATCGGACGCTTGCACCAGGAGTTCCCTTCTCTGACCATCGTCGGAACACACCGTTTAGCCGACGACAAACTATGGACCGAAGCGCTCGACCAGGGCGCTGCGGATCTGTGCGAACCCCGTAATGATGAAGTAGTGCGGTCCGTATTGCGCGAGCGCCTGCAACACGCCGCTTGAACCAACTGCTCGTAAATGAGGACGCCTGCGGGCGTCCTTTTTCATTGCGCGCAACGCGGCTTGTTATACTGCGGTGCGATGCTGAAACAGATTCTGGAACAGGGACGAGCGACAGCCGATGCTGCGCTTGAAGAGCTGCTGCCCGCCGCGACCCAACATCCAACCTCGATCCATCAGGCGATGCGGCACAGTGTGTTTGCCGGAGGCAAACGCCTGCGTCCGATCCTCTGCATGGAAGCGGGCCGCATGATCGCAGCGTCCGATACGTTGCCTGCAGGAATTGAGCAACTGGGCGCAGCGCTCGAAATGCTGCATACGTATTCGCTGATCCACGACGATCTCCCCGCGCTCGATAACGACGACCTTCGCCGCGGACGGCCAACGTGCCACAAGGCTTTTGGCGAGGCGACTGCGATTCTTGCGGGCGATGCTCTCCAGACACAGGCCTACGAGGTACTGGCAGAGATTCATTGCCCGGCAGAAGCGCGGGTTGCGATCATCCGCGAGATTGCGCATGGAACAGGCACGATTGACGGCATGATTGGCGGGCAAGTCGTGGACTTGGAAGCGGAGCACAAGAAGCCCGATCTCGCAACGCTGGAATACATCCATCGCTCGAAGACGGCTGCTCTGATTACCGCGAGCGTGGTCAGTGGCGGAATGTATGCGGGCGCGAACGCTGCTGACATTGAGCGTCTGCGCGTTTACGGACAGTCGATTGGACTGGCATTCCAAATTGTGGACGACGTGCTCGACGTGACGCAGACTTCGGAACAGCTCGGCAAGACCGCAGGCAAAGACACGGCTGCTGAGAAGACGACTTACGTCGCGCTATTCGGCGTCGAGGAATCTCTACGCAAAGCCGATGCGCTGGTCGAAAAGGCTTGCTCGCAACTGGATCCGTTCGGAAGGCGCGGCGAGATTTTGAAAGAGCTCGCGCAATTTCTGGTGGCGAGAAAGAACTGAAACGGCAACTGGCTCATTCCGGTTAGACCCCTCTGGTTGCGGTCTCTTAGAATCAGCGACTTAGCGAAAATTTAACTCCAGGTCTTTGAGGAATAAGGACTTATCGGTAAAGTATTTATAAATCAACGAGTTAGCCACGGCGTTCTACTTGGGATACAGAAATTCCCTCCCCGGGGTGCTCCAACGCTTGAACGCACACCGAGTCTTGGATTCAACGACAGCTGCGAAAAAAAGCCCCGCAGCCGGGAAGACTGCGGGCTGGAGAATTTCTCCGCTGGGGCTAGCTGCCAACCTTAACCTTTCCACCGCCGTTCCCCTCAGTGAAGCTTCCGCTCTGGCGGACGGTGTAGTTATAGTCCTTAACCGCGCCGGTGTTGTTGACGGTCTGAACGCTATTGTTCTGCATCCCTGGGACAACTGAGCCGACCGCTGGTGTAAAAGGATCTCCGCCCGGCCATGCGATCGTGTAGTTATTGTTGTCGGTGGCGTAGATCTCCAACTTCCCTCCAGGATTCCCTCCGGGAGGGACGGCAACCGGATCGGGCGCGGTGAGGCCACCATTCACGGTGACATAGATTGGGCCATTGCCGACCTGAATCGCCCAAGGTCCGCTCAACGGTGTCGGATTCCCCGACTGGTAGATGTAATAGTTGGTGGCTCCATCGCTGTTGGGAGCAACAAATGAAGCACCAATTGGAGTCGTCGGTACGGTCAAGTTACCTCCCACCTGTACTGACCCACCCGGCGGATTTACACCACATTGAACAACGAGTTGGATTGAGGAATTGTTGCGGAACCAGATTGTATCCCCGTACCCGGCGACGACGTATTTGGGCGAGGGCGTATAGGTGGCGTCGATTGTGACGTCATGCGTAACTGCGGCAGTTATTGGAATGTGACGCGCTGCGGACATGGTTTGGCTCCTTTTCGAACTGAATTTGCGATAGGCCTTCCTGCGTAATGGCGGGAACTTATCACTTACCGTTGGGCCGAAAACGGGAATCTGACAACAAGCCTTGCAGATCTTGAATGGTTCTTAAGTCTGACAGGCTGTAACCTTTCTGCACGCTCTTTTCGATGTACTGCAATGCCAGTACCCGATCGCCCAGGTCTTCGTAAGCTTGCCCGACGTTTTCCAGAACATTCGCGTCTTCAGGTGAAAGAACGAGTGCAGATTGTATGCGAGAAATAGACTTCTCACGCATCTTTTTTTGGGCGTAGAGCAGGGCCAGATTAGCCTGAACGACGGCATCGCGCGGGTTTGTTTGAGCCGATTGCTCCAGCAGTGCGAGTTCCCTATCTCTCGCCTTACTGGCATTAACGTTGTCCTTCAGGCCTTCATACGCGATCGCCAGATTGCCCCATACCAAGTAGTCCCGATCATTCAAATCCAAAGCCTTCTTCTCGGCGGCGGCTGCTTCGGCGTACTTCTGTTCCTGAAGATAGAGGTATCCCAGATTCGTGTAGGCCGGGTAAGAAGGCTGGAGGGAAATCGACTTCTTAAACATCTGCTCTGCTTCAGAATAGTGGCTGTCACCCATGTCGCTGTACACAGCACCGAGATTCAGATAAACAGGAGCATTGTCGGGCGTGAGTTGAATCGCGTGATTGAATTGTTTAATGGCCTCTTCGTAGCGCTGATGGTCGTCTAGGAACATGCCAAGGGAGTTATAGCCATCCCATGAATCGGGACGCAAAGCGATCGCCTTTCGGTAAGCTGCCTCGGCATCCGCCATCCTTCCCGCGCTGTCGTAAGCCTTTGCCATTCCGATCTGAGCCTCGGGACTGCGCGGATCAAGCTGCAATGCGCGCTGATATTCCTGCAGGGCAAGATCGTACTTACCTGTGGTGCCATGAATGCGGCCTAGAGTGACATAGACGGCGGGCAACCGATCGTCAAGTTCCGCGGCTTTCTTGCTGTTCGCGAGAGCGTCGTCGATCCACGTTGCATTCTTGTCGAGTTGATATTTCAGCCGATACGCTTCACCAAGTTGCGCAAATCCCAGCGCGAACCGCGGATCGGCTTTCACTGCACTGTTCAGGGCATCGATGGCAAGGTCGAGATTACCGGGCCTGTCATAGCGCTGTGTGTAACCCAGCGCTTTCAAATAGAGCTCATACGCGCCCCCCGTGACTCCGCCCGCAGAGCGTAGCGAATCCGGGGCAGCTTCAATATGCATGAGCCGCGCGATTCCGGAGATCGCCTGATCTTCCAGCGACGAGAAGTCTCCCGCTCGATCCCGGAGATCGACCGAACCGAGCTGTCGCATCTTCTTTGTGTCGATGAGATTGGCGGTGAGATGAATGTTCTGTCCGTCGCGCTGCAACCGGCACTCAATAGCGATCGTCGCTCCCAGTTCACGCAACGCGGCGGCCGGATCGGAAACGTTGCGGCGGCGAACTTCGCTGGCAGGGACGACCCACAGAGACTTATTACCGCCTTCAAGGTTCGTAAGCCGGCTGGCGAGGCTGTCCATGAGTCCGGCGGAGATAGCATCGTTCGCGGGATCGTTGCCGACGTTCTCAAACGGTAGGACGGCAATGTGCTCTTCCTGCCGCGCAAAGAGCCCAGAGACCCGGTCTCGGACCGGCGGCATGAACGAAAGCAATGCAAGCACAACCAAGACGATGCCCCCGCCGATTGTCCAGCGCTGCCACGCCGGCGCTGGTGCGACGGCTGCACCCCACATCGGGCGCGATGCCTGCTCGATTTGTTTGCGCAGTTCTTTGGCGGTGAGCGTAGAGGGGCGCGGTCCGGTGATCGGCCGAGCACCCGACGCCGGGCGCGACGTTGATGACGGCGACGATGTCGGATCGAGTTGCGCGCGGAATTCCTGAAGATCAGCCAACATCTCGCGGCAACTGTGATAGCGCGTGGCCGGATCTTTGGAAAGCGCGTGGTAGATGATGCGCAGCAAATCCACGGGCACTTCATCCATCGGGCTCGGCGGTTCGTTGAGGATGGCGAAAATCGTGGCAGCGGCCGTCTCGCGCTGGAATGGATTCTTGCCCGTCAACATTTCAGCGAGGATGATTCCGATGGCCCAGATGTCGGTATGCTGATCCACCGAGTGCCCGGTAGTCTGCTCGGGCGACATATAGCCGATGGTTCCGGCGGTGCTCATGCTCTGCGTACTGCCGCTGGAGGAACTTAGGCGGGCAAGGCCGAAGTCCACCACTTTGGCGACGCCGCGTCCGGTGATGATGACGTTCGAAGGCTTGACGTCGCGATGGACTACAGCTCCGGCGTGCGCCGCCGCAAGTCCCTCTGTGATCTGAATTGCAAAGTTAACCGCTTCCGGAACAGATAGCGGGCCGCGCATGAGCTTGCGCGCGAGCGTCTCGCCTTCGTAGTACGCCATGACGATGAAGGAGCGTCCGTTGTGCTCCTCCATACCGTGGATGACGCCGATGTTCGCGTGGTCAAGCGAGGAAGCAGCACGCGCTTCGCGAAGGAACCGCTCTTTATCGTCAGGACTCGATATGAGGTGGTCGGGGAGAAATTTGAGAGCGACAATGCGCTCTAGTTTCGTGTCGAGTGCGCGGTAAACCACGCCCATCCCTCCGGCCCCTGCGAGGCCGAGGATCTTGTAATTTCCGACCAGATCTCCCGCAGACAGCGTGGCGGTTGGGTTAGACATTCCGTCTCCCAACGGGGATCAAACTCCCGATGTTCGAAACAATGGCCAGTATCAGGATGGACGAATTCCCCCGGCGTTGATGATAACGCTATCGCAGTTTGCGGAGATAGGAAAGTCTGCGGAATCAAAAACGCATCAACCCATGCGACCTGAACTTCAATGACGCTCACTGAAAATAGGGATCGAGCGTGAACAGGTTTTGAAAGTATCCATCTTTCCACTTGGGGTTTGTGCGGTCGAGAAGAAAACCTTCGCTGGCGCCGAAGGAATACACTACGACTCGCTTCCATTTGGCCAAGTCGGCTTCTTTGAGTTCGTCGAGAGTCTCGGCGCGCGCTTTTGATGCATAGGATTCGAATGATTCGTAGTCGGGGAGCGCCGCATATTCCGCAGTTGGCTTGTAGTGTGCAGCAGCTTCCGCGGATTTGACCTGCGTGTAGCGGGCGATTCCCTCTTTCCAAAGCTGGAAACTCAGATACTTCCGGTCATCGCTGGAGAGTTGCGCGAAAAACTTCTTCCGCTCCGAGGCATAGTGTTTAGCCAGTGGGCGAAATTTCTTGTCATCGTTCTCCTTGAGCGCGGCGAACAGAAGGTCCCGGAGACTGGCGAACGACCTGACCAACTCAGGCTTGTCGTAGGGAAACGGATAGTTGAGCATCCACATGCCAGTCTGATCGCCGTGAGCGAGGCCGAGGTGGTCTTGGGCTTCGAACATGCCCGGGTGTCCATCCTGGAGTTGGTGGAAATGTTCATGCATCACCGTAATCAGCCACGGCGTGCTCGTCTTAACGCTCGTATTCTCGGCTTGGCCAATCACGATAATGGATTGCGCGCCAAGCGCTGGGAAGGTCGCCAGGAACGAGGTTGGAAACTGACGAGGTCGCACGTACACGTCCGTTGAGATCTTCTTGAACTCGCTCGGCGGGTCGGCGTAGTGGAAGAGAAATTCGTCGTTATTTGTCACCAGCAGAAGGGGGGCGGGAGTCTTGTCCCATTGCGGCCAGACTTCCGGTGCGATCTGTGACGAAAGCCGGTAGAACTCGGCAAGGCGTGTGGCGTCCATCGAAGGAAGTTTCGAAGCTTCGGGTTGCGCGAAGGCTGACGTCAGGAGGAGGAGGATTGGGGCGAGGCGTCGCATTGATTTAGGACGAACCACCGAGATATGGGTGAGCAACTTCGTGGGGCAATTCTAACAGTGGCCTAAGGTCAGTTTCGCCTTCGACCGTTTCGCAACCACGCAGCTATAATCGAGCCGGCACGGAGCCCTTATGGCGAGTGACAAAGATCTTGGAATGGACCGCTCCATCTCACGCCGTGATTTTCTGAATGGCGTGGCCGTCACGATTGGCAGTACGATGATTCCCGCTTCAGCGCTCGCGGTTGAGGATGCGCCGACGAGCCCGGAAAAGGCCGCGAAGTATTATCCTCCGGCGCTCACTGGCATGCGCGGGAACCACGATGGCACGTTTACGTTCGCGCACAAGTTGCGCAATGGCGATGCCTGGGATGGAGACGGCAAGCCGGTAAACACTGGCGAGAGTTACGACCTGGTCGTTGTGGGCGCGGGCATCAGCGGACTGGCAGCAGCGTACTTCTACCGGCAGGTGGCTGCCAAGACGCCGGGCAAAGCTCCCCGCATCCTGATCCTCGACAATCACGACGATTTTGGAGGCCACGCCAAGCGCAATGAATTCCGCGTAGGCGACCGGACCTTATTAGCGCACGGCGGCACCATGTCGATCGAGCACCCTTCCGACTACAGCGACGTGGCGAAAGGGCTGCTTGTAGATCTCGGGATCGATGTGCAGCGGTTCTTCAAGGCTTTCGATCGCACGCTCTACAGCGAACTCGGGACAGCAATGTTCTACGACCGCGAGACCTTCGGCGAGAATCGCATTGTTCCCGGCATGGGAAAAATGCCTTGGGCCGAGTTCATGGCCAAGTCCCCGCTGCCCGAGGCTGTGCGTCGCGACATCGTGCGCGTGTACACCGACAAGAAGGACTATTTCCCCGGACTCAGCCGCGAGCAGAAGATCGAACGCCTGAAGAAGATCAGCTTTGCCAAGTTCCTCACGGAGATCTGTAAGGTCACGCCCGACGCGCTTCCCTTCTTTCAGTCGTACACGAACGATCTGTTTGCGGTCGGTATTGACGCCGTATCGGCGGCATCCTGCTTTGAAGCCGGAGATGACTACGGCGCCATCAGCTTTCCGGGCTTCGACGGGCTCGATTTGAGAGAAGCCGGCGACAAGGGCGGACGACAGAGCGAGCCTTACATCTTTCATTTTCCCGACGGCAACGCATCGATCGCGCGCCTGTTGGTGCGAACGTTGATTCCCGGTTCGATTCCCGGTCACACCATGGACGACATTGTCACCGCTCCGACGGACTACGCACGGCTCGATGCGGCTGGGTCCGATGTTCGACTTCGGCTAAACAGTACGGTCGTTCATGTGGCGCATGTGGGATCGCCCAAGACCGCCCAGGAAGTGGAGATTGCCTACGAAGGCGGCGGGAAGTTGCAGACAGTGCGCGCGAAGAACTGCGTGCTTGCCTGTTACAACACGATGATTCCGTATCTCTGTCCTGAACTCCCAGCCAAGCAGCGGGAAGGCCTTTCGTATCTGGTCAAGGCGCCATTGGTTTACACCCATGTAGCGATCTCGAACTGGACGAGCTTTCACAAGCTTGGAGTTCATCAGATTGTTTCTCCCGGCAGCTACCACACGTTTACCGCGCTGGATTTCCCGGTCTCCTTGGGCGATTACCACTTCCCATCAAATCCCGAAGAACCCATGGTGCTGTTCATGCTCCGGACTCCGTGTAAGGCTGGACTAACCGCACGCGAGCAGAATCGGGCTGGCCGAGGTCAGCTGATGGGGACACCCTTCTCGATGTTTGAGCGCAAGATCCGCGAGCAACTCGCGGCCATGCTGGGCACTTCGGGATTCGATCCGGCGCGGGATATTCACGGGATCACGATCAACCGGTGGGCTCATGGCTACTCGTTCAGCCCCAATCCGCTCTTCGACCCGGAGTGGAAAGAGGGCGAGGAGCCCTGGGTAGTGGGCCAACAGCGGTTCGGACGCATTTCCATAGCCAACTCCGATGCGGGAGCCTCGGCCGAAACGGATTCTGCGATTGATGAAGCGCATCGGGCTGTGTCGGAACTCGCCTAAAGAGTGGTGAGCAGTTGGTAAGCTCCCGGATTTCAACAGGCGGTAAATGCCCTAGTCGCGGTTGCATCGGTGCCGGACGCGCGCTAGAGTAAAGATGCTCTCGCGATCCTTCCCTCCTTTCCTTTCCTCACCAGCAACTTGCGTGCAATAGCTGCAGTATCTGTGCAACTAAAGGCGGTGGTGAGATGGGACCCCCAATATGTGGTGTTTTATTACTTGACCCATCCCCTCATTCGCCTTTAAAGTTGGTCCAACGGCTGGATGGCGTTCCCGTAGTTTTGAGACGCGATCCGGCATGCGATCAGGGAGGAATCTCGGTAGTTACCCTCACGAGGCCACTCCACGGATTTGCAGAGCTTTTGCTCGACACCAGCCAACGCGTACGCGGACCGGAGACATCCGACCCTACACGCAGACATTGCCGGCAGAAATGCAGGCACCGCAGCTCAAAGCGGAACCCGTAAGGAGTGACTTTGCTCAAACTCAAGAAGCTGCAAATCCTGGGATTCAAGTCGTTCTGTGATCGCACGGAACTGAAGTTTCACGGCGAAGGCATCGCGGCCATCATCGGACCGAACGGATGCGGCAAATCGAATATCGCCGACGCGATCTCATGGGTGCTCGGCGAGCAGTCCGCAAAAACGTTGCGCGGGTCGCGCATGGAAGACGTTATTTTTGCCGGGACGCGTGACCGCAATCCTACAGGCATGGCAGAAGTCTCGCTGACGCTGATTGATCCGGAGATTTATCACGGGGCCGATTCGAAAGCGCCGACCGAGATTGAGATTCAAGACGATCTGGCGGACGAAAATTGGGACGAAGCCGAAGTGCGAGCGCAGGCGGCAGCCGAGACCGAGCAGGCTGTTGAGGAAGCGCAACCGGGCAAGACGGAAGAGGTAGAGGCCGCCCAAAATGCGGGAGGCGTTGATAGCGCGACTGCTTCTGCGAGCGCAGCACAAGAGGCCATCGCCACGGAAGCTGCGACCGAAGGTCCGACCATGGTTGCTGGCCTGCAAATCGTCCAGCCGCAATTGGTTCTGAAGATCCGGCGCCGCAAGTTCAATCAACAACCCTCGCATGCCGGAGAGATCGCCGTGACACGGCGACTGTTCCGCAGTGGCGACAGCGAATATTTGCTAAATGGAAAGCTTTGCCGCCTGCGCGACATTCAGGAATTGTTTATGGGTACGGGCCTGGGGCCGGAATCCTATGCGCTGATCGAGCAGGGCCGCATCGGGCAGATTCTGAGCAGCCGTCCCACCGACCGCCGCAACATCATCGAAGAAGCCGCTGGCATCACGCGATTCAAGACCAAGAAGCGCCTAGCGGAAGCGCGGCTCGAAGAGTCGAAGCTGAATCTGAACCGCGTGAACGACATTTTCGAGGAAGTCACGCGCCAGATGAATTCGCTCAAGCGCCAGGCAAGCAAGGCCGAGCGCTACGGGCGTCTGCGCGACGAAATGCGCGCCAAACTCCGCGTCGTCCTCGCTAGCAAGTTCACTCACATGGAGGCCGAACGGCTTTCGCTGGACTCGCAGATTCAGCAACTGGGCGAAGAAATTCACGATTTCACCGAAACCGTGCAACAAGGGGAGACCGAGCATTCCGAGCGCACGCAGCGCGGGTATGCCATTGAGGCCGAGGCACGGTTGAATCGCGACCGCCTCAGCCAGATCGCGGTGGAGTCGGATCGTGGCAAGGCACGCATTCGCACCAATGAAGAACGGGCGGCCGAGTTGGTGGTGCGGATGGCATCGGCGGAAGCTGAACTGGCACAGGCCAATCAGAGGCTTCTCGCGCTGGAAGAGGAACTGGCAGAGCATCAACGGTTGCTGGAGTCGGCGGCTGCGGATTTGGCATCGGCCCAGCAGGAACTTGCGGCGAGCCAGCAAGAGAGCGCGAGCGCGGCTACGGAATTGGCCGCTCTGGAGAACGGGCAGGAGGCTTGCCGGGCGTCGATTCTGGGGGCGGTAGGACAGGCGTCGAACCTGCGCAACCAGCTTACGCAATCCCAGGAGCGGCTCGCAGGGTTGGACCGTGAGGAGCATCGTCTGCGAGCAGAAATCGCAGCTGCAACTTCGCAGTCCGAAACATTCGGTGGGCAGCGCGGACAGATCACCCTGGAGTTTGAGACGGTGTCGCAGCGCTTGGGCAACCTGACCACTGAGATCGCTTCTCTGCGGGAAAACCTTGAGGGCAGGCGTCTCCAGGAACGGGAAACGAAAAAGCATCTCGATTCCATCCGTTCTGAATACGCAACAGCGCTAGGCAAGAAGGGATCTCTGGAAGCCGTCATTGCCGAGCACGGCTACTCCACGGAATCCGTAAAGCGGCTGTTCCAGTCAGGCGCGCTGCAAGGCGGACGTGCTCCGGCGGGCGTGCTGGCGGACTTCCTCGAAGTGGACCCGCGCTACGAAGGGGTCGTGGAAGACTTCCTGCGCGACGAACTGAACTACGTCGTGGTCAAGAGCTGGGATGCGGCCGATGAAGGCCTGCGTCTGTTGCGTTCGGATGTAGATGGACGCGCGACTTTTCTGGTGCATCCGGAAGATTCGCAAGCGAAGTTTTCGTTCGTCGCCGACGAGAGCACCCACTATGCACCCACCGACGACACCGTCCTGCCGTTG